>Ga0315914_1000022_pt1 | contig 115160 bp, 58 predicted proteins | sample MpolenodulesMG_FD_203920 | JGI IMG/M metagenome (GOLD analysis project Ga0315914, IMG submission 203920) | Medicago polymorpha root nodule microbial communities from Los Angeles, California, United States - elongated nodules | ecosystem: Host-associated > Plants > Roots > Nodule | place: USA...
GCAAAGGCGCATAATAGATCGATATGAACATCATAAGCTGTCCCGTAATAAACCCAGTTGTTGCTGCTACTTCCGTCTCGGTCCCTTCGTCCATAACCCGGGCTCGAATAAGGAAGAGATAAGATGAAGGTCAAGTGGTTGCTTTACAAGTCAAATTGATCTTTATTAAATAGGTTTAAGACTTTAGGCATCAGAATTTTCAACTGAGTATAGAGTGCGATAAAAGCTTGTCTTTGTTTGTGTACAACAAGATTGATGTTAATGCCTATACTTTGAACTACTTTTAATGATCTGTTGGAGGTTCCAGGATCAATTATTCTTTGTAGGATCTGTTGGAGGTTCCAGGATAATTGTTCTTTTAGGATTTGTTTTCTTATTTTGAAAAATAGAATTATAATTATTGTGTTTTCTTAGTTTGAAAAATAGAATTATAATTATTGTGGGATGCACATTTTCTTGTTCTGGATCGTTTATGCTTTCTTCATTTGTTTATGTGTTTTGGTCAAAAACAGTAAAATTGGTGCTAAATGAGCATTTTTCCTTTTAGGATGCAAAGGAGCATCTATCTGCATTGGCTGACAAGCTGGGTCCATCATTGACAGATATAGATGTAAGGATATCAAATTTATTATTATTATTTTTTTTTTTTACAGTACATATCAAGATATCATTATCAGGCTGTAGTGTTGAATTTAGAAATCAAAATGCTATCTTCTGATTCGGTTAACAAGCGTTAACTGTTAATTTTTCCTTGTATTTTCATTGTCTCCACCTCTTCAATTTTCCTTGATAAGAATGTGCTCTGTTTGCAGTTGTCAGGAAAGTCACCACGAACACCGCCTGGCATTGTTGAACAAGGTGAAGTTGTCTGCCAGGAAAAACTATATCATGCAGTTTTTGATATTCTGTTGGTATCTTTTTTTCCTTTATCAACTGAGAGCACTAAGCCTGTGTTTAATTTCTACTGGAATTGTTTCCCACATGAAGTATGCTTGGTGGAAAATATCATGCGAAGTAGCTATTTTTCTTTCGTTATCAGTGAATTTTTTACCTAAATGTCTAATATATTCCCCCATAGTATTGGTGGATAGATGAAGGCTAGCAGCACAGTCTTCATCATACTCTTTATGATTTGTCCTTTTTTTAAAAAAAAAATTCAGTACACTTACCACATCAATTGGTCATTTCTTAAGAAGTGTTTACTCTTTAAAAATTGAACCAATCATAAAGAGTGTGTTCTAAAGAATTTTTTGGGAATAAGATTTGAGAACTTTTGGCGGTACCCTTAGTTTTAGAAATATTGTATAAATTATTATTTTTGTTAAAACTGGTAGTCATGCCTGATGATAGGGGTTTGTAAGGGCAAGTGGTGCACTTCAGTAGAACTAGACTAATAAAGCTAGCTGAAGTGTAGTTTTAGTGATGGTTTGTAGCTGTTTACATGAATGAATGGGTAATAGCGATCCAGTGGTGGACTGGCTGTATGGTGTTCCATGGCTATACACTGGCTTCCTAAATATGGTGTCAGTGTATGTGCTTCTGCTTTCTGTTTGTATGATGCACCCATGGTGATTTTTATTTCTCAGGTGGAGTGCATTTTAGTTGAAACTAGTTGCCTTTTAAAAAGGCACCCCGTTTTGTGATTCAGTCAATAGGAGGTTAATTTTTTTTTCCTCCTGTTTTGTGGATTTTAAATGCAAGCAAATTTGAAAGAGTGGGTTCTGCTAGTGATTTTTTTTGGGTTAAGATAACTTGCATGACTTTTATCTTGCATAGTGCCCCTTAAATTCTTCATTAGGCTCCCCATATTTGATGAAGCAAAGCTTATATTAAAAGAGTGAAATCTTTTGATATTTTAGAGGAAAGAAAATTGAAGTAAATCTGGATCTGTAAGACTGAAATTGTATTTTCTATTGTGATCTTAGTTAGTGCACAGCTAAGCTAGTTAGGGATGCTAACCAATTAGCAGTTACATAACTTCTCATAATGATGCTAACTATTTACGATAACAGAATATCTCATAAGCTAGTTACAGAGGCCATCTCAAAAACACGTGCAGGCATACATATTTAGTCAAAATCATGAGTTGGATTGTAAGTTTGTGCAACCTCACAAAATTTTCCACCCTTGTGTTCAGTCCTGTTCGGATGCATAATTGAAAATCAGCAAAATTGGCCGGGATCGCCGTTCTTGCTTGTGGAATCGTGGGGTTGTCGACAGTTCACAATCTTGCTTCACATGTTATTACTTGGCGCATTTTTATTTTGGGGTTTCTGGATTAAATAAAAACCTATTCTCGCAAACATATTACGTTTGTTTTGTAATTTTTGCTTAGAATTGATTCTGGGCCACACGATCTAGAACACCCCAATAAAATTGCTTCATGGTTTGGTCTGTTTAGTTAGCTTAATTTGGTAAATTGACCTATGATTTTCGTAATATTTATGTCTCCCATACGACTCTTGAATTTATATGCGCGGGCCCACACAGATATGCTATAGCGAGTTTATGAATTTTGTAGGATCTAACTATCTGTGTTACGATTCCACGATGTACGCGTTTGTCTTCCATTCTCGATCATATGTTGAATTTTGATTTTGACTACTCCCTCCAGTCTTGAATATAAGCAATTTTTTGTCTTCGATGATCTAAAATATAAGCAAATGTTACCACTTCTATCGTATTTACCCAAGTTACTCTTCAATTATTACTTTTATTTTTTATCTAATAACTCTTCAATTTTTATGAAACAAGTTCTCACGACGGGTAATTTAGAAAATACAATTGCTTTTTCATTACTTTTTGAAAATTAACTGAACCTAACTACTTTCCGGAAGCTGTGTGAGATAGCTTTTGCGCTTATATATGAGACCGGAGAGAGTGCCTACATAATAGAATATAGCAGAAGACAATAGTAGAAACTATTGATCATTTACATAGTATGAAACTCATCAATATTGCAAAGTTATGTGAATCTTCCTTGAAAAGATAAAATTTATTTTGCAATCACCTGCACTTGTGCTACAGACGTACATTTTGCTTCATGTCTGGTATGTGGTTTCATGTGAAGTTTTCTGGTAGTTTATTAACTCGGATTAATTTATAATCTTAGATTGCGGGGAAAAGGCTGAAGATGCTGTCGATTACGAAGATATTGATGAAGAGTATGATGGTCCGGAGACGGAAACTGCGAACGAAGAGGACTATTTATTGCCAAAAAAGGATTTTTTCGCTGCCGAAGCCTCTCTTGAAGCTTTGGAGCGCAAAACTTCTGTCTTCGATGATGAAAATTATGATGAAGAATCTGATAAGGAACAAGACTTTGTGAACAATGAAGCTAAAGTCGATAACATCTCTCTATCTGGTAATGTGTTTTTTATTTGGCTTGGATAACTTAAGCTGTTGTACTTTATGAACTTATAACTTAAGGTATAGATTTACATGTGTCCTGGTTCTTATAAAAGTGCTAGAAAGTTGGTTCTTGTTATCTGGCGCTAGTATTTTCTTTGCAGCCTTGCTCAAATATAATCTGGAAGCATCTCTCTTGCCGATATTGCATGAAAGCATTGAGTTTTTATTTTATTTTTATTTTTGTGCATCTCATTTATTCACAACTTATAGATCTCTCTTTCCTTCTCTAAGGGCAGGTTTGGCGGTAAATGTTATTTGATAGATTGTCTGTTGACATTCTTTCATTGGTGGTGTGATTGTTTAATCAGTAGATATATACTTCTGTATTATGCTTGATACATAACATTTAGAAATCGAATATGCGCGAGTGTCACCAGGCACTGGTATTGTTGGAAGTTGTATGATTTTTGTAACACACTGAGGGAAAGAACACCTGTCTGGGAGCTAGATTTGCACTGTGCTGAAATACATATTAAAATAGAAAATGCTGATTGAAAGTGGTATTTGAATCTAGCCATTCGGTGGACTTGGTAGGTAGATTTGACCTGATGCAACATTGTGGTAGATTAATTAAACGATCCCACTCGTTGGTCGCTTTCTTCCCTAAGAGAAATATCATTCAAAAGATACCTAAATTTTATAAAATTTATACTTATTATACGTTTTTGAAATAACATAAAAAACGTCAGAAAATATTCTTTTAGTGGTCTTCTTGTTGGCGAAAATTTGAATCTTTTGAAAGTTTCTATAAATCTGTTTCATAAAATCACACATTTTTTATTTAATATAAACAAATGTACCATATGCTGAATTCAAATTTGTATGTGAAGTTTGTGGGTTCATAAGCTTGAAAGCTGATTGACTAAGAATCAGTAAATTAATCACATTACTAATTGCCATCTTCAGTATAGTAAATTTAAGGGAAATGCTAACGAGTGGCCTAAGGGCATTTTTTAAGGACTTCAGATAGTATGTTTTTATGGAAAGTTGTGCATTCAATGCATCGGAAATTGAAGTATTAGACTTTTTCAATGAATAGTTTCTTAATTTAGAATCCCTAAAGAGTGCCTAGCAAGACCCTAAATTTAATTATATTGTGTGATGTAATATTAAATCTATCAAGTTTGAGCCTGTGCAGCTTGAATTTGAGTATACCAACTGTGCTTCTGAGCTATGATTTAACACCCAAGTGTTGGGCTCAATGTAACACCTAATAATAATTTGAGGGTTGAAGCATCTATTTTTAGGAAAGGCAGTGAATTTCACACTGGAGTCTTGCTGTTTATTAATGTTAGCTTTTCTTTTTCAGTGGATCAGGAGGAGAGCTTTGTAGACGCATCTAAAGAAGGGAGTGCTCTTGAGCATGATTTACAAGTGTCTCTGCAGACTGAAGAATTGGACGCTGATGTACAAACACCTGAGGTCAGTTTTTGCTTGTTTTGCCGTCTCCTAAGTGGTTTTATGTTCTTTCTTTCTAGCCTTTTTGATGTTTATTGTGCTGCATTAGGGTCCATGACAGTGAACAAATCACATTCTATTGTGTGATTTCATATGATATTTAAGTTTTGTATATTTCTTATGATTTCATGAATAAAAATATTGGGTTGAAGCTACCACCATATATGACCTCCAAATTCTCTAGCGAATACGTAGTGTTGGATACCGTGTTGTCTTGCAGTTGAAGACAAGATTAAAAAGAAGCCTAATGCTTAGTTTTTTTATGAGGCGCTTAGTTTTTTTTATTTTATTTTTATTATGTTCACCTGCTAAACTTGTAGAAAAAGAAAATCTAATAAATATTTCAAAATATAGTTATTAATAATAGCGTAGGGTAGCTGTGCTGTTGTGATGTCGCAGAGGATAGCGTTTGATAACCGCTATTTGGTCTTGGTTATGTTTTGTTTTCAAAAAGGGTATGTTGACAGCATTATAAAATTATCATAGTTGACTTTCTATTAACATGCTAGTCTCTTAATTAATGAAACAAACAGGAAGGACCTGAATTTTTGAAGAGGTCTATGGCTACACCATTGCCTGTATTGTACGTGGACGATGGAAAGGCAGTTTTACGCTTTTCTGAAATCTTTGGTATTCAGGAACCTCCTCGAAAGGGAGAAAAGAAAGAGCGTCGGCATTCCACTCCTAGAGGTATATACCTAGAGATAGCAAATTTACCTGAATTTCGTTTTGCAAATGTTAGAATTTGTTGAGTTTTTCCAAGAGAGGTATGACTTAAGTAGTTGTCACAATTTTGTACTATTACGAATAATTAAATTTATAACTTGCATTGGTGAGATTTTTGAATGAAGAAATGAGATGCTTTCTCTCCGCGGTGCATTACAATATGGTTTCTGTCCTAATTGGCTGTTTTTTCACTTGTATTTCCAGATAGATACAAGTCTTTCGATTTATCTGATGATATTGTAGAAGAAGACGAAGAGGAGTTCCTTAAAGGCTTCTCTCAGAGTCTAACACTTAACAAACAGGTTTGTGTAGTCCGTACTGATGTATCAGAAAACAATGTTGACTTCGAATTTCCGAAATTTGGATTTCTTCATGGAGATGCCTCACTTAGTGTGAAAGATGATCGGCAACCAAAGGACTCTTGTCTTAGTGGTGAACCAATGAAAGGGGATTTTGCAGATGATCTTGCCTGGAAAGATCATACCCTCACGTTAGCCAACTTTTATCCTCTTGATCAGCGAGACTGGGAAGATGAAATCCTTTGGGGCAACTCTCCTGCTGCAAGTGATAATGATAATAATGTTGAGAGCTGTGAAATTTCTGGATCTGAATTGAGAACTTCTGATGGTGGTGAAATAGAAATTGAAACCAGGAAACATAATCTTCAGTCAGTGCCCCTTAAGATACTGGAGGAGAAAGATCATAATGTATTCACGTGCTGCTCTCCTGTTTCATTGGATCCCTTAGACTCAAGGGATTCTAACGGGGTCAAAACCAATTCAATATCCGAAAGCCTTTTTCATCCCCAGCTTTTGAGGCTAGAAGTAGACAGTTCTCATATTGAAGACGGAAGAGGGGTGGATGTATCCGAGAAGCACAATCAAATTGGTCAAGCAAAACGTTTGGCCAAGGTTATGTCACAAAACAGAGACCTCATGGATGATTCATGGGTAGACAAAATAATGTGGGAGGAGCTTGACAGGCCTAAGATGAAGCCAAAGCTTATATTTGATCTTCAGGATAATCAAATGCACTTTGAAGTTTTGGATAGCAATGACGGTACCCATCTTCACCTTCATGCCGGGGCTATGATTTTAACTCGCTCTTTGAAATCAATCAGCGTGGAGTCTTCTGAGCTACCGGGACATGGAGGTCAATATGGTTGGAGATATGTTGCTAATGACAAACACTATTCAAACCGGAAAACTTCTCAGCAATTGAAATCAAACTCAAAGAAACGCTCAGCTCATGGTGTCAAAATTTTCCACTCGCAACCCGCACTGAAACTGCAGACCATGAAATTGAAGTTGAGCAAGTAAGAATTTTTCATTTGAGGGAGGGGGTCTTGATAGTATCAATTTTTTGTCTGTCGCATGTTTTGCCTGGATTTGAGACGTTTTTGTTTATTAGTATATTATGTTTTTGAAATCAAGGTTTCTGGTAAAGTTTAGATGCAAGCTTGTTTGATGTTTGTGTGGTTATTTGATATTTGATTCTCAAATATGGTACCTTCTTCCTAAGATTTTGGGCTTTCTATTTTTCTTGGTTTATTAGCCCCATTCTTGAAGGACATAACTTGTGTCCATAGTTTTTTACAAGTCAGGTGCATATGGAAGAAGTGTATTTTATCATCTGTTTCGGTAGAGGCGGCATTAGTTTGTACAGAAATGTCTTGATAAATAATTACTATCCCCACGTATGAAAGGTTAACATAAAAGGACCTTTTACATTGAATGATAAGAACTTAAATGTGCTGAAAGGAATATTAGTGCATACATTACTAATAATTACTTAAAGAGTTTCTCTTTGACCCCAAACTTGTTATTAGGGATATAATTATGTTTGTGGAATCACATAGGCGTTCTGCTCATGTCTCTATCATGGGTGATGCTATTTTTGTCATGCAGATGGATATACTGGGAATCATTACTGTATTCTTGAGTATTTCTTCTTGCTCCTCGATCTATCCTATATTTTGTTTGAGGATATTTATCAATTTTTCTCTCTTAATTTTTAATATTAAAATAATAATTTCATTTCATGGTTATTGACCCTTAAAATAATAATTTTGTTTGATGTTTGAGGATATATAGAATGACATTTTGCTAAAAGAAGTAACGCTATGTCAGTTCAATACACATTTTGTAAAACATGCCAGCCAATCATATGATTTTTAGTTGTTTGTAAAATCTGTTACATTCCATGTCATTCCCATAATCAGTCACCAATGCGCTATCTCTTTCTTTTATCAGTCAGTTGGCTATATTAATGTTGGATTTGCTTATGCCACTTGTCAATTTCCTGTGAAACCTTAACCGATTTGCACATGTGGGGTCTGCCCCTTTTCTTTGTCCTTTATTATCTGTTTTCCGTTGTGCATTGTTGATATTTCATGTCTTTATATTCTTACGAACTCTTTTGCAGTAAAGATATTGCGAATTTTCACCGGCCTAGAGCACTATGGTATCCCCATGACAATGAGGTGGCTGTTAAAGAACAAGGGAAATTACCTACTCATGGACCCATGAAAATTATTATGAAAAGCTTGGGTGGCAAGGGGTGTAAGCTGCATGTTGGTGCTGAAGAAACTCTCTCTTCTGTTAAAGCAAAAGCTTCCAAAAAACTAGGTTGTCAATTTTTCTTCTCTGTTCTCCAGTAAATTTTTTTTATTTCAATAGAAATATATATTAAAATCACGATAAGCTGTCATTTTTGTTCAGTTCCCTTATGTTTTTTTTACTGTCTTTTGGGTCTTATCCTAGTCTTCAGTTCTACTTCCTCATATGATTGACGAGGGATTTTTGTTTTTGGTAGATTTCAAGGCAACAGAAACAGTGAAAATATTTTATTTGGGTAGGGAGCTTGATGATCAAATATCACTCATTGCACAAAATGTTCAGCCAAACTCCTTGTTACATCTTGTCCGTACAAAGATACATTTATGGCCTAGGGCACAAAAGGTTCCTGGTGAGAACAAGTCTCTGCGTCCTCCCGGAGCATTCAAGAAAAAATCTGATCTTTCTGTAAAAGACGGACATGTTTTTCTTATGGAGTGAGTGATTTGAAACTTTTGTTCTGCTACTTTGTATGTGTGCTCTTTGTTGGAACAGAATAATTTTCTATTTTGCATGCGTACATGCTTCAAAGGGAAAGTTCAATTTTTAAGGTTGAGAATGACACTACTGTGAGAGATACAATGCTATAGTTTGTTCTCTTCTGATTAATGAGCACCTTCCCTATAAAGCCATCACTAGCAGTTGGCCATAGTTATTAATTTTTACGTGCATGATATGATCAACCTATTCAACGTGTTTACTAGGATTGGTTTTGCCATCCAAAAAGGCTTAGCGGCGCAGCTTGTTGCCCGCTTGCCTTCCACTTACGTGTAATTTTCTGAAACTTAATACTCCCTCCGTTTCTAAATAATAGTCGCTTAAGGTTTGTGCATGATTATTAAGAAAATGATCAATTGTGTTGATTTCAATGGTAAAATTAGTATCATTTACTAAAATACCCTTATTAATTGTAGTTAGTGGAGTAGTTAAGTTGGATGAAATTTAATAAATAAGGGTATAATAATGGAAAAAGATAATAAATGTTGCATTGGTATTCTAAAGTGACAATTATTTTGAGAAAAATAAAAAATGCTAAAGTGACAATTATTTAGGACGGAGGGAGTAGTATTAATTGATGCTATGTTAGCCTTTCAGATTCCAAGAAAAATTGGTAGAATCAATGTTAGCTAACATTGAATGTATCTATACATAAAGGGTAATTTAGTAATAATCATATCTGAATTATACACATTAATTACAATCAATATAGACTATTCCATTTATCTATTTCTTGTGTGTTGCAATCATGTTTAATATAAATAAGGACAGAGGGAGTAACTCTTATGCTCATATTCCTGCTCTATTATTTTAAATGATTTTGAGATGGTACTTTGTAGTATCTAGTCCTTATGGAAAAACTGAAATTATTGTGAGCACTGAAATCAATATTTATTTTTTCCCTGATATTTATTGTGAGCATGTCCTCTTGATACCAAATCTGATATATCCAAGAGAAAAATATTGATTTGGCAGTGCACTATCTTGATTTTATTATTTTGTTAATATTTTTTTTCTTCAACGGCTGTACCCTTTTTACTGTGTTTTTCCTTGGTATTTTGCTAAATGAATGAGGATTGGGGATACTTTATCATTAAGCTCACAAACTATGTTTTCCTTAGGTATTGTGAAGAAAGGCCTTTACTTCTCAGCAATGTTGGAATGGGTGCAAGACTTTGTACATACTATCAGAAAAGTTCTCCGGATGACCACTCTGGCGCCTTATTACGCAATACAGATAGTAGCTTGGGGCATATTATTTCTCTGGACCCTGCCGATAAATCTCCTTTTCTTGGTGATTTAAAACCTGGTAGCAGTCAGTCATCGCTTGAGACCAATATGTATAGAGCACCCATATTTGCTCATAAAGTTCCACCAACTGACTATCTGTTGGTTCGTTCTCCAAAGGGAAAGCTATCGTTAAGGCGCATTGATAAAGTTAATGTTGTTGGACAGCAGGTCAGTACATCCTTGTTAATTGTTGTTTGTAAAATTAATAAAGTTAATGTTGTTGGACAGCAGGTCAGTACATTCTTTGAATTTAACTTACTGATAAACTGAAGGAATTTGTTCTTATGTCTCGTTGTTTGATATAAACCTTAACAGATGGAATATTTTGAACTGTTATAACGTGTTGTTAATCTTTAGTATCTTTTCCTTGTTTGATACTGCTATTATACATCTCCGAAAATTTGTTTTGTTACTGCCATTTGCATCCCAAATATACATCACTGAAAATTTGTTGATAGATGGTTTATTCAATTTTTCTTCGCAGGAACCTCTTATGGAGGTGTTCTCGCCTGGAAGTAAGAATCTTCAGACTTTCATGATGAACAGGTTATTGGTACACATGTGCCGTGAATTCCAAGCAGCAGAGAAGCAGCACTTGTCTCCATACATTCGCATTGATGACTTTCTTTCGCAGTTTCCTTTTCTTTCAGAAGCCTCATTTCGTAAGAGGATCAAGGAATATGCTAATTTACAGGTATTGGTGGTTCACATAGCTCATTCATTATCATGTTAGAGTATGAAGTGGTGGATGCTAATGGAATTCCTTATTACTTCAAAGCGATTCAACGAAAATTCTACAAGATGTTTTGCGTTGTATTTAAAGTGATTTTTGTAATACAATCTTGTTTCTAACTTTTATTATATCTTTTGGATACCTGAATGTTTCATTCATTCAATGTGTATTACTGCAGAGGGGCGCAAATGGACAGTCAATTTTTGTTAAAAAGAGAAATTTCCGCATGTGGTCTGAAGATGAATTGAGAAAAATGGTGACACCAGAGCTTGTGAGTTCCATCATTTGAGATTCAGTTCCTTTGTTTATGAATAATACATCTCTTTCTGCTGAAATGCGCTGTTAACAGCATAACGGTAACACAGAAAATTGTCTTAAAAGCACAATGTGATGGTTTTGAACTTGCGTAGTAAAATTTATCCCATCAGCTGCTCGGTTCAGAGTTGCATACATGATACTCTTGTTGAAAATGCATGGTTTTAAAAATTGTAACGAGTTTTTATCAGATACTCAATATGCTTGTTTCCGCTCTCTGCCTGGCACTTTTTGTATGATTAAGGTTCAAGGTCTTGATGCTTATTAGCTTGGTGTGTGTTCCGATGGTGCTTTAATTGCCTGTCAACGTGTGTCCAGAATCGGCATACTTATGCTTTATTGTTTGTTTTTATAAGATGAATTTCATTTCTTTAATATAATTCCTTCTTTATTTACATTGTTTTAGGTTTGTGCCTTTGAAAGCATGCAAGCTGGCCTCTACCGTTTAAAACATTTAGGAATTACTGAAACACATCCTAATAATATTTCATCTGCAATGAGTCGGCTTCCTGATGAAGCAATAGCACTGGCTGCTGCATCACACATGGAGAGGGAACTGCAAATTACTCCATGGAACTTGAGTAGCAATTTTGTTGCCTGTACAAGCCAGGTGATCTTTTAGATTAGTTGGCTTCAGCATATATCTTGCTTATCCGTTATGTGTTCAAATTTCTTAATATTTGATTTTTTACGGGTAAACCTGGTTTTAAAGGGAAAGAGAAAAAGAGTTCTTTTTTCTTTTCAAAAGAATCAACTGCCAGTAATGAACCGAGTATTACAGATTGAGCTTACTGCAGGATATTATTGTTGCACATGCTTTTTTCACGAACGAGTTACTGACTTGTGTAGGTCGTTCATGCTTCATAGTGTATTTACACATTTGTTTATTTAGATATACTTAGATTTTTATACTTGGACCCCATCTCAAATAAAAGTTTTTTTCTTTTTACCTTCTCATTTTTGCTTTGCTACTTGAAAGTTGAGTGAAAAATAACATTTCACAGAAGAATGTCATAAAGTTGACTTCTTGTGCTATTTAGTTCAACTAGAAGATGCTTTTGCTCCATTGAAATTTGTATTAATTACGATTTTGGTTCCCTGAAACATGTCAGTCGTGCATCCATAAATTGAGTGTCGAGCATAGCAGAGATGAGGATGTTGCGTTGGATGTGTGGTAAGACGAGATGGGATAGAACTAGAAATGCCAACATTAGAGAGAGTTCGGGTAGCACCTATAGTAGAAAATATGGTAGAAACTAGACTTAGGTGGTTTGGGCATGTAGGGAGAAGACCTGTGGACTCTGTAGTTTTAGGGGAGTAGATCAGATGTAGGGGAGTCAGATCACTAGAGGTTGGGGTAGACCTAGAAAAACTATAAGACAAACTATTAGTAACGATCTAGAGATAAATGAGTTGGAGAAAGACATAGTTTTTGATAGAACACTATGGCATTGTTTGATTCATGTAGCCGACCCTACTTAGTGGGATAAGGCTTGGTTGTTGTTGTTGTACAATTTGAGTGTCGTAGTGAATTCTACATTATTTATGAATTAGATTCCTGAAGCAAAATAATTCATGCATCCTTTTTCCGCTGTTTTTGTGATAACTTTCTTTTATGGATAAAATTGAGGAGGCAGCTTTTATCTTAAACAATTTTGCCTTTTGAAACTAATTATTTTTCAGATGATAGGGGTTATGACTTATGATGAATTATATCGTCTCTATCTTCTCTATAATATAAAGTAAATTTACTATACTGACTATTGTCTTCTCATAATTTTTTTTTTCTTTCCCTAATTGACTAAATTACTAATGAAAAGTTTCTCCCCCACCTGTGGAATATTCTCTTTGGCAGGGTAAGGAAAATATTGAACGGATGGAAATCACAGGTGTTGGTGATCCATCAGGTCGTGGCTTGGGGTTTAGCTATGCTCGGGCACCTCCAAAGGCACCGGTGTCTAATGCAATGGTGAAGAAGAAAGCAGCTGCTAACCGAGGAGGTTCCACTGTTACTGGTACAGACGCTGATCTACGTAGATTAAGCATGGAGGCTGCACGAGAGGTGTGTTGTATTTTAGTGGTCTGCTTTGAACTGTATGTGTACTATAACTATGCATGTGAATCTTGTTCAAAAAAACTATGTATGTGAATCATAGAGCTTCATTTTAGAGTTATTTTTTTTAAATAAAAATAAATTAGAGATGGCTTTCCTTTTTTGGCAGGAGAATTTTTGTGCTCAAGTTTTTTGTATCTTCGATAGTGAGTAAAGTTGAGACAACCAGGGAATATTTATTGGGATAAAAAAAATTAGTGCTGCAATTTTTTTTAATCTGTATGTATATCAACAATCAATAATGGTGTCTAAAAAGCAGAAGTGGAAAACTAATTTTCATCGATGCCTAGTCATGAGGTTCATTTGCTTGAATAGGCAAGCACCTTTAGGGTTTGGTTGTGAGAAGAAAGTGAGAAGAGAGAAATAGGTGAGAGGTAGTGTGAGAAGAGAGAAATATATTAGATTTAATGTGCTGATTGGTATAAGAGAAAGAAGAGAGAAATAGAAGAGAAAAAAGTGTGATTATTTTTAAAAAGACAGAAGTACCCTAGAACTTAAAAACTATCATACATTTTTGTATTTATTTTTTTAATCAAAATTAGTTATTGTTTATTACCATTATAGTTTAAAAAAGGAACAAATAATTTAATTACATTATTTTTCAATTTAATTTAGTTGTATATTTTAGATTTTATTAGTCGCTTTCCTTTTAACAAAAATATCTTAGCGCCGGTGCACTTTTTTTTAATTGACGATACACACACATAAATAAATAATAATAAATATATGGAAGAAAAAAAATCAATACATGAAAATGGACATCAAGAAGTTGCAGAGAGGATGTTGGTACATTCACGTTAAAAGGTCTTATGCAACATGGGCATAAATGGAACAAGAAAAAAACAAGCTTCTCTTTTCCCCTTCTTTGCTGATGAGTATTCAGTGAAAGGTGTGGCGTGGGCCCCATTAATCTTTAGTCTCCTCTATTTCTCTGCCAACCAAACAGGAGAAGTTTGCTATCTCTTCTATTTCTCTCTTCTCTTACTCTATATCGTATTTCTCTTGAAACAAACGAAGCATTACGGATGTTGTTCATTACGCTGTCCTTTCTCTCGAAATATGATTATTTTGCTTATCTCCAATTTCACCACTACTAGTTGCTTTTGTTTTCTCGCGCATAACTTATGTAGCAAATGAACTTTCTATATATTTGTGTGTGTGTGTGTGCGCCTTTTTGGCTTCTGGCTGCTTGAACCATGTGGTAATAGCATAGCATATTTAATCCATGTGGATTCATGTTTTTAATTTCAGACATGTTCTTATTCCAGGTACTTCTTAAGTTCAATGTTCCTGAGGAAGACATTGCAAACCAAACCAGATGGCATCGCATTGCTACGATACGCAAACTTTCAAGTGAGCAAGCTGCATCTGGGGTTAAAGTTGATCCAACAACTATAGGAAAATATGCTCGTGGTGGTCAGCGGATGTCCTTTCTTCAGTTACAGCAGCAGACCAGAGAAAAGTGCCAGGAGATTTGGGATAGACAAGTTCAGAGTTTGTCAACTTTAAATGGTGATGATAATGAGAGTGATTCAGAAGGGAATAGTGATCTAGATTCTTTTGCTGGAGATCTGGAAAATTTGCTTGATGCTGAGGAATTTGAAGATGGTGAAGAAGGCACTAATGACTTAAAACGTGATAAGGGAGATGGTGTTAAGGCTCTCAAAATGAGAAGACGAACAACATTGGCCCAGACAGAGGAGGAAATACAAGATGAAGCAGCTGAAGCCGCTGAATTATGCAGGTTGCTTATGGATGGTATGATATCTTATTGATTATTGGAATATTATTCCAGGCCCTTTTTTAGAATATTAATCCAGGCCTTTATCAGAACTGAATTTTATCTCTGTGTTGTTCACTTGTTCTAAGTGACCAGAATTTTTAATTGGATCACTATTTTGAAATGAACTGCTGACAAAAAAAAAGAACTATTTTGAAATGAAGTCAGATCTTGTCAGATTTGACTATTTTTGGCAATATTATATTCAGATGATGAAGCTTACCGGAAGAAAAAGAAGAAAGGCAAGGTTATGGTGAATCCAAGAAGATTGATACCAAAACTACAACCAAAATTTGTCTTTGACAACACTGAACAAGTAAAGCAAATAACAAATACATTGCAACTAAATGGATCTAATCATTTTAAAGCGGATGCATTTACAGATCATAGGGAGGTAAGGCAAAAGTTAGTTTAGTCACATTCTAATGTCAATGCACATCTTCTCCTTTGGCGCACTTATTTCACAATTTGTACTCTGAAGATTATATCATAAATAGTTATGCAAACAAATAAATTTCAACTGATGAGGCCTAATTCTTTTATTATTTTGGCAGGAGGAAAATTTATCTGCTAAAAAAAGCAAATCAGTGAAGGTCAATAAAGTAAAGAAGAATGACATTTCACCCATTAGTGTACCAAATAAAAAAATCAAATTAAATATGGGAGAAGGAATTAAGGTAAGCGATTGACATTTTCGTGTTTCATTCTTCTCTTCTCTTTTCTTTATATATTGAAAGACCCTTTTAAATGGTTGAATTTACATAAAAGGTAACTGTACTTGACCCCAAAACTATTCATTTAATGGTGCTTGCTGATCAAGATACTGTTGAAATTTGGGGCCTAACTCATCCTTACAAAACCGGCTTGTAAGGAGAGGATTGCCTCCTCTTTATTAACTCTTCTCATGAGTCTTGTTTATCCGATGTGGGACTTGGGTTTTTCCCAATACAACCCCTTCACGCCCAGCACTCTTTGGGCTTGGTGCGTGAATAGGTTTAGGCGGTCCTTGAATTCGACAAGCTCTGATACCATGTTGAAATATGAGGCCTAACTCATCCTTACAAAACCGGCTTGAAAGGTGAGGATTGCCTCCTCTTTATATACTCTTCTCAAGAGTCTTATCTATCCGATGTGGGACTTGGGTTTTTCCCAATAGATACATTGGTTATATTCCTGTATCAAAGTTTTGATTTTTCTTTCCTGCAAATAATGTATACCATATATGTACATTCATATGCCAAAGTACTTCACATCGATGAGCATAGTATTTCTATGTAGATGGTTCTATTCTAGGATCACTGATAAAATTCATAATGGTTTACCAAAGAATTTCACAGGGGTATTTTGATTTTTTTTTTTAGAGTAAGTACGTTTTTACTTTCTCTATTAGTTTATGGAAAGATTCCACTAATTTTAGAACAGAAACAAATGCTTTGAATAGTCTCTTCTTTATGTTTGTTCAAAAATTGCAAAATATTGTCATGTTTTACAGATGTACCATAATCTTTGATATTGTTTTCTCCATGTTATAATCTTTGATATTGTTTTCTCCATGTTTGTGTGAATATTTTAACTGCATTGAAAGATTACTCCTAAAACTATCTTGAATTTATGTATGCAGAACCAGGTATTTAAGGAGAAAAAACCATCAAGGGAAACTTTCGTTTGTGGAGCATGTGGCCAGGTGCGTATCTGGAGTTTTCCCTTGTAGTCCTTTTATCCAGAGAACTCTTTTGTGACACCTGTTGCTTGAGGTTTTATGATTTTTGTTTATGAAATACAGATATGGAGTTAAAATTGTAACTTTGCAAATGTATTATGAAAAATAATTATCTGGAAACTAGAAGTTAACATTTAATGTTCTACATTGATTAAAGAAGTTGTATTTCAATAAATACAAAATATGAGGATGTTTTTAGTTATGTATTTTTTATTTTTTTTGCACCACATGCCTTTTTATATATTATTGTTGTAATTATTTTGTTGATAAACCAGCTTGGGCACATGCGCACGAACAAGAACTGTCCGAAATATGGTGAAGATCCAGAAGCACAGCTTGAATCTACAGACATGGAAAAACCAACTGGAAAATCCAGCTTTGGTGATCCCTCTAGCCAGTCCCAGCATCAACTCTCCTCCAAAAAGTCAATATCAAAAATTGTAACAAAACTTGCTCCAGTTGAGAATTCAACAAAAATTCCATTGAAGTTCAAATGCAGTTCGACAGAGAAATCTAATGATAGACCTGGAGTAGAAACTCTGCAGAGTTCTGACAAGCCAGTCACTTCTGACAAGCCTGTCATTTCTGACTCAGAAACTGCCAAGTCTGCTAAAATTAGTAAGATAATTATTCCAAACAAAGTGAAATCAGATGATACACAGGCTGAATCTATTAAGCATGCTATTGTTATACGTCCTCCTACTGATCCAGGTAGAGGTCAGGTTGATTCTCATAAGTTCCCAATTAAAATCCGCCCGCCTGCAGAAATAGATAGGGAGCGAAGTCACAAAAAGATTGTTATAAAACGTACAAAGGATGTGGTTGATCTGGAACTGGACAGTCCTGGTGGAAATACAGGATTTGAACACAGAAAAACTAGAAGAATTGTGGAATTGGCAAATTTTGAGAAGCACAGAAAGCAGGAGACCATGTATTCGACTGAAAGTTTGGTAAAATGGAATTCTAAAGAGGATAGAAGATGGTGGGAAGAGCAAGAGAAACGAAGAAATGAAGCGAGACTCAGAGAAGACAAAGCAAGAAGGTATCGCAAAGAAGAAATGAGAATGCAGGAACAAGAAAGATTAAATGATTTAAAAATGCAGGAACAAGAAAGATTAGATGATTTAAGAAGATATGAAGAAGATATTAGAAGGGAGAGGGAAGAGGAAGAACGGCAAAAAGCCCAGAAGAAAAAGAAAAAGAGAAAGCCCGAGTTAAGAGATGAGTATTTAGACGGTCCTCGGGATAGAGGTCGGGATAGAGGATATGGTAAGAGGATGCTTGAAAGAGAACGTAGTGGAAAAAGAAGATCCGTTGTTGAGTTAGGAAAGTTTGGTGAAGATTTTATGCCGCCAACAAAACGCCGAAGAGGGGGAGGAGGAGAGGTACATTTCTTGCATGACATTTTCATTATTTTGTGTTTGTTTCGCCTTCATGTAAGCATCCGTGTCAAGTAGGAACAATAGTACTGTGACATATTTCTATCAGTTTTGAGGAAAGTCTGTTATTTTTGTGTGCCGTTTCACCTCCATTTTCACATACACAACACAAACATGTTTCCAGAATTGTAATTCAAGAGTTAGCAGCTTGTTTTTCTTAAGTAGTTTAAGTTATGCTGCAAACATAATGATTTTTGGTGTATAAGTCATTTAAGGATGTAACAAGGTGGGGATGCAGGGGGGTATCTCCTTCCAGGAATATACCCTTCATTCTCTCGACAGAGACCTGCTGACAGGATTTACTTCTTTAGGATCTTTTTGGTAGGCTTTGGAAAGAGAACATCATTCCTTTGGGGTTAATAAATTAGACAAGTGCCTAAAAGAAAGAACATCATTTACTGTGGGTGCTTTATGTTTTATTTTGTAAATACACGTTTTTAGTAAGAAATTATTTGTGGTTGTGGTTGTGGTTGGTCCTTTCAATTATTTATTTGCAGCATAACAGGTGTGTGTTTACTTGGCTTAAGTTATATGTTAACTTCATTTTTTTTTTTTTTTGTGAAGGTTGGTTTGGCAAATATCTTGGAGAGTATTGTGGATGCCATTGTGAAAGATAGGTATGACCTGTCTAATCTGTTTTTGAAACCAGTGCCCAAGAAGCTTGCCCCTGACTACCTGGATATCATAGAGAGGCCAATGGATCTTTCCAAAATCAGGGAGAGGGTGCGGAATATGGAGTACAAAAGTCGTGAAGACTTCAGACATGATGTATGGCAAATTACTTTTAATGCCCATAAATATAATGATGGGCGAAATCCTGGAATTCCTCCGGTTGCGGATATGCTTTTGGAATATTGTGATTATTTGTTGAATGAGAATGATGATAGTCTCACTGCTGCTGAAGCCGGTATTGAAACTAAAGATTTCTAAGTGATGTCAAATTCAGATCATGATATTTGAATTCAGTGTTAGTTCTAGGTTTTTTTTTGTAGATAGTGTAAGTTCTAGTATGAAAATAGATGGAAAATCATTTTGTATTTTTCTTTTAAAGATGTCACCGTGTATAATGATAGTAGTGTATCCCCGTGTGGTTCATTGAATTTTTTTCGTGTGTAACAATGTAGTCTGAGAATGGCCCCCTCAAGAATTTTTAGGGCTAGAAAAAAAATATAGCAGGATGTAGATTGCAGATTGCAGATTGGTGAACATAAGAGTATTTCTTTTAATACCAATTATGGACACAGGCTTACTATTAATAAAGAAAATAAGAAAAGAAAGCACTTGAAATAATGTCAACGTTCTCCATAATTACTCGAACAAAGAAATTTCGATTTTTTTGTTGTTGTTAATTCCAAATCATTCTTTTTGTTTTTTGAATCAATTTTTTATTTGGGTCCACACACCCCTTTGGCATTGCTATTGTCACAGTATGGCAGAGAAAGTGTGCCTTGAAGTAACAACGATTGGCTTAACAACGTTAATATCTTGTGTCTACCTTGATGGTTATTTAAATTAGCAATTAATCAGAAGGGTTGAGTTTAGTTGAAGATGCTAGTTTTTGATGAATTGAAGATCGAATTCTGCGTGAGACAACTATCATGATAACCTCAGCTGGGAACTTTTAGTTAACAACAAACAAACCATATTTCACTTAGTAAGGCTGACCATGTAGATTAAGAGAAGTCATAATAATGTTGTTTTGTATATCATATCTCTATTTAATTTATTAATATTAAATATTTTCTTAATAGTTTTTGTTTTAATTTCTTAGGTCATTTTCAAGTCTAGTGATTGTCTATCCTCCATTTTGTCTACTCTCCAAGCTACACAATTTATAAGTATTCTGTTCAAATCATCTTAGTTGAGTTTCACAATCTCTTATACGTTAGATGTTATTCCAACTCTCTTAAATATTGTCTTTTTAATCCTATCATATCACACTTTAATGCAACATCCTCGTATCTGTTACACTTATTTTATTGGTGTGTTGGTTCTTTACTGTTCAATACTCCGTCTTATACAACATTGTTAGTCTTACTCTGTAAGATAAAATGTTTTCTTTATCTTGTGCGATACTTTTGTATCACATAAAAAACTCGAAGTCTTCTTTCATTTCAATTATCCCGCTTGAATTTGACAATTTATATCTTCTACTTCTCGCTTGTTATGTATTATGGATTCAAGTTATTTAAAAATAATTTGCCTTCAGTTAAAATCTTCTTCTATACACTGTCTTATTTCTACTTACCATACACTTCTAAAATTTGTTTTCCCATCTATAACCTTCATTTAATTCCTTCATGGACTTTCCAAGTAGAACTATATCATTTACAAAAAGTATGCAACTATTTGTGATATATCTGATATCACTCCATGAAACGTAGCATTTAGATCGTTTTCAAGATCGACATTTGAGACATAAAGCTAAATTGATTGTCAATAATCTGACTCCATTTTTTTAGTCCCCACTCTGTCACTCTTTCTCATAGCTTCATAATATGATTCATATGTTTAATCCCTTTTATAATTTGTGTAATTTTATATATCTCTAATGTTCTTATAAATTGAAATTAAAGTGTTTTCTCTCTATTAGCCTCACATGTTTTCAAATAAATTTATTTCTTATTTGAAAATAAGACAATAATTTGTACAATCAATCATCGATTATTATATTAATGACCAAACTCAAATTTTTTGATGTAAATCCAAAATTTACACAACCATATCTACTTGTATTTTGAAGATGTTTATTAGACTTTTATTTGATTTTTTTTTTGTTGGTAATTTTTTGGTTTTGAATTTATTCGATAAAACATTACTAGTTTATTTGAAACCATATAAACAAGCATCAAATTTATGTTTACACATAAGTTTGAGTTCACTTCAAAAAATTCACGTCAACTACATATGAAAATGTGAGAAACTAGAAAAACAACCCAAAACATCTGTTAAATGATTTTGAAATTTTATGAAGTTTGTAGAGTTGTTCTATTCAATAAAATATTTTAATTTTTAGAAATCTATTATTAAATCGAATATATCTTTTAAACTAACTATCATCGGTTCATGAAGTAACTTTACCTTTAATGATCATATATGACGGGTACTTGAATCTTATAACTGAATTTAGAAATGCAATGGAAGATGTTAGCACAACATTAAATTACAACCATACAAATTAAATTTGTCAAAAAAAAAAAAAACATACAAATTAAAACATATTTTAATCCAACGGACAATCTTCTTCTATAACTTTACCTTTCTTATGTTTCTCATAATAAAAAGTTAGAGCAACAATTACCGATCATTACTGTCAAAAAACAATCACTTATCAATGATAATTAACTAAGTAGATTAAGATCTTAAGTAGATTACAACATTATTAAAATAACTGAAACTTACCCAAAGGATAACAAAGATAATGAAATCTAAACAACCTCTACTGTTTTAACATCAATTTCTTTCTGTTATGTAAGAAATAAAATAATCATTAGCAAAATCTATTATTCAAATTTCAAAACTCTTTTTTTCTTTCTCTTTCTCTCTCTAAATTCCATAGCTATAAACTTCACTTTTCTGAGCTTCATTCTTCTTCAAACGACCCACATACGAAAAGCATGTCTCTTCTCAGCAGATTCTTCTACAAAAGACCCCCAGATGGTTTACTCGAATTCATTGACAGAGTTTACGGTAAAAATTCAATCTTTACATTTTCCCCATTTTTCTCATTTTTCAAAATTTTCCTCAATTTTTGATTTTTTTTGCAGTTTTCGATTCGTGTTTTTCTACTGAAGCATTACCAGATGGAATGTACCAGCTATATCTTCACGAAATCGTGACTGAATTACATGAAGAGTTTCCAGAATCATCCTTTCTAGCGTTTAATTTTCGCGACGGCGAAAAGCGAAGCAATTTCGCTGAATTAATGTGTGATTATGATGTTATTATTATGGATTATCCAAAAAACTATGAGGGTTGTCCTCTTTTGCCACTTTCACTTGTTCAGCATTTTCTTCGTGTTTGTGAGAGTTGGCTTTTGCTTGGAAATCATCAAAATGTGATTTTGTTTCATTGTGAAAGAGGGGGTTGGCCACTTTTGGCTTTTTTGTTGGCAAGTTTGTTGATTTTTAGAAGGGTTCATAGTGGTGAGCGTAGGACACTTGAAATGGTTCATAGAGAAGCACCTAAGGGTTTGTTGCAATTGTTGTCACCTTTGAATCCACAGCCTTCGCAGCTTCGGTATATTCAATATGTCGCGAGGAGGAATATTGCGCCGGAGTGGCCTCCTCCTGAGAGAGCCTTGTCTTTGGATTGTGTCATTCTTAGGGGGATTCCTAGCTTTGATTCGTCTAATGGATGTAGGCCAATGTTTAGGATTTTCGGGAGGAATTTGCTTAGTAGAGGCGGACTTTCTACTCAGATGATTTATAATATGCATAAGAAGAAGAAGCATTTGAGGCATTATAGTCAGGTTTATGGATTTTTTGTGTGTTTTGGTAGTGATTGAGTTTAAGGTAAAACTTAGATGCAGTTCCTTACGTACTGTTGGTATTGTGCTAGACATAAAAAACGGTTATTTTTAATTTACATGTAGAAAAAAACAGTTTTACAATGCACCTCTTGATCGAGTTTTTGAGCGTTGTTATGCATGTGTAGTGTAGAACAGTAGGTAATGGACTGCATCTAAGTTTTATGCTTGAGTTTATTGTGTTGTGTTAGTTTTGTTGCTTCATATTGTTGATGTTGGAATGTGTTGTGTTCTTTTTGAATCTCAGGTAGACTGTGATGTGATTAAGATTGATATTCAATGTTTAGTGCAAGGAGATGTGGTTCTGGAGTGTGTCCATTTGGATTTGGATCCGGAAAGGGAAGTGATGATGTTTCGTGTGATGTTCAATACGGCATTTATTCGATCCAATATACTAATGCTGAACACTGAAAACTTGGACATTCTTTGGGATTCGAAGGAGCGGTATCCGAAAGGCTTCAGGGCTGAGGTGAGTGCTTGTTTTAGCATTGTATGGATAATTATAGAGAATAGTTTTGATGCACTGTCAATGTAAAACATTTTACACCATCAATCAATCACAAACCATCATTTGTATAAATTTTAAGTTAGATATAATGAAAGTTAAACACTTTTAATGATCAAATGGTTATAATTGTCCGACAGTGTAAAGAATATTTGTGATTGAATCCAACTGAAATTATAATTGTGGACAGTTGTGATTGCTGTGGTTTTGCTCTAGGAAGGTTGGTATTTGTTCTGATTGTGTTAAACCTCTAAATTTAGGTTTTATTTGGGGAGGTTGAAAACATTAGTCCTCAGAGAGCTCCGACGGAAACAGCCATTTTGAATGGTGAGGAGAAAGGTGGATTACCTATTGAAGCATTTTCAAGAGTTCAAGAACTTTTTAGTGGAGTGGAATGGGTTGACAGTGGTGATGCTGCAGCAGTGTGGCTGCTTAGACAGCTTACTGTCTTAAATGAAGCCAAAGAGTTTTCGAGGATGCAAGGTAAAGGAAGTTGGTTTTCGTCACCAGCTGACTCTGAAGAAGAAAATAATGGATCAAGTGTTGCTGATAGTTCAGATGAAGCCTTTGATGTTACTCCCAAATCTTCTGCTGTTCCTTCAAAATTATTGACATCCGACACCCCTATTTTGGATCATTTAGCTTTTGAAAACAATGGTGGAAATTGTTTAAATCTCACTTCTAGAATGCCTGATCAGTTATTGACTGATAATGTTTCACCACCTCATCATACTGGTGGTTCCCCTCCAGGTTGTAACACTGATAATGCTTCTGGTCCACCTCCACCCGCTCCCCCGCCCATGACCAGCAATGCTAGCAGTGCTTCAACATTTCATTCATCTCCTCTACCAGGACCTGTCCATACAAGTTCACCCCCATTACCTCCACCCCCACCACCTCCTCCAGGATTTGCTCCCATAGGTTCAGCCCCACCACCTCCACCTCCACCTCCTACATTTCCCACACAAATAGGTTTAACCCCGCCGCCACCACCTCCTCCTCCTCCTCCTCCAGTTCCATCACAGACAGGTTCAGCTCCGCCACCTCCACCACCTCCTCCAGTTCCGCTGCGAACAGGTTCAGCTCCACCACCTCCTCCAGTTCCGATGCGAACAGGTTCAGCCCCGCCACCTCCACCACCTCCTCCTCCAGGTTCTACACGAACAGGATCAGTCCCACCACCTCCACCTCCACCGCCAACAGGCTTTACACAAACAACATCAGCCCCACCACCTCCACCACCACCGCCAGGTTCTGCACGAACTGGTTCAGCCCCACCACCTCCGCCCCCACCTCCAGGTTCTGCACAAATTGGTTCAGCCCCGCCACCTCCGCCACCACCTCCAGGTTCTACACGAACAGGTACAGCCCCACCACCTCCGCCACCTCCTCCAGGTTCTACACGAACAGGTTCTGCCCCACCACCTCCGCCACCTCCTCCAGGTTCTACACGAACAGGTTCTGCCCCACCACCTCCGCCACCTCCTCCGGGTTCTACACGAATAGGATTAGGCCCACCACCTCCACCACCTCCTCCAGGTCCTCCACGAACGGGTTCAGCCCCACCACCTCCACCTCCTCCAGGTCCTCCTCGAACAGGTTCAGCCCCACCACCTCCACCTCCTCCAGGATCTGGACGAACAGGTTCAGCTCCGCCAGCACCTCAGCCTCCTAATGCTCCTCCTCCACCACCTGGTCGTGGCTCGTTGCCAGCACCTCCACCTATTTCAGGCAGAGCCCCTAGCGTGCCTCCACCACCAGGCAAAGCTTCTCTAGCAACAACAAATGTGGGAAGAGGTCGTGGTACTGGCACGACTGGTATTGCCGTTAAAAAAACTTTGTTAAAGCCTCTGCATTGGGTGAAAGTTTCTCGAGCAGTGCAAGGGAGTTTATGGGCTGATTCACAGAAACAAGACAATAGTTCAAGGTACTGATTATTGACTTTTCATTCTGGATATCACCAGACTTAATTTTCCTAAGAATTGTTTCATAGTCATGAATTGTCATTAAAGATTTGTTTCTTTGAACTTGTTGTTGGATTTACTGTTTAATGTACTATATCCCCCAATCCTTCATTGGATAGGACTTAGGAGGATAGGATGTTATTTCCTTTTAGCATTTCTGATTCAAATGATGAAAGTTTTTCTTAGGGCCCCTGACATAGACATATCAGAACTTGAGACCCTGTTTTCAGCAGCATCTATTTCTGACGGAAATAGCACTAAAGGTGGAGTTCGGCGTGGTCCTAATATTAATAAACCTGAGAAAGTACAATTGGTAAGCTACTCCTCATTGGCATAAATTATTTTACTACCCTTTTCTTAGAGTTTATATGCAATATGCTTGATTATAATTATAATATTATGTAATTGTGATTGGGTATCAGTATCACTAGTTTTAAAATGGCAATAAGCCAATATTAAGCATCAAAACTGTAGTCTCTAGAGATCCAGAGACTTTTTCTGGTCTTGCTAATTGCATACCTTAAATAAAGGGTCTGAGTACAGAAAATTTGTTTACTAATATGTTTTATATTGGATTTTATTGGTATGCAATTTTCTGTTGAAACAAATATTCCATATTGCAATTTGCATGGGCGTTACTGTTAAGATATGTTACCTTAGTATTATTATGTCCTCTCTAACTTAATTAAATTAAGATACCTTAATTCTTCCATTTTTTTGACAAAATTTCTCTGTGATTTATTTAGTATCTGGTTGATAAAAAAAATCTGTAACTAAATCCAAATTTTCATTTTTTTTCCACTGCCAGGTTGACTTGCGTAGAGCATATAATTGTGAAATAATGCTCTCTAAGATCAAAATTCCTTTGCCAGATATGCTTGTAAGTTTCCTTATCCTTGTGTTCAGTTTATTTTGGAACTTGTAGTTTACTGGATGAAATCACCTCTGTTATTCATGTTTCAGATGTTTTTCTCTGTTGTACCATATCACAAATATATAGTTAGATATTTCCTTAGCTTTTGAGTCTTTAGAGGTATATGCATGCTATACTATATTGCCTATAGTGTTGATTTATCCATGTAGCTCATTAGTGTTGATATTGAATGTTACTTATGGGCAATATTGTAGAGTTAATGCTCAATTCAACCCTCTTAAAGGATACTCTGTGTTGGAATTGCATAGGAGAATTAATAAACAGAAGTACATTAATTAATATTAATATATATCTTTAAAAATAAAGAGAGCGTGTTAATATCATGAGTCTTGCTATAAGGTTTTGAAAGAGAGTAACTAAGTAGAGATTAAGACAAGAGACTCACATCTAGGAAAATCAATTTGGTGTTAGATGGCTTTATTTTTGCATATTTCCTCTTAATATTTTTCATTTTTATTGGTTTTGTTTTGGTTCCAGAACGCAGTTTTGGCATTGGATTCTTGTGTTCTGGATATTGATCAGGTTGAGAATCTCATCAAGTTCTGTCCCACAAAGGAAGAGATGGAGATACTGAAGGTACTCCTCTCCTCTCTCGCATAATAACCTATAAAACGTTTTGTGAACTGCAATCTGTGACATTATTTAATTTCATACATTTGAAAGTAGAAAAACTGAATATTAATAGAAAAAGATACTAAAATTATGAGTAGCTGTGTTTTTTAATGGGGAAGTAGGAAATAGTCTTTTTATATTTCTTGGCTAAAAATCTTTCTATTTTCAGAACTATACTGGGAACAAGGATATGCTTGGGAAGTGTGAGCAGGTTCTCTCCTTGGTACTCTTTTGTCAACGAATCCTTGCAAATTCTGTATCTCAATTCTAACAAATTTTTATTTTAATATTTTAATCAGTTTTTCATGGAGCTGATGAAGGTTCCACGAATAGAATCCAAGTTAAGGGTGTTTGCTTTTAAAATCACCTTTTCTGGTCAGGTATGGTGTCTAGGTTATCGTTACACGTGCATAATTTTGCAATCTACTGCTGTTATTAAGACATATGCTTAAAGACTTGTTTTTTTATACTTTTACAGGTGAGCGATTTAAGGAAAAATTTGAATACAATCAACGATGCAACCAGAGAGGTACTGTTTAATGGATCTTGTCGTTGACAAACATGTACCATTATTGGGCTGCATCGTTATATCATATTATCATTACTTGTGCTTACAGGTCAAAGAATCGATAAAATTGCGTCAAATAATGCAAACTATTCTTACATTGGGCAATGCTTTGAATCAGGGAACAGCACGAGGTATCTCTATGAACTCTTACCTTACTTGAATGTGTTTTAATTTGAGATGGGTATTTGGTTTCCAGATTCATCTCAATATATTCGACAAAATAAGAAAAGCTATCTTATGCCGTTTAACTTACATTTTCTATGTTTCTCAATGCAGGTTCAGCAGTAGGATTCAAATTGGATAGCCTTCTCAAATTATCTGATACCCGTGCAAGAAATAACAAAATGACTTTAATGCATTATTTGTGTAAGGTATATATGTCAAAATCTTCAAATAATACTTGCATTATATTATTTTATCTTTAAGGTAGTTGTGGACTATCCCGATATAATATTACCCACATAAAATATTATGTGAAAGACAAGAATTTCCATTTCCTTTCTGAAAAAAGCTGTTGCTCTAACTTCTGATAATAAGGCTATTTTGTTCTTTGTCTGGGCATTATTCGAGGCCTGTGTAATCGAGTTTATTTAACACTTGAGTCGTGCTTGATTTGTTTGTGATTTTTGCTTTTAGCTGACATTGTTTTCACAAATGATTACGAAAACATCAGCTTATTTTCACTTCATTATTTAATTTCCTTATATTTACTTTGTTATTCAAGTTTTAACTTTTTTATATTTTCTTTTTGTTCAATATAGGAGTATTTTATCCATTTTGGTTCAATGTTATTTTATGCAAGGATATCAAATTTTTGCTATTTGTTTTACATCGACGTTGCTTTTGATGCTATACACCTTTGCAAAATTTTCCCCCTAACTCTAAATATTTTATCACTTTCATGCTAGCTTCTTGCTGAAAAAATGCCAGAATTGATAGATTTTGACAAGGATCTTGTCCATTTGGAAGCTGCTTCCAAGGTATTCTCTTTGATACTAATGCTTTACAATCACTTTCTTTATAATTTCATGTGTAAGGTTAGTTGTTTATTGATTGGTGCCCTATCCAATATCTAGATCCAACTTAAAGCATTAGCTGAAGAAATGCAAGCTGTGCATAAAGGTTTAGAGAAAGTTGAGCAAGAACTCACTGCTTCTGAAAATGATGGTTCTATATCTTCAGGATTTCGCAAGGTACTGAATATTGAATGCAAATGGTAGCTTTTATACTTATCTGAAATGAGATATATTGCTGTTAATTAATAATACTTCTCTACTAGAAAAATGCTTCTCTTACTGAGCCCAATTTTCAACTATCATGCATCAAGCTAATTTTGTTTTTGTTTAACATGTTTTATTGCCTGATTAGGAAATCCTTGATTTCTATATTAAAACAACTGACTGTATGTGCTCATGATTTTCTGGGTAACTTTTTCTTGCTCAGGTGTTGAAGAATTTTCTTGACTTTGCCGAAGCTGATGTGAGGTCACTTATATCATTGTATGCCGATGTGGTGAGTCCTGTTATAGTCTATATCTTGTCTCCCTCCTTTTTTCAGAGTGTTGTTCTAGGATGGTGAGTGATTGCCTACTAAGAGAAGAGTTTAATGCACTATATACAAATATAGACAGGGCTATGTTGATAACCTACTCTTCCAATTGCTACTTATTTTTTTTTGTTTTGAAACTTTCTCTTCCAGGGAAGAAATGCTGATTCTTTGTCTAAATACTTTGGGGAGGATCCAGCCAGGTGCCCCTTTGAACAAGGTCTGTTGTTTTCTCCAGGACTGACCCTTATTCGGTTTTAAATCACAAAGCAAATAGTCACATAATGCTTTGATCAGCTGATCACACATAAATTACTGTTTTTGTTTTATTTTAAAGATTCTGTCACGATTTTTTGACTTTCAAACCTGTTCTATTGTTGCAGTGACACAAATACTTGTTGTCTTTGTAAAGACCTTCAACAAGTCAAGGGAGGAGAATGAAAGGCTAGCAGATGCGGAGAAAAAGAAATTAGAGAAAGAAGCCATGAAGGAAAAGACAGCAGCAAATAACACACATTCTAGAAAAGACGTGGTTCGATAGAGATATATTATAAACAAGCATGAGGCACGATTACTTTCAGTTCAAGCATGCTGAAGTTGAACTGTACAGTTTGCACTCAAATGCAATTCATGCGTTTTTGCATGCATGCACTATTGGGGATCTATATGTTCTATGACAATGCTGGCTGTTGGATCAAGGTGCGTGCATCTCCCCTTGTGCTAGTGGTAAAGGAGAAATAAATCAACAAGCTGGAGGTCTTTTGTAATTATACCACAGAGCAACTAATTTCTAATATAGAAAAATCATTATGCTCATGTTTAGTTATATTTCATGAGGCATTTTACTCCTCTTTAGAATAGGGGCCATAATATTTTTTATTCAAATTTCCTTATACTTTTGAATATTACACTTCTGTATTTGTAATATAGCAGCAGATGTTTTGTAGTTCGAAGATACTTCAGAATTCAGATATACGCTGATGAATTCTTAGGTCTTCACATGTATATATGTCAACAATTTCTTTTTTGCCCATAATGAGTTATCCTTTTAGCCGTCTTTCACAAAAACTCTTTCATGTTTTGAACTCAAAAACCTTTTGAATTGATTCTTGACAAACGTAATTTTGATCAAAATATTGATATGTTGGTTATTTTAAAGGAGTTAATTACATTGGTTATATTTATTTATGAAGTTTTGCAGTTTTGAAATACCAACAGAATCACATATAATATATGATTGTTCAAAGTGTACAATTGGATGGGAAAGAAGAATGTAAGGTCTAGAAATGTTGGTGATTTTGATACAATTTGGCACCTTATAAATCTTACATAGGAATTGAAACAGATTGTTGCTCTGAGGCTTCTAATTTTTTGGTTTTTTCCTTTTCAAGCAAGTAAAGTCTCTCTGCTTCTGGAATTGCCTGTATGATTGTATGCAACTTGAAATTTAACTCATCGACCTTTTCCACGAGTCTGTCATTTGTAAACATTCCTAGAATGACAGTTTGGATGGTATCCCAGCTCTCTATTATTGGCAAAGCAATTATCACAGCAGAACCTATAGTACCCCATCCTATAGCAATCACAGCCCAGAAAAAGAAGTACCCTTTGCTGAACTCCCCTGTGATAATGAATAAACAAACATGTGTTATTTTGCAAGTTGTCACATTGATTGTATAAGAGACCAAATCAGATATGTTGCCTGTTTTGAGATTTGACAAACTTTTTTGCTTTTATTTGCGTCAAATAATGTAATATTTAGAATGCATACTTATAATTCAAACTACTACGAGGGATTTTGGGAGGAACTTTTTCCACCCACAAGTCATTTTAGATGTACACGGCTAGAAAAAAAACACAATTTTGGTTTCGCCTTGATGTGTACTTCCCAATGAAAACATTTTTTTTTTTACCATTTAGAAGTATACTTCAGAATTATGTGTGATTTTTGTGAAATGTAAGGCGGTGGAAAAAGTCGCTTCCTAATTTCTTTCAACAAACTTGTTTACATTTATGAAGGGGGCACATGAATGTGGCCTATCATTAGTATGACAAATAAGTCAAGGAGCAACTTTATCCACCTCACATTTCTTTCTGAAAAACCACACATGATTTTGAAATTACACATTCAAACGACACAAAAACTCTTGATTCAGAAGTACACATCTGGACGCAGAAAAACTGTGTTTTTTTCCTTGATGTGTACATCTGAACTGATTTGGGGGTGGGAAAATTCCTCCAATAAGCTATTTGGATGGAAGACTAAAGCAAGGATTTCATTAGCCTCTTTCCTGGACCAAGCCTAATTGTCATTGTTGATGTATAATTGCATTGAAAATGTGAAGAGAAAATCATAATGCAACTCAAAGTTACCTGCAGGGAGGGAAAGAATAGGCCATAGTATAACTATCAAAATAGTGAAGCCAATACCCCATTTCACAATCCAAACTTTAGCCCTTGTTAACTTTTCTTCTTTAAACTCTTCCACTGGCAAATCAGTCTTTTCCTTTTCAACAACAGTAATTTGTTTGGTAGTACTCCAATCATAGTTCTGAGGCCACAACATGCTACAAACAGCATGAACAACTCCTCCAGTTAGTATAGAAACAAGGTTTCCAGCAAGCATTGGTGCATTTCTTCCACTTGTATCAAGGTTTATCTTTCCGTACTCTATCTTTGTAACAGACAACCATGTGATTACTCCAAGAACACAACCAAATACTGTTCCAAGAATTGCTCCAATTGCATTTGCTTTTCTCCATAGAAGCATGAAAGCAATAGGAATAACTGCTGAACCAATCAAAACTCCCATTGCAAGGTACATCCATCCTAAAGAAACTCCTGCTTTGTTTAGTATAACTGCTAACAATCCCATGAAACATCCAAACCCTAGGACAACCATCCTTGATACTCTGAGGATTTTCTTTCCACTTGCATTAGGGTTTATGTAAGTTCTGTAGATATCATATGTGCATAATGAGGACACAGCAATCAGCTCTGATGAACCAGCAGAAGTCACTGCCCTGATAATAAATATATTACAATCATCAGGTAAAATAATAAGGATGCTTGATAGTTTTCTTTTGAGTAAACAATCTTTACGTTGTCACAATAGTCCTCGGCTGTATCAAAATTTTAAAAATGTACCTAAATCACTAAATGTGTGTTTGGTTAGTCATTTTGGTCTTGGAATCTGTACTTTGTTCGTTGGCATAGTCATTAAACGTGTCCTTTGTTAGTCATGTTGCTCCGTAAAAGTACTAACAAAAGAATTTCAATTTGGAATCTTAAATTGTTTTTCCTGTGTTGTTTGTCATGTTGGTCTTGGAATCTTAATCACATCAATTCTTTTGAATTGGTTATTTCAGTCTCTAAAATTGTTTGTGATCGAAAAGTTTCAATTTTAGGGGCCAATTTGAAATTTCTTTAATTTCAGAAACGAAATTACTTAAACCCTAGAATGTCATGGACTAAATTAATGATTCACTCTGTTATTAACCCTTTGGCTATTCCAATCTTGTTTAGAGTAGACAAAAGTATTTCCAAAAGGTAGCAGATTGTAACTTACATAAAAAGCATGGTAAGAAGAAGAATTGATCCACCTTTCCCCATCAAAGCTACAGCAGTAGCTGGAGGAACCAGTCCACGACCTGCCTCACTTTCATTTAGTGGTAAATCAAGGGCTAGTGCTCCCAAACCAAGTGATGTAGCCAAAGAAAATGGCACTGCAAACCAGACCAAGCCTCCCAACAAGTAGCCCTTGTGAGTTGATGAAGGCCTTGCTGCAATAGCACTCACCCAATAGCCCTAAATATTTTACATTTAAAGAATCAATAATGACAAAACAAATTATAATAGAATAAGATGACTTAATCAGCTATATAAACCTTTCATCATGCTATCCCTTTAATCATACTTTGTATTTCATCTTGTTGTTTTAGCCATATAAAAAGTGGTATTTAATGTATGTCTAATGTGATATTGTGATTTATTGTTGAACGTCATCGTTGCTCAGTAACTGACAAGAACAAATTGTAAACCGTAGATTATTTAAACGAATTTCTAGTCATGCTTACATTGTCAACAAACACGGTGCCAAAGTTGCCAACAATATTTATTATCCCAAAAACTAAGCCACCTGAACTAAGCATTGTTAAGTAAGAGCCTTTGTGATTTCCACTAACAGGGCCACAAGATTGCCCATGGTGTGATATAGGATCTTGGCATGTTCTTGATTTGCTTGCAACTTCGAGCAAGCGATTGTAAACGACACTCGGACTACCAAGCTCACTGCTAGAAGTATAGACCAGGTATACAAAAATGACCAAAACAACGTGCACTGAAAATTGAAAACAAAGAAATACACAGTTTAAAATGAATCAAAATAAATGATTCAAAATGACCATGTACATATAAATGAATCAAAATGTTAATGGAACAGTGTAATATTTTTTACACTGTCTATCAATTATAATCAGTAGATCACTAAAAATATTCGACTTTGATCATATCTACTGTAAAAGTCATACGAAAGGCTATTGTGATTTTGATTAAATGTATAAAAAGTTTACATTAACTGTGTACCAAAATTAATCTCAGTGTTAATACTGTTGAGGTAAAAGTGATAATGTTGAAGTTTTACCTATGACAGAATGTATATAGCTTGCTAAGAATGTGGCCTTAAGTCCACCGGCTAGTGTATAGACTATTACTCCAAGTGGTATTAGAAAGCTAGCAGCATAAATGTTCACTCCAGTTAATGCATTTACAACAGCAGAACCACCGAGAAGTAACATAGCCGTTACAATTATATTTGTCATGAAGCAGAAGAAAAGGAACACAATGTGTGCTGAAGTCCCCCAACTGAGGTAAACAAACATTGTTACTACATTAGAATAACAAAAGAAAAATCAATACATTCGCTTAAGTATTTTACAAAACATGAAGAAAAAGAGAGAGTAATAACTATGCATCTACGCTAAATAGGTTTTACAGACATGTTTGATCATACTTCATTATCTTTCGACATCATAATCTTACTTCTTAAAACTTGTTTACACTGTGACATAATAACGAAATATGATCGTACGTCTGTGTAAAAAAAAAAAAAGCAACATACCGAGCTTTGACAATTTCACACACAGTATGAGCATATGGAGCCTTTCTTTTAATCTCTATAGCCATAATTCCAAATAACATTACCTGATCATAGTAAAATCTCAGCCTTATTACACTTTCGATTTTCCAAATTCCAATATATCAAAATTTAGAGTCAGGAAAACTTCATATTTCCACAGGAATATAGTATAATTATGATACACTGTCAGTGTAAAAAGTTGTACATTGTTAGCATAACACAAACAATCATACGCTGTCAGTCCAATATTTTTAATGATCTTTACGATAGATTGACCATTATGATTGATCGACCCTGTAAAAATCTTCACTCTGAAAATGTATATGAATTAAATTCATATTATAAACTCCATACCTGGATGGTAGCCCCACTAGCATACCAGAAAGGTCCACTAACCCCATACTCCCAAGCAACATTAGAGCTTTGCAGGATTGTAGCAGCCCAAGTCCACTTCAGAACAAATTCAATGTTGATATAAGATATAGGAAAATGTAACTAATTTGATGTTTATAAAAGTTTGGAATAAGAGACTATTGACTCTATTACCTGAGACACAATTACACTAGCAATGAGTCCTGTCTTAACATTTCTTCCTGCTGTATTGAACCATTCAGAGGTGTGGCGGGACCCAACATACCTCTTCTCCAGCCATACCTGTCCGACAAGAATGTTTGTATCAAATAAATTCACCATGGCATCCAATGAATGTGTTTCAGTTGCCAATACACGTTTATCATATAAGTGTTGATATCTTATAAGCTATTTTTATATTATGAGCTCTTTGGATTGACTTATTTGGATAAACATCTTAATTGAGTGCTTATCGTATAAGTGTTTATCATATAAGTGACATGTTTTTATATAAGCCATAAGTTGTTTTCCTATGATGTCTTGGAGATTTTATAAAAATAAGTTGAATATAGCTTATGGACATGTCATAATTTGTTTTGATAGATTCTCTCAGTCTCACAAGTACTTATGATAGATAAATTCAAATAAACCAATTCAAACAGATCCTAAGCCTCAAACTGATGATTAGTCTTATAGTCGTCGAAAGGGTCTGTGGGATACCTCATGATTCCATTGAAAAGCCAAAAGACTGTGATTACGGTTTGATACAAAAAATAAATAGATTTAGCATGATATTCAAGTATGAAAGTGTACTAGGAAAACATGGGATGAAATGTTAGGAAGTGATTTTCTACTTGCACAACATATAACAAAGGAAGACACTTATTTAAGAATGATTACTAACCAAGAAAGAGGTGAAGAGAGCAAAGAAAGCACCAAAACCAAGAATTATAGAATATCCAACTCCTTGATTAAGCACAGGTTTGCCTTCAAAGAAACTTGCTTGTCTCACACATCCACCTCCATTTTCATGATAGTATTTGCTAGAAAATTCAAAGGGTGGACACTGTGATGAAGAAGCCATGAAGGAAAGAAGTGTTTGATTTAATTATTTGATGTTATTTATCATCATTCAATGAAACTATAATACCTATGCAGCAGCTTTTTTTCCTAAGTATTTAGATATTTTTTAACAAATCATAGCGGAAATTTAGAGGCTTATCTCCATTGAGTAGTAAGTCAAACTAAGAAGAAGGTATGTAAGTATAATATTGTTATTGAAATCTCAAAAGGAATCTAAAGGGTGGATTCCGTTCATAAGGTCCAACTTTTGAATATTCTCACACTATAGTCTCCTTTGGAGTCTCCTTTTTTTTTTCTTAAAAAGATATCTTCCAAATATAGTTTTAAAGACTAATCATTCAAGTCGATACGGACTACAACAAATGATGAAACTCTCCTTCGAGAGCTTTAATATTGCACAATTATTGCATTTTAAATTTGGATTCAAATCTAAAATCTCTATTTAAATTATTGTTGTTGTTGTTATTATTATTTTCGTGGTGGTAGACTGGTGGTCAATTTATAATTAGCAGAAAGAGTTGACTAATGAGTAATGACTATAATAAGAATGTGATGAGAATCATGAACCAATACGTTAGTTGAAGCAATGATGATAATTTAAATAGAGATTTTAGATTTTGTTGTTGTTGTTGTTATTATTGTTATTTTCGTAGTGGTGGACTCTTTCTTCAAATCAATGATAATCAAAAATATGAATCATCGTTTCATCTGAATGGATTTGTAACTTTTTCTTTCTTTCCAACTCTTATCCTCCATAGGAGGAGAGGTAATCTTATTCAAAATTTTGTTAAATATTGTGCGTATTTTATTACTCCCTCGGGTTATTATTAAATGTGAAATTACATTACCATCGATAAAAAGTTGTAGAGTTTTTTTTGAAAGGAAAAAATTGTTAGAATTAAAAGAGAAATCAACCTCATGTGTATCAACAACGGTAAAAGAGAAATCAACCTCAAAAAACCTAAAGAAAGTTTAAGGATAGTATCTGATTCAATTATACTGCTAATTAATTTATATGAATCATTATTTGACTTATGTATTCTTATTTAATTTGTTTCAGGAAGGTGAAAAAAGCCCTCGGGTGTATCGACAACCGTAAAAAAAGTAATCGATCTCAAAACTTTAAGGGTCGGTTTGGTGTGCAGAATAGGAAGATAGAATATGACAAAATTATACTATCTTATTTAAATTCCTTGTTTGCTGCACTAATAGGATATGATAAATTAAACTTATTACTAATCTTATCATATTCACTCTTTGTTGTTTCTATCCTTAGTTTTTGTTGGGTTAGCAACCTGATAAGATTTCTCAAATCGATCAAAACATATAAACACTTCTAGCTCAACAGGTTCCATACCTATAACATGCATAAAGGGTTAACACACAATCAACATAAATTCACAAGACTGTCAAAAAAATCTGCCTGCTAGTACAGTTCAAATTTTAAAATGCAACAATCCAGTTTTGATTTTAAAAACCGAATTGGTTCATTTATTAGAAAAAGGAAAGAAAAAAAAAACAACTCATAGGCTTTCATGCAAAGGGAATGAGATCTAACATTCACTTTGGTGTTTGATAAACCTTCAAATGCGATGATTTTGAGAAGAAGAAAAAAATCTAAAATTGGACCAATTTGTGGATTTTGAATTTGGAATATGGGAGAGAGAAAGTGAAATGTGAAAAGTAAAACTATAAAATAGGGGGAGTTATTGATCTTGTCTTTATATATCGAAATGATTCGAATTATATATTCTGAACTGATTTTCAAATTTTAAAATCTGAAAGGCATTTTTAGAAATAAAATCGGGCGCGAGAATCGGATACATTATGAAAAGTAATAGTCCAAAGCTAATGGTATATATATTTTTTAAAGAACCTAATGATATTTTAATTTGCATTGAAAATAAAGTGTACTACGTATTTATAATATCCACCATATTCTTAAGTCGGTTTCGAACTTTCTATGATGATTCTAAAGCTTCCCATGAATATGGGACCACCAGAGGTTTTGACTTGCCCAACACGAAAATCCAACGAACTTAGACTCCAAGAAATAGTAATTAAATTAATTATCAATTATGGCTGTTATGAAGTACAAAAAATTGTTCTAAAAAAAGTACAAAAAATATCTTCATTGGTACGACATATATTCAAATTGTATCGTACACACTAAAATATGTAATATAATAAAATCACATATTGCCTGAATCAAATAAAAAAGGTAAATAAATATATACCAAGAGGTAGTATCAAAGTTTGATTTTGATTTTGATTTATTATATTTTTATTTTATAAATCACCAAAAAAGAAAAATATTTTCAACAGATTTATTATATTCTTTATATTAATCACTGGTTGTCCGATGTTTAATTGAAATAAATTAATTAATTTTATATGCTTTTTCAAAATATCTCTTTTTTCTTCAAGCAACATAATAGTCAAATGAATAATAGAGTTTGTCTGAAGTTCGAACCTCGATCTTTACCTATATTATACAATGTTTCTATCAACTAAGTTAAAATCACAAAGACATTTTTTAAAACATCTCTACACATTATTTTAATCAAATCACATTGTACCAAAAAAAATGTTAATCAAATCACAATACTATCCTTTTTCATATCAAAGATAAAAATAGACTGAAAGATCAACCTTACCGTCCACCAGTGATACCATCTGCTTATATTAATTTCTAAATATCTCAATAAATATTTTACATGATATATAAATTACTAATTTTTTTTATTTTTATATTCAGGTATATATAATTGACTAATTGAAAGCAAAATTAAACAAAGAATATACTCATGGTATAATTTAACATTGACAGCGTAAGATACCAACTAATACACGCAAATGATAACGCTAACATAAACCGTAAATATAAATAGACCCTCCTTAAACCCTTTCTTTCTCCACAAGACAAACCTAAACAAAACCTAAAACCTCTCTCTCTCTCTATCTCTCTAATATTCTTTCACAAATTCTTTCTTTCTTGCCGTTTTCGTCGTTTCGGATCAAAGATGATGATGAGGCACGGTGGTGCTATGAACACTGCAATGATGTTTGCAAAGAAGGGTTTATTAGGTGGTGAAGTTGGTGTTCCAAACAAATGGGGTTATTTGGTTAGATCAACAACCCCTCTTGTAAGGAACGCAAGCACTTTTACTGCTAATCTGTCAGATCAGAAGGACAACAAGAATGTCGACAAAACTCCGTCGTCGTCTCAGGGTGGTGCTGGTGATAACAAAGATGAAAAAGGGATTACGAGTTATTGGGGTGTTCAACCTTCTAAGATCACAAAACCAGATGGTACTGAATGGAAATGGAATTGCTTCAGGGTAGGTTATTGCCATGTTACATATTTTTTTTTAATTTTTGAGAAAAGTGGTTAAAAGGGTGTGTGATTATGATTTTTTTTTTAATGTGGATTTTGATTGTGACAGCCATGGGAGACATACAAAGCAGATGTTACAATTGATCTGACTAAACATCATAAACCAACAACTTTTCTGGACAAGATGGCTTATTGGACTGTAAAGAGTCTTAGGTGGCCAACTGATCTCTTTTTTCAGGTAATTTGAGTGTGATTTTTATTCATTGTTATTATAATTTCAAAATTCTCGTTCTGGAGTTGGATCTAGCAGAAGGGTTAGACTCCCACAATGACAATGTAACGAACCATCGAATCTTTATCGGAAGAGGTGCTAGCATTACCTCTTATGAATTACTGGTGTGATTTTGTGAGTTTGTATTTTATTTATTTTATGGTCAGGGTTTGAAAGGCTGGTTTTATTAATTATATCAGCACTTATTATTTTTAGAGTATATATAAAAATGTGTATTGAAAAATTTAAAATCAGTTACACCTAACTCCTGAAAAGGCCTTTAAGGTACTTTTGTTTAAGGCCGCCATCATATTTTTAATTAGGTTTCTTGTGTTTCCTAAATATTCAATCATGCATAATGCATGTGATGTTTGGCTTGTTTGGCATGCATGTGCTTTGGTAAGGTCAGTTGGTGAACTAGAACTTACATGAAAGGGGAAGTTAAATAATGATCCAATGTTTTATACTATATGGTAAAAATAAAAATCCACCACAAAATGATGACCTTTTGGTTTGAAAAAATCCACTTGCTAGCTATTATTGTTATATCCTCTAAAGAATAAAACAACTGACATGTTAATTAGCAATTAATCTTAAGTTAACACCTTTTATTTGAAAATAAAAATTGCTTAAACTGGTCTTCTATGAGAAATCATTTCATCTTAAGTTTCTTTTAGTTACTAACCCCAAGACCAAAAGTATTTTATGTAATTTCTAAATTATGTTGTATTCAATTGAAACAGAGAAGGTATGGATGCCGAGCAATGATGCTTGAGACAGTAGCTGCTGTCCCTGGCATGGTAGGAGGAATGCTGCTTCACTGCAAATCATTGCGCCGATTTGAGCAAAGTGGTGGATGGATCAAAGCATTGCTAGAAGAAGCCGAGAACGAGCGCATGCACCTAATGACTTTCATGGAAGTGGCTAAACCAAAGTGGTATGAGCGTGCGCTTGTCATAACTGTCCAGGGTGTTTTCTTCAATGCTTATTTCTTAGGCTATTTACTCTCACCCAAATTTGCACACCGTATGGTTGGTTACCTTGAGGAAGAAGCTATTCACTCATACACTGAGTTTCTCAAGGAGCTTGACAAGGGTAATATTGAAAATGTCCCTGCTCCAGCTATTGCTATTGACTATTGGCAGCTTCCCCAAAACTCTACTTTAAGGGATGTTGTCGAGGTTGTCAGAGCTGATGAAGCACATCATCGCGATGTTAACCACTTTGCATCGGTATGTGTCTATCCCTCGCTCTCACTCAATCTATCTATTTATTTATCTATACATCAATAATAAAAAAATTATCAAGTAAACATGTGTAAGGTTATCCTCTCAATGTAAAGGCTATCCTATCAGTTTTTCAACAAAAACTAATGGTGTGTTTGGTTTTATGTCAACCATGCCAATCTTGTGTGCTAAGGCAAGATTTACTGTGAATTTGTGAAGCTACAAATTCAAGAGGCAGCTAGACGCATGTCATGATCTGTTTTTTTTTTTTATTTTTCCAAATATAATGTACCCGATTTATTACAATTCAGAGTGTGTAAAATACACATTTCTCAAACTGTCACATAGATCAGTCTTATACATTCAAAATCATAGTTTGAGTCTTTTTAGAAATGGAAAAAATCTTAGATCCTTCATGTGAGTATGTTGAATGGGATTCAAGAGTACTGATTGTATTTTACTGTAATGAATTGCAGGATATACATTACCAAGGACGAGAGTTAAGGGAGGCTGCTGCTCCAATTGGTTATCACTAGAGACCAATCTGTTGGTCTATTTTGGTGATGGTGAACTGTCAAAAGTTTAAGACTCAAATTCTGAAGTCAATATTTTGGCTACAAAAAAAATAAATAAAATTGCTGATGACAATTAGTATTAGTTGTTTTATTGGTTTATCTAATGATGCCAATGTATAAAACAGGGTGGAATCTTTATTTGTTTGAAGTCATGAGAATGCTTATACTTCTACTGTACACTCTTGAGGGTGCAAGTGGAGTTATATGACATTTCTAAGAGCTTCATGATAACTTTTGCTTAATGATTCTTTGTTATATTACTATTTGGCAAAAAGCCTCTATTGCTTCATTGTTCATTGTACATAAGTCATAACTATTATTAGAGATGTGCTGCTTCTACTTTATTTCACGAGAGGAATTGAATTTCAAATTTACGGAGCAATGAGCAGAATGAACTTGTGATGTTGAAATCTTGGAAAAGCAAAAATGTGGAACCAATGTGAGGATGTGTTGAGGAATTTTGTCCACGTGGACACATGATTTCTTTCTACATATCTTCTTTGACTTTAAGAATTGTGTGTAAATAAAGACAATAATGGTGAAACTCAAGGAACAACAATGAAGGAAAAATGTAGCCCTGCCCCTAATGTTGTAAAATAGGCAAAGTGAAGGGGAAAATGATGGAAAAAACTTACTCTACTAGTAGAGTGAGTCATGAGAATGTTGAGGTGGAAGAATCTTCTCTTTGGAAGAACTTGATGTAATTCACAAAGAGATAATTCTTTGACCATGATGTTGCCCCAGGTGCTACTACTTTCCTGCTTGTTCTTATTGTTTTCCACTTTCGCATGTTTATTAATGTAGGCAGTTTAATCTAGTCATTGATTCTTTAGGTTTCAAGAGCGAAATTGAGGTTAATTGCCAAGTTACTTTGAAATATTGCAAAATCTTTTAAAATATATTGAAATGTTCAGATAAGCATAAAATATGTTGTGGTTTTTTGGAAAAAACAAGATTTAAAATGACGTTTGCCTGAGAAATTGTTATCTAATGTAAAACTTTTGGGGAAACATCATCTCAAACTTCACAATTTTTGTTAATTTTCTGTTTTAAAAACAAAGTATATGACATGTTCTTAATCAGGCAAGCATCATCTCAAACGTTTAAAACAAATATAAACAATAGAGAATGTTTCACTATCAATACTCACCCTATACCATTTTTGTTTGGAAGCCGTGAAACATAACCAGTTACAAAGATAATTGCACCCTCATCATTCTTTCTGCTTAAGGGTTACACCATCACATTGAGGATTGAGGGTTTGTTTTGGTCAACTATTTTTTAAGTTTATTTTTGCTATGCTCTATCTTTTTCTCATAAGTCCGAACACTAACCCCCACATTTTATACCCTTTGTTTGTCGCACATTATTTTGGGTCTTGGAGTAGCAATAATTGCAATATTTAGGTGATGTATGCAGCTCTATCTGAATTTATTCGTCATTCAAACAACTATGTTTTACATGAGAGGAGGCAGGGATTAGGAACACTACATGACAAAGTAATTATCCAGATAAGTTATATGACAGATGATTTGTTTCAGCATGGAGGTGGAAAAATTGTCAGACAATGGCTGGGGGTCATGGCTGGGGGTCATGTGAATCATTTGACAAAGATCAAAACATGACCACAGCAAAAGTATCGCAAGAGGAAACTCGACTCAAAGGAAGTGAGGGACACCGTTTAAAAGCGATGGTGTCGTGCCTTTAAAAATGTGACAAAAATCTAGGTTGATCGACATCTACAAGAGGAGCACGACAGAGTTTAGAGCCTATAACTTACGGGGCATTGGTTAAGGATTCAAAAATGGAAACTATTTATAAGTTTTATGTAGAAAAAATTGTTTTTTTACTGTTTCAATGCGTTGAATAAGCTTAATAAAAAAGGATCCATAAACTTGTAAGGAATAATTCCATGAAAAAGCTTAATAAAAAAATAGTGAAATGCAGAAATTAATTTTCATTTATATGAAAAACTACTGTTAAAAAGTAGTAGTTGTTGCATGAAAAATTTTAAAGATAAAAAATTCATAAGCATTTCATGAACAGTGTATAAAAAAATACTAGTTTTTTTTTTTGTTATAACCTAAATTGAACAGTGTATAAAAAAATACTACTTTTTTTTGTTATAATCTAAATTTTGACACAAGACATGGCATGACATCCATAAAACAGCCGTTAAAAGAGCAAATACAATACATCTAATATCAATTCCTCCATAACTCCATCCATTTTATTTACTAATAATCAAAGTCAAACCAATCACTCATTCTCCTTCCATTTTATTTATTTACTAATCAAAGTCCAACCAATCACTCATTAAGTGAAAATGGAGAACGAAATAATGCTTGATTTTAGATACATAGTTTTATATGCAGAATAATCTGTAGTGGTACTTTAGTCAGAAAAAAATCTGCCAGAGCACACTATTCTGCCGTATCAAACAGTCCGACACCTTGTGTAGTGACCAACTAAAAAACTTAAGGAATTCGGATAACCTCGTACTGATGAGAAATTTGAATAGGAGATTGCTCTGAGACAGGTCTGCTCTCTGACCAAAGCTCCAGGTTGACAGTGCCAAAATCCCAGTGAACAAGACATTTTGATACCTCAGTAACATTAAATCGGTTGACAAGTGCCAAGCCAAGACATTTATCAACGAGCCTCCATTCACCTGAAATGAAATTAGAACGAAAATTATATACAGAACAATTGTGTGCTACAACAAGTACCTAACTTGGTTAAACATCCACCTACAATTACATTGGTCTTAAAATGGATGTTCGGTTTACCTTTTTTCCTTTGGGGGGGGGTATGGAAAGATGGGATGTGGAAGAAAATCATCTCAGCCACTGGTCATGGTAGTCTCTAATGGGGTGAATTGTCTAATATTATTGGTTATTATTCCGAGAAAAAGATAAAATGACCACTACCTACCATTAGGAATAAGGTGTCCTTCGAAGATTTTCTCCCCACCATCTGGAAAGACTTCATGCATCGATCCATTAATTGAAGTAAATGAGACAAGAGATTCTGATGGGTGTAAAAGATTGAATGTTGGGTGAATTCTTAAGCATACCAACCTGCAGAATATACAAGAAAGCATAGTAGAAACCAGAGCATCTGAATCAGCAAGAGTCAAAGCATTTAGTAGAAGAAATAACAGATAACAGGGATATATTAAGAATTGCTGTAGTCACTAATTGGAAAATAACATATAACAGGGAATGTAAAAAATATTTAGCTGGGTTCATTAGAGCCTCAACTTTGCACTAGAAAATCTGATCAGTATAAAAATGTAAAAAAGCATTATTGGTTAGTCTTTGTAATAAAAAATGCCATAATCAACCATAGTCCATAATAACAATTCAAAGTATTTTTTATTCTTCCTCTTCTCCTTATTTAAAACCATGTAACTACAACAGTTATCATAAATGAGATATTATGCCATTATTGTTGGTGTACAAGAAAAGTTTCAAATAAAACCTTGAGAACCCTCCAGAACCAGCTCCAACGTTGCGTGCTATTATGCTAGAGTTTATTTGGATGATGTTGGCAGCGTTCTTTGGAAAACATATCTGTCGTTGAAGAACCAATCCTCCACCAATATCACCCTCTAATAACACAGATTCCTCCTCTCCAGCATGCCCAAGTTCTCGACTGCAAGGAAAAAGAAATTTACTAAAAAGGGGACATGTTGAATACTAAATTGTAGGATGGGAAGGGTGGGGCAAGAATACAAGAACATGGTAATAAAAGGGTATATACAAGGATTAAAGTGGCCTTTGGTGGATCTTCAACAATAAAGTTTCCCCAATGAAGTCGTGAAGTACAAGGGAAACTTACTTGATTATAGAATATTCTTCAGAACACCCAGCAGAACGATATTCTGTGCCACTGTACTCCTCATATCCACTGATTTCAATCCTTCCATGAAGCCATTGTGTTCCTGAAAACATATGGTTTATTGTTATGAATAATAAAACGAATATTATAAAGAAATATAAATAATTGCATCCATGTAGCATAAGGAAAACACATTCATTTATTGTGACAGCCAGTCAGCAACCCTAGACTAAGTCACCGAGTCTACCGATGGCTCTGATAACTATATGGGTTTACTGCAAACCACAGGAAATATAAGTCATAGGGAGAGTAAAGGAATTCTAAAAATGTTGTTAGACTTCCGTACTTACGGCAAAACCCTGACCGTAATTATGAGTTCCTGTGTGTGGAGAATAGGAGAAGTTGGATAAGGGAGTTTCTGAAAAAAGTTGCGATCAACAGCTGATTCAGGAAGCCAGTATTTTGGAGACTCATAATCATTACAAGATCCCTTTGATTTTTCATTTCATAAGTACTTGTTGAAAAGTTAATTTAAATTGGTTTAAGTCACTTGAGTATTATCACAAGAAAGTTCCCTGTAGCTGAGTGAGGAAAACAAATATTCTAAATGCTTAACTGCTGCACTGCACAAATCGTAAGTTTATTTTGTATAAAAAAAAGAAATGGAAAATTTCAGGAACTTCATGTACTCTTCCAAAATATTTAAAAATATATATTAAATGAAATGCTAATGGCTAATCAATTTACCTGAAGGAAAGTGTATCATGGAGATGATTCTACCCCCAATCCAGGGAACAACTTTAAGAAGCCAGTCACTACTTTTCAGTTCAATGGGAGTTCTTGAAAGCTCCATACCCTTGGGTCCAGAAACTTCGTCTTCGACATCAGGAATTTGAATTGCTTTTTCTGCAAAACATTCAAAAAGTAGTAGCACAACTTAATACAGATTTGGCATTTTTTCGATACTTGCATGCACATTAGATACAATTCGGAAGTAAAATGTAACATAATAGGCAGAATACTGCTAGTGCTTAAGCTCCACTCTGCCCATGGAGAGGGGACATGAGAACTAAAACCTATTCTATAAATATTGATTCTCAAGAGAGTGGAAAACCCATATAAAAGGAAAAAATATCGAGTAGAATAGTTATAGCACAGAAATAGCAAGGTGGACATCCAATCCAAGAATAATTTTTTATAAATGTCATATTATAGTTGTCAAAAGCAGGCTTATTTTCAAGAGATAACCTAGAAAACACTATGTCTATACCACAGAATAAAATGTAGATCAGCAGATAAAAGGATGGTGAAGAAAATAAGAACTTAAGTTTAATATAAGAATAGATAACATTTATAAGATGATATTCATAAATTGACCAGGTAAGGATTTGAACAAGCACATACCCAAACGTTCCTTGTATCGCTTCTCACTAGTAGATACCAGCTTCGACACCTCCTCTTCTGAAGGCAAATTTACATGCAGAACTTCCCCATCCACTCCCCATGTATCAAGCTGTTTACAAAACCAAATTGTATAAATAGTAAGATCAATGAATTCATAATAGATAGATTAATGAAAAAAAGAGGCACAATATTTTGCAGTTTCATCTGTACTAAAGTTTCATCTACTTCATAGTTTCCTCTTATGAGAAACAACATACCATTGCACCCCCACCTAGTAATAGTTGAATATGGAGGCGGCGTTTAGGTCTTTTCCATGATCCTTCAGTTCTGTGCACACTCACAGTAACTGCCGTTGATTGAAGTTGAGCCGAATAATGTGTTAATAAATAATTGCCTTTAGTGAATTCATATCCATCGCCATCATCTTCAAATAGAAAACCTTCAGCTTTACCTGTCAATGATTCAAATCTTATTCAAAATATCTTCAAGAGCAAGACACTAATCTGAAGAGTAAAGACCTTATTAAAAATATCAGTTATAGACTTATCATATTCAACATGCCAAGGTCAAATTTGATACATGGACTTACCAGATTCATCTAAAGCCACGAGAAGTGTCAGTTCATCTGATGGATTAGCTTCTCCAACATGCTGAAGAGGGAGTCCCACAGGAATAATTGAGCCACCTTTCAAATATAAAGCTGGCAAATCCTGGCACGCTCCAAATAGAATAAAATAAATATTTTTTGAGAAGATAATAAAAAGATGAACATATAATTATCAGTACAAAAAAAATCCTCTCAAAAAGAAAAAATAGAACAAAAAATGAGCAGAAGGAAAAAAAAAATACCGGATGTGCATCACCGAAATCAAAACCCAACCATATCCCCTTCGGTAGAGTAACCTCCAACTTATCCAACCCCTGATTGCGTGTGGTGCTGATCAAGAAACAAGTAAGACATTAAAATATGAAATCAGCACAACTTGTATGATAAAGTCATAAATGAGATAAAACACTACTCTTCCATTTTTAATGTTTGCCTCTATAATGCCAAATGACCAATGTCGGATAAGGCACTTCATCTTTAAATACAAAAAAACACAATAAATAAATATAGAAAACCTTGAATTTAGTGTAGAAGTTTGTTAGGATGAAAGTTTCAATTAGTTTAGATCAGATTAAGATTTGAATTATCCAATTCAGATTTCATTTCAGACTTAAATTTCAGTTTTAGAAGTTTCAGCATATTCAAATCTCAATTGGTCCTAACCAGTAACCACAAGCTTGGAACTGATCACAATTCACAACGGTAAACCACCAGTTCCACCACTGTCATCATCGTTAATATTTCCTTGTAAAAGAAAAGGAAGGAAGGACATTGTATGGTTTAACAGGAGATTTACGATGATAAAAATGACTCTTATTTTACAACTAGAAAAGATGACTTGCAATTTCCTTTTCCTATCATTCCCCCTATATAAAAAATCTCTGCTAAAATGTATTATAGCATCAGGAAAAACAAGCCTGATTCGTGCAAAGACAGCTCGCAAAATATATCAGTGTCTGCTTGATTGATGATAAACAGAGTAAGGAAGTAATATAACATTGCATGCATAAACACTAAACAGAGTAAGGAAGTACTATAACCTTGCATACACTAAAACTGGACCAAGCAAAAATGAGTTTTCAAGTTTCCTCAAGCTAGGATCTTTTGGATCTGCAAATTCAAAAATAAAAATTCATGATGCATAAGAAGAAAGTTCAAATATCATTAATAAAACCAAAGACACAAGAAGTAATCAACAGAACAAGAACCCACCAGCAAAGAAAGTAGGGGTTGCCACTGGAATGCCCTTCGTATGCGCGAAATAAAAAAGTGTGTAGATAAGAGGGATAAGGCGGTAGCGCCTTTTCAATGCCAATCGGCAAACTTCTTCACACTAAAAATTAGAGCTGAATTAGTGATGTAGTGTTTTAGCATATATAGGTAATTTGAAATTGCAGAATACAATTTCGTTTTAGGAGGAAAAAAAAAATCACAAGAACTGTAGGTAGTCCTGTCCTCTGATTCAATAGACAAACTTGTTCTTGGCTCTCATCTGAGAGTGCTAGGGACACATTGTAAAGAATTAAAGGGTTTTCTATTAAAGAAACATGCTATTCATTCAGAATTTAGTCAGAAGGGTAAGGCAAATATTTCTTATGCTCTATATATCTTAAATGAGATAAAAACATGTCCATTGATTATAAAGTTCATTTTTAATGAAGGGGGTGGGGAAGCTGCAAAACAAGTTTGAAAGTTGAGACTAAATATGTTCACAACATATGTGCAACAGAGAACCTGAAGCATATATGACATATTTACTTATTACTCATTAACTAAAAATTATTAACCTGATGCCAAGCTAATGATCAAGCTCAACTATACCACCTTCATAATTTTTACTCCGCATGATATATAAGGACATACAACTTCATCTTGGAATTTATATAGATGTCCATTATATGACAAGTTGGAAACCATTATAATGATTGATTTTATGCAGCTAAAGTTGATCCAACCTCTTCCCCAAAGGACCAGGGTTCATGGTCAGTGGTTCCAGCTTCAGAATGCCCTCGGCAAAAGGGAAACAAGGAACCTACACCCATCCACCTTCCAAAAAGCCTTGGTGTTGCATTGCCAGCGAATCCACCAATATCAGGACCTGAAAGTGGCTGACCACTGAGTCCCTGAACACAATGAATGCAAATTATGAAGAAAAATAATTGAAAATGTATTTAATGTGATAGTTTATATTTGAATTTGAAGTAAATACTAGCTCATAACAAAAGAATGACATTTTAATTCTTCTGGAACTGAACTATTTATCCAAAAATTATGAAAAAACATAAGTGAAAATAAATATTCCTTGAAGAAAGAAAGAAAAAAACCTAGCTTTCGCTGATTATAGTTCTAAAAAGGAAACTAGCAATAAGATCTAGTTCCAATAGCATCATAAAGAATAAATCATAACCACGACCAAAAGAAAATTTGGAAAGGATAGTCAATTTAGTCCATGACATTATCTAATGTCGCTTTTGTAACTGCTAGTTGCAGCCATCTTGTTTTATGAGGATACAGTAATGTGCAGTTAATTAATGGTATTATTCATCATTAGGATAGCCAATTGGCATAACAATTTATATCCAGCTAGACATACACTGTGTATCCAATACACCAGTGCATACAAAAAGTACAGAACAAAATGGATATATGGCATGACCAGGAAAGGACTACAAGTACTTAAATCATGCTTCACAAGAATTGCAGAACTAAATGGTGCCAAGAGAATCTCGAATGACAGTGTTGTTCAAGGGAAGTAGCAGTGTGCTACGAAGATCCTTACCAGCTGAAGTACCATGGAGATACTCATATGAAGATGCTCCCAGGTTGAAAGATTATCTCCAGTCCATGTTGCGGCATACCTTTGGCTTCCACTAAATCCAGCTCTTGTGAGAACAAAAGGACGCTTATTTTCATTAGCCAGTTTCATGCCTTCATAGGTTGATCTTGCCATCAGAAGACCATACACCTATAGTGAAAAATCATAATAAATAATAAAAGTCCAGAGCACACCACATTACAGGATAAGACTTAAAATAACTCAACACCTATAAATTAATAAAGTAGTATAAGAATCAAGTCACACAACAGTATCTTATTACATAATCAAAGTGCATCCAACTTGTAAGCATTGTTCATAAGTTTACGGTAAATTAATATGCGACTCCAAAAATCATAAGAAAGGGCAAAGAATATTACGTTATGATAGAAAGAATGATTTTGACAACCTCCAAGTTCACCATCTCCTCTATGAACATTGCTCTCAGGCATTGTTTTCGTTACAGCCTGGAAAAGAAAGGGATTTAAAAAGGTTGTGATCGGAAACAGCAGGAGTCTCAAATAGTGAGAGTTGGTGCATAGATTGTTAAATATTCAGAGAAAAGAAGCCGGTGAGATTATAGTATTAATTACCTTAAAGACAGCTGGTTCGTTCATATCATTCCATATACCATCAACACCATTGGAAACAAAGTCTTTAACTAAATTGGCCCACCATGCACGAACTTTTGACTGTGTATAGTCAGGGAAGACACAAGGTCCAGGCCACACGTCCCCTGAGATTGGATATATGGGCTCGATGCATCACCAAAAGCCAAAGGGAACAAAAGGACGTAAAGTGAATAAGTATTAATGTACAAAGAAAAATTACCAACAAAAGGTGTTCCATCTGCCTTTTGGACCCAAACATCATTTTCAGAACCACTGTCATATACAAAATAACCCTTTTCCTGCTTGATCCCGGGATCAAGCATCCAAATACCTTTGAAACCACTATAATGGAGACCTTCCACTAAAGACTTGGGATCCCTAAAACGCTCCTGAAAGATAGCATAATACTTACTTTTCTAGCCAAAAAATTATTATTATTACATAGACATCAAAAATGGCCAGCCAGCCCAAACCAAAAGTTTAACTTAGAATTTTCCAAATTACAAGTGCAGGTTGGAGAGTTAATGCTAGGCACCAAAAGAAAATTTCGCAATGCATCACTTTAACTTATGTATTGCAGACTACATGTACTCATCATGTCAATAATTTATGTGCACGAATAAGAAAACCTTCTGTGAAAATCAAAACGATGACACTGTAAATTGATTGCTGATTGTAGAGGAAATACATGCCTTGTCAAAGGTAAAACAACGAAAACCATCCATGTAATCAATATCCATCCATATCACATCACAAGGTATGCTCTTTTCCCGAAATGTTTTTGCAACCTGCAGATGTTAAATGTTAACATGCAAATAAAATATGAAGCAATATTTTGCAAAACTAACCTAAAAGAGATAGCAATGAATATTTGAATGTGTCTACAATACATATAAGCATGTAATATATCTGGTATAATGTGCATCAGAATTTCAGAACCCAGGGGATGTTTGTTTCAAGTTATAGAATTATATTACCAAGAATAATGTTCCTCGGAATAATATTGCAGGAACATTATACATGGGCATCACTATACTCTTTTTAAATTAGTTAGATTAAAATAAATAAATAAAATTGAGGTAGAATAAGATGGAAGTCAGAAGTTCTAGTTAGTTGAGTTTTAAAATGATTTTCCTTCCCATGGTAAATGTTGGATTTCCACTCTTTATCACAGAGGGACAAAAAAGTACAGTATGGTTAAAAGATATTACCGATAATCCATGATACCCAGGATTATCTTTGAAAAAACTGTACTAAACATGATAATGTTATATTCCCAATCTCACTTTCACGGTAATACTTTTGCATGCCTCGAAATAAACACTCCAGGTTTATGATGAGATCTGAAAGTTATTCAAGATTCAGGACTTTGTGCTGTCCATGTTTTATAGCACATACACATATTTCATATTCAATTATAAATAAATGTATCATTATTTAAACAGTATTAAGATATGCAGGCATCCTGGATTCCCATGTCTATTTAAAGGTATACCTAATAATGGAGTAATTTGACATCATGCCGATATTTCATCCATATTCTTCTACTTAGATATCTTGGTCGATAACAAGCATTGACATACTATTTTCACAGAAAAAAAAAACCCAGAAATTTTGCATAATGCAGGCACACAGTCATTGCACACCGGATAGTTCTTAAAAGGATTTCCTTTCACTCTTATCCAAAAAATAACAAAGGGGAAAAGATAATAACAACAGTCAACAGCAGTCAGAACTTGGAATACATGTCATATTCAGCATCTCAAGCTCAAGCTTTCTACATATACAAATGCTATTGATCCCTGGCTCATCACTATTGAGAGAAAGTAGGAGCAGACGAAGTACCTCCAGAACTCTCTGATCAGATAAATAGCTCCAGCGGCATTGTTGATAGCCTAACGACCACTTTGGGGGCATAAAGACAGTTCCTGATGATAAAAGAATCCGTAAGGAAGTATCTTTCACCACCAGAATAAAGTAAATGATGATGATGATGCAAATTGTTGTACAGAATAATGTTCACATCTAACACATGCATGGAGTTTTAACTTAAAATTGGCCTTTTCTTGAATCTAAACATAAAATATCCTGAATCTTAGTGCATGCTCAGAGAATCCATTTCCACCACAGTTTTGCAGATTTTGCTCTTTTATTCACTTGAGGCACCATCCCAAACCCATTGCATTGCATATTAGTATGTTAAGAATATTTGTGCATGCATGCAACATATCAAAATGTGTATCATATGAACCCTGATTTCATGTGGGTCAACTTTAGGTACTAGGTTCTTCCAATAATAAGAACTACATTCATCAACCAAAGACGGACATCAGTTTGTCCAACAAAAGAAGTGCATAACATCCTATGTGAAGCTATATCATTTATAATTGTAGTCTTTGTTTAGAAAATTACCAATTGCTTTTGATAGAGATATCAACACTTCCGTAGGTGAAACAAAAGGACCAAATGTAATGACAGGATATGAGGATGGAGCAATGAAACGTATTGTTGATTCTTTCCTCAGATCTATCTGCTCATGAGCACAGCAAAAGACCATCAAACAGATAATTATATCATTATCAAAGAACATATGTGTATTGTCTAGGTTAACCTCAATAAATGACATAAAGCTAAATGCAACAGCACCTCACAGCGCCTAGTAGTGTCAGCAAGAATTCCTAGGGCCTTGCCATTTGGAAGAACAGCCAACACCCACGGATGTGATTGGTATAACGATGAAGTTCCAGGACCATAACCCCATGCATCAGTGTTCCATGTGAAAACCTTAAAATAAAATTATAACTCATGAGCATATAGATATTAAGAAAATCTCTTTGAAACTAAAACTTTCATATAGCTGACTTACTCTTTTTCCTGTCCTCTCAAGCTGTCCACTAACTTCTCCAGTCCCATAGAGGGAGGTACCTACAGGTAGCTGCTTCAAAAACAAATTCAATCAACTTTTGAAAGCAGGGGAAATGGAATTGCATGAGCAGCAAACTAGACCAGGACAAAAATTAAAAGAGAGAATAAAAAGATAAACAAACAAACAATACTTGAGCTAAAAGGCAACCAAGATTTAGACTCTCTTTGGTAAAAAGTAGCAAATGGCGGATAAACTAGCTGATAACAAATGAGCTTATAGCGGATAAGCTAGTAGATTGAATTTGAAGTGTTCGTAAAATTACTGGATGAACTAACAGATAAATATAAAAGGACAAAAAATATTTTTAATTTTTTTTTTTAAAAATTAATCAAGATAATAAGGGTAAAAATGAGAGAGAAAAATGATCCACTATAAGCTCAAACGCTAACATCTCAAAAAATGCTGGAAGTAAGTTAAAAAAATACTATAAGTTGTGAGATAAGGACTGTTACCAAACAACTATACTTCAATCATTCTACTTTAATCATACGAGTGTATACACTAATTTGGACTTGACAAAGCAGAGTCTTATAATAAAACAATCAAAAGTTCTGATGTCAGAAACCAAAAGAAAAGAAAAAAAGCAACTGACCTCAAGTTGAACAACTTGCTGCTCTAGAAGGCACTCAAAAGTAGGGGTATATGAAGGAACCTTGTGAGTGCCAGTGATGGGAGTCTCTCTATCCTTACTATTCACAAAAGAAATACTGGGATATGCTGCATCTCTATCATTTAGAGAACAATCAAATCGAAATACTCCATCATTTAAAATAGGTTCAAAAATCATCTTCCCAGTTCTAACATCGCTACTACCACTAGAAACTTGTCCTTCATAATTAGCCATTTTGGATATAAACTTCTCAATAAATCTCTTTCTTCTGCAAGCCAAAAAAAGCATAAACACAATTAATAGCCATGTAAACCAAAAAAAAAATTAAAAATAGTAATGATCATGAAAATGGTTTTACTAATATGAAATGAAATAAGAAAACAATAATCATAATTACAATCAGGTAAGTAAGAGCAAAAACGCGTTAGCTCTATCTTATTGTGTGTGTTTGATTCTGCTGAAACAAAAATTGATTCTTCTTAAATTGATTTCGTCTAAATGTGAATTTAAGGTTAAGTCGTTTATTATTGGACACATGCATGTAAATATGAGTTGAACAACAAACAAATTTGAGTGTAAAAATCAATTATAGAGTCAAAAGCTACAATTTCTAGCTTCAGGTTAGAATCAATTCTAGAAGCAAATCAATTCTGATTAAGAGCGATCAAACATGTCAAAATCAATTCTACACCTTTATAATCAATTTTTACACTGAAATTTTGACATGTTTCTCTCGAGTAAAATTGATTTTGCATTGATTCTAACTTGTAGATTTTGAGTCTAAACAGTGATTTTCACACCAGAATTTTTTGCTTAACTCACTTGTACGTAAATGTAACAAAACATAAATCATCTACATTCAAGTCACTTTTAACTAAAATCAATTTTTATCACAGCAGAACCAAACATGCACATAATCAATTTTGTCAACTGCAAAAGTGAAACCAAACATGCACAATCACTTTAGTTGAATTCAGTAAAAAAAAAAATCACTTAAAATTGATGAATAAGCTACTGAAGCTTCCACATCGTAAATCCAATGGATCGATCAGCAATTAAAGCATGCAAGGACTAAAAGTTGCATACCAAAAGGACGTGCAACTTATGTACTGTGAAGTGGAGTAATCAGATAATGAACCTGAGAGTGATGATCGAAGAGGAAAATGGAGTGTTCCGGTGAAGACGACGGTGGCGAAACAGTGATATCGACGGTGGTGAAAATAGAATCACTGTGGGTTTGGTGGTGATTTTATAACTGCCACTGTAACTGCTGCAACTCAAAGCTTCTTTCATCGTTTCTTGTGCCCGTGGACTCTATATTTATATCATTTCATTTTTTATATTTTTTTAAAAAGAAGGGGAAGAATAAATCCATTCAAACATGGAATTGTGTCTTAATTTTTTCTTTTACATTTAATTTCAATATATAAAAAAAAAAAAATCAACAAAAAATTTTCACTCTTTTTTGCATCCACGATCCTTGGTATTTACCATTTAGTATATGGATTCTTTAAATGGGTTTCCCATACTTTCTTAATTATCTATCTATTTATCTATACTAAATAATTATAAAGAAGATTTATATTATTATTCCTTCCATATCCACATCCTTTTTGGCTTAATTTTTCTTCCACACTCATCTTTTATCTTTTATTTAAAAAATTATTTTTATCTTTCATATAGTTATTTTTAAATTATAATACATAAAAATAGGAACAATCAACAACAATAATAATAATAATAAGAACTCATCAACCAAAAAATTAAGTTGGTATGCAAGTAATAGACATTTGATTAGAAATTTGATTATGGAGTTTATAAGAAAATGAAAGTAATAGAACCCGAAAATCCATGCAATTTTAAGGTGGGTTTGAGTGGATTTTTTTGGTGTAGAGAAGAGAATGGTGAACGCCATGAAGATGTGGACGAAGAAGATTAATGTTCATATGAATTTTACAATTTTTTATATTAAAAAAATAAATTATTCTGTGTGGCTTGACACCTCATCAATCTTATAATAAAAAATAGAAAAAATAATAAAATTGTGTGTATTTATAATGATCAAGGATCCATGGAAAAAAAAGATAAAGGATAAATTTGTTACAACTAAATAAGATAAAGGACTATCATAGTAATTTTGCCAAGGTGAGGTTTAGCATGGAAAAGGAGAGTTGATTTCCACCATGGGAAAGTATTTTATAACCATTAGATTAAGGAGGAGTACAAATTTTATTGTGGTCTCTCCACATTGTATTTTATTCTAACATTGTCTTCAACCTTTAGTAAAAAAAATTAAAAACATTGTCTTTAATCTCCATAAACACCGCCACCGGTTCCATGGTTGCTGGTTATCTTTACTTATTTCATAGTTGAATTTCTGCCACACACACAAAAACAACAACACACACATTGGGAATTTGGTTTATTTTTTTCATTTGAGGTTACTATGACACAAAAACAACAATAGGTTAAGGGTTTTCTGTTATTTTGATTACAATTGTAAGTAAAAATATTTGTGACTTTCAAATTGTAACAGGCTCATAAAACCATGTTTATTCTTTTCAATAATAACAGTAATTTAACAAATATAATATAAATCCTTTTGTCGAAAAAATATATAATATAAATTCTTATATTTTTATTCTTTTCAATAATAACAATAATTTAATAAATATAATATAAATCATTTTGTCGAAAATAAATATAATATAAATTCTTATATTTTTTAATACCAAGTTGAAACTTAAAAAGTAATTCTCAAGTTGAAACTTGGAATGGTTAAGTTAATAGCAGACTTCAGAACGTTCTGATGTCTGAGTACAAAAACAGTTTAATAAAGTAAATGTGTTTGTGTTTGCAGTAGTAAAGAGTATAGGGAAGAGAGAATCAACACAAAGAGATTTACAGTGGTTCACCCAATGTGGGTTAGTCCACTGCTCACAATCTTGTGAGAGTTTCCACTATGATGCTTGAGATAACCTCTTAAATCCTTCACCTTACAATCTGTGCTCACCTGAACACTTACACCTTTGCATTCTCTAAGCCTCGGCAGGCTTGCACCTTGTTGTTAAGTTAACCACTTAAACTTTTATAACCTTTGGTCAAGCTAACACTTTAGTACCCCTAAAGTTAGATGAGACTTTGATTACAATTTGTGAGAAGTTTGAATGTTTGAGAATCAACCAGAAGAGGGAGGAGAAGAAGTTGTCTTTAAAAGAGATAACAAAGAGAATTGATTTACACTACAAAGAAGATAAAAAGCGTCTTCAGTGATGATCAATTCAATTGCTAGGCCTTCAAACAATTTCAATTGTTTTCTTGAATGTTTTGCAATGGTGCAAGTAATGTTGAGCCTTTGATCTCTATTTATAGAGTTTTTGGGCTCATATAGCCGTTGTAGGGTGCCCAATGGTGTTATGCCACATGCCTTGGGCCCCACAAACTTTTACTTGAAATTTTGGGTAAACATTCTGACCATCAGAATGTTGTTGTGTTCTTCAGGATGAACATCAGAATGTTGTGTTCTTCATCAGAATGTTGATGTTCATCAGACATTCATCTGGGTTCATCATATAATGAATGAACACATGAGTTTCTGGGTTTATCATATGTGTTTCATATGATTTTCTGAGGCAATATCCATTAGTATTAACTTTTCCATGTACATCAGAATGTTGCTGAATAAAGATGGATAAAGTTGAATAAAGTTGCTCCAGATCTGCATTAGATTGTGTGCAGGAGAGAGTAGTGGATCTGCAATCTTCAGGCCCATGCTTTAAGAGATTTTCTGATACTGAACAGTACCTGCTCCCTTATGTGTCTAATTCTAATTGAATCTAACATGAGCTTGCTTTTGCTTTTCACCTACTGTACTGTTCACAATTTAAAGCATGTGCAGAGCTGAACATTCTGATCATCAGAATGTTCCATCTGTTTCACTTAGGATGATTTGTAAGACTTGCATCTGGTGCAATCAATCCTAATAGTAAAAACAAAACTGAAGTGCAGTGATTGCAACATCTAGGATGATATTCTCATTGGAATATTCCTAGTACTTCAGGTGTTCATAGTCTTGAATGAACATTGAATATCCTTTTTGACATTAATCTTGTAAATGCCTTCATTGCTTGATTGATCCATGTCAATGTACTTTACTGAACATTTATTCATGTCACGTGTACCTTGCATGTTCTTCATGTTCTTGATGATTCTGGGTTTGGTTATGAACAACCTTCTGAACTTTCATCAGAACGTCATGATCAACTCACTGATCAACATTCTGAACTAACTTTCTGAACTTCAGAATTAGTTCATGAATTCAATGTCCTTTGATTTCTTGTATCTTGGTATGATTTAAATCTTGTTCCTGTCTTAGTAAAACACTTAAGAACGCACAAATACAAAGAACTATCAAAGTCCACTAATCCTTTAATCACCATAGATGTCTTTAATGATTTCTTGATCTAAAGTCAAAATCATTGTCTGCATAAGATATATTCATGTCACATCTGTTCTTACATGTTCTTGGTGTGGACATTGATTTATGGGGTTGCTCTAATGAACCTTTTGAGCAACCTTCTGATTTCCTTTTGAGTTCATACATATGAACTTCATAATGTTTCTTCTGGGTTCCTTCCTTTTTGAAGGTTGTACTTTATGCTGAACATTCTGATGTTATTTAACACTTTGAACCTTATGAAGGTTGTTTCTTTATTCCCTTCAAAAACTATTTGAAGCATATAAATGAGAGATCATTTGTTTTGACAAACAAGATGATTCTTTCTTTGAAACCCAAAAGAATATTTCTTTGCAACATTGCTTGTAACCGATGACTTGAAATATTCTTGTTTATCCATGAAGTAATCCTGGATATATTCAGGGTTAATGTTTATGATTATTATGAACTTCATTCATATGAACATCCTGAACTCTGTTTATATGAACATTCTGAACTCTAAACTTCAGAAGCTTTGGAAGTGTGATACTTTGAGGAGGTTCTGAGAATCTTCGTAACTTGTATGCATATTTCCTTTTATCATATAACATAAAACTCAATAGAGTTTTGTCACATGACTTCAAGCACATTCTTGTGTAGCTTGTGATGTACGTTCTTCCGTCATGATTTTTGAGCTATGAATCATCATGGAGATATGATTTTGTTGTCTCAACTGATGATATACTCATTTTTTCGTTGTTGAGTAGATATAATACACCTATCAATGTGGGTGGCTTCTAACTTATCCACTTGTGTGATTCCTGTTCTTTTAATAAAAACTCAAGTTCAAATATTAGTAGATCACCATTCATAAAACTTATCATTTATTCCACGAGGTTTGTTATCATTAAAACATTCATGAAAAAAGATTTTTGCTTCAACAAAAACAACATAAAGTCATAATCTCAAATCTCAGATACATCATCAAATGAATTCAATGGTTCCTCAAAACATAAAACCGAACATAAACAAAAATTTCCAACAACCTAAATCAGAGTCTCTCTAGACACGACTCCGAAATAAAAGCATAGAAAGGCAAGTAGGCATCAAGCCGTCCTCGGATACCCATGTCGACCAAGAGTCCTCAACATGCACTTCTACACCAGGAGGATGCAGGTGACCTAAAAGTCACTAGATGGTAAGACATACGTTCAATATAAAGAATATATGAACTCATGCATAACATTTAGGATCGCATATCATATAAATACACATATTCATTTCCTATCAATATTATTATCACATGTAATCTCATTCAATTAATTAAAAACAACAACTCTCAAATCGTCATCACAAAGATACAACAAATATTCACATTGTCGCTTTATCTCCAAGTCGGATACATAGTATTCACACTTCACCATCATTGTAAAAACACACAATTATCACATGAACACACATATTTATGTACACATCTTTCACATAGATTCATAAAATCAAATGCACAACTTTCACATAGACTCATGTTCATGCAATGCTCTATTCGGCTCTATATGCATGTGGTACCGTTTTTGGTTGTCAGAGTTATATTACTGATTGATCCCACATGATCAAGATTATTGGATAATTCGGAATTATGTTACTAGATTATTCTCACGTAATCGCGATTCGCATCATCAAGATTACAAGAATATGAATGCACGAACATTTCACCAAGACTCGACAATGCACAACATTCAAACGACTCAATCATCATCATGTTTATCACAGCAACATCGTCATAATATCACATCATCATGTTTATCCCATTAAAATCATCATAATATTTGCATCATCATTTTATAACATCAATTAAACAACATCTCCTCATTTAGTCAATTTGCATCTTAAACGATTCGCCACTTACACTTAGTTAATCAATGTTTCACTCACATATCTATAACCAAATCAACCATTATTCATCACATTATCATCATCACATAACCAATTAAAAACTAACGTGTCATAATTCATCATTACTTCATACAGTAGAAACTCTTTAAATTAATACTCGGTAAATTAATAAACTCTCTAAAATAATAAATTTGTCCGATCCCGACTTGGGCTAATGTAAAAAATTGAAAAACTCGATAAAATAATAAGATAATAATTTTTCGGGAGATCCCTTTATAATTTTCGGTCCCAAGAAAATCATAAATTAATAATTCATAGAAACTGAAGAAAAAAAAATTACACTCTATTGAAATATGATTCAATAGTTGTCTGTTTTCTTTTAAAGTTCAAGTCTGTTGGAGATCATCTCTAACTTTTCTTATTGCATCAAATAGCTCAGGTGTTGTATTTTTGTATTGTATTTTTCCAATGCATATGAACACAGTAATTACTAATTTACGTTGAGTCCCAAGGTTCGCTGCAACGTAATTCTAAGAGACACACTAGTGCAAATCAGGGATACAAGACCTGATTTTTAATGATTTCAGACCTGTTTTTGTGTAAAAGTGGTCTTAAATCTCTAAAAAAAACAGGTTTTGTATCCTTGATTTGCCTTTTTGTTTGGTATGTACTGTATAATTACTTAAAAACTCTTTAAATTAATAATTATTAATTTATCGATAAATTAATAACTCTCTAAATTAATAAATTTCTTCAGTCCTGACATTATTAATTTATAGAGTTTCTACTGTAATTAAATCACAAATTGATCAATATCCATTTTAATCATCATGTTTATGCAAAAACATTCTAAATTAAATCATTCATGTTATGCTAAGTCATTTAATCAAAATCAAGTATCCATCACTATGTGTAAATCAAGTATTCACATCTTTAATTTATACATTATATTCATATTATTATATACATATCATTAAATATCACAACTCCATAATTAAATATTAATTTATTCACTTTAATGACTTTCTTAAACTCAATATTAATTTCAAGGATGTTTCATGGTTCACTGAAAAAGTTATGCTGAAGTTTCATGAAAAACGCAACATGACTCACATGTAGTATTTTAATCATAACTCAAGTTCTAGAAATCTCAATAAAGTCAAACCAACGACAAATAAAAGCTAACATTCATATATACAACTTTCATGTTTACACCGACGACCACTTCAGAAGGAAAAACAGTGGAAAGTCAATTTTCCCAAGTTTGGATAAAAATCCTAGAGCTAAACTCAGGACAATTGGACAATTTTTTATTTTTATTGAATCATTAGGTGTATTAACATGGCTAGCTACCCCAATAATATTTTTGTAGCTACTTCAAACAAATTCATTTGCAAAAATATTAGCATAAATTAAAAGGTTAAAAAATTATTACTTGATTAATAAACTTATTTGTCTTATTTTGACATTTCGGTCTCTACAACAATTATAGAGAAAACATTTCAAATAATAAAAATTATCAATAGTCAAACATAATAGACGATAATTTAATGCAAATAGCTTAATAGTCTAGGTTGAAAAGGAAATTTTTAGTTTATTTAGCAAATATTCAATTATGAATATATTTGACTTCTCGAAGTCTAACTTTACAGATATTAGACATTCTTTTTAAAAAAATTAACCTTTAAGTTTAATATATAATATTTTAAAATATATAAGTTTTCTTTGCCTAAACAAATTATTTGTATTTAGCCCCCTCGTAAAAATTTCTCTAGCTTTGTTGTTGAACATAATATTTATATGTATGTATGTATGTTATATCAATTTAGGCAGGTATATAGTTGCAAAATGATTAAAATAAAAAAATAAAAAGTTACATAAAAATTATATATACATGTGTGTTTAATGTGTAAGTGAATTTACTAGAATAAACAATCAATTATATTTTATTATATGTTTTAAGTACCAATATCAGATGATATGACAAAATGGTGAAACATAATTACATGTTTGTGTAAACGTAGTTTATATTACTGATCGATTTTTTTGTTAAGAGATCAAGAGTTATTCAATTATATATTTATGTACTAGTGTGACTAAGTATTAAATTGTTGTTGTTTTGATATCAAATATGAGATTATTTTTTTATTTGTTTCATATTTCATAAACTAGATCTACTCTGTAAAAAAAATAATTTAGCGGTTAACTTTCATCAAACAATTAAATCATATTAATTAGGATGTAACGGTTTTAACAAGTGTCAAAATTGATAATTAAATATTTTAACATCCAACCATTTTTGTAGAATACAAATTTAATCTATCGAGATATTAAATTGAACGTGCTCACAAATATAGTATTTTAGCCTATAATATAGTACTTGATTAAACAAATAAGTCAATATATATATATATATATATATATATATATATTACATAGCTTTTAATGTCTACAATGTTTCTTATGATTCAAGATTAAGTTGATATTTTATCATGTCACTTCATTTTTTAACGATTAAAAGAATTGAGGGATTTATAGTCTATATTGTTTCATGACAAATAATTGTTTGCAGACGTGTTGCTATAACACAATCTACACATTGATCATACAATAGGTTTAATAAAAATTATGATAATATAACTCATGAGATATGTTATTCCTTTCATAAAACCTTGAGGCACGAACCCGACATGCTTAATATTCTTCCTTTCGTCCCATGCCAGGAGGCATCCAATTGATTATATACCCCAATATATATACTCCTATAACAAGATTATGTAACAGATAAACAATTGTACAAATATTCTCTCCAAAAGTAATTGTGTGCCAATCACCATATTTCACGGTCGCAAAGGTAACTATAGACCAATACAAGGAATCTACATAGCTTTCATCTAGCCTTTCTTGTAGAAATAGCGGTCTTTGACTTCTGATCCACGTTTCTTTTGGATTGTCATTAAAGGTGGTTGCATAGTAGAATATATACGCCCAATAATGGACGATGAAACAACAGACCAAGATCATCCTCAGGGCATGACCAAAAGTAAATTAACTGTGTCACGCTTCTCAAACTCAAAAGGCTAACTTAGAACTCTTCCGAAACGAAATAAGCGAACCAATCGACCAAGCCGCATATTCAATATTTCAGGTTAGAAGCATGGAATTGCCTCCTAATTAACTCGAATGGAAAGGCCAAGGTAAGGTCGATGATTAATCTTTTGAAATACCGCTTGGAAATCCTCATTGGATCGTCCACCCTCAAAAAGGTAAAGTCATCGATATAAGCAACAAGAAATGTTGCAAAAATATCAATGATATATAATAAGTTTATGATATTATCCAATACAAGAAAATGTAGTTTTTGACGTGGCATAGAAGTTCATTTGAATAGTGAAACAAAACACGTATAGATTGATAGGGCAACAAGAATAAAACATAGTATCTTGTAAGAGATGTCTTCAGGGGATATGATAAAACATCTTATAGTATTGTTCTGAACACTACATTCAAGAGAAAACATTATTTTTGACATTGTAGACACCATCTCCAAGAGAAAGTATTACTCTTAAACAATGTTGGGGAGGAAGAAGGAGAAACCCGTTTGACTTGCCAAACAAAAAATAAAAAATTAATATTCGTTAGAAGAGATAATGTAAAGTTGAAAAACAATATGAGTTATAAATACCATTTCCAAGACATTTTATGTATACACAACTTGTTTTCGTCACTTGGTGTTGAATTCAACAAATACATTTATCTTTCAATAAAATTAACAACCACGAAATACCAGTGTACCCCTTGATCATTCATTGGAATGAATGTCTATAAAAGTTATAAAAAAAACATATATTATCTAAAATATTTGTCTAACTAACTATTAAAAAATGATATAGCTTGAATAATTATATAATGTATTATTGAACATATCTCATAAATCTCATATTTTAAGAGTATTCTATTTTTTATAATAATATCCCTTCAACCTTAAGATTGTGCTTCCAATCAAGTGTGTATTGTTTTCATATGAAATAGATAATGTCGACAATGAAAATATATGTTGTCTTTGCATAAGATACATGACATAATTGGAAATGTGAGAATCTTGTTTTGTTCTAATTTTGTCCTCCTTTGCGTTATATCGAACACTTGCACAAGTAGTAGATTTTTGTCCTATCCCCGATCAAGTTGGTTTCTGTTGTTTGCTACTTACTTCAACATTTCAAAAAATCAACAAAAAATAACAACAAAGCTTGATATGTGATAACTAATTTGAAAAATATGTTAAAGTAGCAAAAAAAAATGTGATACCTATTTTTCTTTTTATAAACAACCATATCAAATGCATTACGTGAAACAACTAAAACAAAGACAATCGTAAAATTAAGTTGACAACTCAAGAAGATATAAATACATATACCTCACAAATTAATTTATAAATCAAATTCCCTACTATAGTGTGATTGATCCTTAAGTGTTGCACTAATTATAGTGAATTTACAAATGCATCCGTAGTTTTTTTAATAATAAACTTAAGAAATAAAAGGTATATGCCGACATAAATGATTAACCAAGTTATATGATTTTGAAGAACTAGTCGGTGAGCGCAGTAGTTGACAATGATATGATCTTATTCATTTTTATCCTTTTATATCGACATGATTACACACAAAAGAATAGTATATTATAAGCCAGAAGTTTTTTTTTGTTGTTATGAATACATTAGAAAATTACCTGGATGAGAGAACAACAACTTCAATTTTGATATCCTTTTGTTATGGCTATGCCATTTTTTTTCACTTAATTGAACATTATTCACCCGGTTTTGTGAGCTATTAATCCTCTATGTCGTTTTACCTTTTTCAACCATTGTTGATTTTGCTATTTTATGTCGTGAGTATTTAATTTGATGTCAAATGATTATGGTATTCTAAGAAGAAAATGTGTTTATAGATTTAGTGTATATATGCATAAAGGATCACAATTCCCTCTTATTTTTTTAATTTTTTTTTTGAATCAGCCATATTTATTCTGTTCGAGTTTGTACAAGAAACACAACAACTCGCAGACAGAACAATAAAAGTAAAAGTACAAGAGGCGCCTAAAATAGGCATAACACCTTATAAAAACCCTATTATTAATTGTGTGTTAAACTTTTTACTTTTTTTTTTGAATGAAGATCATGTGTTAAACTTTTTTTACTAGGTCACATGCGTTAAACATTGATATAGGCAAACAAACTTTTTTTAATAGACAATATATTAGTTCACATTTTGAGTAAAGTAAATTAAAATAAATTAAACATAGACTATCCATATTCAACAATTATAGTAAATTTTGTCAAAAAAACGGATGGACTTGACCAATATACAATATATGAATGCTGACGTGGATCCCCTAAAAAAAATGCTGACATAGATAAGATTATGGTAAACTCACTCTCCTATTGTTTTTTTTAATACAACACAGTTTTCTATTATTAACTTTTGATAGTAATAAAAGTCTAATACACTCATTTTCTTTAGAGTACCATAGAAATTGTTGGTTTTTGTGAAGAAACACAACAAATAGACACATATCGAAGCTTTTAGGTTCCTCAACAAATTAATTAATTATGAATAGTCGTTAATTATTCAATTATAAATAAGACAGTATTATAATAAAATAATCACAAATCAATTTAAAAATTTAATTAATCAAATTGTTTTTATTATCTATGAATTATAATTCTTATAAATCGCGGTTGGGCCTAACACAACCTCACAAAACTGACTTGTGAGGTAAGGAATGTCTCCACTCATAAACACATTGTCAGACCATCTTTTATCCGATGTCAGACTCTTTAACACACCCGCTCAGGCCCAGGATTGAGCATCTGAAGTGTGGATATAAATGATGGGTGACCTGATAGCGGAAACCTAATAACAGGTGGCCCAACATATCACTTTTTTTTATAATTTTTTTAATAATAGTACTTCATAGATACTCAACCACTTCAATAGAGATCCTCTAACAAAATGTTCAAATGGGTCCACCAATAACTCTTTATCATTTACATTTCAACAAAAGCAACTCAACAATGATTATTTTATTAAAAAGTGGTGTGGGATCCACATAAGAATGGGGTCTTAAGAGACCCCCAAATTTTTTTCCTCAAATGGAGAACCTATTAGGTATCGGGTCTTAAATGGTGAAGACCTTACCATTGAGGATGATCTAATACCATCTTAAAAATTGCGGTTGGTCCAAACACAACCCCACAAAATCGGCTTGTGATGTGAGAAATGCCTCCACTTATATACATGTTATCGAGTCATCTCTTATCCGATATGAATAATTTCAATTTCAATTTGTAATTTAAACCATATAAAATGGTGGTTCATTCTAAATTCCACTTCCAATTTAAGTGAGTATCGACAAGTGTTCTTAATTTTACCTTTTTATTAAAAAATACCTATATATAAGGGGCATATCAAGTGAGAATGGTAGGAATAAATCTTGATCATTAGATCTTAGTGTATGGCTGAGGTTAGAAGGCAAATTTTAACATGTCACGTCTTGATCATTTGTTGGTATATATGGCCAATAAGGATGCACGCTAGAGGGGGTGAATAGCGCATTAAAAAGTTTACATAGTTTTGGTAAAAGCCTTGTGAAAGATATTGACTTATTGGAAATATGCTTTGAACAATCACAAACTATGACAAATTGTTAAAACTATGCACTAATAATATTCACAGGAGAATTAAGAAATTCACAAGCTAAATCTTATTTCAATCAATTAGTAATAATACTTGAAAAATTTGCAAAACAAGACAATTTCAAAACCAAACATATAAGGAAATATAACAAGTTATAAACCAAAGCACAGTGTATATGTCATTGATGAATTGGTTAGGAATTGAAACTAATTGATCCAAGTAAAATGGTGAAAACCTAATTCAAGGAATTAGGCCAATTTTAAACAAAAAGAACTTAGATCAAAATCAATTTATGTTCTATCAATTAATCAATTTAAGCATATACAATTATAAAAAATATAGAGGATAAGGAAAAGAGAACGATACCGAGATTTTTATAGTAGTTCGCCCTTTCGTTCTCGCTTCGGGCTACGTCTACTCTTCTTGGTGAAAAACGCTTACACCAAGGACTTCCACTAATAGTAACAATTTTGAATTACAAATGTGATTACAAGAGTTCCTTGAAACTACCCTAGTTCTTCAACTCCTGTGTAACCACTCCCCCAAACTTCAAATACCCTTTGAATTTGGTGCTTCTTGATGTCTTCGAATCCTCAAATACCAGTGCAACCCTTCAAGCTCTTCGCTCAATCTTTTCGATGCTACGTTTGACAAATGGATCCCCTATAACACAAGAACAATTAGAAAGAAACCCCAAGACCTTTGGAGGTGGAATGAGATTATTCACTTCACTTTAGAACCTTGATTAAGCCCAATCAATTTTCTTGAAAGAACCAACTTACAATCCCTATTAGAACCCTAGCAAATCATATGACTCAAAGAACAAAGTGATTATAAGAAAAAGTGTTTAATCTTGAAGAATGTATGAACAATGAGTTTTTGAGACTTAGAGAGAATAGATGCAAATGATTCAATACTTTGGGTGTTATGAGGAAGTATGTATATATAGAAAAGGGTGGAAAGTACAAAATTTCACCCAAAAACAACATAGTGAATTGATTTACTTAATGTGTGAATCGATTCAGACAACTAGATGACATGCCAGATGAACTATGAAGATTGATACGCATCAGACACCTTTTGAATCGATTCAAATATTCCCGAATGAAGATTGATACGATTCAAACTCTTATGAATCGATTCAATCAAAGTCAAAAAGTTTTTATGATACGATTCAATAAAATTTGAGTCGATTCAATCAAAGTCAAAATTTGAATCGATTCAAAAATATTTGACTCAATTCAAATGTTTCTAGATGAAGATTGACTCGATTCAAATGCCTAGAAAAAGGTTTTTGACACACACGCACATGAGGATTCCTATGCACAACAAGACACAAGGAATCACATGGTACAATGAGGCATGGTTTGCTAGGTACTTTAACATAGTTCTATGCTATAGTACCACAACAAATCAATCATCAAATAAAAACATCTAACTAACATCATCTAAGATCATCTAACTAACATCATCAAAACACAAATCTAAAGCCAAACAAGCTTCACCATTCTCACGTAAGATAACCATTCTCACTGGATATGCCCTTATATATATGTATGGAGAGAGAGAAAGATACTTAACTCTTACGTTCATCTTAGTCATTATGCTCGAAGCATGTTCTCAAGGGGTTGGATGATTCTTTCAACAATTTTTCATGGATAATAGGTTGTGTGAAAGTTTGATCTAGTGCAAACAATTTATGGAAATAGTTTTCAAATCTAGAAACTAATAAGAGGCACATATTTGATAGCATTAGCAATAAGTTTGAAGCGGTGCTACTATTTGCAATGATATATTGACTTACCAAACTTATTTAGATGTCTTAATAGTAGGAAATAGGTATAGACGTTGGTCAACCTCGCCTAAAAAAAGTGTAGCTGGTCAACTCAATAATTACTAACCATATAACATCAAACATCTAAGTTTAAACTAATACTTAAAAAAAAATACAAGTTTAAACTCACTTCAAAACAAAATATCACAAAAGTCTGTAAATATACAAACCAGGATTTGATGCTGTAGAAAAACATACAGTTTGATGCTGTAATAAATCTCAGCCGTTGATATCAGAACAGACGGTTCAAATTAGACATCAACTTAACACAGTTGAATAATCTGAGCGATTGATTTAAGTATCATGCCACTCTTTAAGGTACATTTAGATCAAGTATCATGTTACTCTTTTGTTCTTTTATGAATTAAATTCAAAACATCTTACAAATTTAAACATTATTTTGTTTGTCAACGTTGTATTTAACAGACACGTCATAAATATAACAGAGGGCCATTTTGGTGGGTTGCTCTTTATCTATCAACTTAATTTGACAAAAAAAAATCTATCAACTTAATGGTAAAAGAATCATATCGGTGAATCCAACAATTCAATCAAAACCAATTAAATTGATTTGGTGTTTTCTATATTCGAATCAATAAACAATAAAACTTATCTTTTATCGTTCTATTTATCAATTTTATGTCATTTAAAGAGGATCTTTCCACGTCTAAACCAAATCATTATATTTTATAATTATACTTTTATTTCACTCTATATTAATAGTTTTATTTTTTTTTGACAAGAATTAATAGTTTTATGTCATTTAAAGAGGATCTTTCCACATCTAAACCAAATCATTATATTTTCTTTCAAAAAAATAGTTTTATTTTAAGAAACATATTCTACTACCGTATTTGAAAAAATGCGGAATTAGTCACTTTGGTTCTCGAATGAGAAAGAAGTAGTCACTTTAACTCATGAATGCAGAGAAATTGCAAAACAGTCGCTGAATATAGACTTTGTTGGTCAATTTTAGGGATCAAAATGACTAACGAAGTATGCATTTAGGGAGTAAATTAACTAAGATAGTATATATTCAGATACTATTTTGCATTAAAGTGAGGACTTCTTTTCCTTTTCAACAAAAATATTGATTTTTGTCATAAATCTATATAAAAGGTTTTGCAAGGAATCGAACCGGGTACCATATGACTACATTTTACAATTTTCACCACTAAGCCACTTTCATTTTGATTGATATATTGTTGCTTCCAAAATTGATATACCGTACTAAATCATTTTTTTTAAAGTCACAAATGCCCCAACGGTTCCTTTTCTGATTGCAATTTCTTCTCATTATTAACAAAGAAGAAATTCAGAAACACAACTGGTAATATTATTTGGTAAGAAAATAAAGTTAATACCTTAAATTGATGTATTTTTTGCAATTTTTTTATCCTTTTTACCGTTGTTTCATAGCATAGTATTGAATGTATAATCAATATGATATTATATTATTCAAAACCGCACGGGTTCGAGTCTAGTTTTGTTAAAAAAAAAAACTGAGCAACGTTAAGTTCCGAATCATGCATTGCATATAGGGTTAGTTACATTGCACTGCCACTGTCACAGTCACAATCTTAGAAATGGAAAACTACGAAGTTCTTGAAGAGCTTCACAACGTCGAAGCCGAAATCGAAGATGTTCAAGGTGCTTTTTTTTTCTTCAATTTTTCTTCCAAATCATAATAACAACCCTAATGTTAATGACATAACTAAACTAGTTGATTAATTTTTCATTTTCTGCAGAAAAAATTAGGGGGTTAATTGAAAAGCAAGAGAGGTTGTATGAGAGAAAATCTGAACTAAATTTGATTTTGGAAGCGTGTAAAGAATCTGAAAATCAGGTTAATAATGCTGCTAGTTCGAGTGTTGTGGAGAATTGGAATGGGACGTTTGAATGGGATTCTCAAGCTGATGATCTTAGGTTGAATATTTTTGGTATTTCATCTTACCGTGCTAATCAAAAAGAGGTAAAATTAATTATCACTGTTTTTATATTTTTTTTTACAATTCAAAGGGATAGAAAAATAAGAATGTGACATTCTTGTTCCTTTAAGCACGCGTCTGTTGTTTTATTTACTAGAAAGGAAGTGAGGCATCATAATCTAGGTAGTACTGATACGACATTGACACTGACACGCCGATGGTAATTTGAAAAAATGGAAGTAATTGAATGTAATCATATATGTTAGTGACTTGGATATTTGATACTTAAGAAACATGAACACGACACGGACACCAACACGTCTCATAATAATTTCAGAAAATGACATGATTAAATGTAATCACATGTGTCGTTGTTGGACACTGGAAACACCTTTGATGAAGTGTTGGTGCTACATAGACTAGATTGGCATGTGTCAGAAACGGGACACACCTTCAATTTGAAGCGCTGGTGTTATATAGATCATAATACAAGGAACATTTGCTGCATGCTTCCAAAATCTGAACTAAAAATATTAATAAATTACACAACTCGAATTGTTATTTTCACGTAATTTATTAATATTTTTGTTATTGTTGTGATTAGCACTTGTTTCTTAACTTTGTGATTTGGGTTCATGTTCTATATAGTGTGGTGTCTGGGTGGGTGTCATCAGTTCTGAACTTGCACACAGAAATTTGCTTGTTAGAATTTTCTCAGTAGGGACATTATCTGTACAGGGTTACTTACCTGATTAACTTGTTATAATGGTTAGTCTGTGTTTGACTCTTAAAGTAATTTGGTTTATCATGCCCTCAGTTTTTAGACACTGTTTTCTTTCAAAAGTTAAGAAGTGTATTCTTTCTGATTTGTGATGCTGTTGTGAGTGTATCAATTGTTGAACTACATCGAAGTCTTTAGTTTGTCTGTCTTTTTTATTCCCATCGAAGAATTAATGTCTTCTGTGTACAATTTTATTAATGAGTAAGTCTCATCGACGGCAGATTATTAATGCCATATTGAGTGGAAGAGATGTGCTGGTGATTATGGCTGCAGGTGGTGGCAAGAGTCTCTGCTACCAGCTTCCTGCTGTTCTTCGCAATGGAGTTGCTCTAGTTGTCAGTCCTTTGCTTTCGCTAATTCAAGATCAGGTGCATTTGGTTTTGTTTGAATCCAGTCCATTTTTTGGTTCATAAATATCTTCATGAGTTTAAAAGGTTATTTATCTGCCTCTTTTTCAACCGGGTGGTGGGGTGTTGCTTCAGGTAATGGGTTTGACTGCTCTGGGAATCCCAGCATATATGTTAACTTCAACAACAAGTAAGGACAATGAGAAGTTCATATACAAAGCTTTGGAGAAGGGCGAGGGAGAACTCAAAATATTGTATGTTACTCCAGAAAAGATATCAAAAAGCAAGAGATTTATGTCAAAACTTGAAAAGTGCCATCATGCTGGTCGTCTCTCTCTAATTTCAATTGATGTGAGTTCATAATGACATGCTCTTTAGAGCTGTTACTTGTTTTAAATTATGCTTGTTCATTTCACAATTTTTATGAACGTGGTTGCTAATTTTCAGAATGAATGGATAAGTATACCGGAAAATTGTTGTTGTATTTTGCTCCATTTGCTGGTCTGCTTTTAAGATTTTTTTAACTAATACAAAAACATATGGCTGATGGATCTGTCATAGGTTGTACAACACTAAGGAGAAATTGGAAAAAATACGTTTCTATTTTCATTTTCTGTTTTTACTAATAATTACAAAAATGCCATCCGAGTTTCAATTTTTCTCTCCCTATTTTCAATTATTTGTCCACGAATCGGTGAAACAGCATTTTTGTAACTGGAAATTATTGGCAGATATAAACAAACATTGGGCAACCTATGTAGAGACACTCTTAAGACCTGAATTAGAAAATATGTTTGTTACTGACTTGAATGGCATTAGAATCAGATGTTATACATTAAACTGGAAATTATCGGCAGATTTAAACGAACATCAGGGCAAGAGATATATACACCTTGTGGGAAGTAGAGTACCCTATGAAGAGACACTCTTAAGACCTGAATTAGAAAATATGTTTTTTACTAACTTGATTGGCATTAGAATCAGACGTTATACATTAAAACAAAAACCCATTTATGTGTCTCCACCTAGTAACTTATGTTTTTGGGTTGATTTGGTTCTTGATGTTATACTAGTGTTCTATAAGCAAGTGAGAATGAGTTTGATCTTTGTTGCTCGCATTCTTCATTATTGAATTTATCTATTTACAATGTAAAATGGCCTTGTGTAATGAGTTACCATGCTTCAAGATGTAAGAGCTTTTGCGCGAGGGTTTGTGTGAGGGTTAAGAGCTACTCATGTGCCTCGTTCCAATTGCCTAAGCTTTTGGATTGATTTGGTTCTTGACTGCTCCTACACTTGATTACTTGTTTATTTATTTATTTATTTATTGTTTATGGCTTCTAGCATGTTGTATGTTCTTAGTATTATTGCCTTTTAGTATTATACACATTTATTAAACCATATGAAATCCAATGCACTGTTTGCTCTACATGTCTAGACCCACTGTTACCACTATCCTGTTGATGTCCTGGTGTTTCAGAGCAATACTCTGTTAGTTGTATGATAGTACTATTTCTGGTTTTGTTTTGCGCTGCAGGAGGCACATTGCTGTAGTCAGTGGGGTCATGACTTTCGACCTGATTACAAGAACCTTGGTATTCTCAAGACTCAGTTCCCTAATGTTCCTATGGTTGCTTTGACTGTAAGTCTTTATCTTCAAGTTTCTGCTATGTATAAAATTATTATATTTGCATTTGCTTTCCATACTTAATTTTGATTTCTAACGTTACATTAATTAATTTGTCAGGCAACTGCTACTCAGAGGGTCCAAAATGATCTTGTAGAGATGTTGCACATTCGTAGATGTGTCAAATTTGTCAGCACAGTCAATAGGCCAAATTTATTTTATATGGTATATTTATAATTAATATCAGCAGCATTGTACTCCCCCATCCCCCTACCGCAAAAATAAAACATATACCCCTGGCTTCAATAACAAGCTAAAGTAATTCATTATCTCTGATCATATTGTTTCATATATACACTGTAGGTTAAGGAAAAGTCATCCGTCAGTAAGGTGGTCGTTGACGAAATTGCTGAATTCATTCAAGAATCTTATCCAAATCAAGAATCAGGGATTGTTTATTGCTTCTCTAGGAAGGAATGTGAACAGGTACGTCTGATTATGGTTTTCCTCCAACACTTAGATACATATTTTGAATGTCAAATATTGCCCTCAAGAAAGCAAGCATAATGCACCCATTTCAAGATCTTCTCTTTGCCCCTGAATTTCTGTGATGTGATTATGTTTTCAGCTTCTTTTTGGTGTTATGCACATGACTGTTTCAAGGGAGTTGCCATCTCTGTCATGCTGATATTTTGCTAGCCTCGCCCTTGCTGCGTTGTATTTTCTTCTTGTTCTTATTTTTATTTTTCCTTTTGTGCTTTCTAGGAAACCGTATCCCTGCCCTTGTTGCACATTCCTTTGTCTGTAGCAAAGCTTCTTTTCTTTTCGTAAGAAAAATAAAATCGCCCGACCTAGGTCTCTAAATGCACTATGAGCAAATTTATATATTACCTGAAGTCCTCTCTGCTGTTAGTTGAAATCGCCTCATTAGGAATAAGGTGCTATGTTTTTTAAAGTGTGGAGTGCTTCCAAAGTCAAGACATGTAGCTACATGCTTGGCATGCTTCCCTCAAATAGGTGAAATTAGTTAGCACATTGAACAAAGCCCCGCCTTGTGTGATTTAGGCAGGGTTGGATTTATACTTTCTTTCTCCTTTCAGTGGAGATACTGAAACTACACTAGGAAATAGGGAGGCACCTTAAATGTCAAATCCTAAATTGGTACAAATAATCATACTTTATTATATTTTAGAAGGAACCTTTAATAATTGCATGAGTATGAGGTAGATACTTGATGATTATTGCTTTTAAAATATTATTATTGTATATTTTATTCTTAGTTACCATATGCCTTAAATACATTAGAGATGATTAGTTTCTGGAAATTTGTATTCTCCTATATCATTATCCCAGTATGTAAAATTAATCCAGCATGCACTAGAATTCTGTTGTAGTGTTTGCATATGTTAGTGTCACTATGCAAGGCGGGACCAGTTTTTATCAAGGCCTAAAGTGAAATCTGAAATAAGGCCTTTCAAAATTAAGTGAAATAATAATTTATTAAAATTATTATAATCTATTTGAAGATTATCTTTCGTGCTGTTCGGAATACAAAATTCTTTATGAAACAATTATAATTGATTTTTTAACAATAATTAATCAATTGATAAGACAATATAATTAATCTTTATTGAGACATTTTTGACCTTGTATAAGATTTTATTAATTTTAGTATGAAAAACTTCATTGTGCTAAAGCTACAATCTCTTTTTGCTAACATTATTCTGTAAACAGCATATGCGTACAGAACAAAGAAGGCAATATTGGAAGGTGTGATCAATGTTAATTAGTGTTTAACAGGAAATTAACACTTATGATATTAAATAATGGAAGATGAAAGATATGCTTTATAATTAGAACTACTTAAATAGGAAAAGTCAACTAATGAGATAAATAAGGTGGAGACTGTAGAGTAGATACTTATCCTATGTAATGCCAACATTACTTTAGGTTGCGAAGGAGCTAAGGGAGAGAGGAATTTCAGCTGGTCATTATCATGCAGATATGGATGTCAATGATCGTGAAAAAGTACATATGCGGTAAATTAATTGTCAGAATGTTGTGACTTTTATTTGTTAATGCTTTATTTATATACGTTGGTTGAGTTTTTGATTAATTGTGCTGACTACTGAGTATGTCACCAAATACTGAAGTTATGCTTGGTGTTTTAGGAACTAAACGAGTAGAGTTGCATTTGATTTTACTATTGGTTGTGAGCTCTATCTTTACCCATTAGTCCATGAACCTTATTTTAGAAGACCTTGACTGGATTTAAGTATAGGCTCCAATTGGCAGTCTTGGTCCCTGCTTAATGGTATTAAAACAGACCAGCTATTAGAGAAACATCTAGTTATAAAGAAGACCTTTTCTGTCTTACATCTTGTTATCATGTGATGTCCAATGGAATTTGAGAAACATTTGGTTTTTTGTGCACACACCAAATGGCAGGACCCCTTCCCGGACTGGCGTATGCGGGAACTTTAGTGCACCGGGCTGCCCTTTTCTTCATATTATGAAGATATAGTCGATGTAAATGATATGATGATGGCATTATTTATCAAATGAGTTAATGGAGATGTGATGTTTAATTATGCAGGTGGAGCAATAACAAGCTGCAGGTCATAGTTGGTACGGTATGTATCATTGCAGTTGTCACCTTGTAAGGCATTCATTTGTCATTTATGGCCTCTTAAAGCATTGAACTTCTATTTTATAATTTACATTTCAGGTAGCTTTTGGTATGGGAATCAACAAACCAGATGGTTAGTATTACAATTTCTTAATGCTTTTATAAAATTCCTCAACATTATCTTGTTTTTTTAAACACAGCGTTATCTTGCTGTATCACACTATTGATAATAGTTTTTCATCGGTAACTAGTTTCAATTAAAAAAAAATAATTGCTTCGATTACAGACTTCAACTACCGAAATAGGATGGCCAAAGACAGGAAGGATCATACTAAAATATTATTTTACTTCCTTATAGTCAGATATGGATATAGTGTTGTAGAGTAAGCCATGTATTATCACAAGGATTTTGTGTGCAAATTACTTTTCTTTTTGGCCCTTTTGGGTATCGATGTGATGACTTGCTATTTGTGACGTGATGTCTCTTGAAATCTGAATTGTATTGAGTTTCTGTGATAGCTTTTTCGATATTTGTTGCATGGTAAAATTGTTTCAAATTGATGCTCACATGGGTGGGATTATACGCCTTCTTTTGTTGAATAGAGAATCTTGCTTCAATTTTTTGCAAGTGAGAAGTCCCTGGGTGGACATACATATTGTATTTGCTCTACCTCCACTGAAGCTGAGCATATCTAATGCTAAATATTTTCATGTAGTCAGGTTTGTCATCCATCACAGCTTGAGTAAATCAATGGAAACATACTACCAGGTTTTGCTCCAATCCTGAAAATATTTTCTTATGTTACATATCCTTTATGTTATTGTCGAGGACCAATTATTCTAGAAGCTTAAGCTGTTGGGTTAAGGCCTTGGAATTTTTTTAATCTTGCACAATCTCATTTGAAATTTATTTTCGGGTCGATAAGCAGTAAAAAATCCCAATGCTTTCCACACCTTACGCTAAAAAGCAATTTAGTGAAGAGAAATGGGGGTTACCATGATCAGTGACGGATCCAGAAATTTTAATAAGTGGGGTCAAGGTTATATCATAAAAATTTATATAAAACTATATAAACGCATAAGCGTGCAAAAATTATATAAAGTTATATTTATAATTACATTAAAATGTTGATTTTTTTAAAATATATTTTTCATTTCTAGCGGGGTATAAAATATATAACCCTAATTAATTAATTTTTCAACCACCAGCGTCAATCACAGAGCCTTTTTCGACAAATATAAGAATAGTTTAGAATATAATAGTAGTTTTATGATCTTGCTAATGATATGCTCTTAAGAGAATTGGTTAAAGATTTCATAAAAGAAAATTTTATTTTAAAAATAAGCGTTATTTTTATCAATATAATAATCATAACAACTTTTTATCAAAAATAACTTCTTTTGATTTCTTAACAAGTGTTTTCAGAACACTCATTATTAGGATCCTTCTGAGTTTTGTAATTTTTTGTAGTGTTATGAATGAACTATGTAAAAATAATAATACTATATAAGTGGGGTCAAACTGCATAAATATCTAATTTTAGGTTAAAAACACAATAAGCAAGTGGAGGCAAGTGGGGTTGGGTGACCCCATTGCCCCCACATTGAATCCGTGCCTTACCATGATCAATACTATTCCACTTTCTTAAAAAAAAAACTTATGCCACTTGGCCAAAGAAGCCTTAATACCAAAGGACCATTCATCCTAAAAACGTAAGCTGGTAGTTAAAAGCCTAAGGTTAGCTTTTAGTTAACATCATTAAATAATTTTTTCAACAGGAAAGTGGTCGAGCTGGTCGAGATGGGCTTCCTTCTGAATGCCTATTATACTTCAGACCTGGTGATGTCCCCCGGCAGGTAAAATTTTGAAAAGTTCTTAAATTTAAGGTTGTGTATGTTTCTGTGCCATCATTTTCCGCAAAAATTGAAGCTTGCAGGATATAAGACCTATGTATCTTGAGCTCACAATTTTATTGAGGTCTATTTCGGGCACCAGCTTTACATTCAAGAACATATAATGGGATAAAGATAGTGTATGCTAAGCATGATAGATTAAAATATCAATGTTCTGTTTTGTGCATATTTAAAACATGATAAATCAAGATCAAATGTGAAAAAATTGTTCTAAAATGGATGGAACCAGAAAGACCAAAACAGAAAAGGATGTCCTGTCCTGTTCTGTTCCTGTGCCAAACGCTGCAAGAAATTATCTAGGATCTAAAATTGTAAACAATATTATATTGTTGTTTGTTGCAAGATGATTGCTAGATTATGTGACAAGTTTTATAAATAACACATTTCTCAGAGCTCAATGGTCTTCTATGAAAATTCAGGACTGCAGAATCTCTATGACATAGTACGATATTGTCAGGTATGTTCTTTTATGATTTTTAATACTACTGGTTGTTGATGTCAGTCAACATCTATTCATTCCTTTACTTTTCAAAGCTTTTAAAGATTCTTTCTTATTCCCATTTGTTTATTTGAGGGTTCTTAAAAGTTAAGCTTATTTGAGGGTTCCTGAAATTATAAATAGTTAAAATTACGCAAAACAGATAACAAACTTTTGTTTTCATCGTTAATTATGTAATGAGCATACTCATTTAGCGCCACCCTTCCCTTTCATATATGCTGGTGAACCTGATAGCTTTTGTCCTATTTCCATGCTGCACAACGACTAGATTGAGTGCCTTTTCCGTTATTCTTGAACCTTATTATGCTCATTAAGTATTTGAATTATTACAAAGTATGATTGTTTGTTAGAATATCTATGAAATAACTTGAGATTTAGAAAATGATGCATAATATTAGGTTGTTACGTTACCGAGTTTTTTAGGGCTCTTATATTTATAGGACCCATCTCTTATTCTTAAAGATTTTAGCATATATTTAGAAGTTATTTAAGTTATTTGTTCCTTGTTTAGTTAGGATTAGGAATCTAGTATCAGCGTAAATAGGTCTACCTAACCTAGTTAATATTTTAGATCACATCACAATAATATAAGAATTAGTGTTTTCCTTTTCTCTTTCGTTTCATCACTCTCTAAAACCCTGAAATTTCAACTAATTATAGTTATCCTACTCTTTATTCCAGTCCAAAAGACAATGCCGACGAAGTGCCTTTTTCAGGCATTTTGCTGAGCCATTACAGGAGTGCAATGGTACATTTTGATATTTTGATTTACTTCTCCTTTTATCTGTGCCTCATTACAGGCTTATGGAATACATTCAAATTGTATATACTTGATGTTACAGGGATGTGCGACATATGTGCATTCTCATGTGAGGTGAAGGAAGTGGATGTCTCTCGTATGTTGCTTTGATTTTTTGTTTGATTTTTGTCTTTATTCTATTTTCCCACATATATTTCTTATAATGGCAATGCTTTCTCTTTGTTTTTCTTCCGATCTCTCTGTTTTTCCGGTAGTTTCTTCATCCCATTTTATTCACACAAGCTTTTACATGGGGAAACTCTTTGCAGGGCATGCAAAATTGATGGTTTCTTTGTTGCAAGATATTCAGGCAAGTGATCAGAGGTCAACAATGTTGCAATTAGTTGAAAAAATGAAAACAAAACAGAAGGAAATAGGTTGGTTTGTCCTCTCCTGTTTTTAATTTGGCTAGATATATTGTTTTTTTTTGGTAAGTACCAAGGTTTTTGGGCCTAATCCGTTCTCCCCTCTGATTTCTTCTTGCCAGCCAACACATTTTATGTTAGGGTAACAAGAATGGGAGTCAAAGTAGATAGGGCTAGTTAGAGTAGTTCTTTAGAGGTGATATCGATTAGATAAATTAAGAATATTAGGACCGATGGATTCATTATGTGAACCAGATAGCTTGAGTGAAAGGAGATATCCTTTATCAAGAGGAAATCTTTGGAGGAGAGACCTCTCTCCTATTCACAATCATTTATTAAATAAAACCGTGATCTTATTTTGATTCTAATAATTTTTCTATTTCTTTCTGCATTCCTATCAACCAGTCTGACTTGTTGGATCTCTTATGAGGAATAAATGGATAAACTTAGTTGTTTTTGGAAGAGATGACCAATTATGATGGATTAAAACCTTTTTTCATGGAGGGGTAGCTCACTTGGTTGAGCTAAGGGATTAAAAGAGTTAAGGAGATAAAGGTCCAGGGTTTGGATCCTTGAAAGGGAGAAAATACTAACATAACTCTTAGGTTTGTCATACTAACATTTGCCAACAATTAACATACTAACATTTGCCATTCGAAAAAAAAGACCTTGTTTGTGGAGTCTAGAATTGGTTCATGGCGATGTAGGATATTGACTGTGATTAACATTGGAGAAGAACCTCAAAGGAATTGGAGAAATCAATATACCATGAGTCAAGGTCTGGAGAGACATGTATTGACTTGGGACCTGGGAGTGTGCTCCTCCTTAAGGTCTCAGGTTCAATTCTCTCTGGTGCCAATTTGGGTGGACTAATTTAGCTTCTTCAAAAAAAAAAAAAGGGTCTGGAGAGACAAATATAATATTGTGATGGGGACTTGGGTATTTTGGGGTACCCAAGTCCCACATCAAGCAGTATGCGATAATGCGATGCTCAATGTACTATTTTGGTCCCCCCCCCGATAGTTTGCTTGTAAGGGAGGGTTTCCCAAGTGCTTTGATGTTTATCAAATGGTATCAAAGCCTGGTTGTCAGTGGGTAGCACAAAAAGGACTGGATGGGCTGACCGGAAAGGCTGGGTAAAGAGTCATAGAGTGCGGCCGTCCGCTCTCAGGAGCGGTGGACTTGGGTAGTATGGGGTGTTTGAATCCCACATTGAGTTGTATGGAGTGCTTGGTGAGCAGCTTGGTTCTTCCCCTTGATAGTTAGCTTTTAAGGGAGAGTTTCTCTAATGCTTGGATACTGATCGAACTGTGAGACAAGGGGCAGGTAAAGTAGAACTCACTGGGCAGCGAGTCTAGGCATTTTCTTGGAGAAGAAACCAGTTTAGAGGAATCAAAAGCATAGATGACATGAGGAAGGGAACTGAATGTAAGAAACCTGTAGCACTTTAATGAGATTGATAATAGGGGAGTGGGATAGTAAACTTCTCAATTGATGCAGGTGGGTCGCATAAGGAGGTGAAGGCAGATGTAACTCTGTAGTTTTGACTTTTGAGTGTGAAATAGGATTAGTTAGTGTAGTTAGTTTGTTAGAGGGAATATCACTTAGACAAATAGGGGGATGATTATGTTGATATTTAAGGAAATAATATATCCTGTTAAGAGGAATATTAAGTAATTAGGATAGAGGTGTTATCATAGTTATCATGTATTTATTACTGAGAATGTATATTGATTTTCTCGAGCTCTATATAATAGAGTCTCTATAGTGTCATTCAAACATGGTTTCACCATCTCATGCCTCTGTTTTCTCTCATTCAACAGATTCATTTTGTGAATTTGATAGTTTGTGTTTGAAAGAAGAAATCCTTTCTGAAGCAAAAAACCTTTGGAGGAGAGGGATCTCCTATTCTCTATCATTCTATTCATAAATTTGCTTTCTTTTTATTCTTTCTATCAGTTCCCACTTTTTATCTGAGTTCCTATCGGTTTAACCCAAAAGTTGGAGGTGTAACGCTATAATAACCTTATAGGTTCAATTGTAGTGTGGAGAGACCCCCTCGCCCAAAAGCAGGTTGTGGTGTGTGTGAACTACTTCTGTAAACTTTATTAATGATTGGAACACCCTCTTCCTTTCGTTCTTATAAGCAATAACCCCTGAAAATTGCACATCTGTCCTGTGTCAATCATAACCTGTTTCCCAAAGGTAATTTATTACAAATTTGTATCTCAATTTTTTCTACATTGAATTTTGCAGGTTCTGACTTGAAACGAGAGGAAATGGAGCAGCTCATCTTACACCTTTTACTGGAGCGTGCTTTGGTAAACTTGTTTTGTCTTAATATTGAAAGTTGGAAAAATTTCTTGTTCTAAAAAATAAGTCTAAATTTGCCAAACAAGGCAATCCAACTTTGGTTACAATTTCAAGATAAATTAAAGAGCACACTCTACTCACATATATATGAAGAATGGGAATATAATTGAGTTTCAAGAATAGCCAAACAAGGCAATCCAACTTTGGTTGCAATTTCAAGATAAATTAAAGAGCACACTCTACTCACATATATATGAAGAATGGGAATATAATTGAGTTTCAAGAATAGCCCTTTAAACAACTTTTTAGGCTACCGTAAAAAAAAAAACTTTTGACGCTAAAATGTTTGATCATTATTGATTTTCAGTTGTTAGTTTATTGGTCTCTTATTGCACACCAGAACAAGCTGTGTTTCAGACAATTTGAAAGCCGTTGGGGTAGTAAAATTAATTTTCCATACCAAAAACAAAAGCAATGCCACTTACACTGCAAGATTTAAAATCACCTCTCTTAGCTTGTTTGGCTGTGAAACTCAACTTCTCAGAAGAATGATGTGTATGCATTGAACTTCTAGAAATCAATCTTTAGATTCATTTAGTCTTTTGCAACAATCGTGATTCATTTCAAGCACAAATACCTAAAAACAGTTAATTCAGAAGTTCCAGTATGAAACTAGTTAACCATGCTTTTCTATATTCCATTTCATCTACGCACACACGGAACCAGTGTTACAATTATGATTGTGCTAAAATTAGTGTTCACATTTTTGTTCCATTTTAATTTATTTACAAAACAATAATTGCAACCTCAATGCAATAAAAAATTTAGTGTCACAATTGAGTTCAAATCCTTTATAAATATAGGGTATTACAGTCAACACTAATTGTACTTTGTTTTGCATTGGCTATCAGTTTTAGACTACATGAGAAAGAAGAAATTTATTATGGAGTTTCAAGAATAGCCCTTTTAAATTTCTGGACTTTTTGAGCTTACCTGCCAGCACAAAAAATTTAATATTTCCATTTTAGTGGGTGATTTAAAGACAATTTTTTCTTGGTGTAGAAAGAAGAATTTCAGCATACAGCTTATTCTACAAATGCTTACATTACTGTGGGGCCATTGGCGAAGCAAATTTTGCAAGGTACACATGTTTCTCATTGTAGATATCAATCCATTAAGCTAAGTTATTATGGCAAAAGCTATTGAGTTTTTGTGTTTTACATCTGTACCGAGTCATGTTTCTTCATTCAACCATGAAATACTTTAAATAAGAAACTAGCTCTATGTATTAGTCTAATTTTTCCGACTCTACTTTGTTGGTTTTTTCTGAGATGCTAGTGTGATACACCTGCACTCAGTTTGCAAATTGTCATGTACGCGCATGTTGATTACCAACTGCTTGTGCCTGTTTGGATTTTATTTTTGGTGTAGGGAAGAAGACTGTGAAGCTTGAGATTTCTACAGAAGAGAAAACGAAAGCTTCTGCAAGATTGAAACGCAGCCTTGGGTCATCTGGCTTGGAGCTAAAGCTTGATGAGCTGAGAAAAGAACTTTCTTCCACTCATGGAGGAATACTTCCACACTCTGTCTTGTCTACTCAACAAATCAGCTTACTATGTTCTCAAAAACCAAACTCACTGGAAGAGGTAAGTCTCATTCATGTACTTTAAATTTTGTGGTGATGATTTTTGTTCTAATCTACTGTATCTGAACAAAAAAAGATGTTTGAGAGATTGTCAAAAGCAGCAACTTTAAGGTGTGTATTACTGGTCAATCTGCAGCTTGAACACTGCACAGACCACATACAATATACCACACAGGGAAAATTTAAAATTTTTATAGGATAATATAAGACATAAAATGATTACTAAGGTTAATGATAGCACAAATCAATATAGATTCAATAGATTTTATCATTTATCAAATTATCGCAGTTAATTCATTTGTATATTAGACTAAAATTATAATAAAAAAATAAAATTGTACACGCTGAATGTATAAACAAGGGTACAAGACAACTCTTTGAGTTGTTGACACTTCTATTGCCTTAATCCAGATTTTAAGTTCTGTGTTTGTGCTTGTGCAGTTGGAGAAAGTAATTGGAAAATTGAAGACGGAAAAGTATGGAAATAAAATTCTTGAGCAAATTGTAAAATATTCTGATTTTGAGCCAACTGATGAACAATTAAATGATGGTAGAGCTGCAAAAAGGTCGAAGACCAAGAAGAACCTTGTTCTTATTGAGAGTAGTGAAGATGAGGCATGACAACTTATAACTTTAGTTTATGTAATTCCAGGTAAACGAGTCTTATTATAATATGGGGTTCTACATCATCCGACAGAGGTAAACGAGTCTGGATGAGAAATGAAGGCACTCGACTGTTATCAAGTCATGAAATTGAAAATTGAGTTTTTTGACCTATGATCATCTGGTTTGAGTTGTTAATTGCTGTTAGTGGAATTAGTAAAATTTCCAAAAATAAATATTAATAATAATAGTCGTTCATTAATATTGTTGTTGCTATAGAACAAATAAGCATTTAAAAAATATAAAGAATCTGGATCTACAAATATTATTTTTCTGCATTTGAGAGTGTAAAGGTATGAGATAAACTTTTTTAAATGTAATTTAGATGATGAAAGTCTGCAAATATATTTGATATGTTGGTGCTGGTTTGAACTCATGATTTTTCACTTCTTAGCACTTAGTGTGTATGAGTTTATTCCCAAGACTTTGAATAAGAATTATAGGGTTGACACGAGAGTTGGCCTAACGATAAGGCTACAAAAGCAATCACATTAAGCCTCCAAAAATATAAAAACTTACTTAGTAAAAAGACCCAAGACAAAATTGCTAAGACGAACATCGATTAGGGTTCAAACCCTGACTAATCCATTTGAGTGTGTAAGTTTTTAAATGAACATTGTCATTTCGTCTATCTACTAAAAAAACCTAAAACTTCACATTTTAAAAAATAAAAATAATAAAATCCCCTATCCTTTTTTGGTTGCAAACTAATTTTTTTAGTTACATAATAAAACTCTATCTAAAATTAATTGAATTCAATGACATTAATTTAAAAAATATTTTTTGTATTCTAAAATATTTGAAAAATAACATTAATATCAAAATGAAAATATTTCAAAAACACTTCGTTTTAAAATTCGCTTTAGATATCGATATGTGTTGAATGGCTTTGGTTTGGTTTCCACATATTTTGAGTACTTGAGTTCAGTGATACTTTGCTTCTTACTTCAGTTATGTTGTTTATTGGCACGCATGCTAAAAAGTGAGCAGGTACACTGCAGGTGTCATAAAGAGATAAACCTCAACTTGCCTTTTAAGTTAAAAACTATACTCCCTCCTTCAATAAATATATGACCTAGTTGACAATATATTGACTTAATATACTTTGATCATATTTTTTTACTAATTCAAAAATATAAATAATATCATGTAAGATGTTGTTAGATTCGTCTCGATGAATATTTTTAAAATATTAAATTTTCATAATTTTTTTTAGTAGAAAATTGAAGATATCAAAGTTAAAACATATGCATTGGTACATGTGTCGGAGTCAACTAGGTCATCTAATATAGGACGGAGGGAATAATTAATAACTAGTCTTTTTTCTGTTTCTTCTGCACCGTTTGGTTGCCTGTCTAAGTAACAACCTTTTTGTTTAAAATGTTGATGCTTCAGCTGATTTGCTGTTTTACTTTTGGCTGATGTTACACTTTTTAAAAAGTAGTATTTGTATTTTTTTTTTATTTTTAAATGTACACTGTATAATTCCTAAATTGAAAGTTTATGTTTTCCTAGATTGATCCTTTATGATACATCATGTTTGTATTATTAGTCTTTTTAACAAGTTATGTTAAAAAAACATGTGACACTTTAATTTGTTTTAATATATAATCGAAGTGACAATCATCATTTAAAACTTGCACATTTGCAAGATCTTATTTCAAGTCTGAATAAAGATATTTTACATAATAATATAAATATTTATTAGTTTAGCTAGATCTAATATTGAGATGACTTACATAGACATGAAAGATTCTTGTCTTCCATTTCTCCCTTCAATTTTGTATCTTTAAATAAAAATTTCAAAATCCAAAACCATTAAAACTAGAAAACCATTTTTATTTTGCAACGATGATTTGAATTTAAGAACATAAAATAATGAGTAGTTCATCTCCATGTGAGACATGATTAATGAGCAACTGAATTTTATTCATTTCTAGTTGTTGACAATATATTTTTTTTTTACATCCACAAGGTTTCATACTAAATGAAATTTTATATGCTAAATAACAAGGGTTTGAAAAATGGTGTGATATCGAGGATTCGTCTACGATTAAACATTCTCGACGATGGTTGTTACTAGTTTCTCCCTTTTAATAGAGTGGAAAAAAATCATGAAAACAACTGCGACAAAACACCCTTCGTAAAAATAGGTCGAACATTTCACTTTTTCCAATTAAGATGGATAAAAATCACATTTTTAGTACATAAAATAGGTAATGCAAATCTGACTCTCAATCTCCTATTTTGGGTGTTGGGTCATGGAAGTGGAATTGTTGCAGATGAAACTTGGGATTTCAGAGAAAAAAAATTAGGGTTTTATCCTTGGAAGAAGCGAAGATAATTGTTCTGGGACACTAAAAAGTTTCAAATGGTTTGGAAATAAAGACAAGTAGTTTGTATACATACACATAATCCTCGATTTAACAAGGCATCTTTTACAAAGAACAAAATTGTAATGACTCATACAAGGCCTAAAGCGAACAATACCTCTAAAACGTCTAGTGTTGTTGGCCTGAGGTCTAAACATTGACACACAAGGTAAGGGTCAAACCCACATCACACTCAAGGGATATTGTTTTGGCACATAATCTCCTTTAGCCCCTTAGCCTTGACCAAGGGCTATTGTTTTGGCACACACAAAAACCTCACGTTGCTTAAAAATTAAGGCTATACGTAGTTTATATGCAACACTCATAATACTCAATATTAACGAGACGTTTTTTTTTACAAGTGACAAAACTGTGAAAGCTCACACATGCCCCAAAGCAGACAATACATCACATACACAATGTTGAGGTCGGATCAATGATAAATGAAAATTATGTTGATGTATATGATTCTGCCATGTTGCGACTAATGATGCAATATATAACTTTTCGCTAAATATTCTCAAATGTATTAGTAGTTTCCTAATATGTATTTAATTAATGTTAAACGGTGCCCACGGGGCACTAGTTAAGGACACTAAAAAAAGGAAATTTTAAATTGAAAATAATATTTTTTATGCTTTTGAGGATTTGACAACACAGGTTCCAATATAATATTTTTTACATATGATTCCTTAACCAGTGTCCCGAGGACACCGGTTAACATTTCCCTTAATTAATTATGACTTTTCATATTTCATATATTTAGTGGTATATTAATTAGGGATTTATTTGAAAATGAAACAATATCTAGTAGTTTTCCAATATGAATTTAATTAATTTTGACTTTTCATATTTCAATATATTTAGTGGTATATTAATTAGGGATTTATTTGAAAAAGAAACAATATCTAGTATTTGAAAAAGAGCTTATATTAAATGTCAAATTTTTTTCTTCCAAATGAATACTTGTATTTAGCGAAGAATAATAAGGACAAAATTAGGATATATTTGGGCACTTTTAAATATTTATTTGGGATTTGCTAACATGTTAAAGCAACTAAAAATAACTAGTTTATATTGAAAAACAACAATTATTTATTAAAAATTATATATTTAATACAAAATTTACAAATTGAAATACAAAGTTACTATTTTAAAATTCTAAACATTTGAAAATTTTTCCTCCCTAAAAAAAAACATACGCAAATTTACATATGATAAAAAACCTATTCATAATTTTTTTTTGAAGAAGCTAAAACCTATTCATAAATGAGTGATTATATTTTGACACTTCTAACTCTCCAACATCCCTACACTTTATTTTCTCTTCATTTCTCCTCTATCACTTTACCAACATATTTATAAAATACTAACAAATATTTTTAGGATATTATTTAAGAAATCAAAATAAACAATTTTGTAAGGAAAAAATGTGTATTTACGAGGTTGATAAGTATTTGACTTATATATATTCCAGATAAAACTTTCTTTTTAAGAATCCTTTAAACTACAGTATGTCTTTAGACATTTATTAACGTGAGCCCAATATTTATTACATCATTATCTATTTTATTCTCTACTTAAAAAAATCTATTTTATTTTCTATCTCAAATCGTAGGTATGGTCTATGCAGTGTACAAAAAATCATTTTCCATAAAAAAAAAAGTGTGATAAAGTCATACAGGTATACTAACATTGAATATTGACTGTTAGTATTTATTATTTGCTATTATTGGACAGCATAACAGTTGAAAAGGTAGCATGTTTTTATAATGAATGAAAAAAGCTGAAATCGGCACAATGTCCCCTTCTTTTTACTTTTAGCTTTTCATTTTAAAAAGCTATTCTTTCTTTAACTCTTCTCTTCTCCCTCACCTCACAATCACCAAACTCCACATGCAAACACCAACAAGCAAACAACACCTTTTAACCAAACAGTACCTAACCCCACTTTCCATTTTCTTTATTATCAAATTCTTCCTTCTTTTCTACATAAAAACCAAATAACACTTTCTCATATCATACCTCAATTTCATGGAAAACTCATCATGGAATTGGAGGACCTCTTCAACATGTGACAATTCCTCCTCCTCCACCACCACCACCACCGTCAAACGCCATAAACACTGCCACCATCAAAATGATGATCCTGATCTTCTCATACCAGGTCTCCCGGACCACATAGCTCAACTATGTCTCTCTTCAATCAACCCTTCACTTCTCTTCAAAGTATGTCACTCATGGCGTAGACTTATCTACTCACCTTCTTTTCCACCTTTCTTTTCTCTTTATGCAATTCTCTCCCCACCCAAATCACATCATTCACACTCAATTCAATTCCACAACTTTGATCCAATATCAAATACTTGGAAAATCCTCCCTCCACCACCACAAAATCCACCACTTCATCACATCCTACTCCACCACCCTTCCTTCCTCTCTCGCAATCTCTCCGTCCAATCAATCTCTGTCTCCGATAATCTCATCCTCCTCGCTGCCACCACTCATAATCTCACCCCAGCACTCTCCCATCCTTTGATTTTCAATCCAAGTCAGGGCTGGTCTGTTGGACCAGCCCTGACTAATCCACGCCGCTGGTGTGCATTAGGCACATCAGACAGCGTAGTCTATGTAGCAAGTGGTATCGGGTCCCATTTCTCCGTTGATGTAGCAAAGTCTATTGAGAAGTGGGACCCGATAACCGATCCCACCTGGGAGAAGAAAACTGATATGAAGGACGGCAGATTCAGCAGGGAAGCTGTAGATGCTGTAGGATGGAGAGGAAAGCTTTATATGGTGAACGTAAAAGGCGATGCTGCTAAAGAAGGAGTTGTGTATGATGTTGAAGAGGATACATGGAAGGAGATGCCAGAGGGGATGTTGTTAGGGTTTCGAGGACCGGTGGCGGCGATGGAGGAGGAAGAGATGTATGTGGTGGACGAAGCTAAAGGTATTCTTAGTAGATACAATTCAGAAGATGATGTATGGGAAAAGATTTTTGAGTCTCAAAGACTCAAAGGAGCTGAACAAATGGTTGCAAAACAAGGTAGAATTTGTGTTGTTTCCACCGCCGGGATATCTGTGGTGGATGTAGTGACGGTGCCGCCGAAAATTTCGGTGGCTGAGTTGCCGGAAGGGTTTGAAGCAGTGGCTGTTCATGTCTTGCCAAGGATGCCGGTAACTGAGTGAATTATTTTGTTTTTTTTTTTTGTATAAAAGAAAATAAAATTAAAGGAAAAAAAATCTAACAAGTTTTTGTTTATTTTTTATTTTGTCAAAGAAAAAAAAAAGAGTATTTTTGGTTGTACTTGAGTTGGAATAGTCGTTTTATTTGTTTAATGGTATATGGGATGAGCTGACATTAGATATTTGAAATGAAAGCTGAAAGTGAAAATTTGTCTGTAAGTGGGGTAAGAGGTATTTTTTAATTATTTTTTCCATATTTTTTGACTGAGTATGTGTATTTGTGATGTATGATACTATGAATTGAATATTGATTATTTTATAGAAATAAAAAAAGTGGTGATGGTGGCAATGTGACATTGGCTATGACAACATTTTTTTTAGTGGATGATAATCAGTTTAGTCCTTCAAACATGAGTGGTTGAATATTTTGAAACTAAAAAAACACATCCTCTTTTATTTATTTTTTCAGAAAACTTGGTATTAACTTAAAAACCATTTAATTTGAAGAGTTTAATTTTATCGTACACTTCTGAAACTTTATTTAAAATCGTATCATAGTTTTAAAGACTTAGCCTACAAAATTTAAAATTAAAAAAGTTGAACCTAAAACTTTAGGAAAAACATATTCTTAGATCGATCCAAACCAACATGATTAGAACAATCTAAATGAGTTAAATGTTTTGATAGACAATTAATCTCCTTGATCTTCAATTATGTTCTTGATCTTTTTGAAGTATTTGTAATTTGGCTTAATAGTAGTTTTCATTCCGTAACTTTTACGAAGTTGCGATTCTGACCCCCTAAGAAAAAAACTACAAAACCGCTCTCTAAGTTTTGGAAATGTAGCAGTTTTGGCCTCCCAAAGCAAAAAAAAAAAACACGTGGCACCTCCCTTAGGGTGTCGTGTCAGCGTAAACCGAGTCAAAATTGGTCTTGGGGGCCAAAATTGCCACATGTGCAAAACTTAGGGGACAGTTTTGTTGTTTTTTTCTTAGGGGACCAAAATCACAACTTTAAAAAAGTTAAGAGGTTAAAACTGCTATTAAGCCTTGTAATTTTGATACACATCATGATAACAATAACAATGGATTACACATGGAGAGACTAAAATAACGGTTTATCCCATTATTAATACTATTTGATAGTCCTACATTGCCCATGTTGAGGGGCAATATGAAAGCAGGAGATATGGGGAATCACGTGGCAATTGTAGGGTGGGTTGTGAGTAATATGAGGTGGTGAGGGATGAGAGTTTATGAGAGATGTCCATCTTTATCAGACAATGAGTGTCCTTTGTATTTATCTTGGAAAGGAGATCTTACCAAATCATGTTTGCCTGTGTTTGTTTCATTGGATAGATGACATGAATCCAGAAAAAAAATTCTTGTCTTTTTTTGAAATATATGTCGACCTCATTTTATTCTTTTTTTCTAATTTTGTTGTTTCAAAGTTGCTTGTACAAGATTTTGATTTTTTTTTTATAAAAATAGTATGATGTTTTTGTTAGATATTTTAATGTTAAGTATATGTTAATATAATTTTGATAAGTATCTCATTTTTTAATCTATTCTGTAATATACCAAACATTATGATTAAATTATTTTTAATAATCGACTCAGAATGGCTTTTATATTTTTTAAAGAGTGCTTCTACATGCTTCCTTTAGAAAAGAGCAAAGCTTGACCCTCATGTGCACTAGATGGCCAAGGTCAGAGTCATATTTTTTATTTAAATAAGAAATTTAAATAAAAGAAAAACTATAAAAATCACGAGCTAAGAACCGAGCGAGTTTAACTCAGTTGATAGGGATAATGTATAATATATGTAAGGTTTGAGGTTCGAATCTCGGACACCAAAAAAAAAAAAAAAAAAGTCAAGTTGTCATGAAGTAATTTTTCATTTTATGTTTTGAAATTTTTAAAAATTAAAATCAATTTTAATGTTGAGTTTTCAAAGTTTTTAAAAATTAAAATAAATTACAGTCGAGTTTAGCTTTACAAATAAATTTAAAAGAAAATATTTAAAATACATAATATATTGTTTATTTAGTAGTAATTTTAATAACCACATATGAAAGTGGTGATCGTCGGCAAACGTTTGTCGGAGTGGTGGTTGGTGATGGTCGTAGTGATGATCAGAATAGTAGTTGACAAAGGTCATATCTTAATCTTAATAAATACAAATGCAATGAAGTCCTGCACCCAAGCCTTAACACCCTAAGCTAACCCTAATTTTTTTTATTGAAATGTCAATGACGCCAAAACTCTATAGTATCTCAAAATGACAACCCTACCTTTCTTTGTTCTTCAGCAAAAAGACCTTGTCATGTACCCTTGGCGCCTAAAATGCATCCCAAGTGCCAAGTGTAATGCATGTAACAAGCCAAGTGTCACGACTCATGAGAAATACATGCAACAAACCAAATGTCAAGAGGAATACGTGCAACAAGCCAAATATTAAGAGGAATACATGCAACAAACCAAGTGTCACCATGCGATAAACCAAGTGTCATGACTCATGAGAAATACATACAACAAGTCAAGTTTCAAGAAGAATACATGCATCAACTAAGTGTTAGCCATGCAATAACTCAAATGTCATGAGGAATGCATGCAACAACACGATTGTTATCCATGAAGTAAACCAAGTGTCAAGAGGATTACATGCAACAAGTCAATGTTATTCATGCAATAAAACATATCTTTCTTCATGAACTCACAAAAACCTCAATTCTCTATCATCTCATTTTTTTTCTTCTTCTGAAAAGAGCATCTATATTCTTCTCTCATCAGTCACCACTCTCTCTCTTTATTATGGATCCTCTCTGCTCTCGTCTTCTGTGCTCACTCTCTGCAAATCCTGTGACATTTGAATCATGCATCTTTACTTCGGCTTCTTCAATCTGTAAATTCTTCTACGACTCTATCAACACCTGGATTCACACTATTAATGGGCCCACCTCCATGATCCCTTGCTCTGACGTCAAACCTTTTGTTGTCGGCAATCACAACTCGTTGTAAAGTCAATAACATGTGGCTTGAAATCGATCTTCTCCTTCCATCTTATGGAATGATTATAGATGTATATGGTTTCCTTCTAAAGAGTTAATGTTTTGATTATCTATTCGTTAATTTTTTTTTTTATATTGCTTATTTATTTCTTTGCAGATTTGTGAAATTCTAAACGGTGAACATATATTTTTGTTTAAATTTAAGTAATAAATCTCATATGGAATGAAACTATTTTTATGTAACCGCTTCTCAAATAATGTTATATATTTTTATCTTCTCAAATATAAGTCATAATTTTATATACTTTTTGTTTAAATTCAAGTATGTAAACTCACTTTTGTATTCGTTATATATTTTTGTCTCTCAAGATCCGTAGGGAGGGAATATACACACAAGTGTGTTTTTCATATCTTATTTTAACCAAATAGGGATATTTATTAAATCAAAAGTTATATTTTTTATGCATCATAGAATTATCTCATTTGTGTTCTGTGAGGCTTAATTTATTTGGTAAGAGACAATGCATGATACATGTAAAGGTCGGGATTCAAACTTCGAACAACTTACTTATTCATTTTAAACGTGAATTTTTAGCCACATGACTTTTTAACAAAAACAAAAAAAAAAAAAAGAATTGTCTCATTTGTGTATAATGTAAGTCGAGAAATACTTAGATGCAAGGTTTTACAACTTGAGAGTTTACTTCAACTTGTTTTATCTATGTAAACTTGAATCGTAAACTCGTACGAGTTTATCCAAAATTAAAATTATATAAAATTTATTATACACATAACATATGTAAGCTTATATAATAATGCAAATAAGTCAATAGATAAAAATATGACTAAATTATAAAGACAAAGTATGGGACAAAGTATGGGCAGCACTTAGGTGACATTGTGGTTGGTGAGATTTGTGACATTGTAGTTGACCAATGTCACCAACCACAATGTCATCTAACTATTATCACCCCGACAAAGTATATATAACAACCATAATAAAGAGTTATGTTCAACTTAGTATCAAAATACAAAATTAACTTACAAAATCATAAGTTTTATAAGACTCTAAAATTAAACAAGAATCATAAATTTCATAAATTTTATTTGAGGTTGTGTCTATGCAAGATTCGTTCATGTAAGACTTATAGTTCATCATAAAATTAAACAAGACTCATACATATAATGTTTTGAAATTATGCTGTAAAAAAAAAAGTTTTGAAATTATGAATAAATTGCTCAAAATCTAATGTAATAATCATGTGTGTAAAATTGCATGGTGCCGTGGTTGTCTTTCCTTAATTAATTGAAAAGTGATGCAGCCATAAACAAACAGAATCAGAAAATTCTAATATGGTCACAAGACCAAACATATAGTGTTTAATCACATACATAAACAAATGTTTTTTTAATGATAAAAATAAACTGAATTTTAATATATGAGTGTATCTAAAGACTATTTATTTGGTCATGTGACCATGGAATAATAGCTAAACTAAATTTGACACCCAACTTGAGCTTTGAAATCACTTTCCATTTCACTGTCTGTGATTAGACAAGTCGTCCAGCTAGCACTAGAGGGGGGCCGTATTCATATGTAGGAGCCCAGTTGTGTGGGACCATATTTTAATGCATATTTTAGAACTTAGATGATTCTCGAAGAAACTTCATGCAATGTTACTTACTCCCAAAAAATGGTCCTGCAATGAATTATGGCCTCTACATTTCATATAAGATATGGATTAGTAATGTGAAAATAAAGGAGTATGAGTATCTGCATGAGTGTTTTTCTTTGAACTCAGGGCATGAGTTAAGTGGTTGATTTTTATTTTTTTTAAAAAAAATCAAATTTTAAGATACGTATTGTGTATTCTTTAAGTTGTTCCATTTTTTAGATTGGGCTTTTAATTTTTTTTAATTAAAAATTTTAAATTGATCTTTCATGTCCCTTTATACCCACGCCACAAAGTTACTGTTTATTTTAAAAATTCCACTAAAAAAATATATATTTGGTCGAAACAAGTTTGATATAGATTAAATGAAGGTGGCATGACTCTCTCAAAAAAAATATGAAGGTGGCATGACTATTTTGTTTTTAGAGGAGCGATAATATCACTTGTGAATATACTTAATCTTATCTCAAATATAATCAGTAACGAGAATCATATCAAATAGTTTCAAATATAAGTAAATTTTAATTAACTCTATTATATTTAATGTTATTATACCTAAAATATCCTTAAATTATGTAACATTTAAAAGATCAATCTGAAAAAATGGACAAACATAAAAGATAGGGTACGCAATTTTCCAATTAGAATTTTAAATTGAATTGTACCAAAAATAAATATATTAAAATTATGAGTAAATTACACTCCCCTCCCCTAAGAGAAGTTTGAATTACACTCTCCTCCCTTCTTATGTTAAAATATACACCCACCTCCTTTAAAAAGTAAAATTTATACTCCTCTACCCTATCAGATGCTTGAATTACAACTCTCTCCCTTGATAATTAAATATGCACTACACTTTAATCTATTTTAACATAAATAAATATTTTTATAATATATAATAATTTTGAATCACTATTTAAAAAATAAATAAATCCGTTTCTTTATTATTTAAATATCAATGATAATTAAATTTAAATATTTTGTTATTAATTTTATAATTTAGAGTATAAAATTCACTTTTAAATAACCATACTTAATCGACTTTAGTAATTTCTCACATATTTTAATTTTATCTGAGGTTGTTTCATGTTTTATAATAGATTAAAAATAACAAAAATTATGTATTCAAAATTTGATTATATTAAAATGGACTCACAATACTACTTTTATTTGAAGTGTGTTTGATTAATTTTTTTGCTAGATTATTAGAAATAAAAAAATAATATTGAGGGACTTAAACGCAGATTTTAACACAAGAGGGGAGGAGAATGTAATTCAAACATCTTTTAAAGAAGGTGATTGTAATTTACTTTAAAATTATATGTGATTTCTTTTTTTATTGTCTGTTAACAAAAATCAATTCAATGTGATTTGATAAACCATTTTATTATTTTACTCATTCATAATTTATGTGAAACTGTTTTACTTGATATATAAAAAAATATGATATTATAAAATGGTGTTATCATATTTTTTTTATCATGTCCGCATCAAACAAGTAGTATCATGTCTATATCATATCAAATTATATCCTTATCATGCTTTATATTTTATGGTGTCTTTATCATATCTTGCGCATCAAACAACTCCTTAATCACTCACACTTGAAACCAATTGAATACTCCAAATTTTTTTCACTTGAATTTGTTTTGAAATTCTATCATAAACTCGTCAGAATTATTCAATCATACTCCCTCCGTTTTAAAATAAGTATCGTTTTAGTAAAAAAAAATTGTTTCAGAATGAATGTCACTTGCACTTTTCAATGTAGAATTACTCCCTCCGTCCCAAATTATAAACAAAAAAAAATTCATTTTCTTTGTCCCAAATTATAAGCAAAAAAGACCAACTTTTATCATATTTAATTATATTGTTTCAAAAAATTATCTTTTCCAAAGGAAAATTAAATGCAAAGTGCATTCAATTTGCTATCTCTTTCATTTTTTCAATAATCAATAACCAATAAAATTTATTTTTATATCTTCCTATAAAACTTATTTTAAGGATAACAAAAGAAACTATGTTGCAAACTACTGTGTTTTACTTTTCTTAATAAGCGTGATTTTTTTTTTTTTGCTTATAGTATGGGATGGAGGGAGTATTATTTTACTTCCAATTGTACCTCTAATTAATTGAGTGCACATTACTTTCAAAAACTTATAACAACAATAAATAAGGTTAGTTTAGTAAAATTGTCATGTCTTTTGACATTATTATTACATTTCTTGATTTGTGTGTAAAAACCTTAAACGACGCTCATTTTAAAACGGGGAAGTATATATTTTTTAACAATAATATAAAGGCGGGAAGTAAATCAAGGAAATTATTAGTCCTACCCAATACCTATTTCTATACCCCCCACTTTTTTTTTCATATCAAACAAAATACCATTTCTTATTTTCTTTAACCATTACACACCCACCTTTCCATCTTTAATTTTTTTTTAGATATCGTCTATTTCACATTTATGATATGAACCAACTTTTTTAATTTCAAAGTAAAAAATAAAAAGTTAAAGTTGAGAAAAGGTATACCACACATTTACATTTGTTTTTAGTAAGAGTACTTTTGTCAAATACAGAATGTAGGTGCATGAGTTATGAGTACAACTATGGGATTATGAATGATAACTCATACTTAAATCTATCTCAATTCCGTAAGAGCATTCACATTAATACCATCTATAGGAGTGGTATAAATTGACCTCAATCAATAAAATATATTACTTTATACTTTTTAATTATTCAAACTACTCAACTTCCTTTAAAATTTTAAAATGGTCCCGCTTTGTAAATATGTTATAATTTGTTTTTTAATCCAACAAAAGCACAAAAGTTATGTAGTTGTGCAGAGGAACGATGACAAAAATAAAACCAACTCCAATTCATAAATATTCACGAAACTCTAACACAATATCCTAGATTTTGGCGAAGACATGATTGTAAATAACCGATATTTATGCTCTAAGAACCTTGTGGATATGCTAGTATAAAATATTATATTATAGTAATCTTTGAACTAATTCAAATTGTTTTAGTTTACCTTTAATTATTATTCAAATTATGCTTGCTTGATTAACCTAGTGGCCAACAAATACACTAATAAGATTAGAGGGGAAAGACAAAGTGGAGTTGTTGTCAATAATAAATTGGTTCAAGTGATAAGAGATTTTAATCAAACAATTGGTCATGAGTTTGATCTCTGTGACTGCGTATTGAGAAAGTTAGGATGGAATAAAAAAAATTACCTTGTGTGTCTAAGAAATTTCTTAGACAAAAACTAATCAATATTATAATGGAGTTGTTGTCAATAATAAATTGGTTCAAGTGATAAGAGATTTTAACCAAACAATTGGTCATGAATTTGATCTTTGTGAATGAGTGTCGAGAAAATTAGGATGGAATGAAAAAATTCACCTTGTATGTCCAACAAATTTCTCAGACAAAAATTAATCAATATTATAACGTGCTGGAAAATCCGTACTTATAAAATGGTAAAAGAAAAACGGGGAAGGGAATGTTGCATTATAGGTTTGAACCCACACTCATGTTCTAGTAGTGTTAATCAATGCGCCGTAATATGTTGGACCAATTAATTTATTTGTTATTGATAAATTTAAGTAGTTTTCACATGTTACCAAATAATAATCTCTCCAATTAGCCAAATCTACTTAAGATGTTGAGCTATCTCAACATATATACTTGTGCATGCATTTTAGTTAGGGATTAGATCATCCAATATAATGATTGATATCTACTTTTGTGTCACATTATATTGGTTAATTTTTAGATTTTTTTAAGTAGATAGACGAAATGACAAATAACTATTAAAACGCACACACAAAAGTGGAGAGGTCGAAATTCAAACTCTGGTCATGCATAACAATTTTGCATTTTTGCTAGTTGATTTTGAATATCAAAAATTGAAAATCGTATAAAATTACAATTAAAACACGTGTTGGTTTGATTAGAAAGGAGTGGAAAAAAAAATATAACAATCACAACCGTATACAATTTTTCTGAAATGTCAAAATAACTATTGTGTTAAGTTATATGTTTAATGTTTTGAAACAAGTTATCTGTTTAACTGTTGTTTGCTAAATGTGATTACATTCCTTTTTTGGTAGAAAATTGTGATTACATTTCTGTCATTGATATTATAATAAGAATCATAATTTTAATTTGCCATTTGTTTTTGACACAAAATGGTGTTGACAATCAGTACGATTTGAGTTTTCATTCTCACTGTACAAACTGTGACACATGATATGTACCTGCAATTCAGTTTACTATGATGATTATTTGGTAGTAGTTTTACCGTGTTTATCAAATAAATATGTTTATCAAGAGTGATGTTTTTCTAATATTTTAATTCAAGATAATGCCTAAGAAACGCACTTTACACTCTCAATGCACCTCCTTTAATATACATTTTTGGTCCATATATATAGTACATAAAATATATCATCTTAACTTTAATCCATATAAAGTTGTTGATTTAGTCACCAATATTTTAGATTAAGAGTGAGATAGAGGGTAGAGAGTGATACTGAGATAGAGACATGGATAGAAAATTGAACGAGAGAATACAATTTGCAAGTATTTCACTATTTGTTATTGGTTTGTGTTTTTTAGTTCTCTCTATTTGTTTTAAACCTAGAAATATTTTTTTGGGGGAATCCTCGAAATAATTATTCAAAATGAAGTGGATCGTATGATTTCTTTATAGAAAAGAAAACTAAACATTTCATTAAATATAAAAGGGATTAATACAATGCAGAATGTCAAAATAAAGCAGAAAGCTGGCATTGTATATGACTCACCTTAGATTATGAACAACCATATTAGACTCATCCATATTTTAATCTATGAAACCGAAGGTGTTAACAAAAACTAAAATTTACTCTCAAGCAAATACTCAACCAAAGACACCTTAAAATTGCATAACTGTAAGACCGTTCATAACAAAAAAACAAATCCATAATAATGGTAATTCCACACCTGGGAACAAAGCATGGTGCACACCGTGAATAAATGATTACACATAAACAATGTCTCCGTCCAACATATTCAAACAATAACACATCCCATACCATATGCAACTTATGCATAGTAAGTTGTTTATTTCAGGTCTACATTAATTCACACAGAAGAGCCGAACACCAACCAAATCACTGAAATGCAGATTAATTTTCAGAGCTGCAAGATGTCTCCTCCAGAGACGATTCTTCCTGTCGAAGTCTCTTCATTTCCTCATAGGCCCATTCAAGTCCTGGGCAGTAATGAAGTGGAGGATTAAATCTGCTATCGTTGATATCCGGTGGCAAGAATGCTCCATTCTCTACCAAGAATTTCACAGCATCCCTATTCCTCTCTTTAGCTGCAATGTGGAGCGGTGTCCCTGGTTTAAGGAGACAAAATCATGAATATAAAAATCAAAATTTTGAATGTAGACAGATAAATATGCTAGTATTGAAGTCTACATGGGAAGCATAAAAACTTACAGCCACAAGCGCCCTTAGTTCTGGCATCAATATTGGCACCACGCTCAAGCAGTTCATCCATCACTCCGAGGTGACCGCCTTCGGCGGCAAGGTGGAGAGGGGTCACGCCTTTAGATTTAGGGCCCCATGCAGTCACATTAACATCCATTCCTTCGTTGAGAAGCTTTTTTACCTGTTCAGAAACATTATAAATATAAGCAGATGCTTCCCTTACACTTCAAGTGTGATAAATTTCTACTCTTAAAGGAATAATAAATCATATATATTCCAACAGTTCATGAATCATCAACTAAACTAAGTAAGGAAAAAAGATTAAACACAACAGAAATTAGTAGCAAAAAGTTTGAATATTTTGTAAATACAGCAATTAAGGCATAAAGGGTGGTGACCAGTGCACAAGTTTTTAGCTCCCAACATGCACTGGGAAATTTGGGGCAAGTTGGTTGCAAGCATCAACAGTTGCATACAGTCTAACTCATACCCAATAATGGCTGTTTGTTTACACAATCAGAACTGTGCCAGCTGGTCTCATAAGACCAGCAATCGCTTCGGTTAATTGCAGTAACCATAACATCCCTTGCACCTTTTATAGGAGCTGTATAAAACATTTATACTTAAAAATCCGGTTACGTCTATGTGAACAAGACTGCGTAAATTCCTAACTAATTGCAACCATCTAAACATTTTCCCCAACATAGCACACTGTAAAATTGTCCTATGCAATGTTTGCCATACTGTCCTGCACCTCTTGAGTCCAAACTGCCGACCACAAATGTATGATTCAAATTCAACCTAGGAATAACCTTACCTTCTCGTTATATTCATCTATGTTTCCCCTGAGCAGAGCCCCTAAATTTTTGAGAATTCATATTGTACCTCATTTCATATATGTGATAAAACTAATTTCATATAGCTGAATTATGTAATAAAAAAGTTGAGAGCTATGCTACACGCCTAAATCTCATATTTATTAAACAATAAAATGCATCAGCTAATCTCATCTCCTACTGATAGTATATTATAGCAAAAAACCACCTTGTGAATATTATCTTCGGCTACCCTTTCGTAAAAGGATAAAAGACCCGACTCAATACTATGAGCAATAAATTTCATCTTAACGCGTCCTATATCTGGAGCTTAACCTATTGCAGATTTGCTAATAGACTGCTGATAATCACAATCAGCTTTTGGGTGTATTAGGATTCGGATGTCTGTTACTACAACTTTATAATCTACATCAATCAAAGTAATTTCTATATCTCAAATTCAATCAACCAATCAATCTAAGTAAAGCGCGCAAGTTTTTCCTTCTTGCACATTATCTTATCTTTGTGCACAAATCAAACTTGCCCAAAATAAAACATTCATCATATACATACAATCTCAAATTTTATCCCGAAAATTTAGTAATTAAACAGTCAATTTGCATAAAAAATAAACAAAAGAAAAGAACTTACCAGCTTAATATCACCTTTCCTTGCATAAACATGAAGTGAGGTCCAACCTCTATCATCAGTATCAACACCAGGCCTCAACAACCTCCTTCTCGAAGGACTCTGTCGCAACGAAATTGGCCTCTCCTGAAGCATGTCTTATCTCACAGAAATCGCAGCAACTATGACAATAATAATATTCAAAATAATACAAATTAAAAAAAAAAAAAAAGACCCAAACCCTAAATTCCCAAAGTGTATTGAATTGAATCTTCCGTTCAAACAAAAACCCTTAATAACAAACGCTGAATCTGAAAAAGAGTCTTTTTTTTACATGATATTGAAGAGAAAGGGTTTTGAAAATTAGAAGATAATAGGTTGTTTAACTGAGAGAATTAACGAGTCTGGCGGGAATGATTGGCCAAACAATAAGGTGCAAAGGGATTCAAGCCGGGACCAAAAACGCGAAGATTGTGAACAACGAAGATTGGATTCATTATAATTGGTAATCGAATTAGGGTATAGGGGTTGTTAAAAGGAAGGGGGTGTGAAAATGAATCGGAATCAGATGAATCCTGGTTTCATTGGAACGGAGGAGAGAGATATTGCAGAGTGGAAGGGAAGGGGATGAGTAAAGAGATTTGAGGAGGAATATGAAACCCTAGGAGGAGGAGGAGAAGAAGATGTAAATTATGTTTGTTTCCGATTGTGTGTTTCACTAATCATTCCTTAATATATCTCATTTATCTTTTCAAATATTAAATTTAATTATTCCTTTTTTATTCATCAAATTCAAATCTTTTTGTTACACAAATATTGGTCAAATCTTTTTTTTTTTTTGAAGGATTAGGGTGATATTGGTCAAATCCTTTAATTAGTTACATTATTTCTATCATAATTTTTTTTTGTGGTTCTATCCATTATTTTTATTCAAAAACTAATTTTAAAGTTTTTTTTTTGAAGAAGCTAAACTAACCCCCCAAGTTGTCATCTGAGAAAATCAAACCTGAGACTTTAAGGAGAAGCACACTCCCAGATCCCAAACCTATAGCATTAGGCCAACCCAAGTGGGTTTAAAACTAATTTTAAAGTTAATTAAATATTCAAATTATTTTTATGAAAATATTTGATAAAAAGATATTTCCTCTCTCAAAAAATTTGTTTGCTGAAAATTCACTCGTGAATATTACTCTCCCTCATATATTTATAAGCAAATATTCTTTTTTCAAGTTTATTGAATAAACAATGTATCTGATTTACAGTATAGTTTAAGTACATTAAGTTTAAAAATTCCCTTAAAAAAACAAATTAAATTTACTCAAAGAAGAAGAATATAACACGTTAAGGTTCAAAAGTTTTTTTTTTTGTTTTTGAAAGAACGTTAAGTTGCAAAAGCATATTTATGATAAATTTTGATTTTATAACATTAGAAAAGTTCCTCAATTTTGATTTTTTTGTTGGGAAAATGTAAAAAGGCACGACAAAAATTTCCATTGAAATTGCACAAACCATTCCTCTTTGTAATTATCTTGTTAGACAGTAATGTTTTGGCATTTGACACTTGATCTTATAAAGAGTCAAGTTTAACTCCACTTATTTACGAAATAAAACATGAATTTGGAGCATCTTTATGTGTTGTGATGCATTTTATCGGTGCAGCATTGACAATGACGGTGATGGTGTAATAAATCTCATAGATAATCAAAAGGCTACTATTATTTAATCAATATTAAAGAGTCTCATTTAGCATAAAGCAATAGTTGTAGCTTGTATGCAACCTCTCCAATTCGTGCAATAATAGGAAAAGGGCCAAAGAACCTCATGCCAAGTTTCTGGTTATTGCGAAGAGCAACTGTATTTTGTCTATATGGTTGTAATTTGACAAGAACTTGATCCCCGATGTTGAGCTCAACATGTCTGCGCTTTTTATCAGCACAATACTTCATAAACTGCTGGGCCTTGTGTGAATTCTGCCGAAGCTGAACTAATAGAGAGTCTCTGCAGCTCAATTGATCTTGCACCTCAGTAGGAACAACAACATTGAATTGAGGTCTGGTGAGGCTAGGAGGATCTCTACCATATAAAGCCTTGAATGGTGTCATCGTTGCACTTATATGATAGGAAGTATTATACCATAATTCCGCTAGATGTAAAGCTTTGGACCAAATCTTTGGATTGTGAAAAGTCAAGCATCTTAGGTACATTTCCAAACACTTATTTACAGCCTCGGATTGACCATTTGAGGATGATAAGCAGAGCTCATCGCTAAAGTAGTGCCATGTAATGTGAACAAATGCTGCCATAATTTACTAACAAAAATCTTATCTCTATCCGAGACTATTGACTTAGGCATGCCATGTAATTTTACTGCTTGTTGCATAAATATTTCAGCTACCTTCTTACTGTCATAACCAGGCTTGAGAGCAAAAATATGGCCATATTTAGTGAGCCTATCGACTACCACTAAAATAGTAGTGAATCCCCAGAATTTGTTAAGCCTGTAATAAAATCCATTGCAATATCTTTTAGTCCTAGTATTTGCAGCATCCCTTAACACAATATTTTACATTAAGTGGAGCGATTCAATTTGAATGGTACAGTTCAAAACCACAACTCATCCACCTAAAATTTACGAATAGGCAAAAAAGACATCGGTTTTGAAATATATCGAGTAACTTGCCAACTTGTATTTAATTTACTGTCAAATTTGTCCTCAATTATATCACTTGCTAGAAAATTAGTTTTTGAATTACATCGTTTATTATCAAATTAAGTTTGAAAATGCGTGGTGTGTTGAACCATGTATCCATGATGTTGTTTCTGATTGTTGGGTTTCTAGTGCAGGTATGGCGATCACAGAAAGATTGGAGCATTGCGCCTCTGAACTTAGCATATGGAGCAAAACTACTAAAATTGGGCTAAAGGACGAAATTGCAAAATGCTGTAAAGAATTGAAAAGATGCCGAGACCAAGGTGCAGCAGCTGACCGTAACAGGTTGACCTCTTTGCGAAAGAAGATGACTCAACTTATGATACAAGAAGATAAATATTGGCGTCAGCGTGCCAAAACTCATTAGTATCGTGATGGTGATCTAAACACGAAGTTTTTTCATGCTTCTGCTACCTCTCGTAAAAAGGTAAATCGTATCCTCTCTCTTAAAAATGATGATGGAGTTCGAGTTACTGATGAACAGGGTTTGTGTCAATTAGCAAAAGGTTATTTTGAGGAACTCTTCCTTGAAAATAACAGCAACCGTACACCCGTAATTGATGTTATTGAGAGGGTAGTAACGGAGGAGGACAACGATTTTCTAACTGCTCCATTTTAGGTACAAGAGTTCAAAGATGATATGCACCCAGATAAATGTCCTGGACCTGATGGTTTTAATCCAGGATTTTTTCAACATTTTTGGTCTGTCTGTAATAATGATATTTTTAATGAATGCTGCTCCTGGCTCAATAATAACCAGTTTCCCCTTCTTTTCTTTTTTTAACCAAAAGTTTCCCCCTTCTCTTAATTCCACCAACATTGCTTTAATCCCAAAGGGCAATGAACAAAAGTCTATGAAGGACTGGAGGCCTATAGCTCTCTGTAATGTCTTGTACAAATTAGTGGCTAAAGTTTTGGCTAACAGGCTTAAAAGTATCCTACATAAATGTATTTTAGACAATCAATCGGCGTTTGTTCTTGGATGCTCAATTTTGGATAACGCTATGATTGCAATTGAAGTTGTCCATCATATGAAAATTAGCAGGCGTAGCAGAGATAAAAATGTGGCGCTTAAATTGGATATCAGTAAGGCCTATGATCGCATTGATTGGCTATATCTCAAAAAGGTAATGATAAAAATGGGATTTGATAGTCGCTGGGTTAGGTGGATAATGATGTGTGTCGAAACTGTGGACTACTCTGTGATTGTCAACAATGAGTCGGCGGGACCTATTTTCCCTGGGCGGGGCCTCCGTCAGGGTGACCCTCTTTCACCCTACCTCTTTATCTTATGTGCGGAGGAAAGAGAAGCGAATATGATAAAAAAATATTCTTGAAGTGTATGAGGCGGCCTCCGGACAATCGATTAGCCTCCCAAAGTCTAAAGTTTACTATAGTCGAAGTGTTCCAATCCCTACTCAGGAGACCATCACAGAAATCCTTGGCGTTCGTGCAATTATGGGAACGGGGAAGTATCTTGGGCTCCCTTCTATGGTTGGTCGAAGCAAAGAAGCTACTTTTGGATTTATTAAAGACTGCATTTAGCACAAAATCAATTCTTGGAGTAGCAAGTGTCTTTCGAAAGCAGGTAGAGAAGTACTAGTTAAATCGGTACTTCAATCCATTCCTTCGTATGTCATGAGTATTTATCTGTTGCCAAATAAGTTAGTTGATGCTATTGAAAAAATGATTAATGCTTTTTGGTGGGGACATGGTGGCTCCACTAGAAGAGGTATGCATTGGCTTTCATGGGAAAGATTATCTGTTCATAAAAATTATGGTGGAATGGGGTTTAAAGATCTCACATCTTTTAATGTAGCAATGCTTGGTAAACAGGGATGGAAATTTCAAACAGATACAGATAGCCTTGTTACACGTCTGTTTAAGGCATGCTATTTCCCTCAAAATGATTTTTTGAACTCACGAATTGGTGTTAATCCTAGTTATGTGTGGTGCAGTATTTTTAGCGCTAAAATGGTTGTTCAACAGGGCGCTAGATGGAGAATTGGAATGGGTGCTAATATTCCTTTGTTTGGTGCTCCGTGGCTCAAAGATGGGCGTGCATTCACTACAAATTGCCCTATGTATACTTCTTTATCTCATGTTAAAGTTCAGGATATTATTGAGCCAACGTCGAAGGTTTGGAATACTACTCTTATATCTTCTCTTTTTGATCAAAATACTACCCAAATTATTTTGAACACTCCTCTTCACCCACTTGTTAATGAAGACAAATTGGTGTGGAAGGCAGAGAAAAATGGAAATTATTTTGTTCGTAGTGCATATCGTATCTGTGTAACTGACATTGCAGATAATTCCCATTTACATGTTCCCGAGAGATGGAATTTGATTTGGAAGCTAAAAGTTCCCTCCTAAGATAAAAAACTTTGTGTGGCGTGTGTGTAGGGGATGTTTCCCAACCCGCACACGACTCAGTAGCCGAGGAGTGCAATGTCCGACAAATTGTGTTCTTTGTGGTAGTAATTTCGAAGATAGTATTCATGTGTTATTAGAATGCCCAGGCGCATAGCAGGCATGGCGTGAAGTTCAGTTATGGGATATAATAGACATAACACTTCGAAAAAATTATAATATGGACGCTTTGATTTTTACTCTTCTTGATCAGCTCTCTTTGGTACAAAAAGAATTATTTGTGACAATTATGTGGAGTTTATGGAAGTGCAAGAATCTCAAGTTATGGCAACAACAAAATGAAACAATATTGCAGGTTGTTGAGCGTGCAAGGCATCTTTTGGATGAATGGCGAACAACCCAAATCATAAGGTCGCGAAGAGAAGATGCCCTGTTGACGCATCAAAGTAACTATACCGACGTCAACGTGGTTGAATGGTCGAAACCGACTCATGGCAGGTGCAAATGTAATATTGACGCCTCTTTCTCCTCTTCCACGAATATGGTGGGTATCGGTATTTGTCTTCGTGATGACAGGGGAGAATTTATCAGTGCTAAAACAGATTGTTTCTTCCCTCTCTGCGATATTGCTGTGGGTGAGGCCGTAGCTTTTCATACGGCGTTGAAGTGGATGGTAGATCTTCACTATGATAATGTTGACTTTGCTTTAGATTCCAAGATAGTGGTTGATCATTTTTGATCGTATGTAGAGGATGATAGTGAGCTTGGATGTATCATGCATGCTTGTAGACAGTTGTTTGACAATAGTTTTCAGAACTCTCATGTCGAGTTCAATAGGAGGCAAGCCAATGGGGTTGCTCATGAGTTAGCTAGGGTAGCCCCATCTAATGCTAGCTCCCACGTTTATGATAATGTACCGTCATGTATTTCTTTTTTGATTGATAATGAAAAGCACTAAATTTCTCCCTTCAAAAAAAAAAAAAATCTATGACAAATGAATTAACTTTGGTACGTAGAAATGGAACTGTAAGAGTTTGATGTCAAAAAAAAAATTTGCTAGAAGTTATTCAAAATCATAGATTTTTTTGCCTATTTACAAATTTTAGAGACGCAATTTTTTTTGCCTATTTACAAATTTTAGAGACGTAATTTTCGACTCCTTTAATTTTAGGGAACAAATTGCTGCTTTACTCAATTTCTATTATGAAATCTAAATAAAATTTGGCTTGAAGAAACACCATTTCAATTTTGTTCTTTATAAAATAACCTCTACAATAATGTATACATTGGCAACTCTACAACGTTGCTTACGAAAATATAAAAAGGAAGCACTCAGCCTCCCCAATTAAAATGTTGAGGTCCTAAATGATTCATAAGTTGAGAAGAAACTCAAGCTTGTCATTTCAAATGGCAAGATCACAAGATCACGCAAGACTAAAAAATTTGTATCAGCTCAATTTTGCTACTTCTATATGGTTCGGTGAGGTCCAATAAAGAGTTTAAAAGTAGGACATTTCGATACACATTTTTTAAACCACGGGACCTTAGTATATTTTGTTCAAAAGGAGGTTATTTAAAAAAAGGGAATAATTCATTAAAAGATATATAACAGATTGATCAAAGTGATAAGAGACTTAAACATCATAAGTATGTGGTCAATAGTTTGATTACCGATTTAAGTTTGGAAAAAACTCCGATTAAAACAAGAGAATCCATCTTATGTGTCATACATATTCTTCCAACGAATATATGGTAAAAAAAAATTATGTTTGAAATTTCGGGATTTATTTCAAATATTGAACAACTTAATTTATAAGAATGAAATTAATCTTTTTTTGTTACTTGCACCCTCTTATTATTTTGCGGATCAATTATGAAGTCTGTCCAATTCCCTCTTCATGTATGGTTACATTACAAGATGCTATGGAAGGTCCTACTCTTATTTCTGCTCTCATCAACTATATCAATTGTACTTAAACTGTTAGATAATCTTAGTCGGTGATAACATTACTGTTTCCATCTCTATTACAAAATCGTACATGAGATTTTCACCTCATACAACTTCTGCAAAGCCTTAAGTAAATCTAAAGACCGAGACAATTATTTATCTCGTGATATATCCATAAGATATAGAAGATTTAAATTTATTGAACGATTATGAACTAGACAAATTCAATTATTCACAAACAAAAGAACAATAATATTTATGCAACCATTTGATGACAACTCTTAAGACAATCATTTTTTCTCTCTTCCTAATGGTCATACACGTATTACAAGATGTTCAAAAGTTATCATAATGGTTTTACAAACATCATTACTTAAAAAAAAAACAAAATGCCCGACATTAAGACACCGACTCTATCTACATTTGCCGTAGTTAGGAGCATCATTTACACCGCCAATAATCAAGGAAGGGCATAACTGTAAACTCACATCACCGTTTTCCAAAAAAAGCGCATTTTGAAATTTTGTCATAGTCAACGATTCCTCTCTTGTCGACAAAGAAAACTTGTTCTAACACAACACAATTTTCTTTTCTTTTCCTTTTCATTTTCATTTTTTTGTTTCAGCATTTTCAATTTCCCAAAACCCTAATTCCAATCAACACGACGTCGTTGTGACAGAAACCGAAAATGTACGGCGGCGGGGGAGGAGACGATGCTCTGACAGCTCGTTTGGGAATAGTACCACCATCACTTCTGATTCCAACATCCTCGTTGATATCACCGGCGGCGGTGAGAGAGGAGAGGGTTCCAGCTCAGCCGCAGTGGAGTCAGCAGGAGACGAGAGAGTTCATAGCGATAAGGGCGGAGCTGGAGAGGGACTTTACTGCTTCGAAGAGGAACAAGACGCTTTGGGAAGTGGTGAGTTCGAAGATGAGGGAGAGAGGGTATAGGAGGAGTCCTGAACAGTGTAAATGTAAGTGGAAGAATCTTGTTAATCGCTATAAGGTATCTTTCTCCTTTTCATTTTCTCTCTTTTGGGTTTTTAGGGTTTATGATCATTTATAATGATAATTGATTGAAATTGAAATATGCATTTGTAGTGTTGTTTAATAATGTAGTTGGAGAAATGAGTTGCAGAAAGACATAGTTTTCGATTGAACACTTTGATGCCGTTTGATTCCCATTTAGTGGGATAAGTCTTTGTTTTTGTAGTACTTGTGATTTTTAATCATAAGGCATTGTTATAGTTTCATTTGGAAGATGAACTAAGAGAGAAATCTCATTACCTATATCTCAGTTTGTTTTTAGGTTTAAATATGATTCTAGTCCATACAATTATAACATTTTTTGGCTTCAGTACATTTCGATCATGTCCCTGCAAATTCAAAAACTTTTGTTTATAGTCTCTGACATCATACGTGGCCCAATCATATCACATCACATGGCCAACAAGCCAACGTTAGGGATTTTTTTTATGTTAGGGACTTAAAACAAATAAATAAGTATGGACCATAATGTTGCATTGAGTTCATATATATGAAACGTTGAGATGATTTGATTGAGTTCATATATATGAAACATTGTGATGATGTGATTTGTTTGGAGGGTGTGTTATGGATTGGATCAGGGCCCATCTAAACTGGACCTCATTGTGAGAAGCCCAACCCTATTCAGAATGATTCAAAAACTTTCCACATAACTGCACAATCAATCCAACAATGATCCACTTCCTTTGGTTCATTTCACGTGCACCATTATGTGCCTCAACCAACTTTCCCATCAAGAAATCTGGTCAAGGGAGATCAGTCTTTCATAGTAATGATACACAACATTTCTTATCGCTCACTCAACTCAATCAAATGCTAACTTGAGCTTCGGAGTGCAAGCACAATGCTTGAAAGTTGAAACTCACCATTATAGCTTTTTAGTCCCCAAGGTGTAGTTCAATTGGTTGAGCTGAGACATTGAAGGAGTTTGAAAAGGAGCTCTAGGTTCAAACTTCGATTACTAATAAGTAACTTTCGCTTATCAAAAAACTAAGTATAGCTCCTTCAACCTGCCAAACGGCCTCACTAGTGCATATTGACCTCTCCTTTGCATATGCAGAAAACCCTCTAACATGTATGATTTGGTATTTGGTGAGTTCGAGTAAATTTAATCATGTTGTTGGGTTAATATTATTGTCCAACCCATTTGGGGTTGGCCTAGTGGTTGGCATGGGATCTTGGAGTTTGCTCCTCCAAAGGTCTCAGGTTCGATTCCCTCTGGTGCCAATTTCGGTGGGCTAAGTCCATACAGACCTTGCTCTGGCTTTAAACGGGGCCCCCGCAAGTGGGCGGTGGAATTGGTCCCCTCGGATTAGTCGATTCTTGGATCGGATACCGAGTTTTCAAAAAAAAAATAAAAATATTATTGTGCAAACAACTGTGCATCGGTTTTCTTTTATTTGAAAATGCAGAAAAAAAGCTATATCTTGAATATTGGGGAATGTTTGCTTTACTAAGTAAAAATCACATGATGATGTTTATGCAGGGAAAAGAGACATCTGATCCAGAACATGGCAAGCAATGCCCATTTTTTGAAGAATTGCATGCAGTTTTTACCGAAAGAGCACATAGCATGCAACGGTTACTTCTTGAATCCGAAACTCGTTCAGCTCAAACAAAGAAAGGAGTGAAGAAAATAAGAAGTGGAGACCGATCCTCTGACGAATTCTCAGAAGATGATGAGGAAGTTGAAGATGACAGTGAAGAGGAGAGACCTGCGAGAAGCAATACACGTAAAAGGAAAGCTGGCAAAATTGCAACAGAGAAGTCTTCAAGGGCAAACAATGCAAACAATAGTACTAGTAATATTCAAGAAGTGCTCAAGGAATTTTTCCAACACCAATTAAAAATGGAAATGCAGTGGAGGGAGGTGATGGAAAGGCGGGCACATGAAAAACAGTTGTTTGAACAGGAATGGCGGCAGTCAATGGAAAAGCTTGAGAGGGAGAGATTAATGATTGAACAGGAATGGAGGGAAAGAGAAGAGCATAGGAGACTGAGGGAGGAGAATAGAGCAGAGAGAAGGGACGCTTTGTTGACGACCCTTTTAAACAAACTCATTCATGAATCTAACTAAATGAGTCAACTGGCTTTTGGATTCTTCTCAGCTGATTTATTTGTTGTTTCAATTTAAATATATGATTTTAAGTTTGGCAAAGAGAATGAACTAAATTTTATAGTAGCTTTTGATTACAGAGAATTTTGGAAAGGGTTATTTGGTGAATGAAGAAAGGAGTTAGGAAAGGATTTGAATACTATAGGAGTACATGCATATTTTCTTTTGAAAGTTGATACGTGAAAGGTTTTGTATTGATTTTTTAGGGATACATCTCTTGGGCATCAAGTCCAGGGATATGTTTGTTGTAAAACACGATGTTTCTGTATGATTCTCTTTACATACTTTATATATTGCCCTCTGCACTTTTTATGTATTGCATGGTGGAACGAAACTTTTTTTTTTATACATTCATGCCAGTCTATAAATTTGACAAGAATCAATTCTAAGGAACTTTGTCCAATCAATTCAGAATTAAAAAAAACATACGATTGGAAGTTCAGAATCTTTGGTTGGTAGTATTTCACGCCTTTGATTTGCTAGCTTATATGATGCATGTCTGAGTTTTATACTTTATAGGCGTTTCGCGTCGAAGTTACATCTTGATGGTAATAATCAACATGCTGAAAAAATATAGGATCCTCAGAGGAACCAAATATACAGAAAAATCAATTTGGAGGAGGCCTTCCATTGAATATCTAAACTTGCTGCACTTCCTACCTATAGTTCAGGGACTGGAACAAGCACAACGTATACTTAGTAGTGAGAGCTAAATAGAGGTATTCATGTTTGAAAACAAACTAGTTACTGCAGTCAAGTTCCTAGTTACCTCGATGCTCTAAGTGATGACTGAATTAATTTTTAGGCCTATATAATGTATGGAATGGACTCATCAGTATTGTGTTTGTGATAGACCAAATCAAAACTCGACATTATAGACCACATCATCGAGGCTGCTTCAGCGAAAATGTCAAGCTTTGATTTGGTCTCCTCACAAACATAATACATCCTTTTCAAGGCCGGACTTTGGGGTGTGCAAACCGCTCAATGGAGCCAGGCCTCTCCAATGTATGAGCCTGAAAAAAAATTATAGTCTAGTAGTACTACTAAGTACTATCCCTTTTGGGATGGTGGTTTGAGGTTTCTCATGTAAACGGTAGTGATTTTCACCTTTGGATGTACCGCATATATACAACACATTGTATTTATCTTTTAAAAAATATGAATAGAACATTGTTATTTAAAAAAAAACGTTTTTATTTTATCACGGGCCTCTTTTTACCTACAAAGTCGAGCCTCTGAATTCGTAGAAACGGTCCTCATCCTTTCGCCATCTTAGGACAAAAATTCACCAGAAACTATATAACTGAAAACCAAGAGGCTTATGAATATGATGATAGCTAGTGAAGGGGAAAAATATATGAATGAGTGGAAATGAAAGTGGTTGAGAAGTTAATCTATATTATATGTATTTGAGGGTTTTACACAAATGTATTTATGAAAATCCAAACTCACAAGAAATGATTGACACATGACACCTTAAAATGAGCCAAGTTTTCTCATGCATTTGATATTTAATGCTATTCTAAATTGGTTTTTGTAACCTTTTATATTTTTTACCTTTATATTTTCATAAGAATATTATCACCACATTCATCCTAGTCCATTTAGGTAACATCGTCTATATATGGTATACCTTTGACTGAACCAATCATTTATTTTAACGTTATAAAATTCAAAATTATTAATATATGGTAGTTATTTCATGAACATAGTATATCTTTCACTATACATATTGTTTCTTTTAACTATAAAAATTCAAATTTGGAGAAATTAATTATGTGAAATATGATTTGAAAATGATGAAATTTTAATTGTTTTGCGAAATAAAAATTCACAAAAATGCATGCTTTAATTTCATGAATTGTATAAAATGTAATGAAAATAAATTGCATATAACAAATGTTTTTGTGCACATATAATTTTTAACACTAGAAACTGGTGACTAGGTATAAATATTTAAAATATAATTAAAAATAAAATAAATATTTGATTGAGTTTGTATAAGTATTTGTAAAACCTCTCGACAAAAAAGTATAGCTAAAAAAATATTTAAATTTCTCAATAACAACTATCAATTTTTTTTATACGTTAATGAAAAAAATCCTCTTTAAAAAGTGAGTCAGAATAAATCTTTTTTTTTTTTGAAAAAAGTCAGAGTAAATCTTTATTTTTTGACAAAAAAATATATTTTCATTCAAATTTTATGTTTCACTCAAATACAAATATTAAAAAATTATTTTCGAAAATTCTCTAAAAAATAGATGAATGAAAATAATTAAGACTTAATAAAATTGATAAACAGTAAATGGAGACCCTTAATTAAAAGGAAAAGAGGTAAGCGGTTTTCTAACTAATAAATGAAAATTAAAAATACAAATGTTTTTGTAAGAAATAAATGACATTAAAAATAGTTTTGAAACAAATCAAAGGAAAAACAGTAAATGCTTAAAATAAAAATTATTACATAAACAAGCAAACCATTTTTTAATACTGTATTGTTTCTCAAACTGGGACTTTAATTAGAAAACATTAAAATAATAAAAAAACTAACATATGCTCCTTTTATTTTATTTTATATTGTATCACTAATTTAGATTTTTTATATTTTTAGAAACACCCATGTTATCAAATTATCCCGCAAATATATGTATAAATTAGACGTTTGGATTAGCATAATTTCACACCAAACACTATTTTTCACTTCTTTTTTTAGTTTTTCATTTTAGATGAATTATCACTAATATCAGTCGTTGTGATTACCATTACCACCCCTTCTATCAACACTTTCTCTCCGAAAAATACAATGGGTTGGACCCAGTTATTATCATCAGCTTTATAAACACTTTCTCTTTCAAATTTGTAAAATCAAACATATTAATACAACTGTATAATATATAATATGCTGATTTAGATGTCAAAAAACTTAAATCTTCACTAACTTTGTGTGACATGTACTTCAAATTAATTTAAAATAATGTTAATTCTCCGTGTTTAGCACGAGTATCATACTAGTTAACAGAGAAAGAAGAGTGAAACAGAAAAAATGTAACAAAATTAACGAAAGCTAAACATACAACGAAAATTGAGCTCCCAATCAAACTATAGATGCAGAACCACTTGCAATTGGAATGAAAACATAAATTAAGGGCATGTCATTGCACACAGAGTGAAAATTATTAGCTGTGCATAGTCTAAAAAAAGATAAGCATACAGAGTCATAACTCAATTTCCTTTAAGAGCCATATACAAATGAACTTCACACCATCATATTACCTGGAGAGTCATGAAACATGGGTAATTGAAGCAGACCAAGATGATGAATATGGACCCAGCTAGCTTATGATGCTCGGCGTGTACATCGCTCGAAGGGCTGTGGCTACCTTCGAATGTTGGGAGAACAACTGGCCCTTTCAGGAGGGTCCTCATCATGGCCCCTGCCACGACGACCACCATCCCTGCAATCTTTGCCTGGCTCCTTCTTTCTCTTATTTGAATCACCTCAAGGCTGATTAAAAATGGTTAATTAGACTAATTAAATAAATATTCTTTTATTTAAGCGGCATAACAGAATTAAATTAAAATTACACCCAAAGTCCTATACCACCTAAGCACTAATACTATAATCAAATAAGCATTTTATAACGTTGTAAATTTAGGGTACCGAGTTTGATTCATAATTATAAAAAAAAAAATAAGAATAATGTCCGAGATGATTCTTCATGTCGAAGTCTTTTAGTTTTTCATTTTAGGTAAATTATCACTAATATCGGTCGTTGTCTTTAGTATTACCACAACACTTTCATTCTGAATAGCTTGGACCTAGTTATTATCCCTCATCATCAGTTTTATAATCACTTTCTCTTCCA
>Ga0315914_1000023_pt1 | contig 114059 bp, 102 predicted proteins | sample MpolenodulesMG_FD_203920 | JGI IMG/M metagenome (GOLD analysis project Ga0315914, IMG submission 203920) | Medicago polymorpha root nodule microbial communities from Los Angeles, California, United States - elongated nodules | ecosystem: Host-associated > Plants > Roots > Nodule | place: USA...
TAGTCCTCCAAATACTTTTTCATATTATGAAAATCAGGACTCGGTTGATAGTAGCTCAAGTAAAGGGAATAGTATTGAACCAGTTCAGACTATGCTCATTGTTGATACGAAATTTGGTCCGGATTCAACATTTGTTTCTTTATGCATCCAGAGACCTCAGTTACTTGTTGCACTAGATTTTCTTCTTGCAGTAGTTGAATTTTTCGTTCCAACGGTCAGCAGTATGCTATCATTTGAAGAACACGATTCCTCCATGCTGGATGCTATCATCATGGATCAGTCCATCTACAAGCAACCTTATGCTGAATTTTCCCTCTCACCTCAAAAACCTTTAATAGCCGATGATGAAAATTTTGATCATTTCATTTATGACGGGGATGGTGGAATTTTATATTTAAAGGATGCACAGGGTTTTAATCTTACATCAGCTAGCTCAGAGGCTATAATCTATATTGGAAATGGGAAGAAATTGCAATTTCGAAATGTTGTTATTAAGGTTTCAGTGCTTAACTATATCTATTTAGTTTTTAGCTACTTTGTGAATTTAAGGTTTCAATGCATGCTCAGAAAACGAATTGCCTTGGTTGTCTTTTTGCAGGGCGGACAGCACTTGGATTCTTGTGTTTATCTTGGGGCAAATAGTAGTTATTCAGCTTTAAATTATGATAATGTCTATTTGGAACAATCAGTTGAAAGTCCTAAGTCAACGTCTCCGAGAGGTAGAGTGCATGAAGTACCATGTCAGAATAATGCAGTTAATAGCTCTACGGAAGTTATCTTTGAGCTTCAGGTTAAGTGTTGCTAAAGTTAAATACTTATGCACTTGCGTATTCTTGAATATGTCATTGATTCTTAATGATGGGAGAGTTGTGTATGTGTACTTTTGCTTGTAATTACCGGAAGTTCTGGATTATTGTTAGCAACATTCAAATAGGTAAACCACGTTTAGCAAGCCGTTTCTTACGAGGTGTGAGATAGCTAATACCACATTATGATTTTTATCTTGATTTTCTTCCTATTCTCGTATATATATATATATAGTTGCTTAAACCTTTTAATAATGGGAAATATTTATATTCAAGTGTTTGCTTCATCTACAGCCCTAGGCCCGGTTCATTCTATTGTTCAGCCAATCATTTGGTATTGTCGCTGATCATCCATGTTTCATAAATAACAAATAAATTCCTAATAGTAAAATCAATGCAATAGATTAAACCCGTTTGAAGAAAATATTAATATATCTAAAGAAAAATCTATTATCAAAATAAAAGATCTTCCCTCGGCATTAGCCGAGGAGTTAGTCACTACTAGTATGAAAACAAACAATATAAATCCTACGGCAACAAAGAAAAGGGCGTGTAAGGAATATAGCTCTTCACAAATCTTCCTTCTCACGTATATTGGTCTGGAGTCATGTCAAAAGCTCCTTCTGTTGATTATTGTTGGATCCTTGTTAAGGTTTTGTCTTCTGAGGCTAGAATGTCAGCAAAAGCTCCATTACTTGTCCCATGTAGCCCCCCTTCAATCCTAATTAAGCAGATTCTGTTCCAGGTTTTGTCTTCTGGACCAAAACGCCCCTAGTAAACATGCATAACAGACATATGGACTGCCTTAGCTAGTGCTTAATGATGTTGGACCATGCATTGATTAGGGAAAACTCAATGTCAAAGCATGCACCTGCCAGCACGAGCACATATGCATTGTTGGGCACAGTGATCATGACTGTGCTTGCTATATCTTATGAGTTCTCGGATCCTTTTCACTAGAATATTCTGAAATTGACTCCTTATTGCTTAAGGTTTTCTAAATGTTTCAAAAATGTAATAGAAGCACCCCCCAGATTCCTGACAATAACAAGGCAGGATGACTGTTTATCTACTGTATTTCTTGTTACTCATTTTCTATGACAGCCTCTTAGGTTATGCGTGACAGGAATTGTAAATGAATATTGAAGAGAAAAAGGCAGAAAAATGGTGTTTGTATTTAGAAGTATTAAGTACATAAGTCCTTTTACAAGGGGCTTCCCCTTATCCTACTGTGAAAATATCATTTTTATTCATTTACCCAAAAAAGATTTCCTATTATTATTTCAATTATTTAATTACATGTCCATTGTTTATTGTTGACAGATTTTAATTACCTATGCTTCCTTCTACTTTTAACTGCTTAAAACTGACCGACTAGCCTCTTACAGTTTTCCTTCTTCTTGAGTATACTCTTCAAACCTTACTCTCTAATGTGTGTGATCATGTTGTGACATTCTGCTTCTTTCTTGCTTATTTTATCTTTATGCAATAAAATATGCAGTCCTTTTGATATAAATATTTCCGTAGAGTGTTTTGACAAGAAGTAATGGTTTTGAGTTATATTGTTTGTCTTTTTATTTTTATTTTTTTATTTTATAATGTCTTAGCCGAATTTTCTTCTTGTAGGCTGTTGGTCCAGAGTTAACCTTTTATAACACATCAAAAGATGTAGGCGAATCATCAAACCTGTCTAATAAACTTCTACTCGCACAGTTGGATGGATTTTGCAGGTGAGTTTTTCTTTGGTGAATTGCATTTACATGTTCCAATAAAATTCCACGCCTTTTTGACCATTTATGCTTCTGATTACTACTTGTAGTACTTTCTTTTTAATTATATTATTACTGCTACTTTATTTTTTCTTAGTTCTAGATTGACCGGTCAGTTAGGAGCTTAATCTTTGCCCAACTAATTCTTAATTATTATTGTTGAGCATAATGTAGGCTTCAGAATTATTTTTTTTCATAATATGTTTGATATTGTGTTAGTGTCTTAGTTTATTTCTTAGGATTAGTTTTTAATCTTGAAATATCTTCGATTGTCTCCTAGGAATAATTTCCATATTTACTTAGTTATTAAGATGATCTGTTTCCTGATTTCCTTATTTATTTAGTTTTAGGAGTCTTTTACCCTATAAATATAAGTTAGTGTTGATTCTTTTCTATCAAGTCAATATCAAGTCATTATACTATGTTACACCAGAATCATATTTCTTCTTATTTTATTTAAACTTCATGACTTCAGCATGGTATTTAGAGATTAGTTCAATGCTCTGTGACTTGTCTCATCACTATTTCGCTGCTGAGTTCTAAATTTTGGGAGCCAATTGTCTTTAGTTTTGACTTTCTGTCACCGTGTCATCCTTTTTTCCCGTTTATTTTCCACTTTTCTGCTTTCTTAGCCTCGAACAACCAACTCAACCATCATCCATCATGTGCTCTAGCATGGTGGTTTTTTAGGGTTGAGTTAGGCTCGACCTTAATTCTAAAATAGTAATAGAGTCTGTTCAAGATTCGTTTGACCATTCATGATCAATCCACTCTAGTCATGCTCATGTCCAGTTTAGGCGTAAGAGGGGTATGTTGAGGGTCTTGCATTGAATGTAATATGTCATAAAAAAGTGTTTATAAGTACGTGTTAAGAGTTGTTATTAGAAGTTAGTTAGTTGAGGTTGTTATAGACAGTATGTATATAAATAAGATAACACAAAGGGTAAAGAGCATCTTTAAATATTTGTAATTGTGAATATAGTATTCTCTTTGAAGAAGAAACCGTGAGGAGAGATTCTCTACTATTCTATCATTTGTTTTAATAAAATTGTTGTTTCTTTGGAATCCAATTATTTGGTTCCTAACATATTCTAATAGAACACAAGATGCGAAACAAGGTTCTTCTTGTCAATAGTGGAGAATAGCATTCAGTAATATGCTCTGAATGCACCTCCCAAGTGCCACAACTCTTGCTACAATAGTATTCTGGTGAGGTACTGAGGTGCATTCAACATATTGTTGAATGTGCTGTATCCTCTTCAAAATTCACAATTAACATGCATGCCTACTTTCCGTCCCTTCTTGTGCTATAGACCTAGCTTCCTCCTAACAAAATCCTCAACTCCTGACTAACTGCCACATTGGCAAGATGGACTTTCTTCCTCCTAGAATAGACGTTCCACGTAATGGACCTTACAGGCCTAGAACACATAATTAATCACCATCAAATCATGTTTTACATCGGTTTTTCAGTCAATTACAGATCATGTATCATGTTCTATATCTATTTCTCAGTCAATTATAGTTAAACAGATGGCAAAATCAGAAGTGTACTTTGGACCCAATGATGCCATGTCATTGTTTTGTCGAGACAATTGTTGTGAGCTCAGCTAGCAAACCTCCTGCGTACAATACCTTATGCCTTTATGGGTTAATGCCATCTTAGTAATTCGTGTTTATATCTATTAGGTTTTATATTGGGCCTAACTCATCCTTAAAAACCGGCCTGTCAGATGAGTACTGCCCTACTTATAAACACACTTTTAGGCCTTATCTCATCCAATGTGAAATCTTAACCCACTCTCCCCTCACGCCCAGGATCGGACATCTGAAGTGCGACCCAAGTCACCCGATAGTGGTGATCTGATATGAGCCGATAGCGATGACCTGATAGCACGTGGCTCAACTGATCATAGGTAGGCTTTGATACTATATTAGGTTTATATAGGCTTGTAAGGTGAGGACTGCTCCTACCTATAAACACATTTTGAGGTTGTATCTCATCCACTGTGAGACTCTTAACAATATCATAAAACAATTATCTTGCTCCTAATAAAAAATAAACATGCTTTTTTTTTCTTCCAGTAATTTTCTTTGAAGAAATTAATAATGCGGGATTGACTGACATTTGATGTTATTTTCAATTGCAGGCTTGTTTTGAAGGGTAACAATACTGAGATGAGTGCAGATGTGCTTGGTTTGACTATGGAGAGTAATGGAATCAGGATTTTGGAGCCATTTGATACATCATTGAAGTACTCAAATGCTTCTGGGAAGACCAATATACATATATCTGTTTCTGATATATTCATGAATTTCACCTTCAGTATCTTGAGACTATTTCTAGCTGTGGAGGATGATATTCTATCATTTTTGAGGATGACATCGAAGAAAATGACTATTGTTTGTTCTCACTTTGACAAAGTTGGAATCATAAAAAGTATATTGATATTCTCTATTTTGTTTCTATTTTAGGTAAATATGTTGGCAACTGTATTGACACTAGTCATATTTCTTGCACCATGCAGATCCTCATACTGATCAAACTTTTGCTTTTTGGAGACCTCACGCTCCTCCTGGTTTTGCTGTACTTGGTGACTACCTGACACCACTGTCAGTGAAATTTCTTAATATTACCATTATTTTTTCTTGATTCAGATGGGTGCTTTAATTACCGATTGACTTAAATATTAATATGATGTGTTGTTTCTACAGAGACAAACCACCTACAAAAGGAGTCCTTGCAGTAAATACCAATTCTATAACAGTTAAGAGACCCATTCATTTCAGACTGGTTTGGCCCCCTTTAGGCACTAGCGGTGAAGAAATGGACAATTCTGACTTATCATGGAAAACTGAGGCAGATGATGGCTGTTCTATTTGGTTCCCTGAAGCTCCCAAAGGTTATGTGGCACTAGGCTGTATAGTTACTCAAGGAAGGACACCACCTCCTCTATCTTCTGCTTTGTGCATCCCTTCTTCTTCTGTATCTCCATGTTCATTAAGGGATTGTATCATGATTGGCATGCCTAATACGTAAGTGGAAATTTTGTGTTGTCTCCTGTTTAACACATATGTCCTGTTTATAATGTACTCCCACCGTCCCTATATCTAAGCACCCATTTGACTTTGTTTTTGTCCCTAAATGTAAACCCCTTTTCAAATTACTAGATGCATTTATTTTTTTTCTTCCCTAAACATACCCCTAATTAATACTACTAACTTGTCTTGAAATATGAAAAGTCAAATTTAATACACATATAAACAAAGGACAATTTGGTAATATTAACACACAAAATAGACACATTAATTGCACTAACAACTTTTCTTAAAAAATGTGTAAAATGCAAAAGGTGCTTAGATATAGGGACGGAGGGAGTATAAATTTGGCAATGGCTTGTATGTTGTCTTCTGCAATGTATAAATCTGAAGTTCAGATCCATTCCATTCTCTACAAGTGGGGATGATGTCAACTCATAGATTTGATAATAACTTGTATGTGATCATTTTACTCGACTGTTAAATTACATTCCAAGCTTTAAATCAGATATGAAGGAATCTAATTACCATGGATTTTAAGTTGGGTAGTGTACATACATAATAATTAATTTTAACTGTTGATCAGACACAAGATCATGTTTTTCTCATTGATTTTTTTTTAATTGTCTTGATTGCAGATCATCATCTAGTGTGAGATTTTGGCGAGTGGATAATTCTTTTGGCACTTTCTTGCCAGTTGATCCTACTACACATAGTTTGATGAGTAAAACATACGAATTGCGTTGCATTAAGTATGGTTCTCTAAAGGCATCCTCAGCAGCATTAAATAGTTTCGATTCTCATGCTCGTCCTGGTGGACAACAATCTTTGGAATATGACCAGTCTGCTGATGCAAATTCTAACCGCCGTTTGGAGCCTGTTGCAAGCTTTCAGTTAATATGGTGGAATCAGGGATTAAATTCAAGAAAGAGGCTGTCCATATGGCGCCCAGTTGTTCCAACGGGAATGGTATATTTTGGAGATGTAGCTGTTAAAGGGTGTGTTTTACACCATTGTACTCTGAATCTTTTTCTCGTAACAGTTCAGCTTGAATTTTTTATCTTGTCTTTACAATTAATAGAGAGCTGATTCAATCTTCTGCTGTTTAGGTATGAGCCTCCAAATACCTGCATTGTTCTTCATGACTCTAGAGATGAAAATGTTTTTAAAACTCCCCTAGATTTTCAACTTGTTGGACAAATAAAAAAGCAGAGGGGTATGGAAAGCATATCATTCTGGCTTCCCCAAGCTCCACCTGGTTTTGTTTCTTTGGGTTGTGTTGCATGTAAAGGGAAGCCTAAGCAAAATGAATTTAGCACATTAAGATGCATGAGGAGCGATTTGGTTGCTGGAGATAAATTTCTGGAAGAAAGTGTTTGGGATACGTCAGATGCCAAGCATGTAACAGAGCCATTTAGCATATGGACTATTGACAATGAGTTGGGGACTTTTATTGTCCGTGGTGGTTTCAAAAGACCCCCAAGAAGATTTGCTTTGAAGCTAGCAGATTTTAGCTTGCCAAGCGGCTCAGATGCGACAATCATTGATGCTGGAATTGGAACCTTCTCAATTGCTCTTTTTGATGACTACAGTGGTTTGGTGAGAATAAAACACTCAGTTTGCAGCTTTCATATAATAATAATAATAGCCGAGTGCCCAGTCACCTAGGCACTCAAGCTTGTAAAATTAATGGTACTTATCTTTGAATTTTCAGTGAATGTGGAAAGTGTTAATTGTGGCATGCAGCTAGATTTTATATTTGAACATAAGTTATCCATTGGCATACCTTTATCTTCTTATTTGACTGCAAACACTAATTTGATTCATAAGTTGTATGTTAAATATAATGAAAAATGGTGCATGTATAGGGCATAGATTTTCTTGGTTAATATTATGTTTTTGGTTTAACTTTGTAACTATTAAGTATTATTATTGTGCTTTTTTGGACATCAAGTAGGGGCTTGATGTTATATCTTGCTTTTTATTTTGCTATGATTAATGTCATTCTCAAATAGTGTTAGATGTAAAACATTCCATGGATATCAATCTAAGCTTTTGGAAGAGTTAGTTCTTAACATTATCAAAGCCTCCTTGACATCATGACTGAGTGGCATTAAGTGGTCTAAAAATTGATCTTTGATGTCTCCATTCTCCGACATAAAAGAGTTGGCTTTCAGCATTATGTTAGCATGATTTCGTGCATTTGTCCAAGTTTCAAGTCAAAAAGTCTCTTGCATGAGGGTGTCTGCTAAATCTAAAATTATTCAAATTCTGCTTTACAGATTAAATTTTGCGAGGGTTGGTTTTTGGCCTATCTTGAGTTTAGGCTCTTCTGTGTTTCAATTTAAAATTATTTAAGGAGGTGGGCTTGCATTGAACTTTCTAAACTGCTAGATGCTTCACGTGTACAATATTAATCCCATTTGTTTTTGGTTTAGACCTTAAATAAGAAGCTATAGAAATTGCTTGCTTTGAGTTATATGTGTAGCAATGATGTATTTTTCTTCCTCAGTCTAATAGTTATAGTTCACTTTAAGGAAAATCAAAAGAGTGGTCTCCTAGATGGGGTTCTCTTTCTATACTAGTTCTGCTCTTGCTGTCCTTCTGTATTCTTCTCAGTTGTGGATTATTCAATGGTTCCTTTATGTTATTCTCGTAATGAAATCTAATTGGTATGATCATTTTACTTTTGTACTGACTGCCTTTTTTTGTATATTTACAGATGGTTCCTTTGTTCAATATATCTTTGAGTGGAATAACATTCAGTTTGCATGGAAGAACTGAGTATCTGAATTGCACTGTTGGTTTCTCTGTTGCCGCCAAATCATATAATGATAAGTATGAAGCCTGGGAGCCTCTGGTTGAGCCAGTAGATGGATTCTTAAGGTAATTGTTTTGTGTATACAAATTATAGAATTCTCCTATTACACATTGCCTTCATAAAATCTCAAGTGCATGGTTGGGAGTTTTTGTTGTTGCAAACAGTGGTTTGCTTTGGTTGATGCAAATAATAGATCTCTCTCTCTCTCTCCTCTCCTTTTGTCTTTCTGTTCTTCACACCTTTCTGGTACAACTACGGTTGGTTTTTTCATTTAGATTCAATTTCGAATTGAAATCTTTCTCCAAGGATAGTAATTAAATTAAATCTGCATTCACTTATTCTTTCATCCAGTTATTAATGTTTTTGATTAATTAAAGTGGTGGTTGTTTAGTAATTTAGAATTAGAAGCGATGTTAGATGGTGAAGACGAAGGGAAAGAGTCGAGCGGAAGAGAGAGAGATGATGATGATCCAATATTGTAGATGTATCATTAAATATGCACCTTGCTTGATCCAATGGTTCTCAAATAGTCTTGCACGGTGCACCGCTTATGTGACTTTTGCACACTAGAATTTTCCTGGTATAAAATAATAGTAGGGGGGCAGAGGTACAGTATCTTGTCATCAAGTATGTGTGAGTTAGGTGCAGACCTTTGAAGTTTTGCAGTATCTTTATCTACAATTGCAGGAGTTGATCCTTCTTTTTTGTCGTAAAAGACTAGATTCTTATAAGGGGCTTTACCTCTTCTCCGATTTATTCCCCTACCTATTAGATATAAACAAGAGTATTATTATTTTAATAATTTGAAAGCAATTTTTAATATTTAAATGTTGTGCTTGCTTGTTTTAAAATTATATTTCATTTGTAGTTTCTAATTACAACTACTCTTAGGTACCAATATGATCTCAATGCCCCAGGTGCCGCCTCTCAATTACGTTTGACATCAACTCGAGATCTGAACTTAAATGTTTCAGTTTCTAATGTTAATATGATCATTCAAGCTTATGCAAGCTGGAACAACCTTAGCCATGCTCATGGAAGTTATCAAAATAGAGTAAATTTTCTTTGCCCTCTCTTATTTAAGCTGTGTTGAATTTTGTAAATATTTTTGATTCATACATTTCTTTTCACCTTGTAACGTGGTTACCTGTTTCCCTTTTTTGTGGTGGTTGTTGACATCTAAAAGGATGCATTTTCTCCAACTTTTGGTGGAAACTCTATCATTGATGCTATCAACAAGAGAAATTATTATATAATCCCACAAAACAAACTTGGTCAGGATATTTTTATACGTGCTACGGAAGCCAGGGGTCTGCAAAGTATAATTAAGATGCCATCCGGGGATATGAAGGCTGTGAAAGTACCTGTCTCAAAAGATATGTTAGAATCTCATTTGAGGGGCAAACTTTGTAAAAAATTAAGAACAATGGTGACCATTATCATAGCAGAAGCACAGGTATGGTTTGGTTCTTTTGTGGCTGTTGAGATATTGAAAGTTGTGACTGTTTAGTTTTATCTTTTGTGGCTGTTGAGATATTGATTAATCTTCCTTATTAATTGGGGATTAACTAGGAGACTCCTGCCTATATAAATGTACATTCTCCCCACATAATATGATGTAATAAACATATTTTCAGTCTTAGGAGTGGCATACAATTTATATTTGATTTTGTTGATTTTTTAACCCTAAGGAATGCTGCAATGCTTTTTATGCAATTGGTTTTAAAATTTTCATATTTTGAATGCAGTTTCCTCGAGTTGGAGGTTCAGATTCTCAGCAATATGCAGTGGCTGTCCGGCTTTCTCCTAATCCGAGTCTCCCTACTGATGGAATGGTTCATCAACAGAGTGCGCGCACATGTGGAAGAAGGGCACATCCTTCAGATCTTGAGTTAGTCAAGTGGAATGAAATATTTTTCTTCAAAGTTGATTCACTGGTACTTGACAATTTTGCTTGCCTTCATATATTCTTTCTCATGGTCAAATCATGTTGGAGATTACTTTCATTTATGTTTGCATTTACTAATGACCAAAATTGTTTCGAATAGATTATTTGGATGTTTTGTAGTCCTGGATTTCTAATAAATATTTGGCTCTGTTTGCACGGATTAATTTTTAGATATTGGAATTAGAGTAGGGCTAATAAAGCTTATTGACTCTGTTGATGTAAAGCAATTTGGTTGGAACCAATGTTGTAGGTGCAACTTGTATGATTTTAAATAAAGGGGAAAGGCAGAGAATAAATACTTTGAATGATGATTATGATTTGATATTATGGATGATATAAAAGACCAAGCACTAGCCCTTATTTATACTGGAACCAGACTCCTAATTCTAATCAATTTCGGAAACAAATTGTTGTGCTATAGGAACATCTTTCTTTTATTTCTTCCTATTTGTATTGAATTTGTGGATGAGGACCAACCTAGACAGATGATAGTATTGTTATTCGTCGAGGCTTGGCTAGCTCCTTCGGTTCCGGTGTGTGGCATCGCGCCTGGGTCACTGCTGGTCACATCTCGCTCTTCGCCAGTTGCATTAGTCTGCCTCTGGCCATTCCTTAGGCCACCTCCTTGTGCGTCATTGCGAGTGATTTGTTTGTGGCATTAGGAAGGAGGAACGGGAATCTCTAGATCGTAAAATCTTGAACTACTGATACCATGTAGAAGTAATGGGGGAAATACTCCAAGTTTTATTACTGCAGTGTAGGACTGTTTATATGGTAGAAATTTTGGCTGTCCCATCAATCAAGACTTTTAATGGACTAAGTTAAAATCAAATGGCTAGCTAATTAAAATAAAAGCAGGGGGAGAATAATATCAGATTCACCTGATTCTCCTATATTTTCTTTTGCTTAGTTATTTTTTGTTGTTTCTGTTTTTATCTTCATTTTGGTTTTCCAATCAATGTTTTCCATTTGTAAACCTAACTTCATGTTTTCCTTGCAGGATTACTATACTTTGGAATTAATTGTGACAGATATGAGTGAAGGTACTTCCATGAAATTCAATCCAGACCTATGTAACATTGAATGCTTACGGATAAAGTCTAAACAAAATTAATATGAATTCAGATGTCCGCAATAAAATTACTAATTACTTGTGTATGTTTTGTTGGTATTGCAAAGAACATAGGTTGCACAATCTTTACTAAAAGTTTTTCTGTTTTCTGTAGGAGTTCCCATTGGGTTTTTTTCGGCTTCCTTGAGCGAGATAGCAACAACTATTGACGATTCCTCATATTCCCAAGCTTTTTCCAATAAGCTGAACTGGATAGATTTGTCTGCAGAAGATTCTTTGTCCATGGTGAATGTAGTCTATGATTTACCATTTTTGTTCATATTGTTTTCTCGGTAGTAATGTTGTGTTGTGCTGAGATTGTAGGATGCTTATCAGAAGAAGGCTCGCAAATTGAGATGTGCCATACTAATGCATAGTTCTGAAGTCCAGAATAGCAACCAAAATTTTAATAATGATGTCCATAAATCTGGGTTTATTCAAATTAGTCCTAGCAAGGAAGGTCCTTGGACTACTGTAAGGCTAAACTATGCTGCCCCTGCTGCTTGCTGGAGGTTGGGTAATGCTGTTGTTGCCAGTGAAGCTAGTGTAAAGGATGGCAATAGATATGTCAATATTCGATCTCTTGTTTCTGTTCGTAACTACACAGACTTCGTGCTCGATTTGCGTCTTAGCTCAAAAATTCCATCTGAAAAAGTGAATTTGCTGAATAATTCAAGTGATTCTGAATCTACTGTAACAGAGAGCTCTAGAATTCAGACAGACGAGTTTTATGAGACAGAAAAGCTAACTGCACACAGTGGGTGGGTTCGTTGGTCGGGTTATCCTGGGCAGCATAATACATACAAAGGAAAATCCCATCAGGTTAGTTGATAAAAAGCCTTCCCTTGTACCATAATATAGGAAAGAATCTTAGGATATTTGGGTACTATATTTGAATGGCATGCAAAAAATAGGAAGAAAGAATTTTTTGAATGTGCTTGAGTGATTTGCACTAAGCTGATCTTCTATTTATACACAATACAATTTACATTTACAAAGAGATTAATAGCATAGCCACTTCCTTGGTGCATGTATGATATTCTCTAGGTTCATGACTATGTACATGAATCAGAATATAATGCTACAACTCTCAACACTATTTGCCAAAAGCTACCTGGAAGGTGTAACATTAATGTGGTTCTATTTCCAAAGCTCCCCCCCCCAAGTTGGTGAATAGGTATTCTTACATACGAGTACAAATCAAACCAGAATCAATTTTTCTTTAATAAAATGTCTGTCCACCTCAATGTATTTCATTCGATCATGTTCAACAGGAATATGAGCTTTGCCGATTGCTGATTTATTATCACAGTAGAGCTTCACAGATCCATCCCATTTAATCTTTAAATCTTCTAAAATAATTGAGCCAAAGTACTTCACAAATAGCTTGTGGCATAGCTCGAATCTCAACTTTCAGCACTAGAAGCAGTCATCACATTCCGTTTTTTACTCCTCCAAATTACCAAATTTTCTCCAGCAAAGCTACAATACCCAGTGGTGGACCTCCTGTCAGTAATTGACCCTGCATAGTCAGCATCAATATAAACCTCAATTATTGCATTGCCAGTCGTTTGATATAAAATTCCTCGTCTTGGGATTCCCACGAGGTACTGCAAAATTCTATGAGCTGCATGTAAATGAACTACTCTTGGGTTGTGCATAAATTGACAAACCAAACTTACAGCTAATGCAATGTATGGTCTTGTACAAGACAATATATCAATTTTCCAACCAATCATTGATACATCATTTTATCAACTGTGGCACCTTTATTTACTTTTCCCACTTTGAGGCTTGAATCTTGTGAATCAGCAAAACCAAGCACTGATGAGTGATGAATGGTTATGGTGTTCGTTGCTCGTTGAGCTCATTAGGGACTTCAACATAGGAGTCGGACACTGTCCTGAAATGTTAGGCACTAGATACCATAATAGTGTTGGGGATTCGTAAGAAAATGAAATATTGTAAAGGAAATCTATACAAATCTGAGAGAAAACCATGTCTATTTCTATGAATCTGAGAATGAATATGATGCAATGATCTGTCAGAATGACTATATTTATAAGCTACACATGGCTTCTATGTTGAACTCTGTATACTTTTACAATTGACAGAAACTGAAAAAGATCTAACTAACTAGTAACAGTTAGCATGACTGTTCATCACTTAGCTAGCTAGGTTTGATTATAGGAAGAAGCAAAGATACAACCGTAAACTATACATCTATAATTTACCCCTCGTCTTTGGGGGGTTGAGATGACACCACCTTGAGTTTGTCTTGCGTCTTGGACTTGATCAACCTTTTCTGTAGGACTTGTTATCCTCTTTCTTTCTCTTATTTTGTTTTTTTTTATTATTCTGATCTAATAAATAAGTTTTTGTATAATCCAGGATTCTCCTGAAATTGATCTACCACCAGGTTGGGAATGGATTGATGATTGGCAATTAGATACAAAATCTACCAATACTTCTGATGGCTGGATTTATGCTCCTGATGTGGAGAGTTTGAGATGGCCTGAATCCGTTGATCCAAAGGTTTCTTCTAATTCTGCTAGGCAGAGGAAATGGCTAAGAAACAGGAAGCTTATAGCAGACGATCTTAAGCATGAACTATCTGTTGGGCTACTCCAACCAGGAGAAGCTGTTCCACTTCCTTTATCTGGCTTGACACAGTCTATACAATATTTCTTGCAATTAAGGCCAGAGTCCTCAGAAAATCCATATGAGTACTCTTGGAGTACTGTAACGGACAGACCTAGGCTATCAGAGGATGTTGGCAATGGGGAGCAATGCTCAAATCTGTGTGTTTCAGCTCTTTCAGAATCAGAGGAACTACTGTACAGCAGTGAGATGCATGGAACCTCAGGTGGTTCCCACAAGTTGTGGTTTTGTGTAAGCATACAAGCAACTGAGATTGCTAAAGACATAAATTCTGATGCTATTCAGGATTGGTGTTTGGTAGTCAAATCTCCACTAACGATTAGCAATTTTCTTCCCCTTGCTGCTGAATATTCAGTTCTTGAAATGCAATCAAGTGGCCACTTTCTTACTTGCTCAAGAGATGTATTTTTATCTGGAGAAACTGTGCAAATATACAGTGCTGATATTAGGAAACCTTTGTTCTTATCTTTGCTTCCACAAAGGGGTTGGCTTCCCGTACATGTAAGATATTAGCCTGTCAGTACCTTTGTCTTAAATACTTGGTAATCTTTTTGTTGTATTGCGTCATTAATACCTCTTGTCCTTTTGTTTGAACAGGAAGCTGTTCTTATATCTCATCCTCAGGGGAACCCATCGAAAACAATTAGTTTGAGAAGTTCAATATCTGGAAGGTTGTAAAATTCTGATTGTGGGACAGTTGAAATTTTCCCAATCTAATATAAATTATTATTTTATAAGTTTGACTAACTTGTTATTGGCATCTATTGATTCTACTTTGGAGGGATTGGTTAATTCGCAAAACTCATCTTATACGCTTTTTTATATACAGGGTTATCCAAATTATTCTTGAACAAAACTATGACAAGGAGCACACTTTGCTGGCGAAAACAATTAGAGTCTACGCTCCTTACTGGTTAGGAGTATCTAGATGTCCTCCACTTACATTTAGGATTCTTGAAACATCGGCTAAAAGAAGAATGCCAAAGATTGCTTCTCAATTTCAAAGTAACAAAAAAACTGGATCAATCTTTGAAGAAATAACTGATGAGGAATTATATGATGGCGACACAATTGTATCTGCTTTAAACTTTAATATGTTAGCCTTATCAGTAGCCATTGCTCAATCAGGAAATGAGCAGTTTGGACCTGTTAAAGACCTTGCTTCTCTTGGTGATATGGTAATGTCAAGCTTTATTTGTTGACAAACAAGAAGTAAATGCATATGGCTCTTCTAAACTTAATTCTTTTTGTTTGTAGGATGGTTCTTTGGATATATATGCACATGATGGTGATGGCAATTGCTTGCGGCTAATCATTTCTACAAAACCATGCCTCTTTCAGTCTGTTCCAACTAAGGTTGTTGCAGAAGATCAAATTTAGCATAAATGTTATGAAGCCATCAAGTTGTAATACTCTTGTATTTATGATTGTTTTACAGATAATTTCTGTTCGGCCATTTATGACTTTCACAAATAGACTTGGCCAAGATATCTTCATCAAGTTAAGCACTGAAGATGAACCGAAGATTTTGCATGCTTCTGATTCAAGGACGTCCTTTGTCTGTCGCGGAGCTGGGGAACCTGAAAAACTCCAGGTTGCATTTCGCTCATTTGATATATCTCTCCGATAATTGACCCCATTTAATTAAGAGTTTTGTTACTTTGACACATAAGTGTGACATCAAATTTTAACAGTTGACATGGTTAACACAGTTCAAATATGTGGCTAATTAAGTTCAGTGGATGATTAACGAATATAATGTGTTGCAACTCATTAGGCATCCACTGAACACAATTAATCGCAATTTTGAACGTCATTAACAACGATTTTCATGTGCTCAAATATACATATACTTATTAACCATCCAAGCTGTGTTCAAATATAAATGATTTTATTTTGTTCAAATAAACATGATATTTACATGAAAATTGTAGTTAATGACTTTCAAAATTGCACTTAACTGTGTTAAGTTGATTGTTAATGAGTTGCGACATTTTGTTATATTCATTAACGATCCCTGTGAACATAGTTAACCACATATTTGAACTGCATTGACTGTCTAAATTGGTGTCGCAATTTGATGTCTAATTTATGTGTATATTACTCCTCTTTAATTAATCTTTCATTTCTCCTTATGTGCATAAACTTAAAGATAGAAAAATTGTGGAATCTTGAATTACAAATTGTCTAAGGTATTGTTGAATGAGAGAAAAATAGAAAGGCATATGATTTAATTGTGTGTCTCAAGTCTCAACTACACAGCGAAGTCTCCATATCTAGACTTGAAGGCGACAAATACAAATAATAATGACAGGAATCACTTCAGGATATCCTACTCCTAATTATACGATATTATTGTTATTCTCCTTAGCTGGAGCATTTGAATCATATGCACCAAGCTTGTTACATATTTATTTGATTTGAGGACCTCTTAAGGTTTTAGTGAAGACTTAATAGTTACGTTGGTTTAACTCAGCCCTTACAAAATCAGCTTGTAAGGTGAGGACTACCATACTTATAAACTTATGTTCAGGCCTTATTTCGTCCAATATGTGACTCTTAACAACCTCCACACGCCCAACATCTGGAGCGTGACTTGAGTGGTCTGATATTTGCTAACCTTATAGATGGAGGTCCAACGAATCTTGGATAAGCTCTGATACCATCTTAGAAATCCTACAAAACTGGCATGTAAGATCAGAACTGTCCCCACTTCTAAACCTATATTTAGGCCTTATCTCATCAATGTGAGTCTCTTAACAAAGATTTGTCAATTATTCATTTGAGTTGACAAAGTTAGTCGCGACGCCGCCTATTTCGATAGTAGCCGTCTTGTTCAATATGCTTGGCTTTCTCATAAAAAACCAGATTAGAGGCAATACGCAATGCTGCTTGATAATCACCTATTAGTGTCATTAGTGTTGCCTCTTCAAATTGAAGCTTTTTGAGTAGGTTGTCTTTGCGAGGAAATTCCGATAATGTGGTGTTAAGTCACCGGAAAATAGGTCTGTGGCAGTGACTGTTTTGGCCAAAAATGATTGAAACAGAGCGCCAAAGTGATTCACACGGCAGCGAAGGAGGAGCAAATCAGAGTCAGAAGACAATTAGCCGGAAAAAATTCTCACCAGAGGACCGTGGGTCCACTGAATAGGCATGGTTTAGGATTGCGTCTCAATAGGCTCTGGATAAATAGAAAGGCATGCGATGAGACGTGTCTCAACTACACAACTGAGTCTCTTCATATAGAAAACTACTCATTATTACACGACATTCTCCTTATTTACATGATCCTATTTATTTATAAACGTTAATTTTTTTGTATAAGAAGCTGGGCTGAAATGTCATCAGATGTTTAATTTGAGTGACTACTTAGTGTATATTAGTTAATTGAAATGTATGACAATGCAAGTGTCGCCATTGTTCGTCTCCATCTTATTAAATTTTAATGATATAAACACTTTCTGTAATTTTAGGTGAGACTAGAAGGTACCAATTGGTCGTATCCCCTTCAAATTTTAAGAGAAGACACGATTTCTCTTGTTTTGAGGATGAATGATGGTACTCTTAGATTTTTACGAACTGAGATCCGTGGATATGAAGAAGGAACGCGTTTTGTGGTGGTATTCCGCCTTGGATCAACTGATGGTCCTATCAGGTACTGATATATGTATATTAACTACTCCAGTCATATGTCTTCTACTCAGAGAACTCTAGCAATACACTTAAACACACACTTTGTGATTGATGCATTACTTGAAAAGAGAAGATTTGATATTACAGGCTGATTGCAGTTCAAATATATAGAATAGAAATTCAAATGAATAAAAACTGTACAAATCAAATCCATCAAATCTGTCCTATTAAGTAAAATATCTCCTAATGTTTTTCAATTCATTATATTGCACAACATTCCACCTCAAACTGGTGAATGTAGTTTATCCTTCCGATCAAAGTTCTTGAAAATGACAAGCATAACTATCAATAGGTCTGAGAAAAATAAATAGGAGTTTGAACACCCCTTATAAGGGGTATGATTTGTGATATACCTATGTCATGGAACTTAACCAGTTAAAGATCTGTTTTCTTTACACCAAAAAATTCTCCTCTTTCTCCTAAACATCAATTTGTTGCATTACTGCGTCAATCTATAATTTTTACATTTTAGCTTTAAGTGTATAAAGATGTGAAAGAATGTGAAGATATAAAAAAAACCTACAATTGCCATCCCTTCCCTCAAAAGAAAATTGCCAATGTAGTAGGTTTCTCTTGATAGATTCAATATTTTGTCATATGTGTGTCCAAATCTCTGACTGAGATGCTTGTATGATTCTTCGGGACAGAAGCTAACATTGCTTGTAACAGAATTGAAAATAGAACATCAGACAAGGCACTTACCATTCGACAGTCTGGATTTGGTGAAGAATCCTGGATTCAGTTGCAACCCCTGTCAACTACTAACTTTTCTTGGGAAGATCCATACGGCGATAAGTTTTTAGATGCTAAACTTAGTGATGAAGATAGCAATGCAATTTGGAAACTTGACTTGGAAAGGACTCGATCATGTTCAGCAGAATTTGGAATGCAACTACATGTTATCGATGGGGGAGACATAATAATTGCAAAATTCAGAGATGATAAGATGCTCACTTCAAGTTCATTTGAAGAGATTAGAGACCAAACACCAACTGAAAAACATCGAGTTTCTTCTGAGATGCAGAACAGTGTTACACCGTTTGAGCTCATAATTGAGTTAGGTGTGGTTGGAATTTCTATGGTGGACCATAGACCAAAGGAGCTCTCCTATTTATACTTAGAAAGGATGTTCTTAACGTATTCAACTGGCTATGATGGTGGAAGGACAAGCAGGTAACAACCCATATTCATCATTTAAATATAAGGCATTTATTTAATGTACAATTTTTATCCTGATTTATAATTGACTTTGTAAAAATTTCTTCAAATGCATATTAGGGCAAAGACATGAGTTGAAAGGATTTGAATTTTATATAGTTTCTTTTTTAGGATAGGATAAGGGGTTATGTGAATGCGGGTCCTTTTATTTTCGAGTCCATTTGATTTGTAAACAAATCAAATACTGCAACGGACAAAAATATTTGTTCCATGTTTAATTTAAAAAGCGACCATGGGGTTGGACAAAAAGAGGTGAGGCATTGGTTAAAAATCTATAATTTTGTATCTCACTAAAACATGAGAAAAAAGTTGTCTATGGATAAATTATCAAGACAAAAATATCCTTGCCTTTTTTTGACATATTCTCTCTCCCTCTCTCTTATCCCACTCCTCCTTCTCTATTAGTATTTACATTCATAAACATTAATACATATCTATCTATACATATAAAGGGTATTGTAGTAAAAGTTTATATTATTTTGTTTGTGTTGTCTATTGTCCAGTAGTTTAAAAGATTTGTTATGCACTGTTTTGTTCAGGTGCTTATTCTTTTGCAAACCAAGCACACTCTTTATGTACTAGATTGTCTCTCTTTTCCTTGATGGCATGGAAGGCTTCATAATTTCTCTAACTTTTTATTAAATGGCTTAGTACATGTCAAAACACCATCTAATCTGCTAGGGTTCATGTTTTATATGATCTCTACACCTGTCTTGACTTTATGATTACACATTATAACTGCTTTGGATTCCCTTTTGGTCTTACAATGGATTACTTGGTACTTCCTCTCCTTTATGACAATTTGTCAATTTTATATGATAGATTGTTTATGATATGAAAAATTCATACCCATCAGAAAGAATATTGTAATTGGACTGAGAGTAGAAGGAGAAAACATAAATGGATGTGCTCCCAGCCAAAGAAGAGAATCCTTTGACCCCAAGCTATGAACTGAAGCAGAAGAAGATAAAAGACATAATCCCCCCTTTATCAACTTCACTTTCTCTCATCTAACTAACTTTTCTTGACCCTCCAGAGTCCCCTTACCCATCCCCTCTCAGAAAGTCCTGATTACACTTTGGCCTTAGATTTAGGCCTACCAGAACCCACTTGAAAGACCTTTCCTTTGCTGAACGGGTGTATCAGATTTATTGGTTGTAATCATAACCAATATCTTTTTTCTTTATGCATTAATCTTATTCCTTGATAGATTTTCGTAGTTACTATTGATAAACTAGGCGAATTGATCCCATAATTTAGGGATCTCAACATTGTTTTGCATGTATATATTCATACAAAGAATCGTAAATATATGAGAAAAATACAGATTCGATTCAAGTAAGTTGACTTCTGCAAAATAAAAGATCGTTGAGATTACATGTGCAACAACAATTTTTGCTTGCTTCTATCTCATCTTTTGTAAGTTCACTCATGCATACTTCACAAATTGATTTTAAACATCATTTTGACAGGTTCAAACTCATATTTGGTTATTTGCAACTGGACAACCAGCTCCCTCTTACCTTAATGCCTGTGCTCTTGGCACCAGACCAGACCTCTGATGTGCAACACCCAGTATTCAAGATGACAATTACCATGCAGAATGAGAATAAAGATGGAGTTCTAGTTTACCCATATGTTTATATACGGGTATGTTCAATTGAGTTTGATGCTAAGACTTGATCTGATATATTCTTATTTTCTTTGGTAATATAAATTTCAAATATTTAGATAATATTGTTTTATAATCTTTTGAAATTGCTGGACACTCTAGGTAACAGAAAAGTGCTGGAGACTTGATATTCATGAACCTATCATCTGGGCTATTGTGGAGTTCTACAACAATTTACACTTAAATCGCTTACCTAAGAGTTCAACAGTCACAGAAGTTGATCCAGAAATACGTTTTGAGTAATATTCTTTTTTCAAAATAAGAAATAATTCAAGATATTGTTGTTGTTTTTGTTCAGAATGTAGTATATTATATAACTGTCTGCATTTTTGCCTAGATTTTGTATTTTCTCCATCAGCAGCAACCTCCCTTTGTGCTTGTCAATTATGTTATGTGTGCATGTCAATTACATTATATGGGCATGTGTTCTCAGTTAATGCATTGACAATTTGAAGCATGCACTACATTTGTCCTACAACATGTAACCTTTGTATTTGCAGTAGATTTTTAAAGATTATAGATTTTGCACTACATTTGTCCAAAATGTAGTGAGGCATTTTGCACTACATTTGTCCAAAATGTTACCTCTGTAATTATATCAACGACATTATGTGTATCTTTTACATGCATCCACTTTTCATTCAGTACCATTTAGTTCTGTGCACTTTATTTAGTACCATTTTCATTCAGTACCATTCGGGAATAATCTTCCTATAATATTTTCTCCCTTTAACTTTGCAGCCTAATTGACGTATCAGAAGTAAGATTGAAGTTGTCACTGGAGACTGCTCCAGGACAAAGACCTCATGGGGTCCTAGGAATTTGGAGTCCTATACTTTCTGCTGTTGGAAATGCCTTCAAGATCCAGGTGAGCTATGCAATTTGTGTAACAATGTCCATAGCTCTATTTCTGGATAAAGTACTTCATATTTTTTAATAGATATTACTTGCTTTATTTTAATTTATATAAAAAAATTCATATTGTTGCAATCTCACATTTATTAGAAATGTGGAAAAAATTGGGTAATGTTGTATGTCTTATGCATCAGTCTTAGATTTGTTTAAATAGAGAGAATGCAAGAAGTTCTCTACCTTGAATCAAGAAGAGATTTTAGGAAAAAAAGGAAAAACATACCATAAAATAAAAACAGATCGTGGATATATTACAGTCACCTGGGAAATTACTCGTTTATTACGATAGGCCATATCAATATTGTTTAATATTCAGATGCAGATTGGGCAGGTAATGAATGATAGAATGTCCACTTGAGGTTATTGTTTTTGAGTGGAGGAAGTTTAACTTCATATAAAACTAAAAAGCAAACCATTGTTGCTAGGTCAAGTACAGAGTATCGTGATATGACCCACACTACTTGCATACTTTTATGGTTGAATTACTTGTTACTAGAGTTGTCAATATTTGAATTAGGTCCTATTGAACTTATGTGTGGTTATCAGTCGAGCTTGTATCGTTCTTCAAATCCGTTTTTCATGAGAGCTCTAAACACATAGAAGTTGATTGTCACTTTATCAGAGAGAAGATCATTTCTAGCATCATTAAAACCTCTCCGGTGAGCTCCAATAATTAATTAGTTGTTATCTTCGTCAAATCTCTACGGAGGCCTTAGATTGATTTTAAAACAAGCTGGATGCATTTGATGTGTATGTTCCAGCTTGATGGAGAGTGTTGATCAGTCTCTAGCATATAAATTTGCACAACCTCATTGCAAATTACTAGTCATTGAGTCTAAATTAATTATTTTGTTTAAATAAACTATTCTTAACCTGATGGCCGGATTAATGGGCTGAATACAATTATTACAATTATTCATCCAGACATTGATTTGCAAGATGAAATTGTAAAATGATGAGACTATCTGTAAATAAATTACACTAACACTATGACCTATTATTTTAGGTGCATTTGAGGAGGGTAATGCACAGAGACAGATTCATGCGGAAAAGTTCTATCGTTGCAGCCATTGGAAACCGTGTTTGGAGAGATTTGATTCACAATCCTTTGCATTTAATATTTTCAGTTGATGTACTGGGTATGACTAGTTCAACCCTCTCTTCTCTTAGCAGAGGATTTGCTGAGCTCTCCACGGATGGACAATTTCTGCAATTACGTGCAAAGCAGGTAAGACACTTTTATCATAATTGATTTTGTAATCCCACGTACATCAAGATGACTTGAGTATTGCAACAGGTTAGATCAAGGAGAATTACTGGAGTTGGGGATGGGATCATTCAAGGAACAGAAGCTCTTGCTCAAGGTGTTGCTTTTGGGGTTTCGGGTGTGGTGAGAAAGCCTGTTGAGAGTGCCCGACAGAATGGTCTCTTAGGATTGGCTCATGGACTTGGGCGTGCATTTTTAGGTTTCATTGTGCAGCCAGTAAGTGGGGCACTAGATTTTTTTTCATTGACTGTTGATGGAATTGGTGCAAGTTGTTCCAAGTGCCTGGAGGTTTTCAACAGCAGGACTACCTTCAACAGAATTAGAAATCCTCGTGCTATACATGCTGATGGGATACTCAGAGAGTATTATGACAGAGAAGCTATTGGGCAGGTATGTTAATCAATTGCATCTCTGAGTTTATGAACCATTTGAGTTTTGTTATTTTTACAGCTATGCTATGGTTCATTTTAGAAAAAATAAGTATCCCTGATCACTAAGAATGACGTGTTCTGAGACATGTTATGAAGTTTGAGACATGTTATGAAGTTTAATCTTATAACCTACAACTTATTATGAATTCTTTTGCACTTTATGGATCAGTGACCTTATGATGGATTCATAAATTTTGTGCTGTGGAGGCAACTCACACATCTTCATAAATCTTTGATGTTAAAATATGACCTACTGCTATTAAAAGTTAAAAGTAGGAATATGTGTTTTAATTTTGGAAACATCGAATGATTTTTAAATTTTCATAATCAAGAGCATTGATGTGACAGGTCTGTTAGTTGAGGGAGTTAGAGTGAGTTAGTTAGATTAAGTTGTGATTGAGATAGTTAGAGAGATAGGCTATTTATTAAAAATGAAGAGATTGGGGAGATTGGAAAAATGGGCTTTGAGAAAGGTGGACGGAGATAATGATTAGAATGTTCCATTAGGGGTTGTGCTTCCAAGATGACGAGTCCTAACATATTTGATACAAATTGATGTAGGAGGGTTTTATTAGTAATTTAGTAGTATTTATTATTTAGCCAAATCTTAGTAATTTTCTAGAACTTTCTATTATTATTTAGTTTTATTTTATTTTGGCCCACGGGTTTGTTATTTCTTTCACTATATAAGCAGAACTTATGTAGCCTAAGAGGCACACCTTTTGATTCATTAATAATATTTGAGATTTTCTCTCAATTCTAGTGGATTCCGGAACCTTATTTTGATAGGTTTGTCGCTTGCAACCCTATTTTCACAAGTTTGTCGCTTGCAAACTTGTTCTTTTCTATCTAGGTTTAGCGCTTGCTAAGCCTACGCTTCCGTACTGTGTCACAAATTATAGATATAGTATTAAGAAAAATAAATAGAATCCCTGCAGGGACATCATTTTGGAACTAAATAGTATAGATCATTGCTTCTACCCCTATACACAAACTACACGAGGGAAGAATAATTATACTCTTAGTTTTGGTGCACTCATACTCAATTATATAAACATTACTATGAATGAAGCACAAATAAATTATGTTTTTTTTCTAACAAGACATGCTTTGAACAAACACCGTCAACGTAATTTCCTGCCTCCGGTTAGAACCATTTCAAGTTGGATAGGGGATTTTGATTTGTTCCTAGTAATCATTTGCATAGCTATGAATAAGTATGAGGCTTATTATGTTCTTTTTTGTGATGAAATTATATTTATATTACATGGAAAGATACGCATCTCTAGTCACTAAAAAAGATTTGCTAAGATATCTCATTGCCTGTGGTTTTGTGTTTTTTAAAATCTTCTGTTTGTCAGTCTGCTGATTGACTGTATGGTATCTTATGCAACACCTTTTTTTTGTTTGCTATTCTAGATGGTGCTTTACCTTGGAGAGGCAAGTCGGCAGTTTGGCTGTACTGAAATTTTCAAGGAACCTTCAAAGTTTGCATTGTCTGATTATTATGAAGAGCATTTTACTGTGCCTCATCAGAGAATTGTTCTAGTTACCAACAAACGAGTCATGTTGCTGCAGGTTAGTCAAAGAACATAATCATGGAGATTTTGTATTATGTTTCTCATGTTGAAAGTAACTCAACTGCCTTTCCTGCTTAGTGTCTTGCTCCTGACAAGATGGATAAAAAGCCTTGCAAGATTATGTGGGATGTACCTTGGGATGAGTTGATGGCACTGGAGTTGGCAAAAGCTGGCAGTTCCCAACCCTCTCACTTGATCCTCCATTTGAAACATTTCCGGAGATCTGAGAATTTTGTTAGAGTGATAAAATGCAATAGTGTGGAAGAATTTGAGGGAAGAGAACCCCATGCAGTAAAGATATGTTCGGTAGTGCGTAGAACATGGAAGGCATATCAGTCCGACAAGAGAAGTTTGATTTTGAAAGTAAGTGATATTTATACTGTGATTCATTTCAGTTGGTTGAACTGAATGTTAATAGAATACTCACTTCCAGGTTCCTTCAAGTCAGCGAAATGTATACTTTTCCTGGACTGAAGTGGATAGAGAACCACGCATCCCAAATAAGGCCATTATTATTTCTAGAGAAATATCATCATTTAGCACTGCATCTGATGACAGGCGATTTGTCAGACACAACATTACTTTTTCCAAGATATGGAGCAGTGAACAAGAATACAAAGGCCGGTGCACATTATGCAAAAGACAGGTGCTTTACTATTCTCCTTTACACATTTCTTGTGAAATTGCTTAAGTATGCACTGGGCCGTGAGGTTCTGAAACTGAGTTGATTGTTCAAGTATAACAAGCCATTTTATGTTTCAGACCTCCCAAGATTGCGGAATTTGTAGCATTTGGAGGCCGGTATGTCCAGATGGGTAAGTATCATTTTTTTTCCTCTTCAATTAATTCACATTGCAGATTGCTAAAAATATTTAGATAGGGAATGAGAAAAGGAGAGGAAATACTTTGGATTGTCTTAAAATTTGGGTTTGAGCCTAACTCTAGGAAGGAGAAAAGCTAGATCATGGAGTAAGAGTTTCCCTGCACTTATAACCACATACTCTAGGACTGAACATCTGGAGTGTAGTTTGCAAGACTGGGCATCTGCAGGTGGCCCATCAACAAATCTAATATTAGATTTGTGGCTCTAATACCATATTAGATTTTAGGCTTAACGGTAATACAATCTTATGTTTAATATGATATATTGTGGTATAATAGGCATCAGTGATTCTTATTCATAGTAGTTCTAGACTTTTAATCTTAATCAAAAGAAGGAAACAAACCATTGAATGTAAGGGCTGGGGGAAAAGGAGAGAATAAATACTTTGGATAATACAATCTTATGTATAATATGATATGTTGTGATGCAAAAGACAATTCATTCGTATCTATACTTGTACTGCACTCTTTATTAAAGAAGGAAAAAAATATTCAAAATCAATCCTAAGAGATTGCCAAAAATATTGTTAAATATTTTGAAGAGATATTGATATTTGGAGATAAGATGTTATATATACCACGTGAGGAGATAAGAAAATTAAATTATTTATTAAAAATTGTATAAATTGACCATGTCCTGGAAATAAGCATTCAGGTAGATAAAAAATGCATCAGATTTTTGTTTCTGAAACTTCTCAAACGTGATAATTGCTACAAAGTATAAAGGACGAAGTCTTCACTGTCAGTCTTCTAATTGTTGAACTTTGAGTTCTATTTTTAACTTAAATAACCGTTATACATATATCTAAAGCTTTGTCTTTTTCATACCTATTTTTGTCTCCATTATATTTTCTTTAGTTGTAATAGATTGGTTGTTTTTCCCTAACAAATGCTGCTTTTATATTCTATCATTGTATGGCTCTATTTGTATAATAGAAAAGAAAGTAATTTCTCCAAAATTACAGAAACGGCATGCCTTTGTACTAGAGATATTTACATAATTGATAATTGTAAATTTTGTAATGCCAAAACACTTACTTTTCAGGTATACATTTATCGGGGATATTTCTCGTGTTGGCGTCCATCCTCCAAATGTTGCTGCTGTATACCGCAAGATTGATGGATTTTTTGCTCTCCCCATGGGATACGATCTTGTAAGTTATACTTTATGTTAGGAGTACAAGTTACTTTTGTCACAACATTCATATGATAAAAAATCAAGTTTCATTAGTCCTTTCAGAAAAGGAATAATACCTTACCTATTCTCCACAATAAATAGAGGAAAACCATGGTAAATATGGACAAAACATTCATAACCCCGCTAAGTTCTTTAGTTTCAGATACAAAAGTTTCCGGTTCGTTTTTGTATCATAGGGGGAAGGACATGGAAGCAGCTGGTTAAAGATTACCATACTATCGTCTGTCTGACTAAATCATACAAGATTTACTCCCTATTTGATGCAACCTACAACTTCATTGATAGACCCACATCAATTTCACTGAATAATCTAACTTGACTTGCATGCATAGTAATTTCTCTTACGAGTTATGATAAGAGATGATTGTTTGTAGTTCCCAAGCTCTGTTCAGTTAAGCCAAAAGGGAAAGGAAAAGAAAAATGCCTAGCAGAAACATATGCTTGGGAAGGATTATAAAATAATGAAGAAACATAGGTCTAGCAGAAGAGAAAAAGAAAAATCGAACAACTTTGAGTGAATATTGAAGGTTAATCAAAATTAGAACATTATGGCTAAACTTGTCGGTGGAAAAGAATAGGCAGATGAGCTAAATGGGGTAGAGTGAAAAAGTTTTAATTTGCACTCATCTCTTGAAAGTCGGTAGATTTTTTTTTTTCCACTTCAAGTCTAGAGTGTATAGTGGTTACTTTCAAATGATTCAGGTTTTATTGTACTGGGTTAAAGTATTTTACATTGCAAATATCTGACGTCGAAAATTTTGGAGAGAGATCCTTCGGCTTAAAGTAGGTGGTATAAGACACAAAGGACCTCCAGAGTAGGGTATGTTTGGTTGTAAGAATAAAGTGTAAAGAGAGAAAGAGGTGTGTGCAAATGAGTGTAAGATGGGTGAAAGATGTGAGAAATTGATGAGATTTGATGTAATGTTTGATATAAGAAAATTTGAGAATAAATAGAGAAGAGAGAAGTACTATAATTTTTTTAATGCACCATAAATACCCTCGTCCACATTGTACCCCTTTTGAGCACCAAGGATAAAAGTGGAAAAGGAAACATAAAGTGATGTCTCCAACCATTTCTTCTCATGAATGGAGAGAAAGGATTTTTGGTGGACTTTTAATCCCTGTCTCTCATATTTTTCCTCTTCCTAGCAAGAAAATTCCTTCTCTCTTTCCAACCTCTCTCTCATAACAAACACACCTGTAGTAAAACTTGTGCCACAATGATGGTTGCAGAACTCAGATTTTAACATTTATGTGATTTCATTATTGTTGGATTTTTTTCTAGATAGTTGGTTAATATTTTGTTTTTGTGGAGGAGTGGTGGGGGCTACATTTTTTTGTCACTCAAGTGTTATGCTATTTTCGTGCGATATAAAGAAACTGTTTTGGGATGTTAGAAATTGAATGTGCCATTGTTGACAGTTAGAAAGCTTGAAGAGAGGGCTAGTACTAGTATATTAACAAAGCTTGCAGAACAAGCTAACACTAGTATATCTAAGCTATTTAACAAAGCTTTACAAAGTAGCTAATACTAGTATATTCTAACAGGAGATTATAACAAAATAAATTGTTCTCAGGTGTTGACAAAGAAATATGTTTCCCTCAACCAACAGAGATTTTTCATATCTGTAACCAAGGAGAGATATTTTTGTTAGAATATATGAAATATCTTTGATACTATGTCAGGAAGTTTTTTTAGTTTATTTTTTAGGATCAGTTTTTAATCCTTGATTATCTCCTAGTTGGTTTTCTGGTGGTTTGTTCTTCGGCACAAAGGTTAATTGTTCTAGCATTCTTTGTTGGTTTCTCCAATATATTTTTTAGGTTTGATTATGTTAGGTATTATATTTTCTCTTTTGAAGAGTATACGTGTTAGTTTAAAGATAAGTAAGCTTCAACTTGACGTCTTCTAGTTTGGGCTTTAGCTTTTTGCAAGTGTTGGCTTAGTATAGTACGGTTTTCCTACTATTCATGAAATTCGAAAGTTGTTTCTTCACTTGGAGTTTAGTGGTTTGTTCTTAGGCATGAACTTTATCCAAGATATCTCTTTGGGTCTACGTATATATGGTTTTATATTTTCTCTTAAAAAAGGAGATACATTTGTAATAAACTTGAAACTTTGTCAGCTTTAACTTGAAGGGGTGTTCGAATAAATGAAATACTTCGGACTATTTTTTATATTATAAAGTATTTTAGTTATACCCTAGGATCAGTTTTAATTTTAGAATATCTTAGTATATTTTGTAGGATTAGCTTCTTTGTTACTTAATTATCATCATAATTTTTTTCCTCAGTATCCTAGTTATTTAGGATTAGGAGTCTTGTATATCATATATAGGAGTTATTATTTAGGTCTTTTATCAAACTAGTATCCATTTTTTATGGTCGTAATTCTTATTGTTTCTCTTCTTTTTTTAAAACCAGTAACATCAAGGTTTATTCTGATATTTCATTGTTAAGTTAAGAATATGGTTACATCAAGGTTTGTTGTGATATTTCATTGTTAAGTTAAGAATATGCTTGGGGGTTAAAATAAAATGAACCGTTCTAAGTGGTTGATTAAGAAATACTGCACCCTCAACAGTAGCAGATGTTTCATGTCTGTACTCAAGGAGAGGTTTTCATCATTTAAATACAATTTGTCTTCCAATCGTTCAATGGCTGATAATTTTATCCTTGGTTTTTAAATGAAATGAGTCTGGCAACACCATTGGATGTGTTACTCAATAACCAATTTCTTAGGCACTTAGGCACTTAGGCACCATTGTGTTGTTCCAATTGTTTGTGCTAGTAAACAATGCTAATCATGATTTGAGTAGACTTTAGGTTTCATGTCACACAACCTAAGAACGGTTTGACACCCTCTGTAGGTATGGAGAAATTGCTTAGAAGACTATGTCAGTCCAGTGTCAATTTGGCACCCACGGGCACCAGATGGATTTGTGTCGCCTGGATGTGTTGCCGTTGCTGGCTATATGGAACCAGAACCTGATCTTGTTCACTGTATTGCTGAGTCTCTGGTTGAGGAAACACAGTTTGAAGATCAAAAGGTTTGGTCTGCACCTGATTCATATCCATGGACTTGTAACATCTATCAAGTACAGAGTGATGCTCTACATTTTGTGGCTCTACGACAAACCAAGGAAGAATCTGACTGGAAGCCCAAGAGGGTCCGTGATGGCCCTCACGCTCAGTTGCAATCACCGTAGTCTGATATTTGTCTTAATCTCCCTGGAGCTTCAGTATCTGTGCATGTGCCTTTCTGAAGAAGACAATACTAATGCATACAAACAAAAAGAAGACAGTAATGCAAGGTGGAGGCTGTGTTTTTCTTGTGATTATTACTTTACAGTATGCCACATCGATTGACCATGAATGGGTATAATGCAGCGTACGTATATTCTACCTGATTCACTGATTCGTTCTGTGATATATGTTGTTTGCTTGCTATACCAGAAAAGCACCAGTGGCAACTTCGAAACGCCCACATGCAAATTATCCATTTATATCCTTGTTTTGCTGATGTGTGGTCTGCAAAGACGCTTTTGGCTTTTTATTTTTGATTAGCCACATGTGGTACAACTGGGCCCACATGTTAAAGATTTGGCTGATTTGTGGCACGTGATTTGAACATTATGTTTCGCGGCTGAGGTGGCAGTTTATTTGATTGTGTATAATAACAAGTTTTGTGCGGTTTTCTTTTCTTGGTTGACAATTGACACTAATAAAATTGTAATTCAATTAGCATCATTTCATTATAATTTCAGAGAAAATTTGATCAGGACCGAAGTTAAACGAATCGCAAGAACATACTTAATATTTTTAAAATTTAATCATTGGGTTTTGTCAAAAAATAAATAAATTAATATTGGTTGAACGTATGTCTCACGACTTTGAGATGAATTTTACCAAGTCGAAAATGGAATTGAAGTGGTTTGGTGAAAATCACGTGAACTTTGTCAAAAAATTGAAATGTGTTTTGTGCTAGTATTGTTCAATGACTTTTCAAAAATTGAAGATATGAGATTAATTTTGGCTAAATTGCACTTTTGGTCTCATAGGTTTTCTAAACAGTCGATTTTGGTCCCTTTGTTTTCAAAATAGCACTTTTGGCTTCTTAACTTTAGTCCTCTTTTTGAAGTTTAGGACCCCCTTTGGTGGACTTTGATTTTGTAGGATGAGATATGAGAAGGTAATTACTTTTTCTGTCCTATGTATTTCTCTCGTGTCCTATTTTTTTTTTTTTAAGATATTTGCTGAAATTATAGAATTCGAAATGTGCTTGTATATAAGAAACGATAAAAATATCTCATTTCAGTAGTTGCGAATTTTACTTTTAATAACCATCAAAAAATAAAGTAAAAAATGACTGAAAATATATATAAGAATACCGCCAAAAAATTTTAAAAATCAAAGAAAGCTAATTCGAAATTTTTTGGATTTTTTTTAGAACATGAAAATTAAGTTAAAATGGAAAAGGGTTTAAACGATTGAATTTTGAGGGGTAGAAGTTCTTTTTAAAGGAGTCGTAATTCTGTAAGTTTCAGAGTAATTCAATCAAGTAGCTCGAAAGTCGGATTGTCAATTGAGACACGGCAGGAACAACTAATTTTTCCTAGTTTTGTGGGCAAGTTTTGGAGCAATTCAATCAAGTAGCTTGATAATTGTATTGTCAACTAAGACACGGCGAGAGCGGCTATCAATGATGTAAAACACAAGAATAAGGGTTAGGATTATTAGTATGGTTCTCAAACTAGTTATACATGTTACAACTCAATCAATGACGTAAAACACAAGAATAAAGGTTAGGATTATTAGTATGGTTCTCAAACTAGTTATACATATGTTACAAACAAGCTCAGTCTTTGTGTTGTTGCAGATTGGATTATATAATCCGAATTGGTTTTTCATTGAATTCTTGGCACAAGAGGGGGTACATGAGGTGTTTGGATTTTGTAATCGGGAAAAAAAATACACACCCTACTATTTAGGGTGTACAGAATATGATATTCGAACTAATTATTGTGTTCGGGTTGTATAATTTGAATAGGTGAAAAACTCATTTTCCACTTAAAAATGATAGGAAAACCCTATTTTGGATTATATAATCCAAAAGTCTCATAGCATTTTTGTAAAATAACAAATAAAAAAAAATAGGGCGCGTGAGAAGGTCATAAGATGTGAAAAGTAATAGCCATAAGAAAATGTGTTTGGAAGAGCAGAGAGTGATTTGGTTTGTGGTGTAATGTAAGTGGTTGTTAGATAAGGATGTGATTAGGGGTTTGATGTAGCGGTGGTGAGGGGTAGTTAGAGGAGCAAGGGTATGCAGGCATAGTTAGGATCAATCGGTCCCTTATGTTAAGTTTTGACTTGACATCGTGTAAAACATGTGACATGTTTAATAGGAACCTAACGTGGCTATTAACATAAAGAATTAATATCTTATTTTGTCTCTTGTAATAATTTTAAGTTTCACTTTGATCTCATACATTTCAAAAAGTTTTAATCGACTTCTTTATGTTAGTATAATTTGGATAATTTGTCCCTTCTTGTTAGAAAAAGAAGAAAAAAACAATCTGCTGAAATTCATTTCAAGCACAGTAACATATAAACTTTCTTTCAAAAGTATTTTTCACCTAGCTTTCTAGGTATTTTAGAACAACTAGTATTGAGTGATCTAAATATCTGGAAAAGCAAAACATATTTCTTGTAATGGTTATATCTTCCAAGTGAAAACAAGGTCCTTGAGAGATACAAGTATGTGTAGTTATTAAGAAGTTGTGAAGTATAGATTGAGTGACATTCATAAGACATTTACAAGATTTTATTTAGTGTTGAATAGTGGAAAAACTCTTCTAAAAGAGAAGGAACTAGAAACAAGTCTCAAGTTGATAGTGAACTAATATAAGTTGCTGTGTGTTTTTGCTCTTGTGATTAACTCTGCTTATTTTTTTTTTACTTCGGGTTAACATAAACTTGCAAAATAATTTTTGTCAAAGAATTTTAAAAAAAACTATTTATATTAGTTTGCTCTCGTGATTAACTCTGCTTATTTATATACATTTGTGATTGGGAAACCATGTCACATGATCTGGACAATGTTAAGTCAAGACTTAGCATACGAGACCAACCAATCTTAGCCTTAGTAACATAAGGGTTCAAATCAAAACTTTTAAAACATACGACAAAACTCACAAAATAAAACATAAAATAAACAAAAGGTTAAATATGAAAATTAGCTTTTATGTCATCCCCTACATTGAATTTCTATCAGACACATCACACATCTTACAAAACATTAAGTCAAAATCAACTAATTCCAACATTCCTAACTTAACAAACCAAGTTAAAATATTTAAATCAGACAAAACCCATACAAAATTTTAAAACAAACCTAAATTGACCAAATATAGAATTAAGCCAAAAAAAAAAAAACAATATAACTTCTAGATTAGTTTAATGATAAAATAATCATTCCTTAAAGTTGAGAAAATGATGATTAATATTGAACAAAGTGATGGACTAAGTATGAACAATGAATATTAAAATTTAAAAATGTTGGTAAGGTAGTTGGTGCAACAAGACAGGACCACAAGAATCCAAAAAATATCCAACTCAAAATCCAAAAAAGCAGCAACACCAATTAAATTACAACCATATGAATAAAAATTAGTTATTATTTTGGATTGAATTGGATAAACATAAACATCATCCATTATTTCATTTCAATACACTACACTCCAATTTTACACTGAAATCAAAATAAAAGCCCCAATTTAGAACATGCCACTGCAAAATCGACTTAAAAAGTATTTTAACCTAATTTAAGCGATTTCAATTCTCTCGTTTTCCCTTTGATCAGAAAACATGGCGGATTCGGTTGAGCTTCCGAGTCGTTTAGCCATACTTCCTTTCAGGAACAAAGTTCTCTTACCTGGAGCTATCATTCGAATTCGTTGCACTTCACCTACCAGGTAGATACTTCTTCAATTCAATTCAGGACCCGTTTGTTAGAGATTATAAAAAAAAGTGATTTTGATACTCAATAATTTAAAGATTAATTTTTTGTGACACGGGTTATAAAAAAAAGAAGTAATTTTGATCCTTTTTTAAAAAGCGGAAGCTATTTTGTGTTCGTTAATAAGAAGAAAGGTAACTTTTAAGAAGTTTTTATAAAAAAAATTTGTGGAAAATATGTATCAAGGGAATGAAAAGTTTTTAAAAAGTGATTATTTTGTTTAAAAAAGTGATTTTTTTTTCAAGAAAAAAGTTGTAACAGTGGATTCTAAGAATGTTTCCTTATTGAATGCAGTGTGAAGTTGGTGGAACAAGAACTGTGGCAAAGAGAAGAGAAAGGGATGATTGGCATCTTGCCAGTACGTGATACTGCTGCTTCTACTGAAACTAAGCAACTGGGTTCCACTGTATCAGATTCTATAGATCAAACTTCCAAAGTTCATGGTGGTTCATCAGATTCTAATGCCAAAGTTCAGAATGACGTTGTTCATTGGCATAACAGGTAGTATAACTCACTTTAAGAATTTGATATTATTCATTTGAGCATCTACATGATAATGTTGTATCAGTAATCTTTGTGGATTTTTGAGAAATGAAATTGTCAAATGAATCCAGGGGGGTAGCTGCTCGAGCATTACACTTATCGAGGGGAGTGGAGAAACCAAGTGGGAGGGTCACATATATAGTTGTTCTTGAAGGTTTGTGCAGATTTAATGTCCAGGAACTAAACACAAGAGGAACATACCATACTGCAAGAATCTCTTCCCTTGAGATGACTAAGACTGGTAACTATTCATTTTCTCCTGTTATAGTAACACAAGTTTGTGTATAGCTCGGCATGTTACTTTCAAACATTGTTCTGCTTTTCTTGGACTGGTGGGTGTGGGGAACCAATTTAAGAATATTGTAATAGTTGTACTTAAACATTTAATATATTTTGTACTGTGTTCTGCCTAAGATTCTAATGTTTTTATTTTTTGCCGGCAAGATTCTAAGTTATGTATTATGCAACATTACACCACTTTGTCGGGACATATGTCTGCACTTACTGGATGTAAATGTTCTGAAATTGAGTTTTTACTTTCTCGTTATTGTGTTATGAATGCATAGATCATCAAAGCATATGCACGGTTAATAATTAGCACATAAGCTAAAAAATATTATTCTGTGTGAGAAGCTTATTGTTTTTATTCTAATTTGAGATAAGTTTAAGATTTATATGATGCAAAATTTTCCTATTTAGAACATATCTTAAAGATCAGATTCAATGACTTCTAAGTGTCATCGTCGTGCTGCCTATTTATCTTTGAAGATGCTGAGTTGCTTCCATTTTTCTAATCTAGAGATGGAACAGGTGGAGCATGACCCGGATTTCATAATGTTATCACGTCAATTTAAAGCAACTGCCATGGAGCTTATTTCTGTTCTGGAGCAGGTAAAAGCTTGCAACAGTATCACATAAATACCTTTACTACAAACATAAATTCGTGAAATGGTGTTTGAGCATTGATCAACAAAAGCGCCTGGCATGCTGATGTAGATGGTTGAATAATATCATTTTAAAATCCATGATTGCATAAAGTATTCCTTTAATATATGAAATATTGCCTGTGGACCTGCTTTTTGGTAGGCTGTTCATAGTCCAATTGGTTGGTTGGCGTAAACTGTGTTATGTCTATAGACGAATTATTTTGTGGTATTTTGAATATTTCACGGTTTCTGTTGTGTGGGAATTAATAGCTACCGCTTTACTTATTTATAGAAACAAAGTACTGGTGGAAGGACGAAAGTTCTTTTGGAGACTGTTCCTGTTCATAAGTTGGCTGATATATTTGTTGCTAGCTTTGAGATAAGTTTTGAAGAACAATTATCAATGTTGGATTCTGTTGATGCTAAAGTGAGGCTTTCAAAAGCAACTGAATTGGTTGACAGGCACTTACAGGCAAGTGATAGATTTAACGATGCTTTCTGTGAGGTTTATTTCCCACTACTTGTCTTTTGATTCCACTTTTGTCTACTGCCAACAGTCAATTCGTGTAGCTGAGAAAATTACACAAAAAGTTGAAGGACAATTGTCAAAATCTCAAAAAGAATTTCTTCTGCGCCAGCAGGTTAGCTTTCTCAACATTCTGTGATATATATTTCAAATGCGAATTAGAGTATAGGGGAAACATTGATAAAGATTTATGCTGTACTGAAAAACATGTTCCAAGCTAAAAAAACAGTGACAGTGATTTCAGATGGGAAATCCCTCTAAACAATTCCCTTAGCCTGGCTCAAGCACTGATTTATTTAATATTTGAGACTTCGTTTGTATATGTAAGTTTTTATGTCTATTTAGGACAATATAGGCTTATAATCTAGCTATGAAAAACAATGTCTTGTGGAAAACCGTAGTGCCTAAACTTGTCTCATTGTTCGAATGCAAGTTTGTTTATCATGACCGGTGCCATCTTTGTTGCTCAAATGGTTATTGTCGTATCGACTGATTTTTCTGAGAGCAGTAGATTATGGTTTACAAACATAGCGTCAAAGTTGTGCTGGCCTTAAGCTACTAGTTGTAGTTAAATGGTACTATGATAACATACATTTCGGCACTGAGTAATTACACTAGTTTTCTTCGAGAAAAGAAAAATAGAAATTAAAGTGTGTCTTTAATTTTATGTATGGAAGCACTGTGTAAATGGTGATATGTTATACCAAGGATTTTGAAAGTCTTGGACTCTTGGCCAGTTCTGCTGCAGAGGAGCATTTAATTTTGTTGTTATATATTGTCTTGTTTGGGACTTTATCTGATTGGACTGCTCTTATATTATTGTGTGAAAAATATATTCAGATGAAGGCTATAAAAGAGGAACTTGGTGATAATGATGATGAGGAGGATGACCTGGCTGCCCTGGAAAGGAAGATGCAAAGTGCAGGAATGCCACAAAATGTCTGGAAGCTTTCACTTCGAGAGTTAAGGTACTTATGAACAAAATCATAGTTGCAAATTCTTAGATTTTGGGCCTAATTCAATCTTACAAAACCGGTCTGTAACGTGAAGATTGTCCAAAATTTATAAACTTCATTTAGGCCATATCCCTCTACCTTGATGAAGTGTCGATCTATTTTAAATTTTTAATATATTTTGTCTTGTCATGTCGAACATAATTACTGAATTATTAGCAATATTGATAGTCAATTTATTGTCACAAAACAACTTCTTAAGGCCTCAATACTATATTTTCAATTCATCTAGTACAGTCTTCATTTAAATTGCAAAATGCACTTCATGTTCATACATTCTCCAGTATCTTAAAAGCCACTCCAGTGAGGGCACTCTCATTCAAAAGAGGTGGAAGCTGGCACCAATGCTAATTATGCAAGTTCAATTAGTGATAGAAGGCCCACTTCATGCTATTGCACATTCTTATGCAGAAAGTAATTCTGAAAATAGTTTAATTGTGTAAAGAGTACAAACACTATTATGCTTATACAAGCTTTATGGCACAATTGTAAGACCGGCGATGTTGTATGGGATGGGACAGAGTGTTGGGCTGTTAAAGAACCAACACGAAAATAAATTAAGTGTTGCAGAGATGAGGATGTTGCGTTGGATGTTGTAGAATATGCTATACCTATCATGCCTGATTAATAGGCGGAATACAATGATTATACATAATTATAAAATATAGGGTTAAATATGTTTTTGGTCCCTATAAAATTGGGACCTTTTAAGTTTAGTCCTTACTTAATTTTAATAGTTCTTTTAGTCCCTAAATTTTTTTTCCTGCTCTCAGTATTAGTCCCTCCTCAATTCAAAATTGTTTAATTTATGCTTAAACTCTTGAGTGTTTGAACAATTTTTTGCAGACGTGTTAAGAACATTACGAGAAGTTCCTCTGTAAAAAATTGTCGCAAAATTTGATTTCTACGTCCAGATTTTGTTAATTTTATCTTTAACTTTTGTCGTTTTAAAAAATTCATATTTAATTCGTTTCATGTTAAAAAATTCTAAATTTTAGTTAATGAACCTTTCATTGTATTCTAAACTTGTCTCAAAAAAATCGTACAAAAATTTAAGAGTTTAAGGATAATTAAACAAATTTTGTTGTAACAGGGACTAAAATTAGAAGTAATTTTTTTTTTTTTGTAGGGACTAAAAAACCTATTAAAATTAAGTAAGGACTAAACTTAGAAGTTATCAATTTTATAGGGACCAAAAACATATTTAACCCTAAAATATATGCCTAATAACTACAGATATGGCTATATATTTATAACAAAAACTATGACATTATTTGAATTCATGTCATTCATGGTGAAGGCACTCGATTGATTTTTTTTGTAATTCTCTCAGGAGACTGAAAAAGATGCAGCCTCAGCAACCTGGGTATAGCAGTTCACGGGCTTACCTGGAACTTCTTGCTGATCTGCCATGGCAGAAGGCCAGCAAAGAGCTTGAACTGGACTTAAGAGCTGCACAGGAACGCCTGGACAATGATCACTATGGTTTAGAGAAGGTCAAGCAGCGGATCATTGAATACCTAGCCGTTCGTAAGGTTGTCAATACCCTATTACATGCCTCCTTGTAAATATCTACTACTCTACAATTTCGTGTATCTGATAATTCTTATTTGAATGTATCCATCACAGCTTAAGCCAGATGCAAGAGGTCCTGTGTTGTGCTTCGTTGGACCTCCTGGTGTTGGGAAAACATCATTGGCATCTTCTATTGCTGCTGCTCTGGACCGAAAATTTGTGCGCATATCCCTTGGAGGAGTCAAGGATGAGGCTGATATTAGAGGACATAGGAGAACATACATTGGAAGCATGCCAGGGAGGCTTATAGATGGACTGAAGGTTAAATTTCAATTTAAATACTGCAAATTAGCTGTAATTATTGTCCAATTTGAGTTATATTTGCAAATGTTTGTAGGAAGGCATTAGTGGCTGTAGGTTTTATGATACATGGAATGCCATCATTTTCTTGTTATATGTTTTTCAACATTTGTTGTTGTCTTGGTTTAATATACTAGAGTCGAAGGGCCTAGTGAATATTAGGTATTTCTGATTAAGGTACAAATGATAGATTCCAGGTACCGTAATTCTTGTTCAGTTATTATAGATTATTACTTCTTTTGCAGCACAGTAGTACGGAAGAGACAGACTAGATTCTCTATGTCATACTTGGTCTCTCTATTTTCTTATTAATTTCATCCATCAATGAATTCTCATTAAGAAAATGAGATGGGGGTGTTTAAACATGGGCCAACACCGGCAACGAATGATCAAGAAACAAAACTATGCTATCTAAGACTGTTTCAAATTTCAATAGGGGATAAGATGAGTTCTATGAGCAGGTTGAGAAGGAAAACCTTCTGAAGATGTTGTTTCTTTCTGCTTCTTTTTCTATATTTAGGCATATGATTCTTTGTTTCTAGGAGGATTGTGAGGCCTCCTGGCCATAATTTTCTTAGTCCTAACAACTATTTCTGCAATGTGACTGATATATACTTTTATATTTGACTGATAGAAAGTAGCTGTTTGCAATCCCGTCATGTTGCTAGATGAAATTGACAAGACAGGTTCTGATGTTCGTGGCGATCCAGCTTCAGCGTTGCTTGAGGTTCTTGATCCTGAACAAAATAAAACATTCAATGATCAGTATCCTATACTCTTCAATATGTTTTCCTCTCGTCTTAGTTAATAAATTATAATATTATATATAAATATCTTTTTGTTATGAAGATGGAGTAATAAGAAATCAGTACCTAAATTTTATTTTGACACCAGTTATATTGCATTTTAACTCTCAAGCTCGGCCTTCATATTTGTTTTTCACAGTATAAATAAGTTTCTAACTTTCATCTTGATCTTCCTAGGAGTATATTTTTGTGTAGATTCCACATGCCTATGCTCATTTGCATGGGAAGTTTCAATGATAATGATCTTCCTAGCAATCTTGATCTTACTACTAAACATTTTTTATGGAAATTTTGTTAATTTTCTGCCTATCCTGATGTATCCATTGTTTCACCAGAACTAGTTCATTTTTTCCACCTTTTTTTCCTTCTATTGCAATAAATAAACAGTCCATAGTTGTTCCTTAAGTTATCCAGCTATTTGAATGTTCCATTCGATCTATCCAAGGTAATTTTTGTTGCTACGGCAAATAGGGCGCAACCTATTCCTCCACCTCTCCTTGACAGGATGGAAGTCATTGAGCTTCCTGGGTATACACCCGAGGAAAAGCTCAAAATAGCCATGAAGCATTTAATCCCAAGAGTTCTGGACCAACATGGATTGAGTTCTGAGTTTCTTCAAATTCCGAAGGTATTTAATTTATTGACATAAAAGGAAATCTATGAAAAGTGAAAAGTTTATTCTCATTCAGTGCAATTGCAAATAATTTTATTGCTATCCTTTTTATGATAAAACAAACAAACAATATTCTATTACTGATAGGAAACATGTGATTTACTGTTAAGTTTACCTGGGTTTAAATGTATGGGCTAGAAATTCAATACCATAGCTATCCATTGTAGCATCTCTTTGTCCAGTCCGCATAATATTGGAAAATTATTGTTTTCTATGTTTCACGCCAAAACATTTTGTTATTTGAGCATTAGAAGTCTCTTTTTAGTAGACCCTGCCCTGGTGCTGTGTTCTCTTCTTCTATATTGTCCTTGATGGTAAAATAACACAATAAAACTAAGAAAATTGTGCAAGATATACTGTATAATTGCACGTAAACTTTTTTATTCAGGTTGTTGTCTTAGAAAGAAATTCTGTTCTATAGGGCTTTAACTGGCAACTTTGTTGATGCAGGCGATGGTGCAACTTGTTATCCAGAGATATACCAGGGAAGCTGGTGTTCGAAGTTTGGAAAGGAGTCTAGCTGCCCTTGCTCGTGCTGCTGCAGTGAGAGTAGCAGAGCAAGAACAAGTAGTCCCACTTAGCAAAGGAGTAGAGGGACTTACTACGCCACTTTTGGAAAACAGACTTGTCGATAGCGCTGAAGTGGAAATGGAAGTGATACCAATGGGTGTCAACAACCGTGACATTTCAAACACATTTAGGATCACCTCTCCATTGGTTGTTGATGAAGCTATGGTTGAAAAAGTGCTTGGGGTAATTTCTATGCAAATTTCTGCTTGTTTTCAATTGAAACTTCAAAAAATACCCATCCAACCCCCATCCAAAAAATTGATAAAATTCTATGAAAAATTGTTGGCCATCCCTCAGCAACTGGGATCTACAGCTCTAAAGTTTGCCTTATAACTTCGCATTTTACCTTGGCCAATTACATTTTCTGTTTATGCAAGTCCTGTGAATGCAATGTCATGTTAAAATGCGCTTTTACACTGTGGCTCTGATATAAAAGGTGCATTAGTACCTTGTGTATGAAGCCATCTTGAAAGAGATCTTACATAAGCAATCTCCAATGGAAATTACATTTTATAATATGCAAGGTGAGGAATGCCTAATTGGTTGATTTCATCAAATGCAGCCTCCAAAGTTTGATGGAAGAGAAACAGCAGAACGTGTTGTAACCCCTGGGATATCTGTCGGGCTGGTTTGGACTTCTGTTGGTGGAGAAGTTCAGTTTGTGGAGGCTTCAACAATGGTAGGGAAGGGTGAATTGCATCTTACTGGACAGCTTGGTGATGTGATCAAAGAATCAGCTCAAATTGCACTAACATGGGTAACCAACTACATCTAAATAAGTTTCAACCCACTTTTATCGTGCTTGGGTTGTTCTTTTATGTTCAATAGAATGATATGTTTCATGTATGCCTGTCCAGAAAATTTGTTTTGTGTTACTTGTATCGGGCTAATAACCATGTGTATGTGCATGGACACACATACATATGTAAGTGTGCAAAGTGTAGGAGCGACACTTTCTTCCATTTTTTGAGACTAAAACTTAGTCATTTCAATTCCATTTGTATGACATGTGTGCCGATGATAATTGGCTAGCTCAAGTTTGTGTGCATTTGAATAGTTGCCATCTCACTGTTACATGTTCACAGAAGTTGCTGTTTGTATTAATTCAAGACTTGTAAATTGTTTCACTGACTGTGAAAATTTGATGTATAGGTGAGAGCAAGAGCAACTGATCTCAAGCTGGCTGCTGCAGAGAGCATTAATCTGTTGGAGGGTCGTGATATACATATACATTTCCCTGCAGGTGCAGTACCTAAAGATGGGCCTTCAGCTGGTGTGACTTTAGTTACAGCTTTGGTTTCACTTTTCAGTCAAAGAAAAGTGAGATCTGATACTGCTATGACCGGAGAGATGACTTTGAGGGGTCTAGTACTACCTGTTGGTGGTATCAAGGATAAGGTATGTTTCTTGCGTTTTTATGGCCAATATAAACTTTCTACTGAATGTTAAAGATAATGCCACACATAGTTTAGTAGCAAATATGCAATTGGTTTTGCATTTATTGGTACTGTATAAAACCATTAGCAAAGTAATTTCATTATTGCACGGCATGCATAATTAAGCACCTCAATGCTTATGAATGGTGGATATTAGGACTTTCTGGATGGTAACTTACTGTCAAGAGTCACACATTCAATGAGATATAGCCTGAACATAAGTTTGTAATTGGGGCAATCATCACCTTACAAGCCAGTTTTGTAGGGATCGAGTTAGGCTCAACCCTAATTCTAAAATAGTATTAGATTCTATGCAAGATTCGTTCAGGCACCTACTATCAGGTCCCAGCTATTAGGTCATGCTCCGGATGTCCAGTCCTCTATGTAAGGGGGGGTGTTAAGAGTCCTGTATGGCCTGAACATAAGTTTATAAGTGGGGATAATCATCACCTTACAAGCTGGTTTTGTAGGGGTTGAGTTAGGTCCAACTCAAATTCTAATACTTACTACCAGTCTCCCTACACTAAGCTAACTAGTGCAACCGCCGGTGACAAGAAAACAATTAACCAGATAACTCTCTGATCATTTTATACGAATACTTCTTATACCTGGCTTTAATGCATACATCAAATAAAAATTAACAATCTTCGGTGACAGAAAAATTGCTTATGATTAAAATGTGGTATGATCTGATTTTGTCAATCTTCACAGATACTAGCTGCACATCGATATGGTATTAAGAGAGTCATCCTACCTGAAAGGAACTTAAAGGACTTGGTTGAAGTACCACCATCGGTGCTAGCCAATTTGGAGGTAAACTCTGTTGCACGTATTCTCAATTTTGTAGTAGTTGTGAACTGATCATATTCAGTACTTGATACTAGGTTAGACACATATTTGGCAAATTGATAACAAAACATTTATCACTATTTCTTGCCCCGTCTTAACGATAGAATGTTTTGAAAGACACTGTGGACTATGTCCCTGCTTATTTTTATGTTTTACGTTTATCATCCCTAATAACTCACCAATGAAATAAATATACAGATACTGCTTGCGAAACGAATGGAGGATGTGTTAGAACAAGCTTTTGACAGTGGGTGCCCTTGGAGACAACACTCAAAGTTGTAACTGTATCCTTGAAGGCCCCATCATGATTCAATTATTGCGACACTGGGGAGTGAGTATATCTATCTATTCAGCAGACCGTGATCAACCAAAACTGTAGAAACCACCGGGTTGAAAGGGAGCTGACATCTGCACGTATTCTTAATACATGATTGAGTGTACCACCATGGACACTGGGAAGGGTTTCAGGACTGCGTAGAAACGTTTCGTAGTGATATACTCTATCAAGACACCACTCCATAATTTTTTTTGTAAGTATCTTTCTTTTGCTTTTGGCCAGCTGTACCTATTCAACCTGAGCAAATGTTGTCTCTCTACTCTCTCCTTTGTAATACCCTCTTCCCTGGCCTCATTTGTGTTAATTTTTTGCCATGTATGTGGCCATTTTACTGTTCATAACCCATTATTTTTCACGAACAAGGGACCACTATAGGCCTATAGCTCTCTCTTAAATGTTTTATTGATTTCCAGTCTGTATAAGAGTATGTTTGGTTGAGTTGTTTAAGTGGAGCAGACACAATTGTATTCAGTAATTTCTAGAAATGACAAAGATCTTAGAAAATATATGAAAAAAAAGGTTAAACATTGAAATTTAACCCAAAAAAAAGTACAATACTCTTTGAACAAAAATTGTTCGAAGGATTTAAAAATAAAGCACTTAAATATACAGTTAAGTTGTTTGTCAAATAGTAATTTAAAAATACAGTTTAAGTTGTTCGTGGAGGCAAATTGTAAAATACCATTCATAAGAATTTTAAAATTATATGAAAACCTCAAAATCTTCAAAAATTAAATGAGCAGACACAATTTATTTCCGAATTTTAGATACGACGGATTGAAAAAATTGACTAAAACCGTTGTAATTTAGTCAAAAAGGACTTTACTCTTGGCGTAGAGATTGTTAAAGTGGGGGAATTTTTCCTTAGCAAAAGTATATCGACACAATCTATTTTTTGTTTTTGAAAGATTGACAAAATCTTTAAAACATAAGTACTAATGACACGTGTTCCTTTTGTAATTTTCAAATGTTTTTCTTCAATTCTCTATATTTTCTTTTTAATCTAGACATTATCAAAAAACCCAAAAAAGTTATTAGCAAGGAGTACAAACTTGCAACAAATCAGCATTCATCGATCAAATGCTAGTGGGAGGTTGGTCATACAGCTAAAATGCATCATCCATCTCACCTTAGGAAGAGACCACTTCACCATGATGTTTTTCGGAAACAAAGGTCGATATAAAGAATCATCATGAGTTTCTTTGTTTCTCTACATTCACATGAAAGACCAAATAGAAAGGCAATAAGCATTATTGACAAGGAGTTGAGACAAGTTTACTTTGGTCGACATATTAAAGTTCACCCAAATGAATTTTAAAAGTTATGGGTAACCATATAATCATAATGTCTCCAAAATGGATATATCGTTAAAAAAAATGGAGAAACTTAGCTAAACGTTGGGATTTGGCCATAAAAGGCTATACTCTTGTAATGAAATATGGAAACTGAAGGAAATAATTATAAAAAATTATCTTAACACAATATCATTAAAATATCAATATTACAAACAGATGTTCTTTGTTTAAAAAAATCAACAGCAAAGTACTTGAAAAATATGAAAATGGTGTAAACGAAAATTTTTGGTGAATAACTGCGGTTTGAGGGACAAAAATTGCATAATTGAACCAAATGATTTTTTTTTTAGTTCAAAATTATAGAAAAACGACGTAATTTATTTAAAAGTAAATAGAGCAGGGAAAAATCAATCAACATCTACATGTAAAATTGAGAAATATCTTATAGAATTCACTAAACATCTTTAAAAATTATATCATCAATGCAAAAGAAATCACTAAACATATGTAGGAGAAACGTGTAGAGCTGACTCATGGCCTTTTCAAAAAAAAAAAATACAGTACAGTACAGTACTATTTTTTGATGCAATACAATACTCCTAGAGTATTTTTTTAAAATAAAATACTCATACAGTACTTAAAATACATTTTATTTAAAAAATAAATAAATACTCATACAGTACTTAAAATAGAAAAATGGTGTAAATGACAAAATTTAGTAAAAAAACACTTTTTTACAATTTAGTTTTTAAAATAAACGTTAGGGTGGTCTACACTTTTTTTTGATGGACTGATTGTACCTTTGGGTGGTCTTTTTAGTACAACTTGTACTAAAAATGAGCCATTGTTATTGTTAGTATATTCCATTTTTTATTCTTAAAAAAAACAATTTAAAATACTATAGGATAACCACAAAATCTCTTGAAGTAGAGTTGACAAAACTTTATTCTGTAACTTTTAGAGATGACAAAGTACTACAAAAATTAAAAAATTAATGTCTGAACGTTGAATTTTTAACAAACAAAAAAAACTATACCTGAAATTGTAAAAATAAAAATAGTTTTCTTAACAGCATTGCATCATCACAAAAAGTTGCAATAAAGCCATTAGAGCACGACGTAAGTTTTTTTTTATTGTATTTTAAAGATTGTGAAGTATTTAAATGGAACACTGATCTAAGTGCTCAAATTTGGTCAAAAAATTACTCCTTTTGGGACAGAATTCTAAGAAACGAATTAAGTTATTTTTTAATATTGTCAACCAATTTTTAGAAATGACAAACTTTGCTGAACATTGGACAATTTTTGGTAAAATCTAACCAAATAAAATTTAAACATAGGTAAACTACAAGCAATCTCTAAAAAGTGGGGAGAGTAGACACAATATTAAAAGAGCATGAAGGTTATTGGGGATGCATTCAAACCAAATAGTTTCAGTGATCAATAATTTGGCCACTTGTGTCGTGTATTGAAACTCACGAGTTGTGAAGGACAAGGGTGCGCACTCTTAGGAGTGCGGCGTGCGGGATATGTGGATGGACAATTGACTCACTCGCCTAGCACTCTTAGCAGGGTTGGTTAATATTTTGTAGTCACTGCATGAGCATAGACTTTTGATCTTGAAAAATGATTTACAAAAAATATGAAATTTATGATTAATTAAATACATTAAAGAAGGAAATGGCAACCACCACCAAAAAAACAAAAACTACTACAAAGACATAACTTTCTTCTATTATTATCCCCTGACTAGACTTTTCTTTTTTACAAGGAAGCAAAAAATGCAGAAACTGTACTTGAATCTCCTGTACATCTCCTGAGTATATTCACACGGCAAGGCAGCTACAAATAAAACCTCCTTATGGATGTTCACATTCTAATGTTTCAGTTCCTTTTCTGTTATAAACCAGATTCATGAGCCCAAAAGGCATCTGGATCAGGACAAAATAGAGAAAAGTCCTGGATTTCCATATTCGCTATATGCCAATTGACAAAACGGGCTTGTACCGACTTGAATAGAAAAAGGATGATGGGCAAAAGCCAACATTTATCATCTTCCCTGCAAGAGCATTCCATCAAAACTTAAAATAGAGTACCAAGTTAAAAAATACAGTACACCAAGAAGTTCTAAAAGAACGTATGCGATAAAAATTATAGTAAGCAAAGCAAAATCATCAAAACTAACTAAAACCAATTTAGTGGCAAAGGACTCCATGGATCCATGTAACAATAATGACTAGCCCACATTTGATCGGAGGAGACATTGCTTCCACTTTGTTGATGGCTCAAAAAGAATGGGGAAATATGAGGGGATTACATGTGGCTAAGGAAAAGTGGCGGGCAATCTGGAAAAGAAATTGTTAGGAGCTACAAAACTAAGTAAGGATTGGGTGTCAGAAATTGGCCATCTAAAGTATTGGCTCTAGTGGCAAAATGGCTGTGGTCACTGGATGCCCATTGTAACAAACTATTTAGTGCATGGTTTAGATTGAAACAGGTGCAATGTCAGGTGATCACTGCTTGTTATGTCAGGTCCTGGAAGTGCATCTATTAGGGTCATATTTTTTCAGAGCACTATAAACTCTTGGTCGGGGGGTTTTGGCACTTGTATCAAGCTCTGGGAGGACATCGCTGTTGAAAATGCCTTTTTGTTAGTGGCCTATTCCAGAACTATATAATCTTTCTACATTCCATATTTTCGCGACTAAAATATTTTCACGGCGAAATACATCCTCTTGCAAAATCAAACTTTTATATTTGTGGTGGAAGATTGTGACAAGATTGAATCTGAGAGGGTGTAAAGGAAGTGAGACCTGATGACCAAACACGGCAGAGTAGTACAAAGAAAATAAGCAGGAGAAATTTTGTGATATTTCAACATGAGCTCCTTAACACAGATACACTGGCTTGTATCTGTGTGGCTCAATTAAAGCAGTAGTAAAAGCACAGAATAAAAATGAAATAAGAAATAACCATTTCTGTAGCATTGAAAATGCAAAGATAACTAACTACCCACACCAAATAAATCCATACTTCGGCTTTTTGAATATTATAAATGACACTTTCCCTCGGACAAGTCTTACCAAAACCTCTATGCAGTAAGGATAAAATCATGCAATAATTCTTCAGATTTGATTTCTTAACGTAACCATCAGACACGGGTAAATTTAAACAGAATTCATGCCGGTTGTAAAATATGTCATTGTTTTGAGAGGAAATGATGCCATTAAGAAGTTGATTACCTCTTAACATTCCGTGTACTTGCCTCATCAGGGTAGTGCATGCGGGATAATGTATAGTGAAGGAGGCAACAAATAAAAGCCACTCCCTGCATACGCCGGTGCACACACGTTAGATAAGGAGGAAATATATTTCAAATGATTACATGAATGAACATATTTTAAAAAGTTAAAAATTCAATATGCCTAGAACTTTTTAGCTTTCCCTATTTAATCAGGATTAGGAGTCCTGTACTTTCATGATTAATTTCATATTTAATTAGAATTAAAAGTCTCAACAAGGGTAGTACCTAGTCTTTTCTGTATCAAATCATAAATTCAAAGTCTAATCTTTTCTCTTCCCTTCTTCCTTATCTAAAATCCAATTATTTCAACACTACTTTCCTTATAACCCAAAATTTTACCACTAAATATTGCATTTTTCAAGTACAAATTATTCAGTTGCAATTTTGACATTTCCAAGTAAATGTGATATAGTAGTTAGAGCCTTTTCATATGCTTAACAATATCATTCAGCAGTTTCCTCTGAACACTTTAATACAGTCCATATTTTTAAAGCAGGTTACTCACAACAAAGTTTTACTGTTTCTCATCTACTTTATATGTGTAATGGGACGTTATACCAAATGGCATCACAGTATAAGCAGAACTTACAATGTTAGACAGAGAAGTAGCATTCCACAGTGCATAAACTCGAGAAGGTGAAGCTCTTCTAGGTTCTTTACTGAATAAAGCATTCAAACCAGCAGGAAATGGGAAAAGTAGAGATAGAGGAAGGATTAGTAAAACAGAAAGAAAAGCTGCAAGAGAAATCCAGTAGAACTGAAGCAACATGAGGACAGTGACCAAAAGATCAGCCAAAAGCATCAAAGTAATCAGCAGTTGCACAGTATCCTGAAACAAACATGTCATGTATTAGACAATGTTCAATTTATAGTTGTGGAGGTGAATCACCTAAAACAATTTAATTACCTGACGACCAACAGGTCTAGTGTTGCACAACAGCATCGAAAGTGGGAATAGAAAGTCTCTTTTGAAGTCCAATGATCTTAAGGTAGCATCATTTAACAGGCCACCATTAATACCTCCAGTTATCCTTTTAAGAGATAACGAATTGCTCATGTATTGCCAATTATGTTGTAGCTGCTGAAGATTCTTTATCCCATGTGCCACATTTTGCCTGTCATGAGCACAAAACAAAATCCCATGAAGCTAATATACATAAGGTATTTATAAAACAAACCATGAATTCTTGCCTTCCTAATCTCTCCATCTAGGAGGAATGAAAACAATGTCAAGGATTCATGCAACTCAAGATGAGATGAGATGGTTGATCTCATTCCCTGTCATGTTATGGCTTAATTGGATTAAACCAAGCTACAGTCTTAATGTATGCATGCAGTATTAACTCAGCGTCATAAATTACCTCATAGCTTCATCAGTACCAACCCGAGTATCAGACTGGTGCAAACCATGAAGGGAATATTCCCCAACTGCTACCACAACACCCAGCTGATAGTAACCAGAAGCTGTTGCTTGGAACCATCCAAGTTCAATTTTAACTCCGTGGAACTCAAGCTGGGGGTTTGCATGGCTATTTATCCAATCAATAACAGGACCTAGTGCGGTACGAATTGATCCATGCCTCACTGTCCGTAACTGAGCATTTAGTCCAGATACCAAGCGATTCCAAACAGTTGCTGGGACATGCTGTTGATATAAAGGTTGCACTTGTATGTGAGTTATGTATAGAGAAAAAAAAATAACTGACTAAATCTTAACAACCAGCCTAATCAAGAGACCTGGCCAAGGAGGTTGATCAACAGTGTATCACTGTGAAGGTTGTAAGGCGCCATATAGCTCCCATCCCCACCAAAAATAATGCACATGGGGAATCTCTTCTGTATAATTGATACAATGTCTAATCTCTTCTCATCACCACCAAGGAAAAAATCAATGTATGCTACCATTAAATCTGGAGTTGCCCCAACCTGCATCAATTGTTTCTTAAATTAAAGACATTAATATGGAGGAAAGCGTGCACCACTTAACACATTGAAAACCTTAACTTGCAAGGTCTTAAATTCAAATACCAGTTTGTCAGAGAAAATTGGTTTACGTATGCATAAATAACATTATTGCTTACAATTGTCTAGTGTGTAAATGAAGAGATGCAGTCTAATAAACATGACAACATCATCCGAATTTGGATACAGCCAAGTTGTAACTTTCAAGTTAACGTACTGATTGCTTATATGAAAATCTAAATGTTCACAAAGAAGTAACCAACAAACTTTCTGATAGTATATTACTAATCAAGATATAATTCTTAGAAGTTGAAGCATTTTAATGAATAGAATATGGGTGAATAAATACATTGGTAAAAATCTCTACCATTATTAAACATGCTTATACCATGCTCAAGAAGATATGCAATTTATGGAAATCTTTCCAAGGAAAACCAAAAATGAAATCTTGATGGTGAGAAGGTCAACATAATTATATTCAGTGAAAGGCCAGCCGCTTATACCATAGGAATATGATGCACTAGTATCAAAAAATCACATAACCTTAAAAATCAATTCATTTTAGAATTTTAGTTTAGCTTTGATTTTTCATGATGACTGTATTATTATTCCTTAACATTTACTAGAAGCTTTTCAGATTTTTTATATCAACCTAAGACTAACTTTGTCCTTCTCTTTATGTACTGCTACTGTCAGCAGACCAGGCCTTGGCCTATTATTGGTGTTGGATTGTTCGTTTGATGTTTGTGTCTTGGCTAGGAAGCCCGAGTTAAGATTCTCTCCATTTGCTTAAAATAAATGGAGAATGTCATTTAGTGAGAGATAGATACAAAAAAGTTGATAGTGGGTCCTATCCATAGTAACAGAATTCGCTGTGGACCCATGCGAACCGGTTCGCGGTACTTTCACGAACCCGGTTCACCTAAATTCGAATGTAATTCGCAAAAAGGCAAGTACCAGATTCCGGGAAGCTGCAGGGTGCTATCACTTTAATAAAATTTAAACTAATTAATTAGGCTTGGGAATTGAAACATCACTTTAATAAAGTGATGAGCCAGTGGCCCCACCATCACAACAACTCAGTCATGACTATTGGTGTTATTACTTATATGATAGAGGTGGTGTAAGCTTCTATATTTATAAGCTCAGCTTCCTTTCAATATCCACAAAGTGCCCGATGTGGGACTTTTTCTTACACTATTTTTTTCTTTGCAAATCACATAGCATACATATATTATATGTGACGTACCACGAACCCATAGCGTACCGACTATGTATACCCTCCCACGTACCGAATTCTTTATGAGTGACGTACCGCTTACCCGAACCCGTACCACGTACCAAAGCGAATTGCGAACCATGTGACTATGGTCCTATCACTAAGTGGGTCCCACCACTATTAATTATTTATATTTTATTCCAAATTTCATTGTGTCTCTATCTCTCCAGATGGAAAAAATTGAGAGGGTACTAACTCAGGAAGCCTTACTAACCTACAAATCACCCTTAACCCTCACATTTCCAAATTCCCAATGAACCTTTATTCTGCTTATTTATTACAACTTCATCCTTGATACATCAAAGAAATTTCAATATGTTAAATCCTAAAGTCCTCTGCTTACCTACATCATTCTACCTTGTCTCTAACTATTGCAAGAAAAATTATATCAGCAAAAGTGAATAACTAGGAACTTTGTGGAAAATACTCCAGGATGTTAATGTTTAAAAAGTCAAACCTTCATCCCTTTATACAAAGCACGGGATCGACAGGAGCGTAGACAAGAATGATCATATTCAGACTTGACATATTCCTGAAGGCGGCCAATTTTGACTGTTCGCCGCCAACGCTTCCAAGACCAAGCACAAGGATATGCCACAATTGAAAGTATACTGTGCACAGATCCTTCCCACCAATCATATGCAGCAACAGAATTGATCTCATCAATAAATCTATTAAAAGCATCCTCATACCTGCATCCCATTAGGATCAAATCCTAATCAGAACTATGATTATTGTTTAAGAGTAAAGGTATAATATAAAACAATTAATGTGTCGTTTCAGCTAACAGATAAAACTTTTGGGATGGATGATTGATAACATTGTTTCAAAAACTGTTAGGAGAAGGCATATTAATAATTTAATATTACATCACAGCAGTTTTACAGTATTATGATGAGAGATTTGAATGCTAAGGTGTCATTAAGCCTCCCAAACTGGGTTTGTTTATCTTTTCTTTACACATAGATGCTTGATGTAGAATTTTTATTGAGGAGTCTTTCCCGTACCAGACGTCTTTTGCAATAGAAACTAAGAAAAACTTGTTTGGCGGCAAATATAGGAATTCAAGAAGTACAGAGTAAAATAAGTTCGACCTAGGTGGAATAGCCGTGATTTTTAGCAACACTGAAGATTTATGATTTGGACTAAAACAAATATACTATCCAGTATTTATCAGCACATGGACCACAAAGTAAAATGACATCAGAATCCATGACATGCACATGTGAATAAGTATTTTCTTACACAATTTCAATTATAGCATGGGGAGGTGAGTAAGGAAGATGCCAGGGTTCTCTGAACGTATTGGGACCCATAAAGTACATTCTGTGTACATGACTTTGAGTTTCATCAGTTCTGGCTCCACGCACCTAGTTTAAAAAAAACAAATGTAAAGCATCCAATAGTTTCAGACGTAATGTGTTGAAGGTCAATTATCGCCACAGCAAGACCTAATTAAACAGTGCACACTTTGGTATCAGAATAGTACCTCGGAAAGAGAAAGGAGATGTGGAAAACTATGATGATTATGGTGTTCAATTGAACTCGAACTATGATATGAACCAGAACCAATCAACTTGATTCTCAAAGTACTTAATAGCAGAGCCAGCAGTAATAAAACGAATGACAACACTACAGAAAACAGCCAGGGACCGCCAAATGTATAAATTAGCTCCTCTAGAGGTGTATAGCAATTCGGCATTCCATACTTATCTGATATACATTTATATGGACAAGAGCGTGTTGTAACTCCCCCTGCAATGAAAAGGACCGCATTAAAAATGAGAGATAGAGCAAAGTTAGGGACATAAAGCCAATATAAACAATCAAAGATACCTCGTTTATATATGAAATTTGCACGATTTGGAAGAAGATCGAGAGGACAAGGAATGCAAAGATGTGCATCGGAACCATCGACATCTTTGTAAGTACCAACAGGACATTCCTGAATATTTTACAAGAGAATAGAATTACGTCTTCTAAAAATATACGTACAATGGGGCAAAACGAAAAAACATTTTTTCAAAGCGGAGCTCGCTAGTTTCTCCATATTTCTTGTTTACCACAGAAAGTGACAGATAGATGCACATATCCAATATTCTAGGCAAAAACAAATGAATAAAAAGAAAACCAGTGGAACAAACCTCGCAGAAGATTCCATACAGGCCTTTTGGACATGCTTTCCCAGTTATGGTACCCTCCTGTCCATGAAAGCCATCATTGTCTCCAGCGCCTCCACTGTTTAAAATCATAAAGAGGTGCTATTTTTTAGCAGTTTATTTAAAGAAAATGTATGTTACCTTTTTAGCGAAATAATGATTACTGATTACATTATTTACAACAATCATGCTTCAAGTTACTTAATATAGTAAAATTTCAGATTGGTACTCAAAAAACTATGGTGTATGTTCATTAGTCCTCTAAAGATGAAAACAGTGTTCTAGACCAAGGAAAAGCAGGAACGTTCTATTATGCTCTGATTCTAAACCCAGTAACAGAAAAGTGATGAGGCATACCTATAGTTCATGGTGCCGCTAATACTTGCAACGGGAAAATATTCTTCCCCCATACCAATCTTTGACCAATGGAAATGAACTCGGCCTCCTCCTCCACCACCACCACCAAGGGAGCCACCATTACCCCCAACAATAGATAAGGAGGAACTCTCCAAAAGCCTGAATTCTTGAAGGAAAAGAAGGACTGTTCCACCAGAACCTCCGCCAAGACCACCAACCAAAGAACCATCACTGCTTGTTATTGCTTTGCTAAAGCTTTCACCATCGGCCCTCAAGGATCCATAAAGGTCAAGCCTCAAAAGTGGCCACTGAATGGATCCCATCACTAGCCAAATTTAAACAAGAATAACTTCTATTAGAGAGTATTACAAAAAGTATAGATATTTTCGTCATATAAACTATAAAGAAGAGGCAGACATAGAATCTGCATCCATGTTAACATCAGAAGCAAACTAGATAATCTGTTTTATTGAAACATATAAACTCAAGGGATATTTAAAACTATTTACCAATCATCCCTCCTCCAACAACATGCCCATATGACTCATTAGGGCCCTTAGTTCCACTTCCCAATTCACATGGAAGAATAGCATTTCCATATTCATTGCCACCAATACTCATTATCCCATCGAAATATCCAGCCCCTCCTCTTCCACCATGTCCAGCACCGCCGCCAGCTCCATTCAAAAAATTCCCCTTACCAATGCCTTCGGTGCAACCTGAAAAAGGTCTTGATCTAATTAAAATATAAAATTATAATATCCTTTTTTGGCAATTAGCATTTTGACTAGCATGCAAAAACTTAGAAGGGATGAAAGTAACCAAGAGTAACGGATTTTGAAAAAATTTAGTTACCTAATTCAGAGGCCGTAATGATACCATCAGTATCAACAATCACAGTCCTTGCCCTGTGAATATGAATTATGCTTCCCTTCATAATGCCATTTACAATAAGATCCTCAACACGACAAATCTACAAACACTCAAAAGAAGAAAATATTGCTGTTATTGAACCTCAGTCAAAAAGCAATGCCCAACCAAAAAGTTGAATGTGTTGTACTAAGGAGAAATGCACTGTACTTGTCGGTATTTCAGATCACTTTTTTCTATAAGTTTAAAACTCTTCATACTTTCACCTAACAAGTTAAGCTTTTAAGATATTTGGTTCATGACAAATTGCATTAAATGCAACAGAAGTGGGGGGGAAGACGTTCCAACTGAGTGTAATAACTGAATACCAAAAAAATAGTGCAAGAATGTCTTTTAAAAAAATAAAAAATACATCTAAAAGTAAAACCTGTGCTAGAAACAAATCTTACTTGAAGTGAGAAGGATAGTGTATAATTGACATGACAGTCGTCAGGTGGAGTTATCAAATCTATTGGGCATCTCTGAGTGTCACAGAGATGTTTTGTAACCCTACAAACATCATTAAGAAAACAGAACAATATAATCAATTAAGTTTAGAGTTTCAGGAGTTCAACAGCTGGATGGAAAACATTTAAGTCAAGCAATGCGGCTACAAAAGCAATCATACTTACGTGCCTCTACTAGCATCATCATCCAAAGGCGCTTGAAGTAAAGAACCTGGACCAACCTGTCAGGAGGGGAGGGCTGTTAAAATACTGCATACAAATTCATGAATTCTGGAAACAGTGACAACACACAAAACTTGTCGTAATGCGAAAAGAAAACAGAAAGCCTTGAAAAGAAAACAGAAATAGAACATGTGCATGCTGAAAATTCCTGCTTGCTGATCCATCTATACTGTGGCTATGTAGATATTTGCTCCTACTAATCGTAGACAGTATGTTCAAAGAGTTAATTGATTTTATCTTTTGGATATTGGCATCCCCGGCATGAGGGAGAGCCCTAAACAATTAAAACTCTAGAAAAATGTAATACAAATCTCTTGTAAGTTGTAACACTTAAAATTCTTTAGAAAACTATAAGAGTATTACTGTATTTGTAATTGCTTACAGTTACATTATAGAAGAGAGACAAGGATAGCCGCTGGCCTTTGATAGCATCACCATCACCAGTTAATTGTAGCAGCCCCTGACCATATAAGCCCAAGTTTGTATTTGAACTAATTACGGAACGTTGCTGCAAAGGTAAGAAAACACAATCACCGTGAACACTCCGACCCGCGAAGAACAAGATATGGTTCTGTTAGCAAGAATACTACATAACTTGAATTAATGATAAAGACCATTTACCCTTAGGACAGCCAGATTTCTCACTTCAAGTACTGAAGCAGACACAACAGTACTTTTACCACCGTCAATTTCCATTGTGGAGTTCCACATGAGTAGCATTTTAACAGCAACTCTAAATGCACCAAAAACCTTCATATATATATTAAAGGTAAAATTGTTAAATAATAAGCTGACAGTTGAAACTAAAGCTCACATAAATAGGATTCTAAAATAAGGGACGCCTAAATGGATTGAGAGTAGAACTAAAATTACAGAAAAAAACACTTTGAATCGCTATATTGTACCTTTATGATAGAATCACTCAACAAAAGTTCTTCTGCAACAAGCTCAAATTCGGAAATTGGAAAATCAGACAACCCAAAGATTAAGCTTCCTCCATTATATACACTTATTTGGCCTCTTACCTTCATAATTGGAGAATTCAAATAAACATCATATATTAGGCTTCAAGGGTTAAAAATCGCATGGACTAATAAATAAATTAAATGAAATATATATAATGGTCCAATGAAATTATTTTCAAACGCAAAATGTAATATTAAAGAAAAAGTTTCACACAGGACCTTTTATTCTTGAAAACTCTATAAGGAAACCAAATTGGCTCACTATAGTCGTTATAACAAAATCAAGGTATCCACAACTTAAGGGAAACATGGCAAGAATCTCTACTAGCATTAATATATACTTTTAAAAGCCATGGCTCTGTCATACACAATGTTTTATAAAGTAACTCAAAGATCGACAGAAGCTGTTAAGGAAGAGAGAATAGATACATATATGATTGAATCCATCTGTCTAAATTACACAACAGATATGCTAAGATAGTCATGATGTAATTACAAGAATAAAAAAGTCCTCACTAAAATAGTTGCAAGATATGACTAGCTTATTTACATTTATTTCAACGCTCTCTCTCGTGCTAAAGTGTATATATATAGGTCATACAAACCAAGCTTGGTACATATATTTACTTATCATTGGACATATATTTACAAAAAAAAGGTTGTCCCTAAATATAAGACTCGCTACAAATTACTAGATGCATTTATCACTCTTTTTCCAATTAGACCCCTTATTAATACCATCAAATTATTTTCGAATATGATAAGTAATATTGAATGCACTTATCTACAAAGGGTAATTTAGTAATAGTCACACATTTCAGACAAATTTATTACTCCAACAACTTTTCTTAATACCCGTGTTTTTGTAGAGTGTTCGTATTAAAAGGGACAGAGGGAGTAATAAATTACAGAATGCTTCGTGAAAGTGGAATTGGATGTGATATGTGGCCTGAAAACTGTTATGAAAGAAGTGGTCTGTTGCAGCAAAAATTCTCTGAAAAATGTGTAAAATATAGTGATAAAATGGCTACATAATGTGTATAACTTTCCTACCTGAACTCTGGACCAAACAAGTGGAACCAAAACTTTTGCATTATTTTCCACATAAACATTTGACCATAAAGGACTGGTTGAGAAGTCAAGCAAAGGAGTTTCTGTTTCTGTTGAGACATTGTCATTGCTGACTTTTAAACTTAGTAAATTTGCATTGAAGTATGTGCCAGCTGCTCCAGAATTCCCAGTGCAGCCAATACTCGAACCACCTGTCACAACAAATGCATGTATTGTGTAGAAGTTTCTTCTATTCAAATTAAAAAAAAATAATAATAATAAGGCATGCTTGCATGTTATATGAATAGAAGAAAATTGAAGATACAGCAACTATCAAATTGTCAGCCAAAAACTTTATATCAAGAGAACATATATAAAAACATTAAGTGCAACATCAACACCACCAAAAGATTCGGGTTTTGTGCGAGTGTGTAAAGGAATTAAACTCCTTGCTTTTGGACAGAGGTTGGCATCCACCTCTTTTCACAAGGATACAAGGGAAGTCCTTCAAAGAGTCTAAAAGAATTAAGCTTGTAAGAGACGGAAACAGATACTTGCTTGACATGAAGGACATCAATGTGACAATTGAAAGCCAATCACATAAAAATGGACTCTAATCTGGAATAATGGACAGATTCCAGAATCTAAAACAAGAGAACAACATTTCAGATAATCTTCAAAATTCAATGGAAAGCCTGACAAGTTGAGAGCTTTTGGTAACAATTGACATCTGCACTCTATACTCATAAAATTTAAAGGATTGAAAACGGGCCAGGTTTCTCAATTAAAAATGAAATTTTTCCTTTACAGCAATTTATGTATCACCTACTGTAGCCTGTATGTAACTTAGTATTATAGAATTATTTTTTCCTTTATGAAGGAAGTATCATGTCCTCACCTACACTCATTTTCTTTTAGTAAAAATGTGGTATTTTGCTTATTTCGAAAATTGCGAACAACTTGTATTTGTTTAAAAGAAACTCTATTGTTTGGCACTTTGATTTACATAGATTTAGCTTAACACGCTTACGGTAGAATTAAACATCAAGCATGGGTCATCTTTGGTTTGACCACCATGTACAGAAAGTGAATGGAAACAAACCATGGACAGTAATTTTAAAATCTTCTTGTATGCTGTAACAATTAAGTGATATTCTTCCTCCACCGCCTCCACCCCATCCCATCCCACCAGCAGCACTGATAATACCATATCCCTTCCTACACTCATCCAAAAAAAAAAAGCCAAGTCCATAAGAAAGTTACAAGAACATTACACTACACAACATGTGTTAGTTCCCTAATAAACATATGATAAAGATAGTTGTAAAAACTAGAAACTACTCAAAAACCTTCAACAAATACAATTCCAAAAATATCAGCATTTCTTCAGAAGAAAAAGAATACTGCCATTTGCAAATTGTAAATGAAAAAAGAATACTGTCATATGCAATTGGCAAGTAGTAACTGTTAGTAAAAGTGACTTCAGGTGCCTTAAAAATGCATTTTCCTCGTCAATTAATAGTTACAGACAGCCTTAAAAATAGTTTAGAAGCCATAACATGAAAAACAGGTATATGATAACAGACTGACAAGTACTTCATACTCACAACTTTATGGCATGTACTATTATACTTCCGCCGGAACCACCTCCCCCATCATACCCTCCATCTCCTCCCTCTGCAGTAACAGACCCATTTAAATATATAGTGTCCTTCACTAGAAGCTTAATACGCCCCCCACCATTCCCTCCATATTTTTGTTCATCAGACTTTCCACCACCCTTGCTCCCATAGCTCCATGGTTCAGCCAATGAAGACCATGCATAAACATCACCACCCCAGTTTGTCTTATTGTTTTTTTTACAAGATGCACCACGCCCACCATGCCCTCCGCCAGCACCTTCATTATTAACAGGTGTGCCACTAGTTTGGGAAGGTGGTGCCCCACCCAAAGATGATGAGTTTATAGAAGAAATGCAGTCCATGGTGACATTAGCAGCTGATATAATAACAGAACTAGCAACAATAGATGAATTTTGACCAAGTTTAATGTTGCCAGATACATTGACTGTTATCATGCACTCTTCTACAGGACATAAGAGTGAAACATGGGAAAGTATCTCGAGGTTCCCAGTACCATATATGAGAATATCGGATTTCAAGTAATGAGTCGAGCTTAGCAAGCATGTTGTATTAAAAGATCCTACACCTTCCAAATCCTCGCAAGAAACGGACTGATTCAACGTTTCAGCAAATGCAAAGTCATTGAGCTGAGAATCATCTCTGATAAGCGACTCGGTAGAACCCAAAAAGAGTTCTCCGGAGCAAACAGAAAGGCAAGATATATGAAGAAATCCCAATAGAATGCAGCACCAGAGGTACTTGAGCATTACCGTCGAGTGCATCACCAACTACAGGAGGTAGGTATGGATAGAACTGAGAATGAATGTAAAGTTTCAATAAGCTATGTGAAGATGATTATCTATCTACCTATAGTTATTTCTGCAAGAAATTAGCAAAGAATAAGAAAGTGATTATGCAATTGGCATGAATAAAACACGCAATTATATATATGTTTGGAGGAATGAGTGAGTGAAGATGAATGAAATATATATAATATTGAATTTGTTAAGTTAATTCATGGAAAGGTGCAGAAGGGTGAAATTCAACAAGTAACAAAGCTCGATCGGAAAAGAATTCATGCAATGCGATCGGAGTGATTAAGTAGAGAAGTGAGTGAACTAACCGTAACAAGTGAGTGAATCTTTCTCTGATTCTGTTTGTTGATGAAAGGTCAGAGACAGACTCTCAGAGTCAGAGTCAAGTGAGAATCGTTTTTCTTTCTCTTTTTTGCTTTTTCACTTTTTCATTCTTCCAATTCAATTTTTTTAGATGAGTGAAAATAAAAAAGCACGCTCTACGCTTTGTATTGGTTTAGTTAACGTAGGAAAGAGAGTCCAACCTACGTTTTGCATAGCTGGAGCCTGGAATGGAAATGGAACCTGCGACTTTCTCTCTCTGTCTCAGTCACGCTGCTTTAGTATATTAGTATTATTTTTACTACTTTTACTCCAAAATCAACTATTCAATTCTTCAAATAACTCTCTTTTCTTTTATTTTGATTAGGTAATATATTTCCGTTTTAAATACTCTCTCTTCGGTCTTTATTATAAGAAACAATTGATTTTTTATGTTCATTGTGTAAGTAATGTATCTAACCTATATTTATAACAAAATACATTAATTATTCAATGAATCTAAAAAGTCAATTGTTTCATATAATAAAAATCGGAGGAAGTATATAAGAGAAAGTTGACTTACTTAAAATTGATGTATTTGCTTAAAATTTAGATTAAGATCTCTATGAGGATGAATGTCCACCCTGACGGCTTTAAGAATGGAGAATTCAGTCATGTTAACATACGGGGTGAGATTAGATTTTTTTGCCATAAATGAGGCATTTGAAATGATGATATTGATGGTAGTTTTCCAATAGATGCATTTGTTTTGACATCGAGCCTGGTTCCTAGCATACTAGATTAAGTGAAGATATTTGTGAGGCAAGCTAAGATGACCACTTTACGCTAAGGGGTCCAACCTTCATAGAGAGACCAAATATCTTTTACATAAGTAAATTGAAGAGACTTGTTCAAGATTGTAGCCAGCTACCAACAATAGGTAGGTGAATGAGATTGTTTTGATCAGACCAGTTAGAGAATTCTTCCATTGGTAATCTAGCAGGTAAATGAGCACTCTTGTGTTCATGGGCTCCTCACACTGAATTAAAATCCTTAACGAGATATCAAGGAATGTTGAATTGGATTGTAAATTATGTAAAGCACTACATAAAAGTCTTTTTTCTCTATAACATGTTGATCTATAAACAGCAGAAAAGGTAAAAGTTGTGTTGTTTTCGCGAAGGGTAAAAGAAACTTGATGATCATCAGAGCTAACAACTTGGGATTCAGGTGGTGTAAAGTGTTTCTATTGTTCACGAAGAACAGTTTCAAACCTGGTATATTAAGCAAGTTAGCATGAAAATTAGAAAAACTTATCCAAGGTTTTGCTATGAAAACTAAATCGGATTTATGAAGTATAATTAACCTCTTTAGAGCCAATCTTGACAAGGAATTAGCTATTCCCCTGGTGTTCTAGAAAAGACTTATCATATAAACGGTTTGGGATTACCAACCTTAAACCTAGTGAAAATGTACCTTTCCATGGCAACTTGTTAGGCTTTTTCTGATTCATATGGGTGACAAGTGAGAATTTAAATGCTAAAAGATTTTGTTGTTCTTCTCTAGAGATTACATTATCATTGTGTTGCTCATCCTCTAATCTAGCAGCAAAAAAAGCGCCTTCCTTCCATTTTCTTTGTTCTTCATCTTTCTCTATTAGATTAGGTCAAGATTCACGAAGGAAGTTCATATCTTGTTGGATTCTGACTGGAATATTTGAATTGTGTTCTTGACTTGAACCCTGGAGGGAAGTTTCATCATATTGTACCTGTGTTGCATCTACAAATTTTGAGGCATCCTCTTCATGTTAAAATTTTCTTCATCTGTCTCTTCATTATGGTTATGGACTTCATTGTTGATTCAGTGATTCATACTTTGAGACTTAACATTATTTGTTGTTCCTTGAATCTCTTCTACATTTTGAATTTATGCTTCTTTTGATTTCTCCTTCTCGTTCATTTCATTATTCTCAACTCCAAGCGTCCAGATTGACTAGGGGTTGCTTTCTGTCTCTTGTCTGCACAAAATCCTTAGTTGGCTCCTTAAAAGACTCTTTACCAGGTCTTCTAATGAAATTGTCATCTTTTGTATCATTCTCCCCTTCATTAGAAGTCACATTGACTTTGGCCCTTCTACATATTCCAACACGGTGGCCAATAGAATTGAAATAAATTACAAAAATCTAGCAGGTTTTCATACTCCGAATCCAGAAAGAAGGCAAAGCCTTTCCTTTCAACCAACACTTTATGTCTCAAAATACCAGCGAGATCAATGCCAACCAAAACCCTTACAAAGTGACCAAATGTACGTTCAAACATGAATTTGTCTGTAACATAGTCAATACGCAACGAGCTTCCAAAACTACTTGCAATAGAAAATAAAACAGGGCGTCCAATACTCTTGCGAAGATGGCAAATTTTTAACCACACTTGCACATATGTATTCTTTTGAATGTTAGGATTAAAATCAGTTGTCCAAGCAAATAGTTTAAGCAATCCTACACTCAAGTTCTAGGATCCAACATATGTCACACTCCTAGCATCTTCTACTGAAAGAAAAAAAAAACACGTAAAAACGCTTACCTATGGAGGTAATGTTCCATCGACGGAGTGGTTTGAGCTTTTCCTTTAATGCTACGACAGTGAGTGGATTGGAACCCTCAGGCCATATGATGCGAGCATGTAAATTGTATTTACATGTTTCTAAATCTAAGAGGCACTCTTCCTCGGGAATGATAATAGATAATTTATCATGGTGATAAGGGCGGTTGTCATGGTGATTGATTTTGTTGAGGCGGTGGCAAGATCTAGGGGTTGGTGGATAAGGTCCAATAGGGTTAAAGATGGTGAAGTCGGTAGTTGGGTTTGATTTGGTTTAGGTTTTGAATGGTAGTAGTTTGTGCAGTAGTGATGGCGAGAGGTTCATTTGTTGTGAATGATGAACATCACCGAAAAATTGCCATAGCTCACTTTCACGTGGTTCTTTTTTTCTCTTTTTCGAAAATAAATATTCGTTAAAGGAAAGAAAAACATCTATCAATGTTATAATTATTAATTGACCAAGTGATTGTGATATAAAAATCTAAATAGATAAACTCGTTATTTACTCTCTTTTTTTACTTGAAATAAACTATTCAAATAGCGATTGAATTCACCGAATGACGAGTTGTTCGAAAAAATTCGAGTTTGATTTATGGTTAGGCCAACTTTAGTCAAGTCTTACTTGCTTTCTCGTCAATTCTGAATAACTAGAGTCCTTAACCCGAAAATCAGAAGGTTAACAAAAGAAAAAACTACATAAACAAATAAAACCTATTGTCAACAAAAATTACGAATAAACAAATAAACAATAATAATATTAATTATCGTCTTTGTAAAAAAAATATTAATTATCATCTAAAATATTCTTTAAAAAATATTTAAAGATAATATACATCGAAGATTTTTTTTGAGAAAATGATACATTGAAGATATTAACTACTATGCATTGATATTTTTTAAAATGACCAAGCAAAATTTAATAAAATAACAAAATGATCAACAATCGATACATAACTAAAACTAAAATTTCCCTAAATAAACTAAAATCTGAATTTCGTCAAAAAGAAACTAAAACTAAAATATTGTAAAAAACGAAATAAATAACTATTGCATTACGATGCAATGCAATAGTTAAATGAAAATTATTGATTGTGTAAAATAATTCTACATGGTAATAATAGTTATTGAACTAGGAATTATGTCAAACACATTCTATATCACTGTTCACAAATTAAAAAAGATTTATATGATAATAGTAGTCATTATATGATAATAGTGTTGGTACAATCTGATGCATTCCTACATACACGTGTAGGATAGAAATGGAGTGCTGAAAATGACAGTACTATATTAGTGTAAATTCACTATCACTATTTTCTTCAACAAATCTATGTGTTGCGTGCTTCATCAACTGAATAAGACTAATACTATTATTTAACTACCTTTTGAATTTGACATTTCTTTTCTCAAGATGTTCAAGAATGTCCAAATTAGTGAATTACTATATTAAGCTTAATTTTCTTTTGCATCGTCCACATCTGGTTTCCCTATTTGGCATTATACAAGTATAAATTATTGGACCATATATAACAACATAAACCACAACTGCCAAGCTTATGCTAAAAGTATTTATGATCGAAGAAACATAAATATAATTACTTGATATGATATTACATTTAAGAATTTAGGATAGGATCTGTTTGGTTCCAGAGGGTTGGGAGAGATATTGAAGCGGAGGAAGAAGAGAGATTTTAAAAACTTTTTTATGTTTGAATTGATGTGGGAGGTATGGAGAATTTGATGGGAGAGAAATGTAAATTACATTTTAATATCAATAATGCTACTAACACACTCTTTTAACACTTAAATGGGCTCCGCAAGTGGACGTTATGATTGAATTTCTCAGATTAATCGATTTTTGGGTCGGATACCGAGTTTAAAAATCATAAGAATCATACTAAATTTTGCATGAAACTCACATGATAAGGTAGATCATTCCTCTTCAATAAAAGAGTGTGTTAAAGAGAGCGTTGTTACCACTCTTTCCTTAATATTTAAAATCACATTAAACAAAATAGGTCAAATACCTTCCGCAACCATTTAAGTTAAATGTTTATAACAAGGTAGTCATTTAATTTTTTTTTTGTTGCAAATTATTCATTTAAGTCATATAATAATTTTGTTGTTTTACATTTTATCGGTCAACTTCATTAAAAAATACTTACGAATCATTTAACATTGAGGCGGTATATCCAAAAGTGCTTATGGCATCAAACATAATTACTTACACGTTTTTTTTTCCTTGTTGCTTTTGAATTCAAGCCTGTTTTTACGGTTAAACATTTCACCAACAAAATTATGAATCAAGTAACTGATCAATTTTGTTTCAAATCAAGGCTGAATAATAAACCTATAAAACCCTAGTTTTGAGAGCAATGAATTTGGATACCAATTTAATATTAAATGTCCACACAATCACTTTTTAACTAAGTTTGATGAAAAATAAGATAATGGTGTATATTTTTTTTTTTAAAGAACCAATTTATAACAAAAATAAAACTTAAAAAACTAGTTATAAACATCTAACTTAAAGAACCACATATGGTACTTAGCCAATAAAATAATATTGAGTCTTGCTAACAAGTGTCATTAGAACACTCTTTAAAGATTCCAAATAAAGAAATTACTCCAATTTGATTTAAAAAGTTACACATTCCAATTTCTAAAGCATTTAATGTACACATTTTTATATATCTCGCTTTTATAAACTCTTATGAGTGCCCTAAGGCACTCGTTAAGTTTTATGTTCAAATGTTATCTCCCCCTCCAAAACCACCCTAAAACAATAAAAATAAACTTTATAGGCTATCTAGAAAATAAATGTGCTGAAGTGTTTGTGAGTCCATATTTGAGCTGTGTGTGTGTGGGGAGAAACTATGTTCACGTACATGTCAGGTTAAAACACGAGTCGACTCACAAAAACAGGCAAAGACAAAAGGCTATTGTCATTACCAAAACCATATAAAAATGGATGAAAAAAGCTTTTTATTTGTTGAGGGAAATCTTGTTTTTCTTCCAAGTTATGTGGATATTAATTGTCTATTTTATTTATTTTCCTAAAGCAACTCAATAATCAAGTTATGGAAGCCTAAACCAAAGTATATGGAAATTTTGTCAAATCTCTATGACATAGCAACCAACCGACCGTTTTGTTTTATCATAGTACGTTTTTAGATGTTTTTTCCAAATAAATTCCAAAAATTCGCCTATAAAATGGAAATAGGAACACTGCCTCTAAAAAAAGGGAAATATTAATCCCCGTAGTAATAAAAATTAACCAGTAATGCAATCACTGAAAGTGGTAGCAAATATTTATTCCTGGGAGTATATGATAAGGTACACCAATATCTGTACTTAAGCAGGTTAAGGTTGGCGACTCAACTTCAATGACTCAACGGGTTAGGATCCTTAGATGAGTATGAAACAGAAACAAGATGGTTTGGGTATACTAAAAGAGTGTCAATTGGGTGTGATGACTACTAAGGGGTTCAAACAGGAATAGGAGTCTCTAATAACCCAAAGTTTGGCTAACAGATAGGGGGAACCTAAACAAAGATTGTTCTAGCAAAAAATCAAACTTGAATATTCCCTGATTAAAAAAAGCTTCTTTATAGTTTTAAAAACTACAACAAAGTTTAACACATTTCATCATAAATATGATATTTACGTATTTTCATCACCGAGTAAAGTACCAAACCAAACTTGAATTTCACCAGGCGATGGAAGTACTTGAATTTAAAACTTCTGGCGCCGGTTAGTGGTTAACCGGTACATGAATTAAGTCGGGCACTCATGTCTTGTTTCACATAACAAGCCTAATTTACATGAAAAACAATCACCACACCTTTATATGCCACAAATTGTGAGTCACAACAGTTGCATAGTATAGCTTTCAGACACATCATGTTTTTAAAATAAGAGTATAATAATTACATGTCAGGAGGAGCTGAAAGGGTTCACCGCATTCCTGGCTTGCCTTCTATACAATTAGTCCATTCGGCGATTTTTGGTGCCGTATGGATTACTATATTCAGTATTTCACCGACAACATTGTCTGCTTCCAAGATCGAAACCCTTTCGACAAAACCTTTCCATGTAATGCTTTCTCCAACAATTTCACCTTAATCCCAAACAATACAAAACTTCAGTAAGGTAACAGGGTTATCCTTTCATGTTTCAGCCCGGAATATGCCTACCTGTATCTTCTCAATGCCCCACAATTCCACCAACGCCAATCATATTATACCAAAGCCTTCACTATGGGTGCCACAAGAAGTCAATCCTTCGGATGTCTTGTGCGAACATATAGCAGCACAAGATAGGCACAAACCCGGTTGCTGATTGCAAAGACTATAACCCATCAAAGCCACATTAAGCTTCTAAAGTTCCTCAACCGTTGTAGTGAATTTTTTGATTCTGGGAGCTCTGACCCTGAGGCTGTTGTTGAGAAGCCTGCATATTCAGTGGCTGTGTGTTGTAATGAGCAAAAGGCTGGGAGTACAGTGAATTCATCTGCCAAAAAAACAAAGGATTTACCAAAAGAATTGGAACGAAATTCATGCACCAAACAGCAATGACAAGACAGCCAAGCTTGTCAGGAATTGGGTGGTCAAAACAAACACATGCAATCAATTTTTCGTAGTAAAAGCTACCAGTATTATTTTTTACGGAAAAAAAAAGAAGCTGGAATTAAGGAAACCTGTGACTGAAGAGGGTTGGAATTAGCCACATTGAAATGGTTCTGTGTTGCATCATCTTGCAAGGGATCGCTATACCCAACCTGAGTGAAAAGGCCCTGAGATCCATGGCCCATGTAGTCCTACGGATTGAGAGAGGGAAAAGGATATCAGAATAAGCACAAAGCAGAGAAAAACTGGCTCACAATAACAACTTCAGCAACCTGAGACATAAAATCATTTCCAGAACCGAAGCGTGAATATCCAGCTTGAGAATTCTGGTTAAGAAAGTTCCCTGGGAATCCACCTTGTGCTCCTTGTGTTGCATAATCAACAGCATATCCACTTTGAGAAGCCTAAATGTAGCCAACGTGTTGATAGGCATAAAAATAACAAATGTGAACATCTGAAGAATATCATAATGAAAAGGAAATACAAGAGCCAGATGCCCTGTTTGCTGATTAATGAGATTTAGGTCTCATAAAAACAAATAGACTTGTCGTGTACGAAATTAACCACGATAGTCACAAACCTGTGTAGAGAAATCAGTTACATTATAAGGAACATGAGATCCTTGGCTCTTGAAGTCATCACCCAAGAAGTCCTGATGTAATCAAAACACAAATGAATCCCTGAGGATAATTGACACAGAAATAAACCCAGTTCACAAAGGAAAAAAACAAGAATCACTACCTGAGACATCCCAGGAACAGAAAATTGATCTCGGAATGACTGGCCTGCTCCTTGGACCGGCATCTAATTTAAACAAATAGAAAGTCAGAACTTATCAGGGCATGAAAACATAGCAACAGGAAGATAGAACATATGAAGCTCTTAAGGAGAAATTGCATACATTATTAGCAAAGCCAGGTTGAGACAATGGACCACCAACAGATGGCTGGCTGTTGGGGTTCTCTAGAGCAGGGAAATTAAATGCAGATCCAATAGGCGGTTGGGTGCCTTGGTGTGGAAGATGATTGCCAATTGAAGCACCAGAATTACCTCTCCCAGCCCCAAAACCCCGACTCCCTGGAGATGGAACATGAGGAACTGCCCCAACAGGTCCATGAACAGCCCCGCGAGAAGGAATGGCATATGGTTGAGACTGGGGACCACCATGGAAAGGAGGCAAGGGAACCCTTTGCACAGGAAACCCAGCAGGATGCAATCCAGGTTTGTGATTTCCATTTGGTGGACCAGAAGGTATATAAGATCCTAAAGTCAACAGCAAACATTGTTATCATAAAATCTAAGCGAAATATTATAAACTAAAAGCATTTCAGTGGGGTACAAAGAAGTAACTAGACCATAAGGATAACCTAGTGTGTTCAGGGAGGAAAAAATAAACCCTACCCAACAAATTATAAACTACATACCCCTTCCTCTACCAGTCCTCCGATCTGAACTTGTGCCAGCACCAGAACCAAAATTATCATTAGCGGCAACTCCAGGTCCACCTCCATAAAAAAGCCTACGCTCAGTGTAAATCTGCATCAATAAGACCAAGTGTGACAATGAAAGAAATGTAAGCTTCCTGATTAAAAATAAAAAAAAGTGTCACCAGAAAAGCATGCCACTGAATGCATTATATTTGAAAGTGCCCTGCAACAAGGCAATATTACAAAAGTCATCGCACTGTGATCCTTTAACACCTACCTTTTTGGGTTTCTGGAACTGAACCATACTCTGCTTCAAGTTATTTAAAGGTCCTTCCACTAAGCATTCATGTTCCTGTTAGAGAATACGGGAAAAGTGTAGCTTGTTCAGAAAAGGAGATTAGCATGAATTCACTCATATAAGAGGGAGAACTTCTAAGCAATGAACCATAAAAGACCAGTGCATTTTGTTTTAGTTTTAATTTTTTATTATATATACAAACTATCAATAGATTTGTTCTTATAATTTTTCCTGTTGATATGGTAAATCCTCATTTAAAATGGCAGCATTGTTGTATTTTTTCATACAAATTTCTGTGTAATTTCTTTTGACACATTCTTCTTTTCTCATACATTCTTTTAAAAAACTATGTAAAAAAAATTAGTGAATATTCATCCCGTGCAGACCAGTGCTTGAAGTTTTATGGATTGGCTTATTTTAAGAAAACAGTTTTTTGTTACTTCATTAGATAGCCTTTGGGGGACATTTGACTGATCCCCAAATACGGGTGCATACAAAAAAAACATTCAATTTCTGAAGATTGTACAATTATTCCAAATAAACTCCGGACCCCTGGAGAGAGGACAATATATTTTAAGAAATCAGTACCGGCAGCAGAAAAATTTAAGAACACACAAACTACCTTATAGTGAGTCAATAAACCATTCCAGAGAGGCTGCTTGCTCAGAACTTTAGGGTTTCCCAGTATAACAATACCATATCTTGCTCGTGTCAGAGCAACATTGAGTCTCCTAGGGTCATTCAGGAATCCAATTCCCTAGAAAAAAAATAGAAGTCAACAATTGATCGATGAAATTTTAAATAATAATGACATGCAGACATTCAAAGCAAGAAAATTTTGAAAGACGGAGCACAAATGCTAGCAAAAAGCCACCAAGGATGAGTTGACAACCTGATGTTCATTACTTCTAACACATGATAGAATGATATAGTCTTTCTCCCTTCCTTGAAAGGAATCGACACTAGCAACCTGAAAAGAATAAAATTAATATGGTAAATGTGGCTAGGTCATACATGCATGTAAATCAAGGGATTGGTATCCAACCTCAATCTCTTTGTAAAGTTGCTGCCTAAGAGCACCATTTCTTGACATATAGTTTACAATATAAGCTCTTTGCCCCTCATAAGGTGTTATAACACCGATCTGTTCAACATATAAAAACAAAATATTAACATTTAATGCATTAGTTAAGCAGCAAATGATTAATTTGCACTTCAAAAGATACCTGACTCGGAACCACACCGCTTTTTAAAAAAGTAGTGACAATCTTTTCAACATTTGCAGCCTCGGTCCTATTCAAATAAGATGTACCACTAGCACTTATCTCTTCTTGTCCCATCTGTAAAACACAAATAATTAAAAGATGAGGTAGAAGTACAATGAACAAAAGTTAGGATATATGCCCAGTATAAAATTAAACCGAAAACATTTGTGGCACAAGGTAAGAAAACTGCATTCACGTACACGGCAGTCTTTACAATACCTGAACATAAAAAAACATGGGACGGTTTGGTACAGGCCAAGGAAAATCAATTCCTGTAGATTGTCTCTCATTAACAGTAACCCCATTTTGTAGGGTGCCTTCATAAAAACTGTTTGAGGGAAATTCTGAAAGGCATGGATGCATACGGTACTGAACCTGATATTTGCAAGAGAAAAAACAAAACCTTAAGGTTAATACAGCTAACAACTTTAGGAAAATAAGCCAAACTAGACTAGCTCGGCATGGGATATTCCAACCCAGACAGAACTAATGTAGTTTGTCAACTAGACTAACACGGCATGGGATATTCCAACCCAGACAGCAATTCACAACAGTTTTATTAATGTATTTTCACTTGGAAACTAAAGTACATTACCTGCAACCTTATTGGTTTGACACCAAGAAGAACAAGGCGTTCAAAAAGCGACTGTGCTAACCCAGCCCGTGCTGCTTTCTTGCACATAATAACTGGACCAAGCTGACAATGATCACCAACAAGAACAACCTAAACAGAAGCATATTGTTAGAAACACAGCAATCGAAGAGTACACACTGCATGGGCAGATTGACAAGTACCTGCTTTGCTCCAAGAACCAAAGGAATGAGACATTCAGGTTCTGTTGCTTGAGTCGACTCGTCAATAAGTACCTTAAATAATGTATCAATAGTGTCAGATTTGAACAAGATATAGCAATCAAACATTGTGGGTAACATATATATCAACCTGACGAAATCTAAAATTAGCAAGCCTGGGATCTCCAGCCCCAACACATGTACAGCAAATCACATCAGCACTCTGGGAAATCTCCCTCTCTGTAGCTCGCTTAAGTGCTTTGTATTTCTTCTCATCACTGCTAGAAAGTTCTCCTGAAAAATTATCAAATGAAATAAATGTAATTTTTAACCAGATGCATACTAGCCTCTCCAAGTTCAGAGAAATCTTAAATTCCATCATTTTTTGAATAAGATGTACAAAATTATAATTAAATTAACTGTATAAATATCAACCACAATGTGACTCAATATGCCAATCAGGCAATGCTTTCTAAGTTAGATTAGAATTTGAACATGAAAAATGCCCGTACCTTGTTCATCCTTTAGCTGTTGTAACTTGTGCAGTTCACTCTTATCAGAGGTGTCAAGATGTCGAACCTGCAAGACACCATTTACGTGCATCAGGCAAGCAGAAATATAAAGTGAATGGTCAAGATATGAAAAGAAAAAAAAACTAAAGAAATGCAACACTAACCTGATAGTGAAGAGTTAAATGCTCAACAGGTGAACTCACAGCTTCCCTTGACTTTGCACAAAGCCTCACAACCTACAATATGGGCATTATATTACAGAGGAACAATATGGGCATTATATTACAGAGGAGGTTCACTATTTTCCTTCATACCCAAATTTGAAACAATCAACAGCAGACATACCTTCAATCCAGTAGCACTTATCTTTTCAGCCAACTGGTCCACGGCTACATTACTAGGTGCACAAACCAAAACCTGAAAATTAAGTTGGGAGGGGAGGAAAGAAGTTGATAAAGAGAGGCACAAAGAGGAAGAAAGCGAATGATGTCTAGAAAATGTTCAGGAATATACCTGTCCCTGACCTTGTTTGGCCATGTGATATACAAGTGCTGCAGAAGTTACAGTCTTACCAGTTCCAGGTGGTCCTTGAATCAAACTAATAGGCCTCTGAAGAACACTCTTGACAGCATATACCTATATTGTAGATCGTCAGTGTCTTGACACCAAATTCAACATACAAAAATTTTCAGTGCCATCTCACACAATAATATGGCAAGGTATTTCTCCAATTTTATTTAGTGGTTTTAATAATTTAGAATATTATGCTGTGCATAAAAAATACTATTCAATAATGGAAAGTATCAAACTCCACTAAAAGGCATGTTTGGCTGGAGCCAAGTCATTTAATGGAGAGGAAGGGAAGGTTAAAGGTATGCTTTCCCCATAGATTTCATAGACCGCAAATGGAAAATAAAATATTTTCAAATTAACCCTCCAAAATTCTTTCCCCATACATTTAATGGAGAGGAGGAAGGTCAAAAGTAAGCTTTCCCCATACATTAGGGATTTCATAGACAGCAAATGGAAAATGAAGTATTTTCAAATTAACCTTCCAAAATGGTCCAGCACCCATGCTTCAAAGCTTCCCTATTTGGGAGGATTTTGGAGGCTAAGTTGCTTTTAATCTCTTGATAATATTTCTATATCCCACCTAGATATCATACCTACTGTCTAGCATATATTTTTCATTATACAAAATGTTGGCAATCTAATGTTAATATACGATTTAAAATGACATTTGTTTCCTCATTAGTTTCAAATACTAAAGAAAGGGAACCGCCCTTCTCACAAAAACTTCCCCTTCCCAATTACCTAAACATATACTAAAGTAGCAGATGAATGGAAGCCGATAATCTGTCATGGACAATAATGTGAAATGGACGGCACAATATCCGAAATATTATGAAGGAAATTATAAGGAATGTGTAAGATAAAATAACAGATGAAATAAAGGCATACTTGAGATGCATTCAGTTCCGGAAGACCTGGTGCACCAAAGCGACGGGGCAATGCATTACGCACCATCTGAACCTCAACTTCATGACCCAGTAAGTGGTGATATATATACCTGCATGTTAATAGGCGGTCATAAAAAATCCAAACAAAATGTGAAGCAAAACTCTACTGGAACAGTATTGCCAAATTTCGGCCATGGCATTATGGCTTGGCGGGTATTGAGTGAGCAGCCGTAGGCCACAACACATATTATATCCGCCATAAGCCACAACGCCATGTTTATATGGAGGATTTTTAGCTGGCAGTCATAATCTGACATCCACCAAATGATAACACTGCACAAAAGAATCATAAACTCTGGGAAATCTCATAATTTATTCATCAAATATAACCCTTCGTACATGCTATTTCATTATAGAAATGTTCCCTTGTCATAAATATGCCCCAGTATAACTTGAGCATTGACAACTAATAGAAAATAATACCCAGTGCCATGCCATCAGAAGATACGATGTATACTCTATGGTTACCCTCCCACTCCTAATCACAATCCAATTAATAGCGACTTGTAGAACTAGTAGTTAGTAGAAGTAATGAATTTGACTCATGAGAGACTATCAGACTGATTAGAAAATTACACCCCTGCCCCCTAAAACCTCTGGGACGGGACGTGTAACCCGAGGGTCAACACGGACCTGATCCCTCCTTCAGCATGGCCCATCTTGTCTCCATTCTTTGTCCATTGTTTTTTAGGGTTTGATAAAAAAACAAAATCATGACCACTACAATCTACAATGGATGAGGTATAACAAACAAGGGAAAAACAGAAACAGTATAAAATAAAAACTACTACATGCAAGGAAGGCATCAGAACTAATGCCATTAAAGCTGCTCCAGTAGGAACTTACCCACTGACACTTGTCTCATCTACAGCAAAGGTTTTCATAGCTCCTTGCATCCTATCAAAGCTGGTACTTTTCCAGACAAAATCAACACTGAAACCATGGTTGACATCAACAGGAACCCCCTGAACACAACAAGGGCAATGACTGATGAGTACTGACTACAGATAGGGAGCTTTCAAGACTCAATATAATATCTAAGTTTACCTGACTAGCCCGAAGTTCCAATGCAACCTCCTCTTGTGCAGTTAGCTTAATCTGAAAACAGCATTTAGATCACTTTACATTGTCGTAGTTTGAGGTAAATCGTAACTGTCTAAAAGTTAAAATATTTTGCTAGTTTTCTTCACTCATGCATACCACATGACCCACTGACTGCCACGAAGGATGTGCAGCATCACCGGAATAACGCAAACGTAGCTCATCACCAGGTACAAGCCGTAACTCATTATCTTCCTACAATATGACACACCATTGTTTATCATGCAGTAGAGAGACAAAACAAAAGAAAAAAGAAAATATCAAATACGAACTATGAAGCACGTAGGATGAAAAACATTGAATACAATGTACAACTGTAGCAGTAATTAGTGCCCGGTAAGAAGATATAGTACCTTTGGAAATACAAAATATGCAACGCGCTTCTTATTGAGACCAATATCCCATCGAATTGTGAGGTTGTCCTTGCTTTGTGATTCTTTCATCATCTACATCAACATAGCCACATATAAGATGCCAAATAAACATAACAGAAGATGGAACTAAAGGACTTGTCCGAAAATTTTCTAGTTGGAGAAGATAAAAAGTACAAACAGAACAAATAACAAGCTAAACAGCCAAGGGACAAAACTATATAAAAGGAGAAAAGAAAAAAATATTACCTTATCATAATCAGCTTCAAGCTTAATGAGAGGTGCAAATACGTTTTGATACTGAGACAACAAGTAAAAAATGAAACATAGTATGTAAGACCCAGGCAGTAAGCCATGAAAATTGTGAAATCCACCTTGTATAGTTGTATTACAAAAGTAAACGCCAGGAAGCTATCGTTAGCACACCTGATATGCATCTTCATATTTCAAAGCCACTGACTGAGGTTCATCATCTACACCAGGCTTCTCAAGGTCCTCAAAAGAAGCATCGGGGTTCGTCTTCCACAATTCTTCCACCTTATTTATTTGCTGTGCACTTATTTGGCGTGCCCTTAACTGCTCCTGCTCAGATGGGATCTGCAGAAGTCCACATTGTCAAAAGATACACAAGAAACATAACCTTAATTAATCAAAACAAAGGAAAGTAGGAAAGAAAGTAACCTTGACAAGCCACTGCAAGAAACACCTATCATCAATCAAGGGACACCATTGAGTAAGATCCCAATTCATATCCTTCAAAGCATTGACACTCAAACAAGGTTCACGACAAAGAAGAACAACTACACTTTCTGTCTTTGCAGATATAAACCCAAGGAGAAACACATTACGACACCCACAGTTGTAGCATTCAAGAATTGTTTCTCCCAATGGACTATCTTTATGCAGACAGACTTCCTTGTGCTTTGCCCGAACCTAAATGAAAAGCAAAATAGGCAGCAAACTAAGCAACATTTACTCATCAAATACCATTACAAACTATAATCGTTATATGCAACATCAAAAAAACAAAAATAATCAGTTGTTATCACTCAAGTAGTGATAGCATTTGGATCTAAAATTCATACATGTATCTGTAGTGATAACATTTGGATCTAAAATTCATAAACGTGTCTAATAAAGATAAAGAAGAAATTTTCTTCTTGTTGCTTGGCAACAAACAAACTGAGATATCAGTAAAGGAATAAACAGACTTGTTTGCTTATGACTGGTTGGGTTTAAAAGATTCAAAAAACAAGCTGACTGTTGCAGAGATGAGAATGTCACAGTGGACAATCAGTCATGCAAACAATATTAGGAATAATAGCATGAGAAAGTTGCTTTTGTAGACCATGAACAAAATCAGCACATGCTGTGGAAAATACAGTAGTTTCATCTTATAAGGTGGACTGTGTGGAGAAGACCAATACAAGCACCGGTAAGGAGAATAGCCGGGAGAAAAGATAGTGTGATGGTTAGGTATAGAGACACCAAGGAAAACTATATGGCGAAACCATCAAGAGAGATTTGGTCAAAATAGTCTATCTTTAGACAAGAGTCGTGATAGAATATTGTGCTATATGTTTGATCCATGTAACCGGACCAATCTGGTGGAAAAAAGCTATAGGTGGTTGTTGTTTTCTAGATTTTCTATAATGAGGTACCAACCGGCCCCAAGTTAAGGCAAACTAAAATGTGCTAAACCAGTTCAAAGACAAAAAGTAGAGAACAAAGTTTTCAAGTTTGTCCAAAAATGTAATTAGAGGAACAAAGGTAGGGTAATTGGTATACATGCAAATTACGGATTATTTTTTTGGATGTCTGAAAAACCTATCTCAGCCATTGATGAGAAATATAAAGTACTATATCCCATAAATGCTTAACAAATCATAAATGTGTTGAGATATAAAAGTTTATTTTCTAATCAACGCTTAAGATAACTAATTTTTCCCTTTTAAGTCTAAAGAAGCCATATCCATTTGATTTCTTCTTCACTTGGCTTGTTTTCTTTCATTTTTGAAAATTAACGATTCCACAAAATGCAGCTACAATATAGTATGTCATTCCAATTACCATTATCAATTACTAATTACTAATACAATACATACAACAAAACATGTAACAACCAGAGCATCGAAAACATAGTTATTGCTTATTAGGATTGCACTCACCAGTACAGCAAACATGGTGGATGACAATACAAATAACAGAGCTTGCAAATTAGCTCTGGATCACAGTTTTAATTCCTAATAAGAAGCATTTGGGTGAGTTGAATATCTCGGACCATAGTCGCCTAGATCTCATGGTACAATCCCGAGTACGCGGTACGCAACTCTTGAAGCATTGGGTATGTGGGAGGTATAAATAGTTTGTACGTTGGTTGGATTTCTGATACGTTCTAATATTTTATTCAGTACGTTAGCAATAACTTTTTATATTGTCCAGTTGTAAGTAATAAAGTACATGCTAAAATTAAAAAGAAATAAGCCCAACAGCTAACAAATAATAAGATAAGAGTAGCCCCATTATTTTTCAAAATAAAAATAGTCCCAAATTGAAAGTTGGCAGCATATAACTTGTCCCTCTAGTTTAAGCTTTTACACTAATGTTTAAATGATCCCACATCATAAGTTTTTAAACAACATAGAGGAGGATTAACTATATAAAAAGGCAGTGGGTATCATATAGTTCATTTTAAAAGGGAAATAAATTAGTGCACTAAAAAAGTGCTGGTTCCCATATCTGGTTAATGGTTGCAAACCAGTTTTGGTTCTGGGAGTTTCCTCACTTGTCAAAACCGGAAGTGAACAGATTCATTGGTTCATGGTTATCTGCAAATTGGGCACAAATTTGTGCAAACCAACTCGCAAAAGTATCGTGAATTAGTACTTGTGACCCAGCTCAAGATTCTCATGGCACTCTAGAGAAATATGTTACTATGGCTCAGACAATTCACAAAAGACCTTTTTCAGAGGTATTTTAGGTTGAGTTATGCCATATCCAGTTTAGATAAGTGCCACCAACAAAATGGAAAAATATCCTACTTTCCCCATATTTTTGAATTGTATTAGATATAAACAGCCACAAATTCCAAATCAGATAACTAAGAGCTAGAATAGAAAATCTACTAGGTATGCCAAACAGGACCTTTACGAGAATAAAAACAATAAAAACGCCACAATACCAACTGCCCAGCTACATAACCTATTGAATCTATGGCATGTGCTCAACACACACGGTACTACTAATTTTTAAATCATTAATAACATGTTAAGCATTATAAGAAAAACTAACATTGTTTCATCAAGTACAAGTCACTCAAATAAAGCTCGGAAAAAGGGTAGAAGATAAAAAAATCATGGAATCGGAACATGGATCACCGAATGTATTAAAATGTAGTTTCATATAAAAGAATGATGATATAATTAATAATATAAGTAATGGAAGTATAATACTAAAATTCAAGTCCCGAGGTAGATATTTATATATTATGGTTATTTATTTAATAGATTATGAAAAGAGTAACAATCCCAAAAGGAGTAGCCATTGCACAATTCATATAGAAGCATAAAATTAGAGGGGGCTATGTAATATATTTTACATGAAGCCCAATACAAAGGCCAGTTAATAAGTTTCATAAACAGAATAAAAAGCACACAGCAGGCTATGCAACAGAGACACGGACAGCTGTAAAACTATTCTACTGATACATTCAACAAACATCATTAAGTTCAACCAACATCAATAACCAAATTTGATCAAAAAAACCCGAGTTTGATAAAATAAAATGTTATAGACGCCACTCAACTAACCTAAGTCTGATAGATAATTATATGATATCCAGTCACACAATAAATCCATACATCACTTCTTAAAGACAATTGAAAATGTCATTTATACATGTGGGGAGGACAGTACGTACATTTGAATACACTAATGTCTTGAAACCCAATATAGAAGACCGCGCTCTAAAGCCTCGTGTACAGTACAAACCATTTCCTAACATAAATCTCTAATTGACTTCATTAATTTACATTATAATTCAAAATTTCAAATATGAACTAAGATACAGAACCACATTTCTGAATGATAAATATTCAAATATGCCAATGATCAAACTTCACCTATCATGCACCCTAACTCTCCAATTTCTAAACAACCAAACCATCCACCACTAGCCCTAAATCCAAAAATAAAACAACAAGCATTATTCCACTAAGCAAGTCGGCTACATGGATCGGATGACGCTTTCAATCATATATCTAACAAACTCAATAATTCTATACTAATAATCGAAGATAACGAAAAAAACTGACCAGATGATTGACAATGTGCGATCCAGAAGTATTTCCTCTCGAATTACAAAACCATTTTCGACAAGAAGGCACATTACACCTAACAACACAAGCCGGGTTCGAAACTCCACAATAACGACAGGCATGTTCAGTAAAATCCCCTTTCCCAAATTCATAATTATCGTCATCACCGGTATCTTCAAAATTCAACCCACTCATCCCAGAAGCAAGCGAATCCACCATCTGTGACCCGCTTCCACTTCCTCCACCGGACCTACCACCTTTCGTAGGAGCAGCAGAAACGGGAGATGCATCTGAGTGATGATCCGACCCGGCGGAGCCAGACGGGTCAGCGAGTGAATCGGAAGGTGTAGGCCATGCAACGGGTGACCTAATCGGGTCGCGAAAGTCAGGGTAGTCGAAATCTTCGCCTTGGGTGTTGAATTCGAGGAAAGTGTATGCGTCGGTTCCTGTGTCGGGTTGTGAAGCGGTGTCGAAGAGATTGTTCTGCGTTGAGTCCATCGGAGAAGAGTGTGCGATCGTATCAGTGTTAGGGTTTTGAGAGAGTGCGTGTTGTGTTGTGGAAGATGAAAAAGGGGTTATGAATTAAATTTTTGTGATGAATTAGAATTAGGGTTAGGGTTATGGAAGATGTGAAGAAGAAAGAACAGAGAGAGAGAGTCTCAAACTCACGCGATGAGAATGAGACACACAGAACAGAAGAGAAGTACGAAGTGAGAAACCGGATGAATGTGTACAAGCGCGCGTGAACACGCGTGTGTTAGAGGGACTTTTTCGGTAATATACAATCTAGATACGCACATCATTTTCACGTGACTTTTCCGCCCACTAAACTTTTATAATTCCCTCGGCTCAAAAATGCTTTTACCCTCTCCTTCCCTTTTATTTTTTTATTTTTTTTTAGCAAACCTTCCATTTTATGTTAAAATATACGCTCTTCTCACTTTTTATTCAAAACATATTATAAAAAATTTCACTCTTCTCACCTAAGAGAAGCTCGAATTATATTTCACTCCCCTCTTATGTGAAATTTACATTTTACTCCCTTTATATTTTTTTTATTTCTAATAATCTAGCAAAAAAATTCATAATCTAACACACTTCAGAAAAAATAGTATTGCAGGGATATTTTAATATAATAAAAATTGAATACATATTTTTCACTATTTTTTATTCACAATTTCATTAACATGTAGTTTTAAATCCTGTTATAAAATATGAAACAATCCAAAATAAAATGAAAATATGCGAAAAATTACTAAAGACAATAAAACATGGTTATTTAAAAGTTAATTTTATACTCCAATTATAAAATCAATAGCAAAATATTTAAATTTAATTATCATTGACATTTAAATTATAAAGAAACGAATTAATTTTTCTTAAATGGTGGTTAAAAATTAATATATATCATAAAAATATTTATTTATGTTAAAATGGATTAAAGTGTAGTGCATATTTAATTATTGAGGGGGAGAGTTGTAATTCAAGCACCATATAAGAGAGAGGAGTGTAAATTTTACTTTTCAAAAGATGGGAGCATATATTTTAACATAAGAGGGAAGAAAAGTGTAATTCAAGCATCTTTGAGGGAAGGGGAGTGTAATTTACTCAACTTTTTTTCTTTTGGGTTATCTAAATATTAGTACCTATATTCCACTTCCGCGCACAATCACTAATCATCATCAAAAAAATTGCGGTGCATGTATCATGGATTATTCACTTTCAATTGGATTTTTTTCCTGTATGCATTAGCCAGAAATCGAACTTTGGCCACGTGTTTAAGAAACTCAAGTCTCTTACAACTTTGATCAATCTATTGTCGCAACTTTCACTCTTTCTTCTTCAACCTTTCATCTCTCTCTTTCACATCCATACTTAGTCTCTCCTCCCTTTGTGGTTGGCTTTATTTTGATTGTCGCACTACAACATCTGTTTTATGATTCTTCTCTGACAGCGTGGTGACAATTGTCATGACATTCGAATTTGGACGACATGTGAAAGTTGATGACGATTAGGGTAGTCACCGATGGAGGTTGTGAGGACGGGGTGTAGTATTGAGGACGATGGTGGGAGGATGGTGACGATATTTGTGGTGGGGAGGAAGTTGGTGGAGGATTTGGAGGACGGCAGAAGTTCAAAGATATAGGGAGAATGGTTGTGAGGACAGGGTGTGGGGTTGGACGATGGTGATGTGATGGCGGTGGGAGTTCAGTTAACCGAGATAGAAACAGAGAGAAACCAAAGACAAAGAAAGAGGTAGAGGAGAGAGAAAGAATATGGTGTATAATGTTTTTAAAAAATTATCCAGAATTTGACAAAACCGCCCTTGGTGTTGGTGTTGTGTAGGGCTGACAATGAAATAGATCAACTCAAACATAGTTCGAAACTCGACTCGATAATCAACTCATTGAACTTAATTTACGAACCAAATGAGCTAGACATGTGCTGAAAATTAAGTCCACTAACTAAATGGGTTGAACTTAAACTATATATAGTTTGAATCGTTTGTCTCGTGGGTTGACTCTACTATCATCAACAAAAAGAAGGGAGATTAGTCACTTTAGTCCCTGGATAGGAAAGGAGTCGTCACTTTAGTCCTTAAATGCAGATAAATTGCAAAATAGTCCCTGAATGTAGACTATGATAATCAATTTAGTCCCTCAATGTAAACTTCGTTAGTCAATTTAGTCCTTGAATGTAGACTCCGTTAGTCACTTTAGTCGCTGAAATTGACCAATAGAGTCTACATTCAGGGACTGTTTTGCAATTTCTCAACATTCACGGACTAAAGTGACTACTCATTTTCCATCCAGGGACTAAAGTGACCAATTCCCCATAAAAAGAAACTAAAGTCGTTTATTTTATTTTTTAAAACAAAGGACTGAGGCATGTAGCTAACAATAATTATATTATATAATAATGGTGAAAAAAATCAAGTGAAGACGAAAAATCAATTTCACTGGATAAGGACATGTATACGACATAATATTATAGTTCATCGACATTTTTTTGCGTGGTTGGTAATACACCGACATTTTTTTCGGTCGATAATGCACCCAATTTTTTTTGTTGGAAATATATCGCTAACATTGTATGCATATATGTCTTTTATGTTTTGTGTGATGCACAATGCACCGACAATTCACTTTTGATTCATAAAAAAAAATGCACTGCCAATTTATGTGGATAACGTTACACCTTGTTTTATATAAATATATGTTTCAAGTGAATCAACATTTCATTTTATCGTTTTTTTCATTTCATTGTTTTCCTGTAGCTACACCTCCCAAGTAAATTGTGTCTTAAGTGGATCAAGTGGAAGTTCATGTTAAATATGAGGCATCTTTTGTAGGTAAATTAGTGAAGATCACATACTAAGGTGTTGTAAGATCACAACTATGAAAGTGTGTCCTCAGAATGCAACACTATATAAATAGGGGTCCACCCCAAATGTGTGATCACTTCATTTTTTATAATCACTTTGCTACCTGCTAGCATCCATATATACTTAGATAATGAAGCATCTTTTGTAGCCCCCTTCTCGACTAAAGAAGGAGCATAAGAATAGTTATGCGGATCAGGTCGTTGGCGTGGAGACTACACGTCTTACTTAGGGGGTAGACGCAACTTGTTTATACAAAAACACTGGGCAATTGGATGGTGTTTCATTTAGAACTTCATATATAGTGCTACAAAAATGACAAAATCTATCTTTTTTTAGTGACGGTGTTAAAATGAGAGATAGCCTTATATGGGCAGAATCCCAAATAAAATCTATATGAACATGCACTCACAATTGAAAATGTTAAACGAGAAATTGGTTAAATGATGTGACTAGATTATTTTTCTTTTATTTTTTCTATCTATGTACGTGTGCACAAATAATTTTTATTTAGAGCTGTACCAAAGTAAGACTTCTCTTAAAACAAGAGTAAACCAATGTAATTAGAAAACTTAGATGAGAAACAACGAAACCTGCAAAGCCATGTGTATATAATTTAGCGCTCATAACCCTCAAAAGCTCGTATAGCAGCTACAACGGCGCCCTTGAGGCTGGGCATGGTGGGGGATCGTCTAGGGTGACATTTTTGTTGGGGCATACCAAGATGATTTTTTTTAGAGGTATATGCATCTTTTGAATAACAAATTTATATTACTCCTCTTTAAAAAAAAATATTACCAAAATTATAACTAATATTATTAAGAAAATAAATTATAATAATACAAAAATTGTATTTGGAATTATGTTGCAAACCTCTTGAAACACTCTTAAAAGTGACAATTCTTATGATCTTGGCGGTGATTCTTTCTTCGAAAAATTAAAAGTTATTCAAGAGGTATTAAGTTTTAAAAGTTGAATCAACATCAGTTGAAGATATTGAAGCGTCTTCCCAATGCATGCACGACTATAGAATAATATTAATTACATTTGTTAAAAGAAGTTTTTATAAATTAAAATGGTTAAAATCTTATTTGTGATCTACTGCATAATAGTCTTACTTTAATTTCTATTGAAAATAATTTTTTAAAGATCATTATATGAATGCTAGTTTCAACAACACCAGATCTCCCATTATATGAATGCACATCCTTCTCGAGTGAAAAGGATGTCACTTCAGCAAACGGTGAATTGGATATGAAACTCAAGCTAGAACATATTTGTGCTCGAGTGTCATCTAACACAAGATTCATAAATGACCTAAAATATTGATGACCAGAACTGAACGAATCCTTAACATGATTCACCTACATACAAGGAAAAATAGTGTATAAAGTTGTGATTAATACATACAAACACATATTTAAATTTACTTTAAACAAAGAAAGAAAGAAAATAGAATCATAAAAACACATCAAGAAAATCAAGATTATAAAGACTTCAAATAGAGCAAGAAAAAAACAGACCATAGACTAGAAAAACAAAACTCAAACATTGCTAACTTTGTCCTAAATGCAGTAAAAAAGAAAAAATCATATCAGCTTAAACACTTAAACATTTGTAGCAAACTACAAACTAAATCAATCGGTTAATCTTACTATAAATACAATACCCTACATACCTTCTTCACGTAAAGATCTCCATTAACTAGGTCGTTAATAGGCCAAGAAAAAATTGTTTCCATGAACTTCATTTAAACTGCTCAACCTAATAGAAGTTCATAATCTTGAAATGAAGTTGAAAATAAAAGAAAGGTGAAAACTTGGAAAAATATTTATGTTGATGAAGTTGAAAATGGAAAAAATTTGAAAACTTGGAAAAAGATTGAAGTTGAAAATGGAAGAAAGGTGAGAACTTGAAAAGGGATTGAAGTTGAAAATGGAAGAAAGGTGAGAACTTGAAAAAGGATTTAAGTTGAAAAGGGGAGGAAGGTGAGAACTTGCAAAATGATTTAAGTGATAAAGTTGAAAATGGAAGAACGGAAGAATGTAAGAATGAAATCACAACACCCATAAAATGCAATACCATCATCAACATTCCTATATGCAAATATTGTTGTTTGACATATTGTACGTGCAAACGAAGTGTGTGTAAATGAATTGTATCGTCTCACGTAAAATATAATAATGTTATTTCTTTGCACTTTCTTTTTTTAATCATAAATATCTGCAATGTCAATTGTCAAATCACTATTGTTTGGGAAAAATTAAGTCTCCCTTGTTTAAAACGTCTTTGTTAACAAGACACATTTTAAAAAAAAATTATAAGTTAAAAATTATTCTTTAAAAAAATTAAATATTTTTTATTTTAATGTACTACAGTTTTTTATAAAAACAAAAGTTGGGTAATTCGCTTTCAAAAACATGGAAGAGTTTTATCAAATAAAAAATCAAAGAATATTATGATTTTCACAACTACGATGTTGTATTTATTTGTTTTTTGCATGATGCATGGGGCTGGTCTCAATGGCCAGGGACTCGAAGATTCTATGATTTCTTTTTCTTTTGGTTTTTTTGATTTAATCTTCTATGATATAAAATGTCAATATTATTACGTTTTTGTATCAAAACAAAATAAAAAAATTCATAAAAAACATATAAAAAAATCATAAAACTCATAAAGAAACTCAATTCTTCATCGTACAAACACAAAAATCCACATTTCACGAAAAAATATCATAAAAAATGATATAATATTGACATTGTATAACATAAACGACTATATTAAAAATAATGTCAAAAATATTACTTAAAATTAAGTTAAGACAAATCGCATAATTTTGTCAATAAAATATTACTTGAAACAAAAGATATACAATGTCTTCTTCTTCTTTTTTCCTCATGAAACCTCCCTTATTCTCTCTCTTCCTCCCATTTTGTAGTCTGAAAAAAAAATGATAAAATAAAACCGTCATTTGAATAATATTTTTTTAAAAAAAAAAATAATGGATGGATCATTGGATTCTTTTGCTGAAGTGCAATGGAAAATTGTTTAATTTTGATATTTTATACAATATATGTTATACAGCTTGATTGTTAGAAAGAGGCCGCTACACTTGAAATATGAAAAGTTTAATGGTTATGCACGTAAAAGGTCTTTTAGAGTTGTAACTTGGCCTGACTACAAAAGAAAGAACATTTGTGGGATAGTTGAATTCAAATGGTCAAGCATAAGGGAACATTCCTTCTCTTCACATTCAAAAGATAAATTTACAAGACTCCTCTTAATTCTAATCAAACCCTTAGAGGTAAACAATATACACCTTGATCCTAACAACTTATTCTATTTTTGTATTTTTCTTTCTTTTTTTTTCTTTTTTTCCTTTTTTTTATGTACACATTTTTCTTTTCTTTTTCTTTTGTATTTACACAACAATGTTGTCTTGATCAAAAATTAAAAATTCACTAATTCACCTGACAATTAATTTAACTTCCCTTTTCTCGCCAACTTGAATCCAAACATAACCCTATTTGAAATGTTCCCCTATTCTATGGCAAGGGACAAATAACATGAATGTTTAGGGTTCAACAATTAAAAACATATCAGAGTCCTATAGTGCGTAAAAAATGAACTGAATTTGAAAAACTTTTAGGGTAAATTCATCAAGCATTGTGCTTATGAATGTTGACAGTTCATAATCGAGGACTCCGATTCATTTGGCTCAGATGGGGTTAACAAATACTCGCTCTTCTCACAAGGTAGGCTATTTGTGGTCAAGTAGTTTTCCCTCAATTTCAAAAATGCGCCTTGATCTTTTCCATGCTTTCACACAATTTAAAACAATTATTAGATTTGACATAAAGTGGCTGAGTTAAACAATGAATACCGGTTTCCTGCGTATAGTATAAACACATTGAAGTTTCCTCACATTTGGCTAGTTCTAAGTGGTTCACAAACAATTATGTTATTGCGGATAACTAAATGAAATGAAATTTGTGCAAAGTACTCGTTTCAGATTCAAGTAAACACCTAGAAAAACTGGAAACTTGTACCTTGACTTTGCGCTTTGTCACAAACTATCTATCATTATCAAACATCTGAAACTTTGCTCATTCTTTGGCTATCTTTCAAGCACTTTGAAATTCTGAAGCTTTGAGCAATTTCTTTTTCAAACAAGCAAGAGTAATGAAACAAAATGAAACTTCCACATTTTCAAAACATATTCAAAATGACATACTTGAACATTGTTTAAACAATCACAATACAACAATACACAATACGAACATAACACAATAATTAAACAAAAGTTATGGGTCACAAGTGCCAAAAATAAACACAATACATAAGCAAAATATTGTTCAAGGATAACTCAAAGTAAAGCATAATATAAGATAAGAGAAGAAAAGAATTGATTGAATGCTTAGAAAGATATCACTCAATGAATGGTGAGCTTTCAAGTCTTTTCTTTCCCTTCTCAATCATGCATGTAATCAGAACCACCGTCACCATCATCGCTTTGAGTGGTATTTGCACTGTGAATTCTTGTTGGATCGTTTTGATCAAATGCACCTTCACTAGAACCACCACCATCATCTTCAACTCCATAGAATCCACCCCCTCCACAGGCATTTGGCCTGACCCCAGGCCAATTAACAAATGTCTGAAACTCTTTTGGAGTCATCACCGGATAGTTTACATCCCCAGGATGCATCTGTGCATTGTAGACCGAACGGTGGACAATAATATTACTCCGATGAAGTGCCTCATTCTGCTCCCAGGTATAGCTATGGCATTGATATTGCCACTGAGCATAGCTTGGAAAATCAAAAGCAGTAGTGGGTGGGTTGAGGTGGTGCAAATTGTGGCTCAGGTTGTGGTTGAGGTGCTCGAGAAGATGACGCACGCTTGCTGCCCTTGTCACTCTTCTTTTGACCCTCTATGTAGCGGGCAATGAAGTCATCATCAATTGGGTTTTTGAGTTCCTCATGAACAGCAGATGACATTTTCATTCGAGAGTCCTTGATCAAACCCATGATGAGGTCGGGAAAAGAGAGGCGGGTTTTGGGTTCTCCCTTTCCTTGAAGTGCCAGAAGTTTCAATTCTTGAGCAATGGTGAAAAGTTACAATTTTTGATTATAAAGTGATTCCATTATTTTGGAAATCATCAACAGTATCTTTAGAATTTTTTATGCAATAAACCAATCATATATCTCACTAACTTGGTTTTATTAAGCTTTTATCTTCCAGATAGTTTTAGCACAAGATCATCATAACAAATGTTCTAAAAATATTATTTAAAGAAACCACAAATAAAAATATTTTGTCAACAAACAAATCAAATATATAAAAAAGTAATAAATACAGGTGCTTTGTTTTATTCAAAAGTTATTTATTTTGATTAGTTAAACAATACTCGACGGATATTTGTTAACGTTTTCCATTAATATATCAATAATGTTAGATATAGCAAAAAAAAAATTCACGAAGGATCGCAAATAGTTGTATTTGTAATATAACACCACTACCATCCTGTATGCCATGAAATCCGGAATTAAAATCCATCAAATTGTTTTGCCATGTACTCCTATTTAACACTAACAAAACGCGTCGTGGAAATTCGGGAAAAAAAGTTTCGCATTTTCGCTGCATATAGCATCACTCGTAATATATATACTTAGAGCATGTTCACCCTTGCCACTTCGCTCAAATCCCTCGCCCTCACTTTGTCATGAAGATCCATTTGCGCCCCCACATGTTAATTTCTTCTCTATATTTGTATGTTTCAACTTTTGCTAGCTCTTTCTAATTTGCACTATCTCGATCTAGTAGCACTTGGAGTTGAAACTAGTACACATGCATGCTTGTTTTAAAGAGGCGATGGTGATGGGTGATGAACATACTTGAAGTTGAAAGGGTTATTTCCAGTTTCAAACTAGTTTAATTTGTCTTTCATGACACCTAGCTTTTCGTTGCCCCTCGTGTCACAAGTAACGAATTCACTTTAAGGTTTTTTGTGAAAAAAATCATTTTAAAATGCAAAGTGAAAATTATCATTTTTTTTAAGAAAAGAAAATTATCAATGATTGATTAATAGTTTTTTTTTTTGAAAGGATTGATTAATAGTTTTTTAGTTTTACTTTTTTTTTTTTTTACCGCTAGTGGATTCTAATCCATCACTAATTTATTTTCTTTGAATTACATATAAGTACCGAATCTTTTTGATAATTTAACCAACCAAAAGTAGTGGGAGCACACAAAAATAAAATGACTGACTATTTTTATGGTAACGTGTTGGCACTTGTCGAAGAAGGTTTGCATTATCCTAATAATTTAACTCATGTGATTCATAGAAGAAAATGGAGCTTGGTTGGATGGCCTCAATAAAACGATATTGTTTTTATTGGTTGGAAGCGATCTTCAAAGAGATGGATCAAAATCAATTGTGAAGATGACATAAAAGTTAAGTTAATATGTTGGGATGTTGTAGTCTCCTTCGGGATAACAATGGTGCTTGTTTAAACATTTATGATTGTTTGCAATGCGCTCGATGCATCAACGTGGGACATGTATATATGTATGTATGGATATGACACGAAGACGAAGGACCAACTATCTTGAAGTTTTTTTTTTAAAAAAGAAGCTAAAATGATAAATATTCACACCAAACACAATGCCTCTTTAGCACAAGGCGTGCTAAAGAAGCGCACAAAAAACAAATAATCCGTCAAAGTACAAAAGCAGGCATTAGTCGATACCTAAACAAAGCAACGGGTTCAACCGCCACTGCTGACAACTATACACAAAAGCGGCATTTTTAACACGCAACCACCAATATGAGTGGAACTTAACCTTTTCCACTAGCTCCTCTATAGGAGTGATAATATTATTAAAAATTCTATTATCACGCTCTTTCCAGATTAGCCAAACACAGGGAAGGCAAATAAGCTGGAGAAAAGAGCGCCTAGTCTTCCTACCACCTAAATAATAAGTGAAATGAAGAAAATGATCTCCAAGATTATGTTGATCAACTCCTGAAAAACCAAGCCAAAGCCGCACCTGATACCAGATAACACCAAAAAAATTACAATGTAAAAACAGGTGATCAACAGATTCATCATGACCACACCCTGTCACGCAAGAGATGTCTACGACAGTAATAATGCCCCGGTTGAGAAGGTTGATTTTGGTCGGCAACCTGTCCCGAAGCAAATGCCAAGCTAAAATAGACACCTTCAACAGAACCTGAGGATGCCAAATAAGATTCTGAGCAGCATCCAACACATGGTGATCCTGAGTAGTAAGGATCTCATAACTTGATCACACTGAATAACCCCTTACAAGGTCAGGCTACCACTGCCAAGTATCTGAAACATTAGGTTGCAAAAAGACATTAGATATAAAAACCCTACACTCCGCTAACATCTCCTCCTTCCATGCCCACAACCTCCTCCTCCACTGCCACGCTCCACCTCCGACCTCCCAACCTAGCGAGAACATAGAGGTAACAATAGCCAGCTTGTTCTCCGCTAAGTTGAACAAACGGCTGAAGTGCCGACATAGAGGAACATCTCCAACCCATCGATCCAACCAAAAAGAGGTGGTATCACCGTCACAATACCTTCCTCGACACCATCCCGGCAAACCAACCATTTCCCTCCTCACCTACCCCATCTCTAATCTTCGCCACCTCCCTTCACCAACAAGAAACAGTCCGGCCCCCAACCTCCCAGCCTCCTCACCATACCTAGCAGCCAACACCCTATACCAAAAACCTCCTCTATCAACCAACATCCTCCTACACCATTTACCTAAAAGAGATAAATTAAACTCCCGCAACTGCCTAACCCCCAGACCTCCGTCCTCCTTACGAAGGCAAATAGTTTGCCAACCAATCCAATGAATTTTACTGAGACCCCCCCCAAATATTTTTATTTTTAAAAAAATAAAGATTCAATGGAAGAGATTATACCTGACAGAGCTTTGAAGAAAGAAAGAGCGTAGACAGGTAGAGAGGTCAGGACGGATTTTAGAAAGAGTCAGACGACCCCCATAAGAAAGGAAACGACTTTTCCAAGACGACAATCTAGACTTTATGGTATGCATCACAAGGTCCCAGAACGTTAACCTACGAGGATCAGCCCCAATAGAGAGACCCAAGTACACGAATGACACCTTTCCTACATTACAATTCGAAATTGTTGCTGCCTCAACCAACCATGACTCAAAGATATTTACACCAATCAACATACTTTTATTAAAATTAACCTTCAGGCCAGACATAGCCTCAAACAACAAAAGCTTAACACGCAAAGCTCTGACATTAGCCCAACTTTTTAACTCCCAACAAATAGAGTATCATCAGCAAACTGAAGGTGTGAAATCACCAAAGGGTTATGCGCCCCTACTGTATACCCCTCAAACAAATTTGCATTCGCTATCTCAGAAATCATAACATTCAGCCCCTCGGCAGCCAAAAGGAATAAAAAAGGAGAGAGAAGATCACCTTATCGGAGATTCCGCTCCAAATGGAACTCATCTATAGGGCTACCATTTACCAAGACTGAAGTCGTAACTGTAGAAACGCATTATTTGATCCATTTCTGCCATAAAACCGAAAAGCCATTTTTCTCATTACCTCATCCAAATAAATTCAATCGACAGAGTCATAGGCCTTCTCAAAATCCACTTTAAAAAGCAGAAGCTCCTTTTTCATTTTTCGAGCTTCATCCACCACCTCATTCGCAATAAGAACCCCATCCAGAATATGTCAATCTTTAACAAACGCTGACTGAGCCTCAGATACCACTTTACCAATCACTTGACGGAGTCGATTCACTAGGACGTTCGCTAAGATTTTATACAAACATCCCACCAGAGAAATAGGCCGAAAATCTGACAACTTTTGCGGGCTCTCAGCTTTAGGAATAAGAGCAATACAATTTGTATTAATACCTCTTGCTAATTTGCCATTCCAATGAAACTCGGTAATAAGGCGCATAATGTCCTCTTTCAAGATAAGCCAAAACTCTTTTATGAAGCCAAAATTCACACCATCTGGTCCGGGACTCTTGTAACTATCACAATCCCACATCGCCGCCTTCACTTCATCAACTATAAAAGGTAACACCAAACCGCCCCCCTCCATAACCGTTAGAGTTTTAAAATTCATGTTTCCCACACCTAGCCGAAATGTTTGATGTTTCTTGAAATGATTGCCGAAGTGCGTAAAAACGGCATTACGGATAGGTTGAACCCCTTCCACGACATTCCCATTCTCCACAAAAGAAACTATGGCGTTCCTTCTTCGACGACTAGCTAACACCGAGTGAAATTTTTTGGAATTTGCGTCACCTTCCTTAAGCCAAAGCAACCGAGACTGCTGCCAACATATGCTAATGTTCAAACGAGACAAAGAATGAATCTCGTGAGTGGCCCCACGTAACTCCTCTATCTCAACGGGTGACAACACCCCAACTATCTTGAAGTTGTAAGTGTCTCAACAGTTAGTTTACATGACAACAAAAAACTGTAGTATTAACAAGAATATTCACACTTTGATTTTACACATTTGTAATTTTAAGAACATTAATTCGTATCAATCATATTTGGCGCGAAGGAGACCTATCAATTGATTGTTAACTAATTTTATTTTAGGTTAATTTTTAACTCTTGATTTTTATGTATTTGAGCCTCCTCCTAAAGATTTTCAAAGTCTCTTTTTTACATTTTTTTTTGTGAAGGATTTTACGACATCTTTTATAATTGCATGCCTTGGAGCATTCAATTAATTTTGTAGTTTTTTTTGGGCTTTGCCTTTTATATGTAATTTTTATCTCTAGTTTATAATTCTTCGATTTTGATCTCTCAAATCTCTCTCTCACATTGATGATATCTTCAAAAATTGTGATACAAATATCTTTTCCGTTACAATTACGGGCATCAAATCTGACATCTAAAAAAGTGGAGGGTTAGAAGTGAAATTAAGCGAAATATAAAATATTATTAGTTGTTGAAATAAAATATTAGTAGTTGATAGTTAAATAACGTGTAAACTGAAAATGGCTAAATCTCTCCTCTCCTCTCCTCCGTATTCCTTCTTCTGAAACGGTGCACATATGCCATGCTGGTTGGAACTATTCGTGTTATGTCATAAGTTATGAGTTATGACATAAGTTTAAAACTTCATTTTACAACTGATTTGACATAAGTTAAAATTTCTGAAATGGAGAAGGACACCCATTGGGTATATGAACTGATTTGAAGCTATGGCAAGCTAAAACTCATTTTACAAGTGCCTAAAGGAAAATCTATTCAAACTGTTTCCAAGTTTATTTGTTGCTGCCCTATAGATTTTCTGTTACACGTTAATTTTCAGTCACGTTTCCAAGTTTTTTTTTAACTACTGAAGTGAAAGGAATCTGAGCTACGTAATTTTTATTTCAGTCACGTTAATTTTCTATTACACATGGATAGTGAATAAAACAGGGAATTCAGCCCAAAAATAGGATGAGGAGGAGGGGAATTCGTTAATTTATATATGAATGTTTTCCAAGATACAGAGTACACAAATTTTACATAGAAGTACAGTGAAGCCTGAATGGAATTCACCAAAATGCTTACTTAACCTTTATCGGGTATTTACTAATACCTTAAAAGTGGAGAAGTTACAAATTCCACCAACTAGAATAGGACAATCATATTGTCAAAAAAGAAATCGACAACCATAACACGATACTGCCAAGTACCAACTATTCAGATTCAAATGCAGCGAGGTAACCGCTGCAATTCCAAGGCTGCCAATCGAGCAGTGTTGGCTAAAGTATGCACACTTGAATTCTTGAGTTCAGAAACTATCACTTCAATTCTTGAAATCTCTGGTATATATATTGATAATATCATTGCATGCAATAAGTACTGCTTGCAAGCATAACCTAACGCGTGAAGCATTCTCTGCACCGTTAAGTGAGGGGTGTCTTTACTCCAGGATTCTAGGATCGCAGTCACCTTGGGGAGATTGGTAAGTAGACCAGTGGTAGCTTCTCTAGGAGCAGCCTTAAGCAGTAAAACCACACACTGAGAAGCTATATCAGCAACACTGGTCTCTCCAGATGCACTCAACTCTAGGAAGACACCAACATTGCTTCCAAAGTCTGCTATATCTCTTATGCATTGCTGGGGATCAACAGCGCCACTTACCTCAGGAGGACAGTTACCTAAGAGAGCTGGTTCTGTTGTGTAGCTGAAGCCTTTTGTACAGCTGACTGAACGTGCTAGAAAGGCCCTACACAGCCCAAGAGTTGGCTCCAGCAATTCTTCCATACCCTTTGCACACACAAACTCAAGAAAGTTGCCAATCCTCCTAACAACTTTCAATTGGGAGAGTAACTTGGACTCCATTTCAGGAGCAGAAGCCAGAGCGAGACAAAGCTCAACATTATTCACATTTGCATTTGACAGATCACCAAGCAAGAACTCAAAACATTGTGAAATTGTCTTCAGGTGTAGAATGTCTGGAGTTGAAATAAAACTGAACTCTAGTAGCATGACAAGAAGCTTCTGTGCAAATATAGGAATAGGATCTTCATCTTCAATCAAGGTTGGGTAGAGAGGAAGAAAATGTGTACTTGATACGAATTTCAGATCGTTCAATCTTTGCTCTTCCTCAACTGGTTCACTCAAGAGAATAATCATTACATCGAAAAAGATTTTAAGGCACAAAAATCTGGCATCACCGTCCTTGTTACCCTTGTAGAGAACTGCCAAACTAGGGAGAATTTCACGTAAGAAAATGTCAGGATTGGCAAGGATCACAGAAGATGACTCCGTGAGAGACTCTAAAATTCGAAGAACAGTTATCTGGAAGTCATCTCTTCCCTGAAAGTCAATCAATAAACAAAGACAATATCAAATATCAATTGTTAATTAAAAATACTTCGCTTCTGCTGAAAATGGCAGCTGCCATCCAACTTATAGTATGAGCCAATCAATGATAATGTCGGTAAAATAATTGTCAAAAATTTAAGAGAGATTAATTGCAAAACAACATGTGCAAATTTAGCAGACAACACTGAATCAGTTGTTTTTCTGTTTCAACTGAGCCATTTTCTTTTAAAATAACATACTGTAAAAAATTCCATGCGCACTCACCTCTTGAGGTATGCTTATGAGAAACATGCTGCTATTTTAAAAATAAATACCACCACCCTTATTCGATCAGAAAATTACAAAATATCATTTTTAGAAAATAGAGAGAAAGTGTGTGTAACTGCTGGGGTCAATGTCATTTACAGGATAAAATGGGTGTATGTCATTTAAGTATCAAGTATATTTCATGAAGTGTTAGTGCAATCTCTCCAAAAATTATCTGTTCAAATTTAATAATTTACTGTACTAAATACATATTTTGAGATCAGCTCTATATATATTTCTTATTCTTATCCTAAATACTTATTTTGAGATCAGCACTTTATATTCTAAAATAGACATCTCATTTCATTAGTAGATGATCTAGCAACTACATCTTAGCACAGTTAATATTTAACAAAAATTTGCAGCTCCACTCTGACAGAACTCATGATTTAAGGAAAACATATGATTAAAGGAAACAATATGTAACAGCTGAGTCACAAACCTGGAACGGTGCCTCCACAAGTTTAATCAGATTCGCCAGCTGACGTAGTACTGGAAGGGTCGCCACTTTGTGCTTGAAAGCTGAACTTTCAAGAAGATGAAGGACAACAGGAAACAAATGAATGTTGGATTTTGGAGCAGATCTGCTGGTAAGGGAAGAGATATGTCCATGGCGCCTTCCTCCCATCATTTGCTGAATATCTCCGGTTATTATATCCAGTAAACCTGGAATAGTAGACACCACAATATGCAGAAATGCATCTAAACACTGCAGCACAAAGGCATCCTTATCTTTTCCCAGCCTGTCGACCACCGAAAGTAACTTATGGCTACAAAAGAACTGTGGAAGCCACCTCCTACCGTGCTTGCAGAGGAAAGCCACAAAGACAAGTGCCTTTCCTTTTAAAACTTCACTGCCCTGCTCAACAAGAGCCAGAAGACTTGGGATCAGATTCTTATCCTCTGCAAGTTGTATAAGGTATCTTCCAACATTTGTGATCATATGACTTCCAAGCATTGCCGTGTTAAGAAGATTTAAGCTGATTTGCTGCTCTTGTGGACTGCCTTTGACAAGAACAGAAGCTAGGTCCTTGAAAGAGAGCTTCTCTATAACAGACTGAATACTAGGAGGATTAAAACGAACTAATCGCACCAAACATGATCCTGCAGTAAGCCTCATGCTTTCCAGTTTTCCTGCTGCTCTATAGATATAGCAGAGATTACTAATAACATCTTGACTGGTCAAACGTCCCACCCAGGCCCCTCCTTGACTGCAAATATTCTCAATTGTTCTCAATGCATACAATTGAGTTATATCATCTTCACCTTTCCTCAACATCGATGACACCAAGGAAATCAATGAATTAGGAACCTGCAGCCAGGTGGACATAAGTTAACCCCATAAAAACATGAACTTTGAAAGCTGGCAAACAAAGTTAAGATAGGACACAGATTTGACTGAAGATATATTTACCATGCTGTGAGCAACATGCCTAAATTGTGAATTTTTATATATACTAGTACTAGCAGATGGAAAACAAACGTTATATGCAACAAGCTTAGAAGCTAACCTGCCAGCCATGCACAGTCCTATTGTCCTTTGATGGAGATTCAAGTGGAGTGTTATCCCTAGAGTCTGCACTTTGGGTGGATATATAAAATAGCAACTCACCCAAAGCAGCCATGGAAAACCTCCTCACTTTTTCTTGCCTATCCCTAAGGCCATCCGTCAGTGAACCTAGAATTCCAGAACTAGCCAAACTGTCATCAACAAAGGTAGAGTGTCTAATCAACAAACCAATCAGCGAAGCAAGTTGAACACGTAAAGCTGATGCCTTGCATTGACGTAGCAACTTTACAAGAATGAGCATTATTGGCCCATTTGTCAAGATATTGGCTGCATCAGCATTACTGCTCAACATCTCGAGGTACCTAACCACATTTTGTTTCTCTCCAATGCTAGTACTCCCATTTAATATGGCTATAATTCGGTTTTGGAGTGCCTCCAGTTGCTCTTTAGGCATCTTGACAAATTCAGGTGCTTGCAACACCTCAAAAGGAAGTGAAGGAATGACTTCCGAGCCTTTGTCAACTTTTCTGCTGGGCATTACAGGTCTGACTGAGAGATCAGATGGATGCCAAATAACCTGGGAGATGTTGTTAGACGATCTTGAAGAATCAGAGTCAAGACCAGATCCTAAGTCATCTTTAAGCCTCTGTTTTTTCACTAGAGGGCTGACACTTGGAGAAATAGCAGATACGTCAGAACAGTCAGGAGTTGACTCGTGAACAAATGACCTTGAATCATCTGAGGCAGGAGTAGTCACAGATGGAGTGTCCAACCGGCGTATATCATTTTCAGTATCATCTGCTTTTCCCTGATTCTGAAAATTACTCTCCATTTTCTCATTGGGCGCAGAAGGTGTGTGTTCAGAACCATCAGTTTCGTCAAGTGCATCCTCTTCACTATTCTCATTAAAATCAAGTTCCATGTCAGTGTTCTCAATTTTAACATCGGCATCCTTCTCAGAGCCATTGGGCAAGGGACGTCGATAGTTTTCTTTCTCATTTTCTTTTTGTAAATTTGATTTTGCTATTCTTGACATTCTCAAAAGATTCAAACCTTTTTTAATAATGGAAGGATCTTTCTGCTTCGCCTCAGCTGTTCTGCCAGAACCCTTTGTCCGAGTTCTGTGTCCATTTGGTGTTGCCCTTGTTGGTGTCTCAATGCCTCTTGCCCCTTTCGCGTCTTTTTCTCGATATTTGGGAGGGGTCCTGTTATGAGAAGACTTATCTCCATTACGTTCTGATAAACACTGTTTAGCATGTAGCTCTGTCATATCATCAAACGCAGGTTGAGGAGGAAGAGACACTAGAGTGAATTTGGTTTTCCAAAAAGCATGTCCACAAAGCTCATGCCACTGTATTCTTTCAGTTGGGTCTTTGACTAACAGAGAATTTATTAAATTGACAAAAGGTGGACTTGGATTGCCGGGGAGGGGTGGAGTCGGGTCTGAAATTATGGATTTTACGAGCTGAGTGAATTCTCTTCCCACAAAAGGAGACCTCCCAGCATAACATTCATACAATACACATCCTAGAGCCCAGAAATCAGAGGCATAAGAGTGGACTCCGCCATCATCAAAAAGCTCCGGAGCCATGTAAGAGGGCGTTCCACGTTTTGCTTGTGGCAACTAAAGAAATACAGAAACATAGCACGTATTAACATCTTATTTGGTTTCAGGAGAAAAATAACAAAGTTGAGTAGAGGTCTATCAATACATGCATATGGATGTCAAAAATTACAGAAGTTAGAGTTAGTAAAGCATACCGAGGAAGAAGGAACTTTTGATATCTCTTTTAACCTTCTGGCCAATCCAAAATCACAGAGCTGCATCAATAAAGTAATAAGTACACATCCAGCTCATATTAACAAAAACTAAATTAATTCAACCAACACAACAATGGGAGAGAGCAGATAAATTGATACCTTTGTACACCCATTTTCATCTAGTAGGATATTTGATGGTTTCAGGTCACAATAGATTATTCCATTTGAATGTAAATACCTGAACATTAGTATCCAATTTTAGCGCATACAAACAGGACTACAAGAGTAATAGATAAAAGTAAACTGAGGGAAAAACAAAGGGAAATTGAGATTAGCAAACATTACTGCAAAGCTCTGATAAGGTCACAAGCAAGTTCATTAACAGAATCTTCAGGAAGTTGACTATCCTGCAATTCATCTTTGGTAATTCACTAAACAAGAAAGTAATATTGCACAATAGTGCAAGTAAATTCCCAAACTATAGCAATTTACAACAACCAATTAGAAAACAACAATTTAAAGTCAAACGCTCGAAAGTCAAAGAAAGGCTCACAAAACAAGAGATATGCAGTAAAATGCAAAGTACCTGGCGTAATATGGAAAGTAGATCCCCTCCAACACAATACTCCAATACCAACCATAAGTGAGCAGAGGTTTCATACCTAAAAGGCATCATAACTTAAGTAAACAACACTTGAAAACTGAGGGGGATAAACAAGTAATTCCAATCCAATACTGTTTTAGTTTTAGTAGGGAGGTAAGTAAAGTTTGATCAAACTGGAATTCTCATTTTAGTAAGATTAATTTTACTTAATTAATAGAATTTATGGATTTAGTTTAAAAGAAAGAATAACTCTGACCATGAATAAAACTTGAGCACATTTTGGTGATCCAAAGTGTGAAGAATCCTAACCTGCAGAAGAGAAGAGAAGAGAAAATGGGGTAATAGAATTAAGAATTAATGAAATGAAAAGATGAAAACTTACTTCTTGAAGAACCTTGTTCTTGTGAGATTTATCAACGCTTTTGATAGCGAAATATTCAATTGTGTTTTTCTTTCTACCTTTGTAAACAGTCTGAAAATGGAAAGAGAAAGATAAAATAGATTGAAGATGGAAATGAAAGAAGAATGAGTTAGGTTAGTACCGAGTATCTTCCGCGACCAATGGCTTCGTAGATGTGATACTGGTTCATGATGGATGAACTTAAGAGAGAGAGAGTTCTAACCGGCGGTTTAATTTTGATTTTTGAATTTCTTTGTTTTAAAGACTCTCTCTTATCCCATTCAACCAAAAGTAAGTTAATTTAACATTTATATATCAAAACTTTAATAATCAAACAAATAAATAAATATGGTAAAAATTGAGCGGATCTTAGTCAATGACTCATTTACTTAGTTACCGACAACTATATAAGTACATATATCTTCAACAACTAAAAACATCTACAATGTAGTTGAGTTAGAATTGAGTGAGATCTATCTATACCACTCATATAGGTACCATGGATGAGGATGCTCTAATATGTTTTTACTTTTTTGTTCACCTTACTTATCTCTATATTTTGTCTTTTAGTCAAAGTTGTACTAAATGTAGGGCTTGCAATTAATTTCCACGGGAGAGAATCTTAATCCAGCTTAAACATATTAAAATGCGGAGACGAGTATTGCAAATTTGAATTTAATCCCATTCAAAGTTCTAGGATTTGATATGATGCCTATGATGGTGTGTTAATATTTGACTTTGTTTGTCTAAGTGATGGATATTTAACTTAACTGTGTATTTGCCTAAGTGATAGGATTTAATTTTAGTTTCATCATCATGACATAACATGTGCATTTCTTTGTGGTGCCTAAGTATTAGGTTAAAATCAGATATTATTTGTGGTGCCTCGATGATGGACTGATTATAGCTAAATTATTTAGTTTTTAGAAGCATACATATCATTGCATAAGAACTTAAAAATAAATTTAATTAGGTGTAACGTTTTGGATCAAAATTTTGGACACTACAAGGTTCAAATTTCATCCAATCCCTTTTACATCTCTTATAGATGAGGTTATCAAGACCATAAACTCAAGTTAATTACCTGAGTATGAATATTGTTTGGATAACTAGACAACACTTGCTTATATTCAAACATGTACTTCTTCTATTGTTAATACAAGATTCATGATCAATGTTTCTATTATTAAACGAAACATAATAGCAATTATTTAGTTTCATAATGTATTGACTAAGTTTGGATTAGAGGCGTGGAGTAGTGGAAGACTCCATATGATCTTCACTCTTCACTTTCCATTCACCCACCACCTATGGTACTTAACTCTTTAAATAAGAAGATCTAGACCATCATAACTCATTCACTTCTTCTTTCCAACATTATCCAAATTTACGAGAGAACCATGTAACTCTGATTTCCTAACCACTTTGGGATACTTAAGACCAAACTTCTTAAAACATTCTTAAAGCATGATGATTACATGATCTCGAAGGCAGAATTTTATTTCAAGAATTAATAATTAGAGGTTTTAAGTTTTAAGAGTTGAATCAACATCCATCGAAGATATTGAACCGTTTTCCTAATGCATGCACGACTATAGAATAATATTAACTATATCTACTAAATGAAGTTTTTCGAGATAAATTTGTTAAAAGTTGAAGTCATTGAATTGTTTTCCTAATACATGCACGACTATAACACAATAGTAGTTACATCTACAAAATGAAGTCTTTTAAAATCAAGATTGTTAAAATCTTATTTACGATCTACTATATCACAAAGTAGTCTTACTTTAATTTCTTTTGAAAATACTTTTAAAGAACATTAATTATGAACAATCATTAACGAATTTACAGCAAAATATACAAAGAAAAATATATTCAAATAATTACAAGGCCACAGTTTTATTACTTCACCCATGACTCTCAAAGTCTCGGGATCAACCCCGAGTAAAGAGGTTAATGAAACACTATATTATGCAACATTACTTCAAACAAAGATGAAAAACATATTCAAGATGTAACATATATAAGTTTTGGGTTTTACTGGAAGCCATCCATTAAGGTGTCTTTTAGCAACCCATACCTTAAGGTGTGATTTCCACTTTTTAGTTATAACTTTTCTAAAAGACACCTTCATAAAAATTAGTTGGTGTTTTTTAGCAAATACTCATATAATAACTTGCTAAAAGACACCTTCATAAAATGTGTCTTCTATCTCTTTATCCCATTCTGAAATCCGCAAAAAACAATAAAATTTAAAGTTGTTAATATGCCATATCTTTTTTTTTTAACCTATATTTTTTCAGGAAACCTCCCCTCTTCTCTCTCTTTATCCCATTCTGAAATCTGCAAAAAACAATAAAATTTAAAATAAGTAAAACCAGGATTCATCGTTTGAATAGTTTTAAAAGAACGATAGAACGAATCATTATTCTTTTGCTTAAGTGCAATGAAAAATTGCTTAATTTCATAATAATTGATGCAATATCATTAGAATTAACCAATCATATACCTTACTTACCCATTTAGTTGGACACATTGACCTTAAATGTGTGCCAATTTTCTCACATTCGCCTGCCTTTTCACCTTTTTGTTGAATACACCTGATCACACACACAAATGGGACTAGAGTTAGATGCTTCTGACTATTGATCAATACAATGAAAGAAGGATTATGACTCTCTACCTTTGATATTCCACATATTTTACGTAGCAATGCCGTGTTTGATAATTATTGGATGGTGATTCCGAACCGTTTTCAGCTGTCCATGCATTTCCCCCCTGTTTCTGGGTTATGAAAGTAAGGCTTGTGAAAAAAAACAATTTCTTTTTGTACATACCATTCTACTATAAAGTTTAAGATATTATATTTCAAACCAAAATCATTTTTTTTTATAAATTTTTACGTTAGAGCATTATTTTTGTTACGTGGTTAAGAACCTTTTTATATAATAATACTAATATCTTAGAGAATTCCCTTAAAAAACCCAATATCATAGAGAATTAGGGCAACCATTAATATATATACTATATTCTTTATGAAATGTAATTATAATTAATATGAAAATTATATGCAAAATGAGCCATGTTAGTCACCCATGATGTACACGATGGAGTCCCCTTTCTTAAAAAAAAACGATATTTGAAAAAAATAAATAATAATCCCAATAATAGTAAAATAATAATAATTAAACTCATACAAACTACCAAACCATGGCCCGTAACTCACTTTCTAGATGTTTTTAGTTTAACTCAGTTGGTATGGACAATGCATAATATATGTAAGGTCCGGGGTTCAAACCTTGACCACCACAAAAAAAGATGGTTTTAGTAATATAGATATACAAGATAAGAATAGTTTTTTTTTTTTACAAATAATAAGAATAATTCTTGTAAGGGAGTATTATATATATTCAAAAGTCAAAGATTGAACCTTAAATTTCTTCCTTATTCATTTTTGAGAGATAAATTTCTAACTACTAATAGATTGTTCAAAAAATAAATAAATAATAATACATAGGGTTAATAAAGTAAATGAAATATTCAAAATTTAGTTTTTAGTCCCCACAAAATAAATTCATACATTTTAGTCCTTTAACATTTTAAGGTCAAAAAAAACAAAGACTAAAAATACCGATGGAAAATTTTACAGGAACTAAAAATACTGACGGTAAATTCTACAAAGAACTAAAAAGTAGAATTTTATTTTGTAATATAAAGACAAAAAATAAATTTTTAATATTTATAGAGACCATTAACTTAATTAACCATAATACATATACTACCTACCGTGTCGTTGTTCTTGGTGTCATGAGTATTATTGGTTGAAGAAGGAGGAGGTGGTGGTGAGACGGTGCCAAATTCATGGGGAGGTATTGGAGCTTGTTCACCTCTTGCTACTTTGCTCAAATCCTTCGCCCTCATCTTGTCATGAGGATCCATTTGCGCCGCCGACATGTTAATTCCTTCTCTATATTTTGTGTTATATTATCTCAACTTTCAGTGCTAGGTCTTTCTAATTTGTATTATCTCGATCGAGTACTTGACTACTTGGAGTTGGAGTTGAAAGTAGTACATATGCATGCTTGTCTTAAATAGGTGATGGGTGATGCACATACTTGAAGTTGATGTACGACGTGCCATAGTCGTACCAATACCACGTTGCAGATGCATGACACCTAGCTTTTTGGTTGTTCCTGGTGTCCAAACTCTAAAAAACCAACGTAAAAAAATCCAAGAAATTTATTAAAGAAGGTATTGATTTATATAAAATGTCAAAAATAACGATTAAAAAGGAATGAAGGGAGTAATAATTACATCATTTTATAATAAAACCATTTTTTTTTACTGTTTAGCCTATGCCTCTAGGATATTGTTTAATATTCTCCATTATTTATTATTGTCAAAACAAAAATCATAAACAAAAAATCATCACTAAGTTGTTAAAATAATAAATCTTAATATGAGTAAGTTGAGAATCCGAAATTCGAACTTCAATTTTATATATATATATATGAAATTCGTTAGAACACATCCACTAGTTTTTATGTAGAAGTGTTTTAGCAAACTACACCTTAATGTGTATCTAACTACTTTTTAGTTATAACCTGCTAAAACACACCTTCTAAAAAATAAGTGGGTGTGGTGTTTTCTAGCAAATGTCTATAGGAGTTGCTAACATACACGCACTTATTTTTTAGAAAATGTGTTTTAGCAACATTCACCTTAAGATGTATTTAACAATTTTTTAATGGAGGTGTACAACTTCAAACTTATGAATTTTCACTCCTCACTTGTTGGTGAGTGCAAGATTCGCTGCTAAGTTGAGAAGTTTTTTTTTGTTTATCATGATACTTATACAAAGCTTTTATATCATAATTAATTTTCGTTAGAAAATACGTGGGACACATCAGACGAGTTCTCCTCTCATAATTAGATATCTTTCATACTCACGAACCACTTACCGGTGACCACATGCTTAAAGACTCAAATCTCTTTTAAACCGTTGTCGGTTATTATTTAAAATTTGAAAAATCTTTATTTTACAAAAAATAAAATAAAATAATAAAATAGTAGTAGTTGTTTCCTTTTCTCCAAATCAAATCTCGGAAGTGTCGATGGAGCTGGTTGCAAGTTAAATATAACGTGTAAACTGAAATGGCTAAATCTCAATTTCTCTCTCTCCTCTCCGTATTGCTCCCGTCAATCACTCAACCCCGATCCAGGAGGGAGGATTTCTCGCTTTCTTCTTCTTCGGATTCATTCTCTCTCTCTCTCTCTCTCTCTCTCTCTCTCTCTGTTTCTGTTATAATAATTTGATTTGATTTGAAAATGGCGCTAGTATCAGCTTTGGCCAAGTACAAACTGGTGTTCTTGGGTGACCAATCCGTTGGTAAAACCAGCATCATCACTCGCTTCATGTACGATAAATTCGACAACACCTATCAGGTTTCTTCAATATTCATTCATTCATTGCTCAATTTGATTTGCTTTTATTGGATTCACTTGCGTCCCTCTTTTTCAATAACATTTTTCATTCATTATAGTATTCATAATGCTGGATTTGACTCTACTTTGACCAAAAACGATTAACCGCTTTAACTCTGTTTTATATCTTTCATTCTCTTATAATTTGATCCATATCAGATTTGAAATCGCGGTCCTATTAGGATCCTGAAAAAATGCACAATTTTACTGTCAAATACGCCTGATGCGATTTTCAGTGACATCAAATACCTTGATTTAGCATACAATCTCCAAAGTGGATCACCCTCAGAGATTGTATGCCAAAATCTATTCCACTGTTGTTGTTTTGTGCACAAATTCATTATTTTTTTTTTGTTGGTATTCTGTGCACACTATGCAGTGTTTACATGGTATGCTTGTAATAATCCAGTTAAATAAGTTCAGATTCGAATTACTTTTTAGTATTGATCTAACCTGATCAGATGAATGACATCCGATGCAGTGGTTTTGAATCTTTGTGAGCTCTGGAACAGCGGGGGTGTGTGCCTGCAGAGTGCAAACACCCAGACTGCTCAAGTCACTAAAGAGCGGAGAATGGGGGTTTAGGGTTGAATTGAATTGTACCTTTGAGGATTGCGAAGAGTCCCCTTATATAGTGAGGAGGCGCAAGAGCCGTTGTTAGTGGCACACCATTGCACTCGACGGTTATGGATCCGCAGAGATCGTGATGTTGAGCGAGATTTTAGGAACAATGTGGGTGATGTGGCAATTCAGTTTGAATTGGTCTCCCTGATTGCTGTGAAACAAAGAGTGGATGGCCCAATGTTGTATTGGGCCGATATTTAAAATGGGCCTGACCATTTGCTCGGTCCAGAACAAGTATCCCGTTTCCATAAACAACTTAATTAAGCACTTATCATATAAATACTTATGTATAACGAAAGTTAAAATCAAGTCAAACTGTTTTCATGTAAGTTATAAATAAGCTCTTTTTTAACCTATCATGGAGAGCTTATGGAGATAAACTAAAAATAGCTTATGGAAATGTTATAACCTGTTTCATAAGTTATTCATAATAAACATACAAATGCTTATATCAGTAGATAAGCTCAAATAATTTAAGTGTAACAGATATGCATGTTCTTTGGCTCTATGTACTTTCATTTCCTTAACTTATTATGATTTTATTCTTTTCATACAGGCAACAATCGGTATTGATTTTCTATCAAAAACTATGTATCTTGAAGATCGAACTGTTCGACTGCAGTTGTGGTAAGAATTAATATACTAGATCAACATTTCATACTATAAACATGATAGCGAAATATTCACCAGTATCCACTGAAGCTAACAAGTGTTTAGCTAATCCCACTTGGGCTGGCTTGTTAGTGTTGGTTTGGGACCTTGGAGTGTGTAACTCCTCAAGGTCTCAGGGTTCGATTCTCCCTGGTGCCAATATGGATAGGCTAATTTAGCTTCTTAAAAAAAATGTGTTTAACTAATAAAATATTTAGTTTCTACATCAGTACTTATATTTTTGGTGCTGAAGTTTATTTTTTTAATATTTTTTTTTACTTTGTTTTTGGATTCTGGTTTTGAACTGTTCATCCTTTCATTTTGTTATGTTAGGGATACAGCTGGACAGGAAAGATTTAGAAGTCTTATTCCAAGCTACATCAGAGACTCATCCGTAGCCGTTATTGTATATGATGTTGCAAGTAAGTTGTTTGTGACTTGTTTTCCTTTCACCTAGTATTATATTGTACTTACGCACAATCTTTTTGGTTGGACACATCTTTTGCTTCTTGGCAGTTGTTAATCTGATTGAAGCTGCTAATTTAGCTTATTGGTTTTTAACATTTTGATAGTAAACCTGCGAACTTAACATTATTTCAAATTCTGTGAGCTGTTGCAGTAGGATGCCATTACACCTTAGAGTATGTTTGGATGGAGGGTTTTGGTGGGGAGAGGAGGGAAGGACTTATTTTTCTATTTTAAATTAAGGAAGCTACAAAATGTTTCTAAGATGTCATTCCTTCATTTTTTTTTAAATCTCAAATATACATCAATATATAGACTTAGCTCTGCAAAACCCATCTCCTAAACATATCCTAAGGAATGTAGCATAATGATAAAGTGCATTAGCTCTTAAACTCTGTTTATAACCAACCCTCTACTCTACAACAAACCATGACACCGAAACTCCATTCACGATCACTCTCTCTATGTGTGAATGAATGATGCATTGTCCTAATGTATGTTATAATCTCTGTTAATAACACTTTCTGATAAACCTGTTCTTGTTGTACAGGCCGGCAGACTTTCCTAAATACAACAAAGTGGATTGAAGAGGTGCGAACAGAGAGAGGCAGTGATGTCATTATTGTTCTTGTTGGGAACAAAACTGATCTCGTTGAAAAGAGGTAATGTGCAATGAATGAAAATAATGATTTGAGGTAGAATTAAAATTAGGAACTATTGGTAAAGATAATTCCAAATAGGAACCATTAACCATACCATGCATAAGAACCTAATTAACCGCTCGTTTGGCTAGTTTTTCTGAAACCACAACTGTTTTTGCTGAGAATTATTAACTTTTTATCAGAATCTCTTTGGAAATTTCCAGACTGATTGCACTTGCTGATTTTCCTTGGTTCTTTCCATTGCACTCTTTTCTCCTGTATATTATCCTATTACCCTTGACATTTGACATATGAATAATAGTTGCCACTGCACACATATAAGTTGTTCAAAATAAATAAATTGTTGGGTTTGGAGTTGGAAAACTACTTTGAATTGATAATTCTTATTTCCTTTTCTACCAAGGCAAGATCTATGTAGGCATGCTTACTACTTGACTGCCAAAATGCATACTTTCTCCATCTTTTCACATGTACTCCATTTAGCTGGGTCCTGTTTCCGTTGTTGGTTACAGCTTAAACTATATATGGTCAGTTGGCCTATCTTGGAGACCATACTAAGAAACTAGGATGTTGCTTAATTGTTAAAAGTCTAAAATGGTGCATTGCATGCAGGTTAATCCTAATCTTGAATCGTGTCATAGAAGATAGTCTTGGTCATCGGTGAATCTAGTTTCATTTCATGTTTGAAAGAGTTCTCAGTTTTGCTCTGTCCTAATTTGACCCTAAAGATGTTTTACATGCATAGTAACTGCTTGCTGTATATTTATGAAGATGTGTGCTATTGTTACTAACCATCTGAAACTAACTGTTCGGTTTTACTAAATTTTCTTTGTGCGAGTCTGCAGACAAGTCTCCATAGAGGATGGGGAAGCAAAAGCACGTGAGCTCAATGTCATGTTTATTGAAACTAGTGCCAAAGCTGGATTTAATATCAAGGTAACCTGGGCTCACTTTTTTCCCTCTTTTCATACATCTGCAGTAATCGCTCTGTTTCCCTTTTCTCCCTCTTTCCATATGTATTCAGTAAATTCTCTGTTTCCACCAGAATGAAGTGAATTATACAAAATTATGAGATTGGATTCTGTTTCTACTTATTTGGACCTCTTATTATCGACTCTCTACTTGTTATAGTTTTAGTGATTTTCACTCCAGAAGTGTTCTTCAATCTAGCTACCTTTAAAATTCATTTTGCTTGCATTTGTCAATTTAGTCTCAATCCATGATCATTCTTCTGCATCGTTTTTTTTCTTTTCTATCAGGGAGATAACTAGTGTCAATCTTATTTAGTTCTAATACTTTTTTGGACATTTACAGGCCCTTTTTAGGAAAATTGCTGCTGCATTACCTGGAATGGAAACACTATCTTCTGCAAAACAAGAAGACTTGGTTGATGTAAACTTAAAGTCTTCATCTGGGAATGCTCAATCTCAAACTCAATCAAGTGGATGTTCTTGTTGAACACACTTTATCTTGTACTTGTGGTGCCGTGTACCATTATGTGTTGTGCTTTTTTGCTCTATGTAGGTTTCTCTATAGTTTCCTACAACATTAAATGAAAAAGTCAAAGATTACTTTAGCTGTGCAAGGGAGGGGTTGATGGAAGTTGTTTGTAGAAAAATTCTGTTAGTTGGTTATGGTTATGCTGCGATACTGTACTATTGTATTAAAATTGTCAAACTTGACATTGGATTATGTTCATTGCACTCTCTAAGAAGATATGGTTGATGTGAACCTAGAATCTTCTAGCTGCCATGAGTCTCAACCTAAGTCTGGTGGATGTTCTTGCTGAATGTGCTTTCTCTTAATGCTCTTTGATCTTCATGCTTCATTTTATTTGTTTTGAACTGTACGTGACTGAAATATGTATAGGTTCTATAGTGTATTAGACTTTTACAACATTATTTGAGAGAAACTTGAGAAACGAAATAGAAATAGTATTACCTAGCTATTCATTATTTTTTATAATACAATTTACTTGAAATATTATATTCTGAAAAATCATCATGATCGTTATAAGCCTGCTGGCGATGAATTCACAGGCTATTGGATGCTTCATCTTAATAAAATAATCATTATGCGATCAATTTTGTTCAGGTGTTCGATAAAGGGATACTAGCAATTCAAACCGCTGTCATCGTCAGCATGCCTTAAGAATTAGCCTATTTTACTAGTTTCCATTGGCACAACAAACAACTGCAAGAGAATCAGAATATGTCACGTATTGGATGGATATTATGAAATGAAATTAGATAGGTTATATTAAAATAAAAAAATAATAATGTAACGAGTGTATGATTTTTTTTAGTAAGCAATTTTTTTTATTAGAGTATAAGGTCTCATATCTGCTACACTTATTTTATTAAAAGGTAAAATTCAAGATTATCTAATTGTGATTAAGAACATCTCAATAAACAAATGAGATTGGTTAAAGATTATGGTCAAGCTATTTTTTCCACTTATGACAAACATTAGATTAGATGTAGACACTTATTTCATTTTGAACAAAAGTAGACAGTTATTTTACATCAGCACTATGAATGCAAAAAAGACACCCTTCTTACATCTTTTAATTTTATTTTTTTTGTGATAACTCTCGGATTTTTTTGTGGAAAGAGGTTCTAATAATTCGAACTTCGACCCCGATCAACTAACATTATTCTAAATAATTCTTGGTTTGAGCCTAATTGTTTGGATATCTTCCGATCAACATTGAAACACGAGTTCCTCCCTTTTGGTTTTTTGGCTCTATACTATTAAGTATTAAGATAAGTGGGTGGTGTGGTGTGGTGGCATATGCGGCATGTGAATTTGATTCTTTGGCGGATTCCATTTACATTATTTACTTATTATTATAACTAACTACATCTTTCTTTCTTTCTCTCGTTCATTCATTAATCCATGGCTTCTACTGAGAATTCCGTCGACAGGTAATATTCTTGATTTCATTCAACACAATGTTCATTTTCTTCCTTTGTTTGATTCCATTCCATTCTATAGTTATTACTCTTTTCATGTTAATCAAATTATTTCATGCTAGATTCATCGCACTCTTATTATTATTAAGATCAAAATTGAAGATTTAAAGAATTTAGGGATCTTACATATTTCAAGAAGAAATATCCATTAATCAGTTACCAAATTGGTTTATATGATTGCCTTTACTGCTATAACCAAAATATAAATTTCATGGCAAGTAAGGTAGGCCTCGAAGCTTTATTCCAAAGGGAACTTGATAAACTTAAATCTTTGCGCTAACTGGTTCATGACATGAGTTGATTCAATATATAGAGCATTTGCTCGACTTGTCACTCATTACTTTCATATTGTGTGTTGTGACCGCAGCAAGAGTTCTCTTACCAAACTTGCTCCACTTGAAGCAGTGCTCTTTGATATAGATGGAACTCTTTGTGATTCTGATCCAATCCACTATTATGCCTTCCGTGAAATGCTCCAAGAGGTCTTGTTTCTTTTCTTTGCAGTGAAGTTTAAAGCCAAATATTCAGAATATAGATATTATACTATTTATCACTATACTCTTTTTATTCTCAGATTGGTTTCAATGGAGGTAATCCTATAACAGAAGAATTTTTTATTGCGACTGTTGCTGGCAAGCACAATGATGACATTGCCTTGGATCTCTTCCCTGGTGATCGCGACCGAGGTTTAAAGTTTGTTCAAGATAAGGAAGCCATGTTTCGGAGGTAAACCCCCCGAACTATATCCCCTTTGTGCTAAATTAAATTTGAAGATTCTGAAATATATTTCCTTGATGGACTATCTAGATTAGCAGCTGAGCAACTGAAGCCGTTAAATGGCCTTGATAAAGTGAGGAAATGGATTGAAGATCGTGGATTGAAGCGAGCTGCAGTTACCAATGCTCCAAGACCAAATGCAGAACTCATTCTCTCAAAACTTGGTCTCTCAGATTTCTTTCATGCTGTTATTATTGGTGATGAATGTGAACATGCCAAGCCTCATCCCGAACCCTACTTGAAAGGTCTTGAAGCTCTCAAAGCATCTAAGGATCACACATTTATATTTGAGGTCTGTGTTTTCTTTTCTATGCCTTAGATAATTTGTTCTTATTCTACTTCTGACGGACCTGTTTCATCGTTGCAGGATTCTGTTTCAGGAATTAAAGCTGGAGTTGCTGCTGGGATGCCTGTTATTGGTATATCTACCCGAAACCCAGAGGATTTACTGATGGGAGCGAAGCCTGCCTTTCTGATAAAGGATTATGATGATCCAAAATTGTGGGCAGCATTGGAAGAACTTGACAAGTCTGGTTCACAGTAAAATTTTGAATTACTAGTCCAATTGACGGAATTTCTTGATAAAAACAAGTAGCAGCTTTCATATTAAATTCATCAGATCACCTGTATAATTTTATTGCAGGGGGTGATATTATTATACTAGTCCATAATCAGTGTTGCTTTGAAATCGAGCAAACATTAGTTTTATTTGTATTTTGTAATAATGTGATAGTTGGCTATGAAAGTCAATGCGAAGGAATTGCAATACATGTGAGAGAGAGTGAGGCAGGAAGGGAGGGATTTCAATACTCTTCCATTATTCATTATACTTTATAGATTATGAGTTTTATTCAACTTTTTGCCCGTATGTTTTCTGATGATCAATGCCAGGAGTATTTGATATACGTACACAGCGAACAAAGCAATGTGATGCTAAATACAATTTACAATACCCTTCATGCCATGTACTTTTTGTTTTGCGCAAAGAGACACTCAGACACGACTAAAGTTTGACCTTTCAAAAAAAGTTTAATATTTGTGATTCAATTAAATTAATTTTAAATAATTGTTATTGATATTTAATATTTGTTTTGTTTTGTAATGATCAACTACTTAAATGTTAATTGTTTCCAAATCTAAAATCAAGAGCCGCGGAAGAGGTAGCTTCGCCAATTGCGATGTGTGGAAGCAGGGAATGGTAAGCATGTTTGTTGCGTAAAAGGCACCCTTGTCACTGCGAACACAGAAACCAAAAGAAGCGTAGCTTCAATTTGTGAAGAAAGTTGTATCTATGTTAGAGTCAAGCACCCCAGTTTGTGGTGGCTTCCATTAGGATGCCTTTCATTCAATCACCATAGTTTGTAGCAGCTTTCAACATGTTTTTTGATATGTGCATCAGTGTCGTTCTCATCATCAGGTAGGTCTGATACTCACAGATCAAGGGTTGAATTCCAAATGATAGGTTTGTTACTTCAAATTTATTTTAAAAGCAATTGCTGATACTATCAGACCTATCAATTTGGCTGTTATAAATATTCTGAAGAAGTATAACTCGCATTCATATGAATGGCCTAAAGAAGAATAGCTTATCAATAAATTGTCATTTTTATTAACAATAATACTACTGCATAATGATAATAATTAATAAGTGTGATGCACATACAAAAATGTTGCAAGAGATATCAATAGAAGCAAAGAGTTACAGATCATAGCAACAATTACAGATTTGAGAGAAAAGTGAGATATTAAAAATATCAAACTGGCTGGAGAGCACTATCATTGTCCAAGAATTAGAGTAGAATAGCTTAAGAAATCATTGAGATGATGAATGTAAATGACTGAAGCTAGCTCGGTATTTATAATATTAATGTCGAGTAGCAATGAATGTTATTTAGAAATTGTTCCATATCAGAAACAGTGCACCACGTAAAACCAATGGCCACATTGCATGTGCAGAGAAACTCAAACAAATAAAATGGAAGGATGCAAATTGGATATATAATATGGAATATGAGTGGGTACTTATAACAGGACTTAGGCAGGAATATACATAGGAGGGAAATGATGCTGTGGATATTGCTTTCTTCCTCAAATTTGTAGCAACATTTCTTCTGCTTGTGGATCTAATCTATCTCCAGATGAGAAAGCATGAACTTGTCTCCTTGATGTGCCTATCATTTGCGGCGTATATGTTACATAGGGTCACATACATGACCTGGTGCATTCAGAGGATCCAACTCAAGCAGTCGTGTGGCTGCATGTTTAGCAACATCTGCATCTGTTTTACTCATACCACACACTCCAATCAATGCCCCCCAAGCAGTCGTGCCAATTGACAGATTCATTCTCAATATTGTAAAATGCTATTCAAAATGATCCTTCTGTTAACTTCTATCATTAAAGACTATGACATGCTATGTTAACTTGATATGTCCCATTGGACGTTGATCCAACACACGTTGTCAACTTATTAGGGACTAAATTGTTTACGAAGTAATTTATTAATAATTACAAATATGCATGAACTAATTAATGATAAATTAGTCCCCAAAACTCAACATATAAATTTCTTTTTTTTTTGAAATGGCTAATATTATTCTCGACGAATGAAATGCAAGAAGCATCCACCGCGGAAAAAACAGCAGAAATACAAACAAAAGGTCCCGCATATAGACGGAAAACCAAACCCAAATACACCAAAAAACCCACCGCCCAATAGTGAGGCGAAGCTATACAAGCCAAAAAACCAGACGCATATCACCGCCTCACCACCCAACACGGAACAGCAAAACCAAAACCAACTCCCCACCTAACAAAGATAGCAGCAACCGCAGCAGCTGAGACACCAGCTGCCCCTCCCGGCAACAAAAAGCAAACCCGCACACACCAGAAGACAGCAGCACACACCAGAAGACAGCAGGCAGAAAAAACAGCAAGACAGGCAAGGGGTATCAGCTGCCTCCAGGCCTGCTATTGTCAAAACAGAAATAGCCAGGACACCCCAGACAACAGACCAGACCCCCCGCCCCCAAACCATTACAAACGCAAATGCACCCTGCCAAGACAATTAATGGGATCCCAACACCACTCGTAGTAAAGACACACCGGGATATTCATTCTTTCTAGCATCCATCTCCAAGATAATACCTTAATCTCCTCCACCAACTCATCCACCTCACGGGTGATATCTTTGAAGATCTTGTCATTCCTAGCTTTCCACAAAATCCATATTGTAGTATGCCAAATTAGCCACAAGCCTCTCAACGTATTCTTGTTACTACTCCTCCCGCTCCAACACTTCCAATGAACAAAGAGATTTGGAGGTGTTGGAAAATGACAATCCACCCAAACCATCAGTCGAGCCCACACCCCCCACGCCACATTACAATGCAAAAAAAGGTGGCATGAAGATTCCTCCCCTCCATTACACATCACACATAACGTAGAGTCTTCCAGAGAT
>Ga0315914_1000024_pt1 | contig 110610 bp, 41 predicted proteins | sample MpolenodulesMG_FD_203920 | JGI IMG/M metagenome (GOLD analysis project Ga0315914, IMG submission 203920) | Medicago polymorpha root nodule microbial communities from Los Angeles, California, United States - elongated nodules | ecosystem: Host-associated > Plants > Roots > Nodule | place: USA...
GTCAATGATAATTAAATTTAAATATTTTGCTATTAATTTTATATTTTAGAGTATAAAATTAAATTGTAAATAACCATACTTTATTGTCTTTAGTAATTTATCACATATTTTAATTTTATTTTGGGTTGTTTCATATTTTATATTAGGGTTTAAAACTATATGTTAATGAAATTGTCAATAAAAAATAGCGAAAAATATGTATTCAAATTTTGATTATATTAAAATAGACTTGTATTGTTTTTATTTTCCCAAAGTATGTTAATTTTTTTTCTTTCTAGATTATTAGAAATAAGAAAAATATTGAGGGATTAAAGTGTAGATTTTAACATAAGAGGGGAGGGGAATGTAATTCAAGCTTCTCTTAGGGGAGGGGAGTGAAATATTTTATAATATATTTTGAATAAGAGGGGAGGGGAGTGTAATTCAAGCATCTTTGAAGAGAGGGGAGTGTAATTTACTCTAATAATAATAATAACAACAACAATACTTGTCACCGTCTTGGTATTATGATTTTTTTTAATAAACATCACATTTATTAAGTTGTTCAAGTAATAAATATATTCAAATGCTTGTGTTTATTGTATTTGAGGATATTTAATTGATCTCGTTTGAAGCAACAAAATAAATAACATGATTTTCTCTTTTAGAAAAAATAGCATTATTCTTTTATCCTCGATGAATAATTGTAGCTATTTATTTTATTCAACAATGGTAATTGATTTTAGTTGAGTAGGAGTATTTTACAAAATTTCTTCTTATAAATTTGATGTGTATTTCTTATAGCAACTACGTATTCTTTTATCCTCTCACGTATTCTTTTTTCTCGATAGATTGATACTTATGATTCGAACTCAAACTCACACTTTACCTAAAGTGAAGCTTTCAAACAACATAACATATTCGACAGCGGAAACAAATTCAAATGATATTATAGGTTGTTGTCTCCTTTACATCCACTACTACAAAGATGACATTTAACATCAGTGGAAATTGACTTTTCAGATCGGGTTTCAACCGATGTCAATAAAGGTAATGTTGTATGTAGTTAACATTTCACATCAGGGGCTTGTTCAAAAAACATTTCACATCGGGTATGGACTGTTGTGATAAGTCATTTTCCACATCGAGCAGAAAATCATAGATTTGTTATGTGATAGTTAAACACTAAATAATAAGTTTTCACATCGGATGTACCATTTAAACTAACGTAAAAAATATAAATTTCACATCGGGTATAAAATTCTTCGATGTGCATTTTTGTTCAATTTTTAATTCATACGCATACTGAGTTCGCGATTCACAAGAAATAATAGAGAAGAAAAATATAACACAATAATTGAGAAGAAAAATATAACACAATAATAAAAATTAAACAGAAATTGAGTTCCCTTACTAGTCTTGATGTTAATCTTCATCTTCGATTTCCCGATCAAAAATCACCACCGCACACGGCTGAGGAGTGGGTTTTCGCTTCGTTTTGGGAAAACGCTCACACGTCACGAGTCACCTGTTTCAGAGAGCGAGGGAGATCCACCCGACGAGATTCGAATGAGTGAGAGAAAGAAGAAAAACGACTGAGTTCACGATTCAAATCAAGCTTGAATGAGCTATTCAGATTGAGAGGGAGATTGTTTAGCTTAAGGGCGATTCAAATCGATTTGAGCTTAAGGGTTTGTTGTTCAATTTTTGGGGAAAGGTTTGAGTGAAGGGTTTGCTGTTCGATTTTTGACTGAATAGGGAAAACGAAAACGTTTTTGTGTTTGGGGGATTCACGATTGAGTGATTGAAGAGCGGGTTTGCTGTTAGGGTTTCTCGGTGAAGTGGAAAGACGTACGATTGTGAAAAGTGTGAAAGGGAAAGTGAGTTGTAAAAATGACACAAGTTTTTCCCCACAGTATGCCTGATGTCAAATATAATTCGTCAAAATTACAAAATTCCACCGTATTTATCTTTCCCTACAGGTATAACAGGTTTAGTGACTAATTTCCCCCTTAGGCATTTACTCAACCGATGTGTATCCCCTTCAATAGAGTTCATTATACTTTTGATATTGCCACGTGTTACTTTTCACATCAGGTATTTGAGCACTGATGTGTAAACCTTGCTGTTTAATGTATATTTTCTAGTAGTGATCAATGCGACACAAAAGAAATTATATACCTTTGATTAAGACATGATTGTTATTTGTGAATACAAATATATTTTGGAATGTATTTCTTTACGTAAATTTCAATTTAATTATAAAAATATTGTGATCAAATCAAATTAAATTTAATAATAAAAAAACTAAAAAAAAAATATTGTTTTTAAATAGAACTGTATATTTTAAAATCTTAGATGGATTAAACATGTTCAAGAACATAATGCTATTTTATACATATTTTAAAAGACATGAGTTTTTGTTTCGTTGCTACTTTTTTTGACACTGTGTAATAAAATATTGACTAGTTTCCCTATAAAAAAAAAAATCAATATTTTCTATAAGATAGGAAAATATATGATATTAAGATGAAAAATATATGATCGGTTGATCACTCTGATGACACTAGTTATAAGAATTACGATCAAAAGGCGACAAACCACACAAGATACTCGGTAGTATTTTGGTTGATATATTATATCTAGGTTTACAATTTATTAGGTTTGTGGTATGTGAAACGCTTCCATTATATATATAGACATACACACACTAGTGTATTTTCATGGCGTTGCCCCCAGATATATATGTGTATATATATATATATATATATATATATATATATAATGTTTGTGTTTTATGTATAATATTTATTAAAATTCTCTATAACTCAGGAGTTATAAAAAGTTAAAAAATTACTCATATTATGACCCATATTTTATTAAATAAACTATTAATATCAACCTTCCCTTCAAAAAAAAAACTATTAATATCAACCTAAAGTATAAAATAAATAAATTAGTTTTTTTGACAAAAAAATAAATCAATTGTAGTTATCTAAATTGTAAAATTTATCAATAATATTAGTTTTTGTGTTATATGTAAAATATTTATTGAAAATCCATATGATTTAAAATTAATATAAAAAAAAGACTCCTCATATTATAACACATATTTTTTTCTATGACCCGTAATTTTTTAAATAAACTATTAGTATCTATCTAAAATATGAATTTAATTGGGGTCCCACAAATGAACGGTGAGATTGGACCCCTCGGATTAGTTGGTCATTGGACCAGATACCGAGTTTTTATAAAAAAAAACTTCTTAAAATAGAAAATAAATAAATCTTAGTTATCTCATTGAAAAATTATCACGAGTGCATGTTTAGAATGCACATGTAGGCAAACAAAATTATGTACTTTTTTTTTTAGGGAAACAAAATTATATACTTATAAATATATAGAATTGATTAAAATAAATAATTTAATCAAATAATCATCTAATATTTTAAAAATAAATGAATTATCTATTAAATTTGACGAAATCTATGCTAAATGAAATTTATTGAATGAGAAAACTAAGAAACGAATAAATAGTTTGCAATAAGGACAAAACTCATGTAAATTTCTTTATGTGTTTTTCATATGATTCTTGGCTAACAATACACTTGTCATGAGTAGTTTATTTAGGAACCATATGAAAAACACCTAAAAAAATACACCTAAGTTTTTTTGCTAGAATTAAAATAAGGATAAAACTTAGGTACATTTTCTTAAATGCTTTTCGTGTGATACTTCACAAAAAATACTCACAACTACCTATGATTTCTCAAATCCAAATTCTCAAAGCTTATTATAATCACAACAAATAACTTTTAATTATTTAAAGAACCATACAAAAAACATGTAAAGGAAAAAGCACCAAAGTTACGATTAGTAGTTTTTATGAAATTTTGATTAAAATTAATTAAATTTTAATTAAAGTTGTAGGTATATGTAATTAATATTTTGTACTTTCATATTGTAACAACTATACTTATCGTTTTCAACCATACCAACAATATAACAAATATTGTTATCTTTAAAAAAATATAACAAATATAATATAAATTCTTATCTTTTTGAATGACAACAACAAAATAGCATTCTAATAGTCAAATTTGTTTAATCGTATAATTGGAAAGCGAAAAAAGGTGAAGTATTATGATGATGGTTCTAGCATATCAAATTCATTGAACATGTCGGGTGAGATTTATGCTAACAGCGTTGAGAATATGAAACAAGTCTTCACTTCTTGTTTTGTGCACGAGAAACACACAGCTGATAGGAGGAACCTGATTGTTTCTATTTTAAAAGATATACAAGGATTGCCCGTTGCCAAAGCGGTAATGGTTGGTATGCTTATCACCAAAGAAAATAACCTTTGCAACTATTTTTTCACTATAGATACTCCCGAATTGAAGAAGCAATTTGTGGAAATTGTTTTGAGTAACAATGTTCAATACTTTTTATATTTGTTACTAGTGCAACTTTTGATTTATTTTTGAAGAGGTGATTTTGATGGTCTTTTATGTTATATCTTTATAGTCGAATGGATAACAGATTAGAAACTATATAGATGATTCTGATGGTGTTGTTACCTTTACCATTGGAAGGAGAGCTACTACTGGTAGTGGATCTAGTATGTTATGTAAATCTTTTCAGTCTTACAATAAACAACCACTTTCGTATTCCAATTATCTATTTTATCAATCTCAATTGTTGTCTATTTTACGCAATTCTATGAGGTTCAATGGTAAGGATAGTGTGTATAATGTACTATATAATTTGACAATGAATTGCAGAATCCACCAATAGATATGCAAAATTGTGGCCAGATTAAAAGACATGAAAAATAAAAATGACTAAACTGAAGTTACACAAAACATGCAATGGTCGAGGCAAATGTGTTGGAGAGAAACTTCCATATATAGAACTAAGTTTATATGTTGTTTTCACCCAACCTTTGATGTTCAATTACTTAAGAATTATGCCTCTTCAATAATGTGTGGAACATCATGTCAATGAATTTATCATCACGGCACACAAAAATATTATTACTGGGGAAACATTTCAAAAGTAAGCATTCAACATAAATGGTTAAAGAGAAGCATATACGTGAAATCTGGAGTGTAAAGAAGGAGAGCATTGTGTTACACACGTTGGATTTCTAGTTTAAGCAATAGAGGTATTTGTGTAATTATAATGTTGATTCTCAGGATTCTACATTGAAAGCCAAACATATTTTACATATTCCCTAGAATTATTTTTAAAGAAGTTCTCATGAATTAAACAATTAATCAAACTTTTTTTTTCTATATTTTTTTGGGAATACAGTTTTCACCTTTATATTTCAGGTAAGTTAATACCTAAGAATAAATTTTATAACCCTCAAACAAACGCCACCTAAAAGTATATCATGGAAATCATTTTGAAAAATATACTTATGCACACCATCTCTTTTTTTATTAGTGTGGTTCGTTGATTTGGCAGATTGTATGTTAAGAGGTGAAAAATTGGATCATCTAAAGTGTAATAGTTTAATAAAATTTATTAAAAATAGTAAGCTTTTGAATCAAGTCCATATTAGACGCCTCCAAGAAAACAACAAATAAATAGTTTTATTGAGATAATTTTATCAAATATATATTTCAATTTATTAGATTAATCAAAATTAATAAATAACATGTACAAATGGTTTTTTGTTCAAAAAAACATGTACAGATGGTTTTAAATTGTAGAGGGTAAAACTGATAAAATTAATAATTGTATTTTCAAATCTAAAATCTCAGTTAATTATCTTTTAAAATGACAATAACGTTAGTTAAAAAAATGAAAGTATTGTGGAAACAGAGAGAATAAGTTGAATAAAATGTTTGAACCTTTTATTTTTATTTTATTATCCTAATTAACATTAGTACAAATTCTTAATGCATCAAACTCCAGGAAACTACCTTGTTTACTAGTCAGATTTGGCGTCTCCTGTGCATTGTACAGAACCTACTACTACTAATTCTTTTACATCATCAAGTTTATGACTCTTGAGACGATCTACTAGTCTTTCTAATGCTTCTTTCATCCACCTTTGTTGACAAACTTCCCTTGCTTCAGAAACATTCATCTATATATATCCAAAATAGAAAAATCAAACTCTTCCTCATTAATAATCATCATTTGGAAGAAGTAACAAGAAGAATAATTGAACAAAAAGACATTCAAATCATATATATCTGTGTGGTCCATGCATGTTTTTCTCCAAAAAGTTTTATTATATTTTTTAGTCCAGTGAACATTTTTTTGACTCGTATATTCTAATTCTTGTCATTTTACTTAAGTCCTTATAGTATATGGATCACCTTGAGTTTCATATAGAATAGAATTAATGTTGTATTTTAGAAAATAAAATTAATATTATCTACGTATTACCTATACTAATTTAACATACATAAAAAATATTCTTCATTCATTTTAAAATCCATGTCGTTTAAAATTCTTATACATAGATAAAACATGATAAACTTGTCAAAAAAATATAATACTTTTAGTAAATTAACTTTATTAATTATTTATATGTTTCCCACCATCATAAATACAATGTAAAATATAATGCTCTTGAAATAGTATACTAGTATAGAAATTAGAAAAGTGAAAATGCGTTCGCTTTAGAATAGAATTTATTTGCTGAAAAAACATTCATGGTGAAACAAAGAGAAGAGAGTATTTGAACATGGCGAAGCTATGCATGTCAATGTGGTAAGCTTTGGCTACCCTAGTTTTTCATTTATTTGAATAAGATAGTGCATTTCGTAATTAGTTACCTTGATAATATATATTTAGCTATAACAAATGAATTTATTTGTCAAAAACTAGTAGAAATAGGAAAGTCAAAAGATATATATCCACTTGTGTTGATAGAACATAGAAGTATTTCGTTTTATTTTAAAAAATTTGATTACTTAAATAACTACAAAGAAAATTTTGTTAACATAAAATTTATCAAAATAACACAAAATATATATTGTTTTAGATTTGGCCTCCTCGTATAAAATGACTAACCTCACTGTTGAGTGTATGGATCAAGCAACTTTAAGAGTAACTTAAAGCAAAGTTTTTTTCTTTTTCTTGAATTATGTCCCCAAATGTCAAACACTAATTCTTTTGAATAATTTATCATTGGTGGAGCTTATTAACCACTTAAACTCATATTTACGCGCATGTCTTATTCAATAAGAAAAAAAAACATTTCTTTTACCTACCCATGTTCTTTGACGAACATTCTGCTCTGGCCAAATCTCAAATTGCTCTTGAACAAGTAGAGGGAACATGTAGCCTTCATAACCATAGTTTTTACCTTTAAACCTCCACTTACCCAATTTACCCTGCACCAACCCAATAACACGAAAAAATTAGTAACTTAAGTTCAATATTTAATTTAATTAGATTAGATTTCTTATTTTAACCAAAAAGGATGACGAAAAAGTTTAATCAAAAAGATTAGATTTCTTATGATATATCATTGGTTTATATATTAGAAAAGCCTAACAAATTGATTAATGTAAGCATACTTTAGTTGGCATGGACATTATATGCAGTAGTTGGAGTTTGAACTACGGATTCTACAATTATTTGCGGAATTCTAACCAACAGGCTACAATTCTAAAAATAAAATAAAATAGATCAGATAACTTTGTACTAAGAAAAAAATGAATTGATCAACTAACTCACCTCTACAATGCCTCTTACTCCTGCCTCCTCTATGGTTTCTCGCAAAGCTGCCTCCTCTTTTGATTCGTCAATTTCCCAACCTCCCTAGCGTTTAATAAAACATCCAACACAATTTTGGGTAAATAAAAGAACATTTTACAAAAAATATTATTTAGCTACCAACTTTGAAACTAATTAAAATGTTGCAATTCATTTTTCATCATAAACAAAAGATTTATTAATGGAAACGAAATGTAACAATCTTTTTAAAAAACAATTATTTGGATGCAGGCTTACCTTAGGAAATAACATCCTCTTGCCTTTCTTAGAAGTAATAACCAAAACTTCTAATTCTTCATTTTCCCCTAAAGAAGTTTGGTCACCAATTATGTATCTATATGGAATGCATCTGCACGGTTATTGATGAAGGTTCATTAATCATTGGAAGGAAACCCTTTTTTTACAAAAGATTTATATCTTGAGGGTGCAAAAAACGAAAAGAAAACTTATATCTTGTCAATGTTATGAAGCACCATTTTTTTCCAATAGTGGCACCTTTTGTGCTCTCTTTAAGGTTTAATTAAACAAAATATTATAAAAAAAAATGTTAAACAAATATAGTAATCTGTAGTGTTTAAGAGACAAACCCAACAACTTGACGACGACCTTTTCTGTAGCGCTGCAAATCCCTGCCAGTACGAGAAACCAATGCAACAACGCTTTCTTGAGATACCATAGTTGTCATGGTTTTATTTTATTTTATGTTTGGCCTGCAAGGATAATATTTTGAAAGGGAGAGGAAATTGTTGTACTAGACTTCTAGTATTGAACGAAACAAGGAAGAAGCAAAATAAATCGTGCTTGTGGGTGAATGATAGGATGCTATATATATAGAATAGGAAAATCAATCTTGTTAATAAGGTTTTCGTTTCTGGATCACCTTTAAAGAATGACAGGTAATTTACTCATTAATCAATGAAAATAAGCAATTTGTTTGTTAATAGGGTCAAGGTAGTTGTGGGTACCACATAAAAATGTGCATATGTTGTTAATGTTTATTGGTTGGATAAGTTACCTACCATTCTTTCGTGAGTAATTTAGGTGTCATTAATTAATAATGGAATGTTAGTTAAGGATGACACGGTAGGCAGGGATAAATGGGAAGGGTAAAAAAAGTTGACTTGCCTTTTCGGAGAGAGGTTTAAGGTGCTTGGGAAAATTCATTTAAACTTTGATACGGATGGTTTAAGGAATTGAGTAAATGGTTTGAAAATTTATAAAAAACAATTTATGATTCATCCATTAGATTGTGATGGGGCCTAATATATTAAGCATGAAAATAAATATGAACACCGAACACGACACAATCATTGATACGACGACACCAATAATAATTTGGAAAAACATTTAGTTCAATCTAATTATATGTGTCGGTGTTGTTCGATGTCGGACGTTAACGCGTGTTCGACATCGAGACACACCTAATTCAAATAGTCTTTGTGCTTTAAGGACCTACTACTCTATGATCATCAAATTAAGTTAAGATTAATTGGACAAGTTGTCTAGAGATCACATATCCAAAACTTTAATGAATTAGATATATCGTTATGTTATTTTTAATCTACGTGGTTACTATTATAAACAAAAACCACTTTTTAAAATTATGAAATAAACAAAAAAATAATTTTAAAAAATATACATCAATTATCAAATGAATTTTAAAAAATAATTTTTTTTATAATAATGACCGGAGTAAGTATATGTTACTCAATTCATCCCACAATAGCCGATGAATTTGACAATTTCACACAAATTAAAAAAAAATTGAAAGAAAAAAGAATGATGGTTTACAATTTTTTTTTTGTAACTTGTTAATGTATTTTCATTATCATAAATATAAAATAGAAATTAATAACTTGAAAGTGATTCACACAATACTAATTAGATAGAATAATTGGAAGAAAAAATCAATCAAAACTACATTAAAATTCGAAAGTGACATTTTAGGATTTTTTTTGTTGTCGCAATGTGACAATTATTATACTAAAAAAAAAGTAGTAGTAGTAGTAGTAACGCTCACATTCTCATCTTATTTTGAATTCATTTGCATCTATTTGACACACCAACAATCTCTCACTCAACAATGACTTCATCAATAATCATACAATTAAGATAGTCAACCAAAGATTTTGTTACAAGAGATTTCCGAAAACTTTAAGTAAAATAATCGACTCTGATATCACCACTGAGTCATGATCGAGGAGCCAAAACAGGTTTGTACACACTAAGCAAAACTATTTTTCTAACTCGTTGGGTCGTTATACATACTCATATTTCTTTGTTTGTGCAATTTTTTTCTTGTGGTCTTACAATCACTATATAACTATTTTGTCTATTAGAAGGAGAAACTCTAAACCAGCTAGATGATACTATTCTCAGGGAGATGAGTGAGCGGAATGGGTATCCACCTTCGCCATAAAGTCAGCACATATATTTTACTCCCTCAGAATGTGAACTATATTAATAGTCCCATGGTGTAGGACTTTCAAGATTTCGAGTAACACAAAGGCGTACGCAAGCAAACATGCATTTGTCACATTGTGAATAAGGTCTACCGCTTCTAAACAATCACTCTCACAAATAAAGTTTATATAACCGAGATCATAATAAGTTGCAATTCAAAATTGAATGTCACGAAGTTCCGCCAAAAGTACATCACCACTAATCACAAAGTGAGTGTACCCCGCTATCAGGTTGCCATCATGGTCGCAAACAACTCCCACCAACGCTTATAATCTCACGTTATAAAAACCAACACTTAATTATTCAAGTGATTGGTATTCGGTATCTATATCTCTAATTTTATAAAAAAAAAATTGAAGAGATTAAAATGGAATATATTAACACCACAATATGTCCTTCCTAGTACAAGGTGTGCCGAAAGAATCTGAATAATATTTACAAACCGGGAAAAGAAAAAACAACAAAAATAAAACCGAAAGAATAACAACTATCTGTAGCCCAACATTACGAGGGGACTAAGCCACCAACCATGGTAATTGAGAGAGAACTGAGATTTCTCTTTCAACCACGAAAAAGAAAGTGACTTTATTTTGTCAACAATCCGCATAATCGAACATTCTTTAGCGTTGAAAATTCTGTTATTTCTTTCTTTCCATATTTTCCTCACAGTAGCAAACCAAATGGCGATTAGAATAGTGAGCCGCACCCAATAACACACAGACAAGAATCAGTATTAAGAACACCACACCGCATCAAGTTATCTTTGGTTGACAATCTATTTCGAAACAGTGACAAGAATCTCTAATTTTATAATTAAATTTAGTGATGAATTTAGTAGTGACGAGTTTCAATCTAGCAGTGTTTTAATATAGTTTCTTACCCTCATGTAGATGGATATAGGAGAGTAGCTTGTCCACATGTTGCCTAAATGTGCTTTAGACTAACCTAACCAATTTTGGAATATTTAGTAAGTTCCTCCAGCATATATACATTGTATTGTATCTGATCTGATTAAGATGAATTAATTAGAATTTGTCAAAGCAAAAATTAAGTTTTCTATAAATCTTTGAAATGGCTTTTCAAAAAATAGAAAAGTATGTCAAATAAGAAATATTAAATCAACTATTCTAAGTTTTTTTGAATAAAAAAAAACCTAAAATAATTGATTTAATATTTCTTATTTCACAGACTATTCTAAGTCGGAAACCTATGTTTTACAATATATTAACTGTTGTGTAGGGACTGGCTAAATTCAAGTCTGGCTGCCACATCAAGTATTCTTAACAGTCCCGTTTGCATAGTTCAAAGTAGCACATTAAAAAGTGAATAAACGTGAGGCCAAGCCAACGCACTTTTGTATACTTTAAAATTTAAATCAAACATGATTATGACGGTCTGAATAGCTAATATATATGATATAAGACAAACATATTTAAAATAAAATTTGCCACTGCAGCATTGGTGAATTTCTTCAAATATATCTACATAGTATTTTTTTTTTTTTTTTTTAGGGAATCTACATAGTATGCGATATATATCAAAGAGGAGCATGCAACGTAACTAACTCGGTGTCTCTTTCCATGCACTTTCCTGAGGCATTACATTTCCATGTTCCAGACGCTACCATTTAACATAAAATAGTCATAGAAACACAAAATAATTGTATAGATACCAGCAAATTTCTCTACCAAAAGAAAAAAATCATCAAACTAGCTAAGAAATATAAAAAACTAGACCCTAATGCATTGGGTTTGTTTCGATTTTCATATATAAGCATCAAATTATATTATTAGTTGTCGACATGTTTAAATGAGTTATGTATAACATTTCAATAAAGACTACAATGAGCAAAATGCACAGAAGCTGGAACTCATTATACAAAATTTAAGCAATGAGCTAATTAAATAGTTCAAAATACACAGACTTTTGGGTTTAAATTGCGAAGGAGAAAAGAGAAAAAAGGGTTTAAAACCGTTCAGAAAGAAAGGAAAAGTTATTAATTGGTTTTTTGAAAAGGAGTTTAATATTGGATATCATGTAGTGGAAACCAAATAATATCACAAAAACAACAATTGGCTTGTTGGTCAAAGTGCTTTCAAGTAACCAATATGGTGTGGGTTCAAATCTTTGGAGAGAATTTTTTTCATAAATATTTTTCAAATCCCTTAAAAAAGGCGGGATTAGGGTTAATCAGGACTGTTTAACATTTATATATATTAAGATACTAAAGATTAGGTTTATTGTCCTTTTTTATTTTGGCTTAATTCTTATACTCCATCCGTCCCATAATAATTGAGTCATTTATCAAAAAAAAGTGTTCCAAAATAACTGAGTCATTTCAATTTTCAATATAATATTAATTACTTTTTCCCCTTTATAACTCTAATTAATACTACTTTCATCATTATCAATTCAATATATTTCACTTTGCACCAATACTTAACAAGAGCACTTAAAACCACTTTTTTCTCTCCTTTATTTATACATTTTTCTTAATATGTGTTAAATGAACAAATGACTTAATTCGAGACGGAAGGAGTAATAAATTCCGCTCGACCAAATTTCTGTTTGTTACTCTCCTTTAGTGGAAAATATGAGCACTTAGATGAATAATTGAGAAATATGCATGTAACTTATCGTTAGCTTTTTCCCCTAAGAAAAAATGGAACACGTCTTTTAATGTTTTATACTCTAAGTTTAAATTTAACAACAAATTCGGTAGTTTTTTTTTCTCTCAAGCAAATGCAATTATTTATATTTTATATGTAATGTTTTTGAACTTTCTCATTTTAATATTTGCTCTCTTATTGATGTAATTATTGTAGATCCCATTCCTAAATAGTTGGATTCACATAATTTCCATGGAATAAGAAGAGACTGGGTGTAGCAGTTTTGACCACCTATGTTTTAAGAAGTTGCGATTTTTGCTCTCAAATAAAATATAATACAAAACCGCCCCCTAAGTATTGCACCTTTTGCAGTTTTGGCTCACATGGTCAATTTTGACCAAGTCAATGCACACGTGGACGCCACGTGTGTAATTATTATTTTTTTAATATTTTTTTTGTAATTTAAAAAATATTTTTATTTTATTTTTTAATTCAAAAAATAAAATAAATTACACATGTGGCGTCCACGTCAGCTTTGACCTTGTCAAAATTGGCCTGGGGCCAAAACTGTAAAAGGTGCAATACTTAGGGGGCGGTTTTGTATTTTATTTTGTTAGAAGGCCAAAATCGCATCTTCTTGAAACATAGAGGGCCAAAATTGCTATTAAGCCTATGAAAAATTGCAAAGAGTTAAGTTGGTCTCACCTCATCATAAAAGCTACATATAAGCGATACACTATAAATTATCATTTAAAATGATTGGTTTTTATAATTAATTTAAAAGTTATTAAGATAGGGTTATTAAGATTGTTTTGTTTTCTATTGAAAGAAGTTTCCTATTGACGCAGATGATGCTTAATTTAAAAGTTTCAAAGCCGCCACGTGTGCATTGCTTTGAAGTGCCACGTCAATGTTGACCGAGTTAAAATTGGTCTAGGGGGCCAAAACTGTCAAAAATCCAATACATAGGGGGCTGTTTTGTATTTTAATTAGTTAGGAGGCCAAAATCGCAACTTCTTGAAACATAGGGGGCCGAAAGTGCAATTAAACCTATTTAAAACTTATGAGTCATGTTAACTTGAGCCCTTAGGGGACAAGATAAAGAACTCAAAAGTAGAAATATTCCCTCAAATTTTGTGCATTCTATTTATTGTAAATTCAAAAATTAAATTGAATGCACACATTCCTAGAGGTGTTCAAATCCAAACCAATCCAAAAAAACCGAAAACCGCAAAATACCGAATATTTTTGGATGTGTTTGGATGTTGTTTTGTATAAACCGCTAGGATTGGAGCAGATTTCAGATCACTTTTTCAAAACTGAACCAAACCAAACCGAACCGCAAAAAGTAAATATTAATACTTATTTATTCTTTTATTAGTATTATATATTGAATTATTATGTTGCTTGTTGGTTTTTAATCTTATATATTACACTAATTTAATCTATATTATTATTACTTCGTATGTTTAAAAAATAATCGATGATTTAGATACTATAGTTTTAATATTTTAATATATTTTGCCTCAAACCAATTATTTTACCGTGTTTGTGTAATATTAACGTCAATAAAAAAAATTATATTCTTAAAAAAATATTTTTCATTTTGGATATCCAAAAACCGATCCAAATTAAACCGCATATATTTGGATCGGATCGGTTCGATTTTTTTTTAGAATAGTCATCCAAACTGAACCGAACCGCATGTGATTTGTATTTCGGATCGGATGATATTTCGCCTCAAAACTGATCCAAACCGAACCGCGAACACCCCTACACATTCCAACAAAAAGTTACTATGTTGGGTTCCTTATTGTGCCTTGAGGGCACAAAATTTCCCGAAACTTATTAATGATTGACATATAAACACTTAAATACCAAAAAATGGATGCTCTTATTGCATCTGTCTTTTACTCTTTCTTCAGGTATATACACCCAAATCAAGAGTGCACCAAAAGACATTTTCGCAGATATAGATTTGGCATTTATTTTTTTCCCTTCTTTTCACAAACCGCGTCTGCATGAGAAAACGAAAGCAATACGGTTTTTCTAGGAATTCTGCCCAGACCGTGTATTAATGTCCTTTCCTCGTGACTACAGTATGATCTGTAAATGTAATCATCATACTGTGGTCCAAACCAAAGCGATGGAAGTTTGCATAATAAGATCAATCGAAAAGATACCGTATGCTTTAACGTATTAGCAAGAGTACAGTTCTTGGTTTTTCTTTTGTTTTTGTGCTCATGCTTTTCAGGTAGATATATCATATGTATGGTTTTGTTCGATGTTAAAATAAGATGTAAATACCCATTTCTCATGCTTTAAGTGAAGTTATACTAAAAATGGTGAGTTTCTCTTCCAAGAGAGTAAATACCCATTTCTAATATGTTATTCAATTTGATGAGTCATTTTCATGCATATCAGCAAAATTGGTGTGATTTTGCAGAGATTATTCAGTTTCTAGTTTTGTTTAAAGAAGCTATCCGTTTCAAGTAGCTAGATGAGCAATTAATTTTATTTTTTTTAACTTCCCTAAAAATAAAAGTTTTGATTAACCATCCCTAAAAAAATACTTTTGATTAACCTGTCCGGTCCAAATAAACCATAAGGCACAACGAATCAACTCAGATAGAGAGGTTAAAGTGCACGAAAAGCTCGAGTCCATCCTAGACCAGCTTAATATATATCGGGTAGTCTACTTTGTCAAGTCTATTGAAAATGACCAAAATAAAAATGGAAATCAATCAAACCAATTATTTGAGAAAATTAACATTTTTATCAATATGTAGAAAAATAATATGGAGATTTGGGCTTTTTTGTTTTTGTTTTGTTACAATGCTAATGAGAGAGAGGGAGAGAGAGAGCAAACTACACTCTAGAGAAAAAAGTGACAGCTGCATCAGTCCTTAGAAGACTTCGAAGGCCTTCGGGAGGTGGAGCATGGACGGAAAGATTAATATCTGAGGAAGCTCCAAACTTGGCCAAAAAGTGTGCACATTGGTTCCCTTCTCTTAAAGTATGATAGATAATAACATTAATTTGATCATCAATGAGCTCCTTGATATCTTGGATCAACACTGCATAAGTGTGAAACTTTATTGGATGGCCTTTGATGAGATTAATACAGTGCAGAGAGTAACAAACAAGATCGGTTATTGTCGTTTCTTTCGCCTGCAAAAGACCATGATAAATTGCCAAAAGCTCCGCTCGGAGAATATTAGTTGAATTTTGGATGAAACCAGAGAACCCTGACAAATAGAACCCAACATAATTACGCAAGAGGCCACCAAAACCAGCCCTAGTGGTTGAGCCAGGACAACTTCCATCAACATTAAGGATTACATTAGAATGACTGTTACCATTTGGTAAATCTGTCCTTTTCTGCACTACTAGGGTTGATGGTGAGGTAGTTGTTGAAGGTTGCTACCATATGCTTTGAATATTAAAAATAAGATGGTGAAGAGACCAATTATCTTGGTTTAAACACATCATGTTACGGTGACGCAAAATCCACCTAATGATGGCAACGAAGGTGAATGAGTGAGTACCTATAAGCCCAGCTTTGAGCCAATCATGGGGTCCATGCAATCAAAGAAAGATGGATGAGTGAGTACCTTTTACCATCTCTCTCTCTCTCTCTCTCTCTCTCTCATGTAACAAAAAAAAAACTCTAAATTATTTCAATAGACAAATAGGTAGTGAGCAACGATATTATTTAAAGAGACTAGAGTTCGAACGTCTGATTCCTCACTTTTTTACATTTAAAGTGTATGAATTTAATTACTAAATCAGTAGTGCTATATATCCCGAGAAAAAGCTTCCCGATTGGTCGCGAAACACAATTCAACCAATCAAAGTTGGTTCTTTCCGAAAATCATGGGCGGTCATGTTTTTAATTTTTTTTATGAAGCAGTCCATCAATTAAATGTAAAATCTAAGGGATGTTATGCTGCCAAGTCACTCGCGATCAGGTTCATGAATATGTGTTCGTTGTGTCTAGTATTATCCTTACTAAATTATTTACCCAAAAAAATGTTTTTTTTTGTTTCATAAGTGTTAGCTCAGTTGGTAGCTACCATAAATATTATTTGCAGAGGCTAAAATTTAAACTTCTAATTTTCCACTTCTTCACACTTAAAGTGTGTGAATCTAATCCCTATGTTATTTAATAAAAAAATATTTTTTTACAAATTTTTAAAAATATTGCAAAGTCAATTAATGAAGTATGATAAATTATATTTTTTAAACTTATTAGATAATGTGGTAACAAATCATAAATATATGTGTAAAACTTTTTTACATATATATAAATTAAACTCTTATCAATAGCTGATATTTTTTCCGATGGATGCGCATTGTTGAATAAACTTTGGTCGATTGTAAAATATCTCTGCAAAACAAAATTTTAGATTCCGGATTTGATTGGACATATGTGTAAATATAATTTTAAATTGTGTGTGTTTACAAACTTAATCTTTTTAATTTTCAAAAACAAATAAACTCTTAAATGTGTATCCAAAAAAAGATCATAACGGTCCTCCATTAAAAGTTCCTAAATTACGGGGTAACATTTGAGAAATTTGTTATCATCTTTATTTAGTTTGTTTTTTTTAATGAAGGAGAAAACACACTTATAAAAACCACGTAACCTTGTACCTTAACCTCAAAAAACAAACCAAGAGAAACTCTCTATCGTTCCTAAGAATCTCTGTTGATTTTGAAAATGTCGCAACTCTCAGATCTTATCAACCTTAACCTATCTGAAACCGATAAGGTGATCGCTGAATACATATGGTTAGTCCCTTCCTCTCTTTACTGAAACAAACATTGCATTATGCCATCGGTTTCAATCTTATATTTGATCGTGGAAACGTTTTATCAATCAATGGGTTTGAGCTGTTTTTATTTTGTTTTCTTCTTCTTATTGATTGGTTTATTTAAGTGAATGTGGATTGTTTTAGGTAAATTGGTTTAATAATATTGTTTTGATTTTGATGATATTTGTTACTTTGATGCTTTCTTTCTGGGATTATTTCTCTAATGATTTAAAAAAAAGTATCGCGACCATGATTAGAACCTTGTCATTAGGCATGTTTGGTTTCAATGTTTTTTGATGTATGTAATAATATCACGATTGGAATGCAATCACAATTTAAGCTATATGAAACACTTTTGATCGTAATTATTTGCAATATTAGGAATTTTGACCGCAATTGAAAACTTTATTCATTTTCTCATGGCTTTGTGGTTGTGTCTAATAGAATTTGGAGATAAACAATTTTCTTGTACTTGTTTGTTTCTTGTGTGTCTTTTTTTTGTTTTTTTTCTTTTTCTTTTTCTAATTGTTTGAACCTAAAACCTCCAACTCTTTATCTCTTAACTAAACAAGTTGAGCTTCCAAGCCCACATTAGTTTCTTGTGTGTGGTTCTCTTTTTTGTTACCAAATTATCATACTCAACAACCTATAAAGTGTGCGAACAATCATTGAATTAGATGTGTCTCGGTGTTGGACACACGTCAGACATGACACCGACATATTTGATTATACTGAATTATGTCATTTTCTTAAATTATTATAAGTGTCGGAGTTCGTACGTGTCTGATGTCTGTGCATCGTGGTCCACAACACATTGATATTGAAGTACTATTTTTACCTATGCATGTAGCTTCTGATTTTGTAGTTTTGTACAATGTAACAACTCTTGCCTCTTGTTATTTTCTCTTTATGATAGGATCGGTGGATCTGGTATGGACATGAGGAGCAAAGCAAGGGTAATTTTCTTCACTAATATGTAACCAAAAGTAGAAAATTGGAAAATGCTAACAAATCTTTCGAAGATATTGTTTAAGGAATCAAAAATATTATTTTTTTTATAGAAAATTGTGTATTTTTATGTGTTTGACTTGTAATTGTAAGACAAAATTTCTTTTATAAGTTTTCTTAAACAATGTATTTAGAGCTCTTGTTAGTAAGATCATTTTTGTTTAGTAAATATTAGGAATTTTTTAAATGGCTTCTAGATTAAACGTTACTGATAACTCAAAGAGGTTTCTCAATTTAATAAATAATCCAGCCTTCATTCAGGTCTCTATAGTCTATATGATTCTGTCTATTATTTTAAACTTTAGGGCAGATTTAGGTTTTAAAATTATTAGTAAACTTTTATAAATTGTTTAAACTTATGCATGTATAAAATGGTTTTAAATATAGACTCTCCCTGGACCCGTTGAAGACCCTTCAAAGCTTCCCAAGTGGAACTATGATGGTTCCAGCACTGGTCAAGCTTCTGGAGATGATAGTGAAGTGATCTTGCAGTAAGTCTCTTTACTTTCTGTAATTTTTATTACATTGAGCCCCTTTTTCCCACTTCATATTTTCTGAGTATACACTTCCAAATATTTTTTAATTTTAAAGTATATGTACTTTGTCACTGTAAATTTATTTTATACTGACATCTAATGATAGTTCATGATTCTACCACTTCATACCACTACTTTATCTACATTTTGAAATTGATACCATTCCCCTTGAATTCATTTAACATTAATACCATTCTTAAGCTTTTCTAATTGATATTGTTTATATAACAGTCCTCAAGCAATTTTCAAGGATCCATTCAGGAGGGGAAAGAATATCTTGGTACATTTTTTCTTCTTGTCTACTATTGTTATGTAATTGGTATAAAGTTGAACATGTGATTTTTAAATTTTAATTGACATTAGGTTATGTGTGATGCCTACACTGCTGCTGGAGAACCCATTCCCACTAACAAGAGACACGCAGCTGCCAAGATTTTCAGCCATCCTGATGTTGTTGCTGAGGAACCATGGTGACTACTCTCATTTCCATTTTTTAGAGATTTGTTTTTGCATGATTAATTCAATTTTATCATTTACTAAGCTTTGGTGTATGATCTCCAAATAGGTATGGTATTGAGCAAGAATACACCTTGTTGCAGAAAGATGTACATTGGCCTCTTGGATGGCCTAAGGGCGGTTATCCTGGACCTCAGGTGAAAACTCTTTTACACTTGTTTGGTGTTCCATTCTTTTTTTGTCAAATAGTTTGATGGAGAGAATCGCACGCTAAGTGTGTAGAAGTGAGGAATTCCGGGTTTCATTCTAATTCTTGTTTGTTGAATAGGGACCATACTATTGTGGTGTTGGTGCTGAGAAGGCATTAGGACGTGATATTGTTGATGCACATTACAAAGCATGCCTTTATGCTGGCATTAACATCAGTGGTGTTAATGGAGAAGTTATGCCCAGCCAGGTATATAAGTTTAAACATTTGATATTATTCTTATATATGTTGTTGTCTTAATGTTACATTTTTAATTTAATTTGATTATTATATGTAGTGGGAATTTCAAGTAGGTCCAGTTGTTGGCATCTCTGCTGGTGATGAGCTTTGGGTTGCTCGTTTCCTTTTGGAAAGGATTTGTGAGATTTCTGGAGCAGTGCTATCCTTTGACCCTAAACCAATTAAGGGTGATTGGAACGGTGCCGGTGCTCACGTAAATTACAGCACCAAAACAATGAGAAATGATGGTGGCTACGAAGTGATTAAAAAAGCAATCGGCAATTTAGAGAAGAGACACAAAGAGCACATTGCTGCTTATGGAGAAGGCAATGAGCGTCGTTTGACTGGACGTCATGAAACTGCTGACATCAACACCTTCAAATGGGTAACCAAAAACTATTCATTACCTTTGCAATATTTTTCTTTGATTAGTTTTTTATGCATCATATAAAAGCTTATGCATAAAGTTTTGTCACAATTAGAGAGAAAATAGAATAAACATGTTTAAGTTCAACATAAGAAATTTTATAAGTTAATAAACCACCATTTGAGTTTAACATAGTTTTAGTGTCTTACACACATGATAAATTCTGTCTCATCAAGGTGCCACATTATTTGTATCATGTCCTAAAGTATATTAATAAACATTTACATGGTGAAAGCTATTTAATATCCTTAGAAAACCTATGTTGGTGAATGGTAATTAAAGTTAACAATTTTTATACCTTCATCAACATTTACATAGATGTTTTTGTTATAGTTGAGATTTTTTGTACTAAATAATTGTTATGGTTGAGATGAGTTTAGTGATCCTTATAGTTTGTATTATTGATTGAAATGTGGTTGCAGGGTGTTGCAAACCGTGGTGCTTCTGTTAGGGTAGGAAGGGATACTGAGAAAGCTGGGAAGGGTTATTTTGAGGACAGAAGGCCTGGATCTAACATGAATCCATATGTGGTTACATCCATGATGGCAGAGACAACCATTCTCTGGAAACCATGAACAACCTTGGAATTATCAGCACATATCAATTTGGATCCAGTTGTTTCTCCTTAATTCTTATATATTAGAACTAAGTTGTGATATTTTGCTTTTATCAGTTTGCTTGTTTTTCTTTAGGATTTTTTAGTCGCATGATGTTTAATTATGGGTTTTTTTTTTACTTTGGTTTCCATTGTTTTATGAGAGTCAGTGTGCTTCTTTACCTTATTGTCCTATTTTAAGTGTTACAATAATGATTATGCTTAAAGTAGTAATAATAATAATAATGTTAGAGTGTGCTTATAACAAAACACAATCTTGATTTTTTTTTTTTCACTTTCAAGAGGTTTAATGCACAAATCAAACAGCATGTTAGGACACACTGATGGACTTTTAGTAACTGTAATAAAAAGGGGTATGTGTAACATATATTTGAGTTCAACAGAAGATAAATTGTTTTTGTAAAATTAGAGATTATATTGATCATGTCAATTGAATCCTTTATTTTTCTTTTTACTTGGTAATTGCGTTTAATTTTTACATTGTAAGTCTAATATTACTATAAGTTAACAAAGTAGTTAGGTCAATGTCTTTGACCCTCTTCTTTGATTGCAACTCTATAATGTCTTAATTGACTTGTAATCATCAAAAGTTTTATGAACGTTAATTTTTAAAATCACAATAAGATAATACAATATGTCTAAAGTTATTGTTGATTGAATAATTATATTGTGTAAACGGTCACTTTAGTCTCTGATTCTGCATCTCACTGTTACAAAGGTCTCTGACTCGTGGTTAAATATTAGAAAAATATATATAAGCCATTGTTTTTCACCCAGCTTGTGGCTTCCCTTCATGCAATTGATCCGTGATGCGTTGCTATCGTGATACCCATTCTCTTTTGTTCGGCCCCTTTCATAATTGATAAAACCTAATTGTTTTTCATCCTTCAGCTAGTCACGTGTCATGGACCACCTGATTTGGTCAAATTCCTTTTCGATCTCATGGCTCAATAATTAATATATATATATATATATATATGACGGGTTTGAGTCTGATTGTCATCTCAATGTAAGCTACCTAATAAAAATTTATTTTTTGTGTGAATCATGTATCTTCTGCACATAATTATATAGACTAATTTATCAAGTTTGATAAAATGCAAATGGATAATCTCATTTAAGAGATTTAACACCGATGCATTATCAAGGCTGAATTCAAAACTCTTGACACCTCATTAAATTAAAAGATATCACTTACCATTTCATCCAATTGTTAAAGGTCCTTGGTAGAGTTTCTTAACAAAGAGATTATGTTTATTTGGTTTTATTAAAATTAGTTATACATATGTTAGTATACGTAGTTAATTGTTTTGTTAGTATTTTGTTGCTTGAAGTCGATTTAGCTATTCAATCCTCCTTATTGTTTTATTAAAATAATTCATAGGTTTTAAGAATAGTATGTAATTCTTGTTAAAAAATGAATAGTAGATAGGTTATTTCATTGATATTTTTGGTATAAAAATAGTTATATCCGACAAAATATCTTTCATGAAAATTTTCATATGAAAAAAACGAGATTATTATTAGTAGAAACAAAAGAAGAGATTATTGAAAAACGAAATATGCATTAATAGATGAGTATTTTTTGTCTTTTTTTTTACAAATAATTGATGATTATTTTCAAAGTTAACATTTTTTCAGTGTTAATTTAATAGTATTTCTATACTAACGTTAAATTAGTGTATCGATCAGTTTTTGTATATTTTCAACTAACAAACTTCAAACTTTTGATGCATTATGCGAATGAAAATGACTGTGGATTGATAAGATACTAAGTTATAATAATCTTTCGGGTAGACAAGTCCAAAAAATACACTTTTCTTAGCTAGAACAAATTAATTCTCCAAGAAAGGATCCCCATGTGGGACCCACAACTCATGTTCAAAATTAAATAACCCTATTAAATTCCAACAACATGATATTCAACAAGCTACTAGCAGCCAAGCAAACCGCATCTCAACAGAATCACATATACCTCACTTTAACATACGACGTGTTCAACAATAAATAATATACAAACATACCTAACCTAATTTCCCTAACCTTATTGCGTGGAACATAATTTTCCCACACATTCATCTCATGGCTTCCAAGCTCTCATTTCTAAACTCTCTCACTCAAAGAAAGAAACAAAATAATGCTATTAAAGATGATCACATCAATGAAGACATAGCCATAGTGAAAGCAGCTGCATGGGCATGGCATCAACGTGGTTCCGGATCATATCATGAAGGAGAAGCTAATTCAAGTAAAATTTTTGTTAGAAGAAGTAATATTCATCGTGAATCAAGACCTTCTCGTTACAAATTAGAAGCAATGAGATCAATGGAAAAGGAAGAAATTCACAAGAAGGAGAAATCTCTACTTGATGCATATGAAGTTCAAAGCATTTCAAGGCACTTGAATCGACTTATAGAGTCTAATAAACTTGTTAATAGCACCGACAATATTGCTAGTACATGTGTGGATGATGGTGTTAAAAGGACAAAGAAGAAGAAGATAAGGAAAGGGTTTTTCCACAAGCATGGTGTTGTATGTGGAAGATTGGGAGATGTGGTTGATCCAACTAGTGTTTCAAGGGATGGTCGTCGACAAGTAGCAAAGAGTGTACCTTCTGCTAAGGGTTATAAATAAAGGTTCACAATCATAAGCTAGACCACAATATAACAAATTTTATGTTGCCAAAATTGTAACGCAATGTGATTGAAGTTGCATCTACCGTATTTCACTTTGATTTTCACAATATCAAAGATTATAAAGGGATCGGATCACAACCATTAATATGCCCGGTATTTTAAATCCTTGATCTTTTTTCTAAGCTAGTTTTATTTGGTTATAGGCATATACTTTTAACTGGTATAATTTTGTTTGTTTTACGGTTCAATTGCTTATACTTTTTTTTAAGGGAAGTGCTTATACTTTATTGTTAGTTATTGTAGAATATTTTGTTGATAAATACATTCAAAGTTTGAGTTAAACATATATGATTATATTGTAGACCAAGTAGCATAAAAATAAAAAGGAATTTAACATGCTATGTATGAAAATCCCTAAAAGAACAATACATTACATTATTATTAGAGCTCTCCAATACTCCTATAATATATATTTGATCGAACATATTTTGATATAATTGCATTTGCACCTTTTGAATCATATTTCACAAGTGGAAATGTGAATTATATATACCATGCATTCATGATGGGGTTTCAATTTTCATCTTAGTGATGGTAAAAGTTCAACTTTGTAACATCAATGGATGAATTTAATTCTGATATGAGGTCATTGTAAAATGATCATTGATATCATCATTAATAATAATATTTTTTATCGCCGTCTTTTTAAAAAAAAGAAGTGAAAACATAAATTTGCTTTGGGTTACTTTGATATTTTAAATTCTCAATCATTTTTTATTTATATCCATAACAATGATAAAATAGCTTTTAAATATTTTACCAACTTTTGTTATCGCCGGATAATTTTAATTAGGTTTGAAAATTTAAAACTATTCCCACTATCTGAGGTAAATCTTGAACGACGTAGAAGCGCAGCTGAGGACGACTGGAGCTCGTGGGGTTGGGTGGGGCAAGCAATCGCGGACACTTTTGCCAGTTTTTTATTTAGGTGAGTGAGAGATAGTCAAAATATTGTGTACCTTTCTCTTCTTATTTTTTTTGTGCAATTGTCCTTACATAGCTTGGGTTTTGAAGAGAAATGGGTGGAAAAAAAAAGGAGAAATTCTAATATGGTCACGGGACCAAAGAAATAGTGTTTGGTCACACACATAAAGAAATATTTTTTTAATAATAAAGAGGAAATTGATAAAAAAGATGATTAAATATTTTGAGGAGAATCTTTTTATATGTGTCCAAACATTATTGATTTGGTCTTGTGACCATGGAAGAATACCTCTAAAAAAAAGTTGTTGAAGTTGTTGGGGAATTCATGTTGTGATTGGATGATCATCCTATGATCTTCATCATGTTGTCATTGATTTCTGAAGAACAACGTGTGTGTATGTTGGTGGTGCAACGTACATTGCCTTGAACGTTGCCGAGGAAGATATATAAGATTGGGAATATAAATTGTATTAGAATGAAAAAAAATTCGTCCATACTTTTTTTACCAGAAACAATTGAATTTTTAGAAACATTCAATAATTTATAAATTTTGTCTAGATTATAGACCAAATACATAAACTACTCGTTATATTTAAAATATCAATTGTTTCTTATAAATATGACTGAAAGAAGTATTAACTTGTTACATCTCTAACAACCATCGTCATTAAATTTTGAGCCAATCTTCATTTTTCCATTTTTGGTCCTAAAAAATGTATAGGAGTTGGACAATTTAGTCATCCAAAATTACAAAATGACGAACTAACCTCTGAAATTTTAGTTTGTCAATCAATTAATCTCCCTATCATGTACTTGATTCAAGTATTCGATGATTTTTTTTAAGAGCCAAAACTTCGATGATTTGATATGTTGTTTTCAATATGCATATATCCAGCAAGTTTTCATATAGTATTTGGTTTAGAAGTTTTGTTCATCTCAATTTTGCGATTGATAATCATCTGAAATGACTTACTAAACACTAAATTAATTAACAATCTTCAATTTGAAGAAATTAATCTACTACTATTTCATAAATTTAATGAGCAAATTACTCTACTCGCAAAAATTCAAAACTTTAAAATGACAATTTACTGCTAAAATTTTAATCTTTTATTAAGCAAATTTCAATCTTCTTAAATTTGCATACATGCAAAGTCTGATAATTTCTTTTTTTTCACTCTACTCATCTCTCGTATGTCCTTCAAAATTTTCATTTTACCATGTTCAGATTATATAATGTGAAACACTTATAAAATTTCGGATTATATAATCTGAATCATATAAAGAAAACTCATAAGTTCATGTGTTTTGCCGCTATATTATTGTAATTCTTTTTTCAAAACCTTTTGGATTACATAATACGAAAAACAAACTAAACATTTCTAATTATATAATTTGAAACGTGTTAAGCCCTCCATTTGACCATTTCACCACAATGGTGGTCTTAATACACATTTCAGATTATATAATCTGAATAAATAAAATATGTGTTCGAATAATATAATCTAAACTATATCAGCACAAAGATCATATCTATATGTACATAAAACACACTTATTTTCAAACCTATGTCGGTTTTGCAACACAAATCAAACCATATTATTGACACACATCAAAACATAACATATAATAATATACTAATTAAATCAAAATTTACTTCAATTTTGCAACACAAATCAAACCATGATATTATATATATGATAATCCAAATCGTGCAAAATATCGGATACAAAATATTTATTGGCCATGGTCAACTTCACTTCTAGAATGACATAATGTGTGGTTGGTCAGGTTTAAGGTGGTTCGAAGAAGTTTAGGTTGAAAAATCATTAATGTTGAAATGAGAAAATTGCTCTGATTTGTACTTGTGCAGAAACATGTTTCAAATTATATAATCTAAAACATTTTTTTTATTCAGATTATATAGAATAAAACTTGAAGTATATAATGGGCTCACATATTTTTTCACTGAAAAAGATCGAGCGTGAGTCAATTCTCATTGGATAAAGAGAATGAACAATTTTAAAAGGAAGAAGAGCAATTTCATTAGAAGATTGTTTTTTAAGCCCCCCAAAAATCTCCAAAGACCCCTAAAATATTGAAATTGACCTTTTATATAACATAAGGTAGATATATACCGAACTAGTTAGGAAGGTAACTACAGGATACTTTAGGGAGATATAAACTGGATATGTTAGGGAGATATCTTCAGAACGACATGTCACGGAAATTATTGCATGTTACAGCAATTATATAACACAGAAACAGTTTTGGTTCTATTATTTCATCTTTTGCATCCACTTTAATTTTATTATAAACCTTGTGATTCTCAGATTTTCCATAACAATCATACTAACAAACAGTGTTAATTTCACTCAATTGCAATCAATTAGCAGGTAAATCGTATTTCTTCCTATCACATTAAAAGTCTGCATATATTTTCATTATCTTGACATGAACACATGCCCTAATTATAAGAACAAAGTTGCAGCAAGCAATTTATCCACCAATTTGATGAAACTAGCATGGCATTGTTGGATTAATTAGCCACGCAGCTTTCACAAAGGTTCAAGGCACCAACAGTAGCACAATAATGATTCAGAATTGGAATTAACTTAAAACATGAACAAGTAGCGCGCATAGCAACTGAGTAATGAATTGAGCTTTTTTTTTTAATTAATGGAATGGCAGTAAATAGGAGAGTAATATTGATTGAAATAGACAATAAAAGTATGAAAGCTGAGAATTGAAATTACAAAATTTCATAAATCCATTCAAATGTCATAACAACCAAGTACATAGGTTCATAAGGACCAACTACATAGGTTCACATTCAACTTCTTAAAACATAAAACTCAAAACAATATCCAGACATCACTCAGTCTGTGAACTATATTGCCTGACATTTCTCCGCTTACGCCTCAATGACTGGTACTGAGTCGCACGCGTGGCCTAGGCTACAATCTGTTCCATAGCCATGTACTATAAAGGATAGTCTGCATACTCCAGATTCTGTTCAATTGAATTAATTGTCAGGCCCCTGATCCTGCAGATGACAGACAATGGCTCAACACCATGTTCCTCCTCTAAGAAAACCTCTAGATTAGTAGGCCTCGACGAATTATTAGTAACATTAGGTATCAATAAAGGGCAAGAGACCCTGTAGAACCAAACCAAATATCCATTCTCTGAATCCCAAGCATTGTCCACAAGTAGCCCACGATCTTCTTCATAAATCTTATGCAGATTATAACCCTGGAAAGCCTTTGCCTTCTGATGAATGCTCAATGTGTACGGTGCGGCAATTGCAGGATTTTTAGGAATAGTTTGAACATATCCAAATTGCCTCAGCACACGCTCTGGCAAGTGTGTTCGAAAACATGACATTATTTGCTCTTTCAAGTGTATTATTCGCTTGGCATTGTTAAGCACCCGAGGGGTTTTACCACGGTCCTATGAAGAAAAAAAATGGAGACAATGAAAAAAAATCAATTTCCAAAAACGAACACACAAATCCAATCAATACATAAAATTTACATAAAATATGAAAGCTATCAATATAAATGTGCTAAACTAATATGCTACCAAAACCAATAATAATAATGATGCAGTAGTGCTTAGTTAGCAAATTGGAATTGTTGTAAATGCGCTAACTGCTAAAATTATGAAGAAGCTGCTAAGACATATAAACAAATACATCAAGCTTTATGGTGAAGATGATGCACTAAAAGCATCGGCTAAGGTTAGTCTTTTAAATTTCTTGATCTGGATTTGGTATGAAAATGCATTCAATTTTCTATAGATTTCATGCTTTGCTAGTTTTGTTTGTTTAGTTATTGATTATATGCAAGAAAACTTGTAAGAAAATCAAATAATTAAGGAAAACAGATCATGTTGTGATTCTATTGAATTATCTCCTCCTTCAATTACTTATTTTCTAATATCACTTTCTCAGTTAAATTAATTCTAGTTTCCTCTTACATTATCATGGCTCTTAATGTTTTCAAATAGCTGTCAAGTTGAATTTTAATACAAAGAAAGATATAGATAACAACAATACAAGAAAGACTTTCACCTTTTTCCTTCACAATGGGGAAATGATAGAAAGACATTGATACAAAGTAATTAGGTGATTAAAGATAGTCACATGATGCTGTGTTTTTTTTTCTTTCTATATCATGTTTTAGGAGTTTCAGTTCCCCCGTCCTCAGCTGGTCTGCTGTTTTGAGCTTTCGGGTGACTTGCGGTTTTGTTTAGACCTTGGTGTTTGGCTCTGCCACTATTTTTGGTGTTGTGTGTGCGGTTGGGTTTTTTAGTGCTTTCAGGTGACTTTTGTTGTAAAAGCCATGCGGCTGTCTTGATACAGTAGTGGTGCGGTTGTGACAGTTAGAGGGGGATTCTCTTTTGGTGAGTTATCAGAGGTTTGTGCCTCAAAGGCAATTGTATTTGTACTTTGTTCTTATTGCAAGTTATGTAATTCTCTTACTGGCTTAGCTTGATAAAAAATTTCCGTTTTAAAGAAAAGAGAAAAGAAAAGATAGTCACATGATGAAATTTCAAAAGCGAAATTTCCTACAACTCTAAACTTCAGCCCATCATTGAGTTAATGAAAACATGCTTCGAAAGGAGGTTCAATGAAAGGCGTGTGTGTGTGCACGCAATTTCTACTTACTTGTGATACTCTGAAAAAGGTGCATGTTGAATTGAAATTTGATTAAATTGGTTAAATTTAATCACTTTTATAATTAGATTATAATTATATCAACATTGGTGATAGCGAGTTTTGCGATCCTGATCCTTATTATCATATCTGGTATACCAATGCATAAGTTGTAAACTTGTACTCATGTGCAAATGGTATTAGAAAGAAACAAAGTTGAGGAACCCAATATTAATTTTCATAGAATAAACTTTATGTCACTTAATATTTTTTGTCATGCGTCACACATTGATGTCATTTGAAAAAATAACAATTTTTAACTATGTTAATTATTTCTTTACCAATCCAAAAGAAATTCTTACCTCTCCATTCCAAATCGTTGTTGCAATATGTTGGCCAAAACTCCTACGCCATAGCCCTCCTGAACCACTCTTACGAAAGGAGGTTGTGAACCAGATGCTACTTGCGATGATGGCATCTCAATATCAGCCTGAGACTGTGAAGTAGATAGAGCCTTTCGGTCCCTAGCTCCGACCACGTCCGCGTCTGCGTGTCCTTACTTGAGCGTTTGCCACTCATTTTCTGCCGACAGAAGCATGCAATGACTCCTTACCATGTCGTGTCCTACCAACATCTTCATTACACATATCTACATGACAAAGAAAAATGAAATTTAATCATTCAGGCATTTTGTCGAACATTCAAACAAACTACTTAAAATCAATTCAAATATACCAAGGCATATAACTTGTGCATATACCCATAAAGCAAAATAGTTTATACAGTAAATAAATGCGGAGAATAGAGTATCAAAATTGAGTTTTTCATATCTTTGTAATCAACCTATGTTCTTAATGTTGGATAACTATATTGAATCTATTAATAGCAAAAATTGTAACCATAATATTGCGAATCAATAGTCATATAACTAGAAACTGAAACTTAAACATTAAGTGGAGATTCTGCCTTAGCTTTGAAGATAATTCTAACCCAGCTCTTACCGCACAGAAGGATCAAAATGGTTTGGAAAGTTATGGGTTGATTTTGGACTCAGAAAGAAAGAAAAATAAGATCGCGTATCTGTTGTTAGAAATTAAATTAAATCCGAGTCCTGTAAATACAAACAGGATGCTCAAATTAAGGGGAAAAAGGGAAATTCAGGGGGGGCTGATAAAGAAATGTTGATTTCATTATTGTGTGCAAAAGCAGTAACAAACCAATAGTGTCACCATCTCACTCACATTACACCAAAGTTCAAACAGAAACTCAAATTGACACCAGAAATAAAAGACAGACAAAAACCAAGAATCAACATGTAAAAACACGACCAACCATGAAACCAAAACCTCGTCATTTTCATCTTCATCACAACCTTGTCTCATTTTCTTCAAAACCTCACTACAAAAACCATGACATCCTCTACACAATCTCAGAATCCATCAACACAATCCACAACAACAACAACAACAATCCTCAAACACCACCTGATTACTCTCTCAATCCAACTCTCAAACGCATTCTCCCATCTCTCACTTCTCACCACATCACAAACCTCATCAACCTCAACCCTCTCTCTCTCCCACCTCTCTCCCTCTTCTCTTTCTTCAACTACCTCGCTTCTCGCCCTCCCTTTCGTCACACTCTCCATAATTACTCCACCATGGCTCATTTCCTCTCTTCTCACAACCTTCTCTCACAAACACATTCTCTTTTCCTTTTCATCATTTCCAAAATGGGCCATCATTCTTCAACTTCACTCATTTCTTCCCTTATCCAAACCATTCCATCCCATCATCGCCATAACCATTCTGTTCTTGTTTTTGATGCTTTGATTATTGCTTATACTGATTCTGAATTCATTGAGGATGCAATTCAGTGTTTAAGATTGGTTAAAAAGAATAACTTTTCGATTCCGGTTCGTGGTTGTGAGTATCTACTTCGTCGTGTGATGAAGTTGAATCAACAGCCTGGCCATTGTTGGGAGTTTTATTTGGAGGTTTTGAATTATGGGTATCCGCCAAATGTTTATCTTTTTAACATTTTGATGCATGGGTTTTGTAAAATTGGTGATGTTATGGATGCTCGGAAGGTGTTTGATGAAATTCCTAAATGGGGTTTGCGTCCGAGTGTTGTTAGTTTTAATACTTTGATAAGTGGGTATTGTAGAAGTAAGAATGTGGAGGAGGGTTTTGTGTTAAAGAGTGCTATGGAGAGTGAAAGAATATCTCCTGATGTTTTTACTTATAGTGCTTTGATCAATGGATTGTGTAAGGAGAGTAGGGTGGATGAGGCGAATGATTTGTTTGATGAAATGTGTGAGATGGGATTGGTTCCTAATGGTGTAACGTTTACGACTTTGATTGACGGGCAATGTAAACATGGGAAGATTGATTTGGCATTGAGAAATTTTGAGATTATGAAGGATCGAGGTGTTAGACCAGATTTGATTACTTATAATGCGTTGATCAATGGGCTTTGTAGGGTTGCAGATTTGAAGGAGGCTAGGAAGCTTTTGAATGAGATGATTGGGAATGGTTTCAAGCCGGATAAGATCACTTTCACCACTCTAATGGATGGATGTTGTAAGGATGGAGATATGGATTCGGCGTTGGAAATCAAGGATAGAATGGTTGAGGAGGGGATTGAGCTTGACGATGTTGCTTTTACTGCACTAATATCTGGACTATGTAGAGATGGAAGAGTTCGTGATGCTGAGAGGATGTTGAAGGACATGTTGAGTGCCGGTCACAAACCTGATGATCCAACATATACCATGGTTATTGATTGCTTTTGTAAGAAAGGTGATGTTAAGATGGGAGCCAAGTTACTAAAGGAGATGCAGCGTGATGGACGTGTACCGGGAGTCGTCACTTATAATGCGCTGATGAACGGTTTTTGTAAACAAGGTCAGATGAAAATTGCTAAAATGTTGCTTCATGCAATGATTAATTTGGGAGTGGTTCCAAATGATATTACATTTAATATTTTACTAGATGGTCATTGCAAGCATGGAAGCTCTGTTGATTTTAACGTATTTAATGGTGAGAAAGGACTTGTTTCAGATTATGCTTCATATACGGCACTTGTCAATGAATCAATCAAAATTTCCAAAGATCAATTAAAGAGTTGATTACTACTGAACTATGTAGCACCGACATGCTTGAGTTTCCGACGCATATCGGTATCCAATACCGGAACAACACTGACCTGTTTAGTTGCATACAATCACTTCAAATTTCTCAAATTTTTACCGAGTTTCTACGTGTCGGTGTTGTATTGATTGTCTACATTAGTGCTTCAAAGCTGCTGAAAGCTGAATTGTGAAAATATTTCCAGCAACAGATTACAGATCCCTTATGCAAGAAGATACTTTGGTTGTTATTCTCAATGCCAGAAGCCAAAGTTGGAGTGAGTAGCTAACACAATGAGCTAGCCAAGATGATTCAGTTGCATCTAAAATAGTGCCCTAACCTACTTGATATGAGTGCAGAGTGCTCAAGTTGATTCTTAATTAAAGTAAGTTTTGTGATGACTTTTGCGAAATTTAGGATGGACCTATACAGAAGAAACATGTTTTCTTTATATGGGTGTTACTTCAATAGAGCAATCTGCTCCTTTATCAGAGTTTGCAAATTCCAATCTCTTTTCCAAACATCAGTTTTCTCACAGGATTTGGTCGCGATCTGCCAAATCCAATTCACCCGTTCTCACTATACATTGTTTGATCTTGTTTTTTGCGTTAGTTACATAGTTAGCTAGCATACATAAGCAAAGTAAAGGATCAACATTAGTTTCAACAATGAAGAGAAATCATTCTGACAGTATTTTTCTTTTGAATTATGACATTAAAGTGATTACAAATTATTCTGCGCCATCACTCATTATGTGCATGAAGTCTACACTGTCTGTAGTGTCTATTTAAAGATAAGGTCTATGTGGATGTTAAGTGGAACTTTCCTGAGGTGGATTGGGTGAGCCATTACACGGATGATTCCTTCCCGAGGCCAACTCGAATTGCTGGTTGTGGAGGATCGACCCGAAGTGAGCATGGGGTCTGGGTTTGCGGCTTCTCACGAAAAGTAACAGTGAATGAAGTGAGCTCTTTGTCTAGGGTGTTTAGAGTTAAGCCCGGGGATTTTAGCGTTTAAAGATTTGTTTAGATTCTGAGATTGATGTGAATTGTGTCAAGGATAGCTTTGTAGATTGTGCTAGCAGGTAAAGAAGCTACTGAAGCATGTCATAAAAATTTCACAAGGGGATTGGATTGTAAGGATAAAGTATGTCTTTGGAAAAGCGAACAAGTGTGCAGACTTTCTTGCAAACTTATCAAGTTTCTACTTTGGTGGTGCATGATCACCTCCTACTTCTCTGGTTTTGCGGTTGACTTCTAATACTTTCCAAGTATCATCTGATTTCCTTGTTAGCTTGGTGGTTTGCAAGTGGATTTGACATTTACAAGGTTAAGTGTAATTAAATTTTCATTCAATAGATGTCCCAGACTCAAATAACTATTTTATATTTCATTTTAAAAATAGTTATTAGTTTTTGAATTGAAGTGACACAATGACAATTTTCCAACTGTGCCTGAGAGATATGAACTATGTCCTTCTATTTTACAATTGTCATAAGTTAAAAACGTATCAAATAACTTTTTGTGAACACCAAATAGCATATATAACCAAAACTTATAGTCTGGAAAAAGAAAAATCATATGGTGTGAATTTAAATGCATTGTTCTACTTTCTACTCATATATCTCAATGTAGATAAAAGCTTTCTATACTTTTTTACAAGCTTTGTATACTTTTTCTAGGATCAAAACTTCCTATAGTCTGGATACTCATAATTCACAGTTAGCACATTGGTAATTGTTGAATTTAGACCAGACATTTTAGATTTAGGACAAGATTTTTTAGGTTTCTTAGAACAAAAATCACATATTAAGTAAATTGTTTGGTCTGAATTCAACGGTTAGCAATGTGTGAACTGTGAATGTGAAGATAACTCAACTACATGAGTCCATTTCTCCTTCCCGTGCTTTATTTAGCTGATTTGCTACAGTTAGCCCCACTGAAACCAACTCTATGTTTGGCCAGATCAAACTCTACCCATAAATTTTGTTGATAGAAGTTGCCAATAATGTTACCCCCTCCACCCAATCCTTCTGCCCTTCCAATTCCAAAACAGTGGACTCCACCGTCCACCTCAATGAGAACTCTCTCTTTCGGAATCACTATCTCCACTCCTTTCTCGAACTCAAACACCATGTCTCCCACAAGGCGTCCGATTTCAGTTGCATCTCCATCAAAACAAATGTCTGCTACTCCACCGTATGTGTAATTCTTCTTAATCTTGGACCCCACTTTTTTAACTAGCTCATTCTGTATCACATTATAAGCTCTGTCTACCATGTAAGAGAATTCTGATCCAGAATCAATAATGGTTTGGCCAAACCCAGTAGCGTCCGGTTTGAAAACAGAAGGCGGAATGTTCAATTTCTTTCCACCAATGCTAATCCCTTGCATTGGAAGCGTGAAGGCCAAGGGATCCAGATTCGGCATGCGTTGACTTTGACTTTTACTAAAAGTCAACAATTTAACATAACGAAAACACGATGAATTTGGATTATTTCCAAGGTATAAAGAACCGGATCCGGGCTGCGTTTGTTTTACAGGGACAAAATAAGAGAATTTGGTTATTTTAGCTTGATTAGGGAAGGAGAGGCGACCAAGATTCATTCCCAAAATACCCCTAGCATCGTCGGATCTATTAGCGCAACCGAGGATAATAGGAGGGGTAGTTTGGGAAGGAGATAAAGCAATATTTTCTCTAACAAGATTACCCTCGACTACAGTTCCATCAGTATAGAAATAAGAATAGTGACATAAACGATTGGCATCACAATCTGTGGGATGGCTAATATCAGGAACTTGAGATTTACAGAGTGGGTCGTTACATGGGAGAGCAAAGAAAGAAGAGGAAAGAGAAGGATCAAACAATGTAGTCGTAGGAGGTTGTTTCTTTTGTGGTGTTTTTTTGGTGTCACAGTGAATCCATGAAACTTGGCTTCCTGTGTCCAAAACCATTTGTTGAGGCTGTGGTGGTGTTCCAATGGGAAGAGTCACAACAAGGGCCATAGAATATTTGTAAGGTGAAATGCTTGGGACAATTGGGTTTGTTTTTGTTGTTGTGTTTATAGAAAGGGTTATAGGGAAAGAAAGGGAGAAAGAGTCGTTAACATGGTGGTGTTTATTATGTCTTGCTGAGAAACATGTGAAGAAAAAGAAAGAGAAGAAAAGAAGCATGCAGAGTGGAACAGAGGAAAACAGAGCCATTGAAAAACAGAGTACAGGTTTTTTTTTTTTTTTTTGGATTATGCTTAGAAGAATGAGATTGTAAAATTGTGTGTGAGGAAAGTTTGAGGTTAAGGAGTTGTAATAACAAAAATTAAAGCTAAATTGATTGGTGATGTGAAAACTTTGAGAGCCTAAAAATGAGGAACCATTATATTTGGTTGAGTTTGGTGTATCTTATAGCTTCTTTGCCGAAAAATAATCTGAGTCTATCTTTTATATATCTTACCTTATTATATACCATGATAATGATATAGTAACCAGTAATGGTAATGGCCAATTAATGTGTGTCTTAGCCATTTAATATCTCTTTATCTAGCCACCCATTTTTGAATTTTGAATATGGAAGGTGTGGTTGAGTTAATTGACAAGCAAGGGATTTCATTCCATTGTTAGCTAATATTAGACATATGTTTATGGCTGTAGTATATCTGGACTTTGTAGAGATGGAAGAGTTCGTGATGCGGAAAAGATGTTGAGGATATATGTGTTGAGTTCTGGTTACAAGCATGATGATCCAATATATACTATGGTTATTGACAATTATAATGCGCTAGTGAACTCTGAAGCACAAACACCGTTCTGACATTAAGTGTGTCTCATTGTCCGACACTCGTCAAACAAAGTGTCCCTAACTTTTTTCTTTCTTTCTTTCTTTGCTTCGACGCGCATTTACACTCATTACACTTGTACGAGGTTTAAAGATGTGTCGATGTAGTGATTATTAATAAAGGGGTTGAAGAAATTAATTCTATTACGTTGTTTTTAACCTCCAGTATAGTAGATGAATGAGAATGAGGTTAAAAATTGTCATATTTACTGGAAAAAAAATTATTACTTTTTTGTAGTAGATGGATGCAAATAAATATTTTTGCTCTCAATTTAGATATTTTAAGATGATGTTCATATTTATTTAACTATAATAAATAAATATGTATATATCGGTGTCAATGTCCTATATTTTAAAAATCAGCAATGTTAATGTGTACGCGTCCGTCCATGTCAAAGTTTGTGTTTCATAGCTAATGAACGGCTTTTACAGATGAAAAATGTTGAAATGTTGCTTGATGTAATGCTAAATTTAGAAGTGGTTCCAAACGATATTACATTTGATATTTTACTAGATGGTCATTGCAAGTATGGAAGCTCTCTTGATTTTAACATATTTAATGGTGAGAAAAGACTTGTTTCAGATTATGCTTCATATACTGCATTTCTCAATAAATCAAGTAAAATTTCAAAAGATCGATTGCTACTAAACTATGTAGCACTAACACTTCAGATTGAAAACGTGTATGAACGCCCGACACCGGCACAACACTGGCCTATGTAGTTGCATACGATCACTTCTAGTTTATCAAATTATTACCAAATGTCTACGTGTTGGTGTCGTATTCGGTGTCCATGTCTTTATTAGTGTTTCATAGCAACTGAAAACTGAACTTAGCGTGTTGCATGATCACCCCCTACTTCTCTGGTTTTGGGATTGACTTCTAATACTTTTAAAGTCTCGTTTGATTTCCTTGTTAGCTTGGTGGTTTGCAAGTAGATTTGACATTTACAAGGTTAAGTATGATTAAAATTTCATTCAAAATAGCTGTCCTGGACTCAAATAACTATTTTATATTTCATTTTAAAAATAGTTGTTCTTAGACACAATTTTCTTAAGATATGAGCCTTCTTCCCTTCCATTTTACAGTTGTCATAAGTTGAAAAAGTATGAAATAACTTTTTGTAAACACCAAATAGCATATATGACCAAAACCTATGATCTGGAAAAAGAAAAAACCTATGGTTTGAATTTAAATATATTGTTCTGCTTTCTACATATATTATATCTCAATGTAGATAATTGCACTCTATACCTTTTTTTTTTACATCCAAGCTACAGCTGTAGTAACTAGTAACCCTGGATCATAGCCATATGATTTCAAACGAAATTTAGGTTGGGGTCCTTTGTGACCATTCCAATGAGCTCATAATACTTAACGACACTTGATAATAAACTTGGTACTCAAATTGTATAACTTGGTCTATTTAGTTGTTCAAAATTGTTTGAGTACTTTCAATTGAGAATGTTACTTAAAATTTATGAAAGATCTATGTATTATTGTCTTGAATTTCCGTACATTTCAGAATTTATTCTCTCAAATGATAAATTTTTAATAATATTACCTTGCTAATATAAAATTTAATAATAATGGCTTCTTGACAAACAAAAAAAATGTCACTTTGAGTGAGAATAAGGGTCACCCCCACCCTACCTATCTCGTGATATTTTCAATGAAGACAGAACCTTTTAAATGTTGGAAACTTTCTCCTTCTCTAAAACCAGAAATGGGCTTAGTCCTGAAAATGACAATCTGATCATCCATGCTTTTGTGGACACCTGCCAACCTCCTACAATGCTATTGTGGACTGTGATGTAACCTCTCAAATAGTATTCAATTCAATCCTTTCGTTCTTTTATCTTGTTTGAGCTGTTCAATGTCTTCATAGGGTGCATGTATTTTTATGATATATAACTTTTCTTATGATCGGTTAAAAGAAAGAAAATGATAGAACAACAACCACTAACATAAGATTAAAAAAAAAAAACTGAAAGTGAAAGATAATCAACATGATCATTCTTTGTTAACGCAGTTTGGTTATAGTGTATACATCTACGATTATAGAACAATTATAGTTTCGTTTTGTATTAGCGTAACAAACTAGGGTTTCAGTGTTATAACTTATAAATCATATATAGTAGCAGCAGCGGTAGTAGTACAATTTAGTTTACAATATTACCCTTGAACCATATAATGTCTATGCATTTGCCTTTTTCAATGTCTTACATATATGAGTTATACTCAAAGGAGAAAGAAAAAAACTTTTGATGTGCAAACCAGAAAATTTAAAATCTATTTTACTTCTATAAATCATTTATCGTTAATCTTATAAAAAATTCTTATATTGTGAGATTGATTATAGAAATAAGAAAGGTGATGTTATATAGAATACTCAATAAATTCTTCAACGAAGAGAAAATATATTCATCAAAATCAGTTGATATTTTGAAATTATAATTTCTCCATTGTGTGTGTACCTTTCTCATTTTAATATCCTTCAAATTACATCTATAAATAAACTGCCCCTCAAAAAAAAAAAAAACTGTAATTTTCAACTCTCAAAATGATATTAATTGTATTTTCTCATTGTGTGTGTATATATCTTTCTCATTTCAATATCCTTCAATTTACATTTATAACAATGAGAAATATGTAGTAAAAATAGTAGCTTATCTATTTGAATTGTACAACATTTTTAATAGATGATTAAATAAATCATTTCTATGGAAGAGTTTAATGGTGATGCATTTTTTTAAGGATTTAATGGTGATGCATTACCGGTTGAAATTAGTTTACACTGGCATTCCATGAAAACTCATCAAATCATGACATAAACTATTTCTTTTACCATCATGTTATTATATTACGAATTTTCCAACGTTGTTTAGCGGTAAAATGTCTATCAGAAAATTTGTGAAACACATAAGATGCACTGTCTTCTCCCAACCAAATTCTCCCAATAAAAAACGTCAAGAATCAAATCATTGATCATTTGATTAAGATATCTAATGTATCAATCTATTATTTATCAATAAACCCATTTAATAACTTTATTTTAAAAATAACTATAATATACTTTACTTTTATAAAAAAAAAAATAATGAAATGTTTTAGGCATCGGGTAGAGTATTAAAAATAGAGAAATGATATTTATACACTATTTTTTGACAACTTTCTATTTCATATTTACATTATATTTTTATTTTCTCTCTCTATTATTTTAGTTTTTGTGTTAATGCCTTCTTTTTTTTATAAATTTGGTTGAAATAACAAATCTTTTAAAAATAACAAATCTTTATACCTCTTCACGGGCAAGGGTTCTAGACTTCTAACAGCAAAAAGAGAGATACTTTGATTGAAGTGAAAGTAACTCACAAACAAGTTATTGTCAGAAAAAAGTTTACAAAATAAGTTGAAAAATACAAGTAATAGAGGTATCAAGAAAAGCCACGTACTAAGGTAAAAAAGAAACGAAAAACAAAAGTAAAAGCAAGTTTACCCTAAATCAAATGACACGTGTTTTTTTGTTAACAATCATGTGAACCATGCGACTGTCGGGAATTATATGGAACCAATCGCTTCTGCTGTCCACGAGTTCAACATTATGTGGACCCCACTTCGCAAAATCTAGTGCCACGACCACATAGTACAACCGCCGTCGATGCTGACAAGGTTTATGTCGTGTTCTGTTTTTAACAATTCTCTGCAAAAAAGATTATTTTATTTAATGAATTTTATGTCTTTTCGTGACGAAGGGTTTGTTGTTAAGGCTAAGCTTAGTTAAAAAGTCTAATCATTTAAAGCTAAGTGGCATCTTTTAATTAGAATTGAGTCTTCTTCAATCATGCATGTATATACTTCAACACTACTACTCTATACAATTTAAGTCGGTAACTGTTTTGATTAAGATACTTGAGTTTATGAAACTCCAAGTTGGGTACAGTGCTCCTTCCACTAATAAGCTAAAGCTATGCCGTGTATATCTCCAATTAATAAATTTTTCATCATTTTTGTGGGCCTACGATAATTATTTTAAAAATAACATAGCTTCGTCTATTTATAAGCTATGTTAATTGAGGTCTTTATTAGGTCTATACTTCTACGGTGTTTATCCATTTGATCAGCTATGTTAATTGAGGTCTTTATTAGGTCTATACTTCTACGGTGTTTATCCATTTGATCAGTGGCGGAGCCCTTCATGGGCTGGGGTGGGCCACGGCCCACCCGGAAAATTAAAAAATCAACGATTATAGATCTATGTTTGCGAGATTTTATACAATTTTAGGTTAATTTTACGTTTCGGTTGACCCAAATTCCCGCAAAGTGATGTAATGGCCCACCCAAAAAATTTAAATAATTCAATTATAGGTCTATTTTGCGAGGCTTTAAACAATTTTTCAACGGTTAATTTTAGTGGCCCACCCTAACTTTTTTTTCTAGCTCCGCCACTGCATTTGATCGGTTCTTTTAGATACACTAATTATGATAAATCTTGGTTTAAATTAATATATTGCAGAAAGATGACAAATACATTACCCATTAATAAAAGGTGGTGATTTTATCTATATTAAATCGATACGACCACAAATAAATTGTTTTAATTGATGTCAACTCAACATTGGTAGAATTAACCTACATTTTATTGATGAGTAAATAAGAGTTTGCAATGTTGAAAACTTATGTTTTATCTTTTCTTTTTTTTTCTTATAGAGCCGTTAACCCACATCTTATATGATATTTTACGGAGGCTAAGAATTGCTAATTCAAATTAAAGAGAAACTCGTGTGATGGTTGGCTTGGTTAATTCTAAAAACGTGATTCATCTAATTTCAAAAGCAATCATGACTCGTCTAATCTAATTCTAGAATGATCAACTACACATTCTCTATCAGGGAGAAATAATTGAATCTTTAAAAATGTATGCAACAACTTTATATGTAAGTCTCCTAAAAAAACAACTTAACATAAGTTTTTTTTGACCAATTATTGATTTTTCCTCTAAATTTTGAGATATGATTAAGGTCACATCCATTATATCTAATGTCACATCCATTATAATTAAACTCTTAAACTTATTGATAGAATATCATAAACAAATAAACATGAGGGTGCAACTATCGTGTTCAAAGAAGAAGGAGCATATTATTAGTATACTAGTAAATCATTTCAAAGCTTATCTTAATATCAAACCATACACATATACATCATGATTGACATATCTTCTAACATGATATATACATAAGTCTCATTCAGATTAATATATACATGATTATATCATGGCCTTTGACGCATCGTTCTTTAGCATAGCATGTAACCCCACAACTTGATACAATCCAAAACCATTGACGTTTACCCCTTCAACACGGAAGACTTGTTTCTTGCTTTTCTTCGTCACACACTCACTCTTGTGGTTGCTATTACAAACATCATTGCGTTGATCAATCACGACTCATGCTTGTGTATTTCATCTGTACAGTAACAATGTAATAATATACTTCTTATAGGGTAGTGGAACCTATAAAGTTAAAAAACGACTCATGCCTATTCATGATAGTTACATGTGCCAGCATCCATATATACTATCATCAACTCCTTCTAGGATATATCAAGACTTCCTTCCTATAATTGGGATACCCTGAATTCACATGGTTAACATATTGGTAATGGTTGAATTAAGATCAGACGTTTGGACAAAACAAAAGGTTGCGCATTTAGTGAATTGTCTGATCTGAATTCAACGGTTATCAATTCGTGAATGCCGATGGGATATCTCAACTACAAGAATCCATTTTTCTCCTTTTTGATGCTTTATTTAGCCAATTTGCTACAATCAGCCTCACCAAAGCCAACTCTACGATTGGCAAGATCAAACTCTACCCATAGATTTTGTTGATGGAAGTTGCCAATAATGTTACCACCCGCACCCAATCTTTCTGACCTTCCAATTCCCAAACAATGGACCCCACCATCCACCGTGGCAAGAACCCTCTCTTTTGGAATCACTATTTGCACTCCTTTCTCAAACTCAAACACCATGTCTCCTACAAGCCGTCCGATTTCAACTGCATCTCCATCAAAACAAATGTCAGCTACTCCACCGTACATGTAGTCCTTCTTAATCTTGGGTCCCACCTTTTTTACTAACTCCTCCCTTATTACATTATAAGCTTCGTCCACGAGATAAGTAAATTCTGATCCCGAATCAATCATGGTTTGACCCGACCCACCAGCGTTGGGTTTGAAAACAGAAGGTGGAATGTTCAATTTCTTTCCACCAATATTAATCCCTTGCAATGGAAGTGTGTAGGCCAAGGGGTCCAAATTCGGCATGCGTTGACTTTGACTAAAAGTCAACAAGTTAACATAACGGAAACTCGATGAAGTTGGGTTATTTCCAAGGTAAAATGAACCGGATGCGGGTTGGGCTTGTTTTGTAGGAACACAATAGGAAAATTTAGTTATTTTACCTTGTGAAGGGAAACCAAGACGACCAAGATTCATTCCCAAAATACCCCTAGCATCATCCGATTGAGTAGCACAACCGAGGATGATGGGAGGGGTAGTTTGGGAAGTAGAGAAAGCAATTTTTTCTCTTACAAGATTACCCTCAGCATAAGTTCCATCAGCATAGAAATAAGAATAGTGACATAAACTATTGGCATCACAATCTGTGGGAAGGCTAAAATCGGGAACTCGAGGTTTACAAAGTGGGTGGTTACATGGGAGAACAAAGAAAGAAGATGAAAGAGAAGGATCAAAAGATGAAGTAGTAGGAGGTTGTTTCTTTTGTGGTGTTTTTTTGTTGTGACACTGAATCCATGAAAGTTGGCTTCCTGTGTCTAAAACCATTTGTTGAAGCTGTGGTGGTGTGCCAATGGGAAGAGTCACAACAAGAGCCATAGAATATTTGAAAGATGATTTAACATTTATGGAAGATGAAGATGATAGTGTTGTGAATTGTTGGTTGGTTTTTGTTTTGGAGTTTGTGGAGATTTGAAGAGAGGTTAGAGGGAAAGAAAGAGAGAATGATTCATTTACATGGTGATTATTAGGTTTTGATGAGAAACATGTGAAGAAAAAGAAGGATAAGAGAAGCAGCATGCATAGTGAAACAGAGGAAAATAGAGCCATTGAAAACAGAGGAAAACAGAACACGGCTGTTTTCTTTTCTTGTTCTTGTACTTGTTTTGTTTTTTGTTTTTTTTAATTATATTTGGAAGATTGAGAATATCAAATTGTGAATGAGGTAAGTGGCAAGGTATGGTTTGAGGCTAAGAAGTTGTATTTATATAGACAAAAATTAAAATTAAAATTAAATTAAATTGAATTGAATGGTGATGTGAAAAGGACAAAGGAAAAAACATTTTAGAGCCTCAAAATGAGGACGCGTTATATTTGGTTGAGTTGGTGTATCTTATAGCTTTTTTGCCGAAAAATAGTGTGAGACTATCTTTTATATATCTTACCTTATTATGCATAATGATAATGATATAGTAATGGTAATAGCCCCTTAAAGTTTGTCTTAGCCATTCAATTTCACTTTATCTAGCCACCCAATTTTGAATTTTGAATGTGGAATTGGAAGTGGAAGGTGTTGGTTGAGTTAATTGACAAAGCATAAGGGATTCTATTCCATTATTGGGTATTATACTATATCTCTTTTTTATAAAACCTTTGCCTATATCTATCTTTGCTACATAGTTCTTAACGTTTGATTAGTGAAAGTGCTTACGGGGGACTAGTTATTATATTAGTAGATTTTATTACTTTTAATTTTAAATTTTCAAGTAATGTTTTTTTTAGAAAGAATAGTCATGGCCATTTGCTTTAACAAATATACATATTAAAGAAGTCTCTTTCAATTTGATCACAATTTCCAAGATCGAACTCTGAGAATATAACAGCATTTTATGTTAAATCTCGAGTTCAAAACTCGAGTTGCAACATTCCCTTCTTTAAAATACGGGCAAACATTTTATTCAAAATAACAATATTTATCAATAAATAAATATAAAATAATGTAACATTAACTTTAAGAAGAGTTGGTTTACTTAAAACTAATTCAATTATAAATGATGAATTTTATCAATCCAAATTGATTTACTCTAAGAAAAGTTGTTTTACTCTTGTATTTTCGGTGTGCCAGAGTATTCCGACCTTGACCACTTAAATTGAAACGTACGTAAATTTTCAACCAAGTGATTCTCGGATAACTGAAAGAGTTGCTTTACTCTAAGAAGAATTGTTTAAAAAGAATTATCTTGAGTTCGTTTGAAATTAATTATGTCATAAAGTATCAGATGATTTTAATATTTATGGAGTTATTAAACAAAGTGACTCTACTCTCTCTTTGTTTTACAAGAAAATAACCCTACTCTTATAAGTGGATAAAATTGATCATGGAGTAATGAGTTATTAAACAAAATAACTCTAAACCTAAACTTGACGCCTTTTAAAAATAAAAAAATAAAAAACAAAATAACTCTACTCTAAATATTATTTGTGAAGTAACTTGATTGGCAGCCATTTATAATATAATTCACTAATTTTATGACTACATCTATATGTTAATATATAGCAAAAGTTGCACATATAAGCTTCTTCAAATAAGACCATATTATCTAGTTTTAGACTTAACTTTATCTTGAGTCAAAAAAAGAGACTTAACTTTATCTTTACAGTGTACTCTAAACAAACTCAAGTATACTATGTCGACAAACATAAATAAAGACAAATTATGCTAAGTAAGATTTTGATAGAAGTTTTGTTTTTGAATGAAGATTTTGATATAAGTTGAAATACCATGTTTAAGTGAGAAGGGATGTTGTAATCAATCCAGCTGTATGAAGTTCACAATTGTATAGAAGCAGGAAGCAGCCAGCCACCAACCAAACAAACAAAACTAGCTTCTTACGTAAGTGATATATCAACACAAGTTGAAAGAAAGGGAAGCACACGACCGCAGATTTTTTAATAATTGAAACTATCTTGACTCCTCAACTAAATCTAACAAACTTTGCTTCTTTCCTACATATATATTCTGTGGATTTTTTCAAACAAAACAAAAAAATACATAGAGAAATTTTACTCAAACAGTTTTTTTAGGGGACTCAAACTGCTTGTTGTGTATGTCACACTGTATCTCCCTTATAGTATAAGACTCTTTAACAACATTCATAGAGATTAAAAATAGTAGTTGTAATGTAACAGTATGTTTGTAAAAAGTATATGTTACTTCTTCATGATTTTCCACAATTATCCCATCAATTAATGATATATATCAAGGATGGAGTCATGAATTAAGTTTAGGGGGCTAAACTTAAAAAGGGCAATTTAGTGACAAAAAATAAATAAAATTAAATGCTTAACTTATAAAAAAAAATAGAAATTATAAGATATATTTGAAGTTAGTATTGTCAAACAAATATAAAAAATAAAAATAAAACTAATATTTTCTTCTAATAAATTAATCTTAATGCTTGATTTATATTCTTCCAATGAACAGGGTTTCATTAAGTCATTGTACAAATGAATTTTCTCTCATCCATTGAAGATGGTGTGAGGTGTGCGTGTTTTTCATCATTTGTTGTCTCAAATAAATGTGTTATGTCGTCTGATTTTCATTGCAACATGTGTCTCTGTAATTTAACTAAGTAGTTGGATATGCCAAGTATTGTCTTGGGCAGTCTTTTTCTTTAAAGATGTCTAATTTAGTTTCGGATTTCTTTCGTTTGCTCATTATTGGGGATTAAGCTTGTATTTCTTTTCTTAACGGTTTTTAATTTACTTTTAACATTTGGCTCCTTTTGTTCACAACAAATTAGTAAAAAATGAAGTGTTTAAGACACAATATATTGATAAAAAATGTCGGGTATACAATATCTTATAAAGTTCACAAAAAATAAGTATAGAGACAAAATAATATAGCGTACTACTATAACAAAGAATTTTAAAAAAAATCTTGGGATGGACCATGGCCTCTACTTGTCTATCATGAGTGAGGAAATAATTTTATTTTTTCTAATTGGAAATTAAATAAAAAGTGTTTTATAATTAAGAAAGCACATATTCTATGTATTGGAAAAGAGTTTTTTTATTTTTATGAGAGCTTAGAGGAGTTCTGAATCGATAAGAAATGGGATTACAAATTTAGAGAAAGTGTGACTTTTAGGGTTTTTAATTAAAAAATCTGATTTATTTTAATTTATTTAAACAATGCTTTAGCAATGATGTGCATTGCAAAACATTTGCATTTAATCAAGATATGCATTGCTACATCATTTAGTTTCTTGTCAACTCAGTTATATGGACAGATTAGAGAAAAATAAGTCTCAAATTTGATGGTGAGAAAAAAAAGTATAATATTCTAAAAGGGGGATTATATTTTTAGATTTAAAAATAGAACTAAAGCTGTAAATCTGAAAGAAAGAAAAATTGGAAAATGTACTTAAGCCTAAAAGGAATTAGGGAGGTGATTGAATGATCTTCCTAGGCAATTGTACTGAGAAGATTTAATTTTCTTAGGTTAGTCAACATGCTTCAATGGAATATTGGTACCAGGAACAGTATAGTAGATTAAACAAAGAAAAATCGTCCTTGCATTGCAATAATTGAAGAAGAAAAATGTGCATTTGATGTTGTAAATTATAGCCATCATGATTGACACAGGATACCATACAATGAGAGTCAAATCAGCTCGACATTTCTGCTGACCCTAGCAATTAAATGGGTAGGCAAAAAATATGCAAGAAAATAATAAGATTGAGAATATTTCATGACATAATAAGTTCCATAAATGTCTTGTAGTTGGTTTGGTTTTTATGCATGGACTATAAAGTACTATTTTATATAGTTGCGCATGCAATGCAAGTCCTACATGTTTTATTATTTCATTTATCGTTTGGTTTTGGTTTTGTGTTTTTTATCCTTTAGCTCTTTATTTGTTTTTCTAAATACAAAATTTTCTTCTGAATATAAATTTTATTTTTTAAAAAATAAAATGTTTCTAAGAAATATAAGTTTAATTCTAAATTATCACCTTTTTCAAATATATCTTTTATTAGTTTTTTTAAAAATATATTTTATTAGTTGTACTTACTCATTTATCTTGAGAGTGTACAGAATTAGAATTGGACAAGTTCAAGCATAAAAGAGTATTTATGAATATCCGTACACAAAATAGATAATTAAATACAATATTTACTTTTTTAATATATATGATAAAAATTAACTAAATATAAGTGTGTGCTTGGTTTTGCAATAAGAAATTTGATTTTGAATGAATTAATTTTGTAAAACTGATTTTAGACGTTAAAAGTAAGTTGAATGTTAAATGATTTATATTTAGATGCATTGAAATAAAAATGAGTTTACTAATAAAATTGAGTGTGAAAGTCATGTTTGGGGTGAAATCTACAAAATATAGCTTCATGTTAGATATATCGTTAAAGTCTTAATGATAAAAATCCATTTCAATTAGGGAAGCCTAGGAGAGTGTAGGAAACAATGAGTTAATGCTCCATAACCACGAGAGGGACACGCCGTATCTCTATCAAAAACTTTAAGGTATTGAATATATGGTTCACATATCTTATATATCAAACATTTTATTTATTCATAAATGATGTAAGACATAACCACTCATATTTACTTGCCCTTAAATCCAACACAAAATTGACATTATTCCAACATGTCAAAAATCAAGTTTATGTGTATAAAATCACTTTAAGCTTTCCTAAAGTGAAACCAAACATACTAAAATAAAAACAATGAGAGACAAAACCAGTATGCATATTCTAATCTTGGGACAACTTTCTTACACAATGCTTTTTTTTGTTAGTAAAAGACAGCATCATCACTGTTTGGTAAATAAGATGATCCAAATTCCAAAATGTACACCCTCAGATAACATATTTCTTATCCGGTGACGTGGCAGTAATTGAAAAATATAATGCATAATTATGTAAAATATATAATATATGTCTCTATGAGGTGCATGGCATTGGTTGGTAAGTGAGACTTACTTTAGTCCTCAACAATTAATGAAAAACATAGACCTTAAAAATTAGCCCAATCATTGTATTGTGGACCCAGGTCAACCGGGATTTCAGCACAGTGTTTTCTTGTCTAGTAATCTTTTTTAATCTCTAGAAATATAAAATCATCTTACTTCATTCCCTAAGCAAAACTGATTTTTTATAAGCACTAAAGTAAAGCTGATATACGCTTCTGGATAGTTTTCTAATAATCCAACAACACCTACCTACTTAATTTTTTATTTGTAATATATTTAAAAATAAAAAGTTATCTCATTTTTAAGTAAAAGTAAGTCACTAGTCACATCTAGAGCTATCTAATATACTCCTCAATTTTATTTTAAACACTTGAACTAACTTACTAAAAACAGAGATGCTAACAAGTGCCAAGTTATTAAAAAAAATATCCACTACTATAATGTCATATAAAATTGAATGCCAAAAGAGGGTGCATTTCTATACACCCAAATAGAACCTCATAAATGATGTGTGTATCTAGTCATCACTAAACTTTTTTTTAAGAGGGTGGTGGTGATATGGCAAAAATAAATGAACAAATGGTTTAGGTATGAGGCTAAAAAAATGGAAATTTGTTGTCTCTTCTACATAATTTGGTGGATTCTCATTATCTGAATATGAGTAGATGAAGGTATTTTTTTTTATTTTTTTGACAAAATGAGTAGATGAAGGTTGAAATTTTCAACTTGAGAAGAAAATAAGATTTTCAAAGAGTAACTGAAGGCTCGTGAAGAGATCATTCATGTACCACAGAAGCAATTATGTTAATTTATGGAGAACTTGTCACTAAATACACTAATGACAATTTTATTTAGGGTTAAATATGTTTTGGTCCCTATAAATATACAAATTTTCGTTTTAGTCCCTCTAAAATTTTCCTTCAATTTTTAGTCCCTATAATCCCTATTTTTAATTTAATTTTGGTATTTTTTTTTTAATGAAATTGTGCAGAAATATGTAAAATATTGTAAAAATCTTTCCAAAAAAAATTAGAATTTTTTAACAAAACATAAATTAAATATGAATTTTTTAACCACCAAATATATAAAAATTCATATTTAATACATCTTTTATTAAAAAAATCTAATTTTTGTATGGGAGAGATTCTTATAATATTATAAATTTTTCTGCAAAATTTAATCAAATATATGAATTCTACATGAGAGTTAACTTTAAAGAAGGGACCAAAAGTGAAGATTGAAAACTTTTGGGGAACTATAAATTGAAGAAATTTTTTAGAGAGACTAAAACAAAAAGTTGATATATTCATCGAGATCAAAAACATATTTAACCCTTTTATTTATTAGGGTTATGTTTTGATAGAATATTTTGAAGGACTAAATTATATTTTAGTGTGCGAGTATATCAGGTTTAATTCACTCAATTTTTCTCAATTGCACATCTCACCACACACTCAATATCCTCCTTTTTTTTATAATTTTATATTTGTTTTTCTCTTTCATGTTCAATGGTATAGATGTAGTAATTAAGAAAAATTTGGAGAATTTCAATTGAGGGAATCTATTCCCCTATTGCTAGTTAAGTATATTTTATAAAAATAATAGTATATTCAATCTTATTCTACTAAGCCAATTTTCTTCTTCCACACTAACAAGGCGAGTACCAAGTCGTTATCTATGACTCTTATCATGTTTCAACCTCAATGAATTAATATGCTTAGCTTATCATACAGAACAAAACAAAATCATATAAATTTTACAAGAGTGATCTGTCTTATGCAATGGAAATAATGCTTTCAAGAAAATGTTATAACAAGGTATATAGATAAGTTTAGAAACTCACAAAAATTCCAAAAAATTTAACAGAATAGTTATAAGCAAAAATAAAAAAAATAAAGCAACCTATTAGACATATAACACTACACCACCAAGTGGAATAGTTATAGTCTCTAATGTCATAATCCAAAGTCATTTTCAGCTCGTTTTAACACAGCAATCACTCTACTGTAAAACTCTGGTTCCTTTTCTTTTACATCATCCAATGTCCGTGACTCATGCTCATCCACCTAATAGAGCAGACAAATAGATATTTATTATCTTATAAAGTAAATATATTATCTACTTGTGGTAGTGGAGTGGAAAAAAGGCAAAACATTGATCTATAAACAAGAGTTAGATGTATTTTTCCATCCCTATAAAATTGGGAAAAATTTATTTTGGTCCATAGATAAATTTTCTTGTTGGTTCCATATTTAACAAAAATGGTGTGTTTGGTTGTGACTGAAAGCACACAATTTTTGTATTTCTTATGAGCTGAAAACAAATAAAAAATTTGTAAAGAGTAGAGACCAAAATCAGATTTCGCTAATTTATTAGGAACGAAAAAAATATATTTAACCCTAAAAGAATAACAGCATTTTCTAACTATGTTAGTTGCATAGATCAAACGACACTATAATTTTTAAGTTGCGTTATTTATACACGCAAAAAATCAACACTGTATCTGACATCGTATACACATTGTATAAGTGTTGATGTTTGACACTTGGACCCGATGAGAGAAAAAAATATATGAACAACAAAAACAGTATAAAAATACATTGTTGAGGTCAAATTGTGTGTCCAAAAAACATTTCTCATAATTTTTCTAAATCTTCTCTATCTCCCTTTAATAAATGTAATAATATCCTTTATATGATTTAGCCTCCTTGTTAGTTCTTCAAAAGGCCTTCTTCACACATGCTTGAATCACCTAAGTTAATACTCAACCTTCTTTTGCACAATAAGTGATATCTCAATTAAATGTACTTGTGACTTAATATACAAGATTCACAAGAAAACCCCTCTTTCACTGTTTTGTACAACAACCTTTGACTGTTCACACCAAATTTTATTTTATAGCAATATTTTGTAACATTTTGCTGAATTTCATTAGTTCTAAATATAGGATATGCCCACAAGTAGTTTTTCAATTTAACAGTGCGAATATATAGACATAGTTACATACAACAAATAGTGTTTTTAAAGATAAAATGAGCTTTTTCATAATATGATGGAGTTACTGAATTACCTCGTTGAATTTCAAAAGAATCAAATTAGAAATAGATGCCGGTTTCGTACGGTCCCACCTAAACAAAAAAAGAAGAGAAAAGCACAATTAAATTAGATAAATTCCAAATGAAAGAGATCAAGAAAGAATGTTAGGCTAACACATATGCTTATGTAGGTGATATATCGTCCGAGATGAGCTAACATAGCGGATGAAAGTAAATATAAATGAAACGACGTTACTCAAAGATGTAAATTTCAACAGCAAGCATCGTGAGATTCTACAACTTTTACTTCTGATTTATGCACATGATATTCATATCACCCACAAAAGAGTCTCAAATTTTACAAGAACAGTAATGTTTTGAAACTTGTATAACTTTACTGAAAAGGCAAAGAAATAGAAGTGCAAGCTTTGAGAGTACTTCAATATAAAAAGAAAATTAAGAAAAACCATTAAAAAAAAAACTTGAGGAGGATACATGCACTTAAACGACAATTGGTAAGGACAATGCATAATATATGCAACGTCTGGGGTTCGAACCCCAGACACCACCAAAAAAAAAAGTGACAGATAAAGTAAGCTTAAAAATGGAAAAATAGTTAAATATCAACGGAGTCAAAGCTGATGGTATCTGTGGACCATTTCTATGTATTTTGTTGATGAACATTATATATATATTTTATGTTTTTGTCGATAAAAATCAATTGAGTCAAAAGCTACCCCATACCTCACAAGCATCAATTCATTAACTGATCGCCACATTGCCCGTCCAACGTCTTTCGCAACCTGCTCTCTAGCACTTCTTCCATGCCATAATTCTTTAGCAATATACTTCACTTCTTCAACGTCTACCTATAAAAAAAATAGAAACAAAAACAAAAGACAAAAGAACTTCAATCTCATTATTTCTTATTCAAAATACAACAATCAAAAGTACCAACAAAAAATTTACATAAAAATCTCATTATTTTTAGTCCATGTTTTTGTTCTATCAATCATACTTATGCGTTATGTTAAGATAAGTTTTTAGGTCATCTGAACCACGCCATGCAGACGTATCACTCTAATTGCACTTCACCCGATTTACGAAATTAAGTGAACTGCCAGTAGATTTAAGTATGGCTTTTGTTAAGAATTAGGATGGAGAGCATATGAAATAACATTTGATGAAGCATAAACATAAATCATCTCATGATAATTCAAAAAAATCATAACTCATAAGACCTCGGATAAAAATAATTAGGCCACTCGTGATCATGGGGAAAATTGGAGATTAAAGTTATAATTTTAGTTTATTCATTGCAAATGCAATGCAAAGTACAAACTAGCATGATATCATGTATCAAAAATCTAAGTCTCTTTTGTCAACAAAAAAAGAAGAATCTAAGTGTCTAGTACTGTGTTTAAATTGAAATTGTATGTGTGTTGACATTGGGGTGGTGCGTATTTTAAAATATCCTGCTTCTTAATCCTCACAAACACAAGTAGTGAGTAGAGAATAGATAACTCTTTGACAGCAAATTGATTCAACAAAACCTAATTACGCTGAAAATTAGTTTGTCACCTGTGATGATTTTGGCAAAGTTTGAAATTTGAAAGGGTGAAAATTTTCTATTTACTTGTGCCTCAAAATTGTTGGAAGGAATGTTCTTAATGTGCAATTGGATGAATAGATCAGAGTAGTATAATTCAATTTATCCTGAATTTTTTAAAAGAACCTCTAAAAAGGTTAAGATATAACACTTAACAACAGCGAAGTTGTAGTAATTAAACAAAAAGTTAACAGTGTAGGATTCATACCTGCACATGCATGGAAGTTCCGTACAATGTCTCCTCATGCTCAATAAGGCGTTGATGAAGAATATGGTAATGATCCATATCAAAATTTACTACAGGTTCTGTGTGAACATGCAATCCTGCTAAATCCGTCAAAACATAGGAGGCCATGACTTGTCCAAATATTGCAGGGATGGTGCCTAGAACAGGTATGATACGGACCCTAAAACCTGGAACAATCTGACAAAAGGACATAGAAGTCAGAATGTGTAACCAATGCGACTAAATGTTATGATAACAAATACGCAATGGCTTGACAAAAATGTATGAAAATTACACTTAGGCTTGTTTGATTGTGTTTTGGTTTTTAAAAACTGTTCTATAAAATAGTTTTAAAAACTGTGCTCTAAAATAGTTTTTGTATTATCGAAAAGTCACAAAATAGATAGTGGTACAATCAACGAATGATTAATAAAAACAAATGAAATCACCTGATAGTCTGAAGGGTTTTCCTCTTCTCCACTTGGACCCTTAAATGGAAGCAGCTTAACTTTGGGTTTTTCTAAGGAAAACACAACAGGGATACCACCATCAATGCCATGATCTTTCCTTAGACGGTGTCTTACCTGCATAGGTAATTAGGTATGATTGAAGTAAGAGTTACATGCATAATACTAATAAGAGAAATGCTACGGACAAACTCTCTGCCACACTCTATTGAACACTCTTTCACTCATTGGTCCACTCCACAAATATTTTAAAATGCTATACCAGTTACCGGCTCTGCCTGTTTGACAAAAACATAACACTCCCTTCAATGAAAAAAAAAACGCACGATCTGCAAAAGAGTTCTTCGCAATTTTTTAATGCTATCTTTATAAATTTGAAAATCCTTGGATCTGTTTGTGATAGAAATGGAAAAAGACACAGTTTTGTTTTTTTTCTTCCATGGGGTGGATGGATTGTGAATTTACAGTCTGTTTTTGAAGAGATGAATTTACAGTTGACAACCATCACCTAGTTAATCTAAACTTTAAATGGAATTGCTCTTTCTCTCTTTGCAATAAATACTTAAGGGTGTTATTGACAACAAAAAAAATGTTGCATTCAACTTTGAAAACAAGTAAATAGAAACAAAACAGTTCTACAAAAGTCACAAGTAAATAGAAAACAATAAATACCTAAGAGAGTATTGTTTATTGACAAGACAATTTAAAAGAAAAAATATATAACAATTTCAATGGGATGAAGATTCAAAAGTCTATCGAATGCCAAGTCATTAATAACGATCAAGAAGGGCTAATGTATTAGGTGTGAATGTGATGAGAAAAACGAGACAGAGCATGTATGCAAGAAGTCACTTCAAGGCAAAGTTGTAAGACTAGAGAGTCTGTGTAAACTCGTGAAACCACCATAGACTCAAGAAATATGGCAGTTCCATTCAAGGTTGTAAGCGAGAATAGGCAGTTCCATTCAAGGCTGTCAAACTTGAGAGGCTTCTTAAACTTGTGGAAGCTCTTTAGACTTATTGTATGCACTTAAGAGTTTACTTATTACAAAATTAATGTTTATACATCTACCATATATATAAACATAATTTAATAATATGTACATAATTCATACTCAACAGTCTAGCCTAGTAATAAAATTTCACCAAATAATAGGGCACATTTATTGAAGGAATCAAGAGAACATGGAGTAGAAAGGCAATACATCAGGGTTCTTTATGGATAATGATAGGAGACCTATGCAAGGCACAATCTGGAAGATTATAGAAGCATAGGGAATGAGAGTTATTTAGCCCCTTCCTTGATTTTAGGGAATATTCTATTATAAAAAGGAGGTAAGTGTAGTGAGTAAGTCATGGAAAAATATTTTTAGAAGCATTGTGCTCTGGTAGGACCGTTTACACTCTGGTTTATCTCTTTCTTTTCTGTTATTCCACCATTGTAGAGCCTTTGTGCTCAACCTTTTCCATACATTTATAGAAGGAATCGAGACAAGAGATATGGTTTATGATCTATAAAATACAATAAGAGTCGTATGAGGAAACATTACCGATCGAGATAATGGATCATTAGTAGACTCTCTTAGATCAGCGATGCGTATTCTAGTTGGATCAGCTCTAGCACCAGCCCCAGTGGCAGATAGAACCTTCAAGCCCCTACGTACACATGCAGCAAGAAGTGCCACCTATTTATTACACAAAACATATCAAGCAATTGAAAATTCAAACTTACACAGATATATAACTACCATACATTTGATTGAGTTATTGACGATGATAAGGAACAAGAGAGAAAAACTTGAGAATGTAATCAAATAAGGAGTTGAATTTAGAGGATACCTTCGTATCGATGTTATCAATACAGTCAAGAACAAAGTCAGGGTGACCTGAGAGAATTTCTTCTTCAGTTGATGAGTCATATAACATCACCTTTGCATCTATTTGACACTCTGGAAATATTGATGAGAAATGCTCCTTAAGGCACTGAGCTTTTGAGATGCCAACATCTGCTCTTGTCGCAACAGCGTGTCGATTTAGTGATGAAAGAGAAACCTTCTCATTTAATAAATAAATAAGTACTAGCATTGTATGGAATGTCTATACAAATTCTAAGCTAGACTAACAAAACACCAAAAGTTAAAACATCTTTATTTTCTTTTCCTTTGCATTACGAAACCCTACTTAATAATATTGACCACAAGTTTTTTAGGTTTGAGATTCTTGAACCTATAATGCCATGCATTACAGTAAGTAATAAAACAACAGATGTTCATAAGTCTTAAAATACTATCCATGTTATTTCCAATCAAAACTCCAATTTGTTACTTTACTTAAGCTATAATAGTGATAAAATTTGCATCCGTTTACATTCCAACACTTAAATATTTCATAGAATTTCCAGCCAAATTGGCGAAAGGTCAAAACTACATTAAGATTAAGATGCATAAAATTTGTGATTCGCAGTGTAACATAATCTTCCGATAGTCAGTGGCATCAAAATATTCAACCATGACCATTTACAGAGCCAAAACTTCTATGTAATAACGTCATTGGGGAGAGAAAACAAGCTCCAAATAACATTATGGGATATGACATTTGTGATTCACAGTGTAACACAATTTTCTTGTAATCAGTGGCATCAAATCTTCAATCTTTAGAGAGCCAAAATGTTCGCCAAGGTTGTTTTGCACAAACCAAGAAATAGCCTTATATTGATTAACAAGAAAACTTCAAATATACCCTTACATTCCATTGATCCACTCACCCATTTATTCTCTCTCTCTCTTCATTAATGTAAGTGTAAAATAATTGATAAGATAAGGCTAAATTGACAAATAAAAAACAGTTAATGTAACCTTTAAAGTTTGAAAACGACAAAACCAGGCAGGAAAAATCCATAAAAAACATAAAAGCCATCCAAGAATAAAAGAATAAAAATTAAACATTATCAAGAGGAGAATTAGTGAGAGTAAAACCTGGTCAAAATCCACAAGAAGAAGCTTCCCAATCCCTGACCTCAAGAGCATAGAAGCAGCATGACTTCCAACACCTCCAAGACCAATGACCACAACATATGATGCACTCATCTTCTGTTGTGATTCAAAGCCAAAAAACTGAATGTTCCTAGTTACAGCAGAAACAACCCACCCAAAAAAAAGTTGGTTAGGTAGAAACCAAAGAAAAGATAGATATAACAAGGAAAGTGCCACCCAAAATATAAATAGTTGACAGGATGCGCACTGTCAGCGTAAACCAGTTTTAGACTGACATCCAATGATGGTCCACTATTTTCCCACACGTCATCCCACTTTCATAAGTTCATTTTGAATTTGATCGTATGAAGTGGCAAAGTAGTGAACTTTTACTGTTTGTCCCTGTAAAATAGATCTACGCTAACAGTGTATGCCCTTTTAACTCAAATAAAAAAGCCCTGAAATAAAAAACTTATGAAATAACTAAACAACAAACAAACTCCCACAGTAAAATTGAATTGAGGCAATAACATTCCATTAGATATCCAAGATGATGGGACAACAAGTATATGCATGCATTGATAAACAGTGTGAAAATCTTTCATGCCATGTTCAGCCTAAAACATGCCAAGCCTGACTATATAATTATCTCTAAACATAAAGATTGTGTATATTAATTGATTTAAGGGTGCTAAAATTGCCCTATAAAAATAAAGGAGCTCATGAGCAAATAGAAAAGAGATTGCACGTTCTTAGAGCATGTTTTACTAACTGATTCGACGGCACGAAAACATTTTCATTCAGACATAATTAGTGCAGAGAAAATGTCAAAATAATTGGCAACAACTTGCAATACCTAGTCAGCTGTTCAGAAACAATCTCGTCTTTCAGAAGATCGTCACTAATCACCTTACCACTCTTCTTTCCAGCTATAGTGCATCTGTCAACACCTGTAGGAGACACAAAATTCAACACTTAAAAGGATACACAAAACAGCAATCTTATTAACTTTATGACGTGAAAGTACTTAGGCAACAGAAGCATTAGTCTTGTAGAACAAGTTTCTTATAATTGACAGCACATTAACAGTCTTCGTCTACAAAACCAAAAAAAAAAAAAGTCTTTTATACATATGTGAATGAGTCTACAGAAAAATGGTAAACAAACAGTGTGACTTGAACCATTTGAACACCTGACATACTAACCGTTAATACAAATACCTGCACTAGATGTACTAAATTTAAGAAACCAGCCAATGCACTCAGTTTTTTATTTGCTAATTATATCAGTGAGAGTGCAGACATTACAATGACAACACCAAAAGGGTTCGCTGCATTATCAATTCAGATTAAAAAAAGGGCAGCCCGGAGCACTAAAGCTCCCGCATACGCAGGGTCCAGGAAGGGGTCCCATCCCTAGGATTCACTCTACAATATTACACCCACCCCTAGGACCCAAATATTAGGCATGTTTGATTTGATAAAATATTTTCTGTTTTTATTTCATCTTTTCATTTATAATTACAAAGTAGAGAAGCTACTTTGTTTTTAATCTGTTCCCTGTTTTCAAATATTTATTCAGGAACTAACAAAAACAATTCTTGTCCAAATCTTTCAAAGATTGAAACCAATGCAACAATTATTAAAAGTAATGATGGAAATCTTTTTTCTGAAACCAAATAGAACCTTAACATTTACAGTTTACAAAATATCATCTTTAGGGTATGTTCAGTATCATAAAACACTGTGTTTTCATTTTCCATTTTCATTTATGGTTTTGTCTAATGTGCATAGGTAAGTTGGTCTTGCACCATGTACGAGTTTGTTTCTACCATCAGATCAATAAGTCACATCATACCTCATTTGATCCAATGGTGAGATTTATTGATCCAATGGTTGAAACAAGCTTGTGCATGGTGCAAGACCTATCTCACATGTCACTATAGAATTGGCCATCATATATAGTTACAAAATTCACCTTATCTTCACTTTGTTTCCTATTTCAAATCTTTGAAGGTGAAAACATCAAGGAAAATGAAAGCAAAAAAAATTTCTGAATCGTAATAAGCTCATATAATTTAAGCATTGACATTTAGGGTTTGTTAATATTTACTTATTTAAGCTTATCTACCAGCATAAACACTTATGAGACTACTTGGGAGAGTATACAGAAACAGTTATGACATATTCATAACTTGTTTTCAACTCATTTACATAAGCTGTTCAGGATAACTTGTGAAAATAGCTTTATAGCTTATATAAAAACGGTTTCACTTCATATTATATGTATCTTAGAAATAACTTATAAATAAGCACTTCTAGGATAAGTAAGTATGCTATAACACATAATTAAGTCGTTTATCATAACAGATCATGGTATAATGATTACTTGCTACTGAGATACAAATAACTTAAAACGTAGAATCAAACAAAAGAAATTAACACAAACCATTCAATTCAGCAGAAGCATTCTCATTACATTGCCGCTGTGAACCTCTTCTGCAAAAAACAAAAAGTAAAGATAACATCACATTATTCATTCATTCAGTAAAATCGAAAGGAAAGAAAAAAAACAAAGATTAAAGGTTCAAGAAAAAGTGACTGACTTTTGAGTTTGAAGGAGTTTGAGAAGAAAGAAAGTGGAGAGAGAACCTAAAAGAGCACCACCTCCAACCAAAACCAAACATTTGCTTCGCTCCATGTTTGTTTGTTTGTTTGGGTTTCTCTTTAATTTTGTTGGCCTGACATCGGAGGCTGTCTTGTTCGGTGGTTTGTGGTTGTGTAATGGGTTTCGGGTAGCACAGCAGTCGGGTCAGGCCATATTTAATATCATGATTCATATCATATATAATTTGAATTATGAGAAAGGCAGCTACACTTTTTTAGGTCTGTTTGGTTCGAGAATTAGGAGGGGAGGGGAGGGGATGAATTTTAACGGAGGGGAGGAGAAATATTTTAATTAAAAGTGTGTTTGGTTCACAAGGGGGGAGGGATTTTAAAATTATTTTACTGTTTTACCCTTAAACTTAATTAAATAAGGATAGTAAAGTAACAAAACAATAACGGTGTAATCTATAACAACACGATGTAAACGATGGAATTATGAATTAGTAATAGGGTTTTACAATGAGTAATAAAAGTTGTTACAAGGAAAAATTCTCAATAATATACAATAAAAGTTGTTAGAAGAAAAAATTGTTAATAATATGGAATAAAAGTTGTTACAAGATAATATAACCTATAACCTAATATAGTAAAAGTTGTTTCAAGGATAATATAATATAATAATAATAAATGTTGTTATAAGGATAATATTGAGATTTTAAATTAATATAAGGATAATTTTGACAGTGCAATAAAATTTGCTCCCCTCCCCTCTCCTCCAAACTCTCGAACCAAACGGACCCTTAAGCACTCTCTCTAGCACTTACTTTTTTATTGGGTGAAAATAATGTGGGACCTGAAATCGAACCCACATAAAGTAGTGAGACATACATTGATTTCACTCAATAAAAGAGTGAGTGTTAGAAAGAGTGTTCAAACCAGAGTGTTGTTAGAATTCCACATGAATTATAATTATTTTTCAGGATTATGTTTTTCAAGTTGTTTTGAAACAAGGAAGGATTGAAAGAATCTGAATATTTCGAAGGTGTTTCATGTGGTTTTAAGGATTTAAATCTATCTTCTTTTTTTTAAGGAAGGATTTAAATCTATCTATTATATTATATATTTATTAAATTAGACCCTAAACTATTACAATGACATCTCGTGTAAATTTTGTCACATTATAAAAAATTTAATGTGACATTTTTAAAGCTCACTTAATTTTCCAATTCTCTAAATCCACTTCTCAAATTTCTTTGCTCAATAAATATTTATTTGATAACTCTTACAGAATATGTTCTAGCCAACCAGAAGGTCAATCTTATAGCGACACGTGGACTAAAAGTCCACTGCACTAAAGCACAACGCCAATAATGATGCACCGCATCGCATTCGAGCACGGATCCGTGCGACGATCATCCTACATGTGTCATCTAACTGCTCCCTAATTGCATGCCGCATATCCCGGAGATAGTTATCCTCGCGCTCACCTATATAGGGGTGACTTAATTTCACCCTCAACGAATGATTCACTTTTCATCACACTTTTTACACACTCTTTCTCAGCTCCATTTCTGACTTGAGCGTTGGAGTGGTAACGTACATGCAGGCACCTTTCGTCCCACCGTAAAGACTCATCGCCACGATATCGGAGCACTTTCCACCATTGTTACCTCTCATTCATCCTCACCAGACATATCATTTGGCGCTGGAAGAAGGGGATTGTTTACCAACCGCCACGGTCTAACGATCCTCCACCGTAACCGTTTTATGTTACACGTTCCTCCGCCATAACCGTTTTCAGTTACACGTTCCTCCATCGTAACAGTTGACAGTTACTGCTTCATCCACTGAAGAAATGGCCAAAACTTGTACGAAAGTCACCACGAGTCACTCCTCCACCGCACAGGAATCACGTCATGAGATTCAATTCCTCCAAGATCGAACAATTCCAGTTCTTGAATCGGTGAATCCAGAAGGAAACGGGAACATCGTTGTCCTTAATGCAATGATCAACACTCATCTTTCACCAGCGATGGACGCGACGCTCCTTCCTCCGTGCGCGGAGGATAATTCTCCACCTCCACTTTGCACAGAGGATGTCCCCCCTTACCTCGAATTCTCTGAAAGTACAGCTTTATAGAATCACAACAATAAGATGAAAAGTTTCTCCCCCTTACCTCGAGTTCTCTGAAAGTGCAACTTTTGGTTCGAGTCTCCTTAGCTAGGTTTTGCCTTCTTTCCTCTCTTCCTTTCTCTGGTTTCTCATGTTCAACAATCTTTGACCTCATCTCTCTCAAAACCCTAGTTATTCCTCTACTCCTCTCAATTTCTTTCTTCTATTTTATGTAAACATAATTCTACCACATGCTCCTCTATTTATAACTATTGTTTGGGCTTAGTGTTTCTCACATAATTCTTAGACTGACTTGCTATCTACACCCTTAACTTGGTTACTATTCTTTTTGTAACTACACAACCTTGCTGGTTACACCACCCACTGTCTAAACCATTAAGTTCTACTAAGTTTTGCTAATGCACTTCAGTTTGCACTACCTTCTTATCCTTGCTAAAAACATTAATGTCTTTTTAATTTTCTCCCATTATTTAAGAGACTGGTTAACTCATACTTCTTCATTATTCACAAAGTCTACAACTATGAATAACATAATTTAAGAATATCAAGCAACCAACACTAATAATAACAACAATACTAATATTATCCAATAATAATATTAACGACTTAATATTAAAAATCAGGGGATTACAGCCGATAGCTAAACGGGTACACTAAACTGATATTTAAGTACCTGTTACTTCATGGATACGAATACAAATTTGATCATACATGGGTACGTGGGTATTCGTAACCGATAATAAATTAAGTAAATTACTAAAATATCCTTGTATATGTATATAAGAGGTTGAGGTCTCAAAAAACCATAGTTTACTGTACGACAACTTTTCTTTTCAAAGTGAAGTCATTGAAGCTTGAAATGCATATGAAATTCGAATATTTGTTTGGACATTTGTTATCCTTTTAATTTTTTTTTCCTTGAAGAATTTGCATGAATTATGTAAAAATTGTGAATTTTGTATGGATTATAATATGGTATTTATATGGATTACGTATCAATGTTTAAAAGTAAAGTTTTTGTTAATTAAAAAAATGCTATTCATTGTATCAAAAAATAAATAAATTAAAATACATGGATATCCGTGAATACTCGTGGATACCTCAATACTTATGGATTACCCGTATAATAGGTAGCTGGGTACAACACGGATGCATATATCATATTTATCTAATGAGTCGAAGATGATATCATACCCACCTCTTATTTATAAATGTTAACCCGTCTCGCTGTACTTTACATAATTTTTTCCTCCACACTTTTGCATTTAATGTTTATCTAAAATAAAATAAAATTATGTTCCTAATTAGATGCTATTACCCGTCTCGCTATATCTCTTACTTATAAATATTAACACGTATCGATATACTTAACCTAAATAAGATTAGGTTAATTATATTTAACCTAACTATTTTGTTACCCATTACAGTCAAATATTACCTTCGATATGACCCGTGCGTTAGCACGCGTCGTCGATGGTCTAGTTGATACTAGTTGACATCCTTATTCAAAAACAACGAAACTAAACTACCCGGTTTTTTCATTTGAACCGGCCGGTTTTAATAGCTCCTGTTAAATTACCTTAACTGGTTGCTATTCGCGAACCCCTCTTTCGATTTCTGATTCAATCGTTTCCAATTTGTTCCAAAAATCAAAACCATGGATGCGCAGGCAAAGAAAAAAGCATTGTTTCGTGCCAAATTGAACGCTCAGAAGAAGGACAAACGCATAGATTCTCCCCTTGTTAGGTTCGTTCATTTTTCTTTGATTCACTTACAAAACTGTTATTTTTATTATGCAGTGTTAGTTGCAAACTCAAACCCCACATGCTTTTATTTGTTATTCTTCATGTAGGATTGAAACTTTAATGTTTAAATGCTTTATGCTTATGAATTTAGTTGTGCCCTTTTATTCATTTAGTTGATTTTTTGCTAATATTGATGATTATTGCATTTGATTGTATCTACTAGCTACCTATGAAGCACTGACATTGACACACACAGACACCAGATACGACACTGACACATGGACACCGGGTATTATTTGAAAAAATGAATGCAACAATATGTGTTGATGTTGGACACTGTAACATGTCAGACACACCTTTGATTGGTCTACATAGCTAGCTACTTGTTTGTGTTTGTCATTACGTAGCACCGACACTTTTGATTGAAAGCGGGTCCGGTGTGTGTTGGTGTCTTACACTAACATGACACCGACACATGTGGTTATGTTTAACCGTCTCAATTTTACCTAATTATCATGGTGTCTATGTGTTAGTGTTGTGTCGGTGTCCATCTGTGTTTGTGTTAGTGCTTCATTCTTGTTTGGCGAAAAATTATACTTCTATAAGATGATTTGCATGCGTTTTCTTATTCTTATTGCTATATTGTTATTTTGATTTTTTGTTATTTCTTTGTGCATATGCATACAGGTATAATGAATTCGATCAGCCTGTTTGCCGGGTTTGTGATGTTGTTTTGAAGTCTGAGTCCTTGTGGGATGCACATCAAGTTTCTCGTAAGCATCGTGAGGTGATTATATTTACAATCTCGTTTATTTTCTCTATAGAATTTTTGTTTGAAATCTTTTTGCTCACGCTTATAAATCTTTTTGGAGGGTGTAATTTTTTTCCATTTGCATTTGTTTCAGCCCAAAATGAGCTTAGCTTAACAGAATTATTATCTTTGTCAGGCAATAACTAATCTTAAAGCTAATGCTGCTGGGTTAACTAAGCAAAGCAATGCAAAACCTGATATTCCCAACGCTAAACTTGAGCAGCCTTCGGGATCACAGTTCAAAATTCCCAAGAGTCCACAAGAAGTGCCTAAACCTCAGTCGTCATCAGTTCTTCCACCAGATTTTTTTGACAACAATGATGCAAAGAAGACAAGATCTGGTAAGTATTTGGTTCAGAAAATCGAAGCTGTATATGGTTACATTCTTGTATATTTAATATTGTGGAGTTTCACTTGCACACCATAGGCATTAGGCAATAGGCACAGCCAATGATGTTTGTTCATACACACATATTTTCCGTGTAGGTGTTTAACATCTAGTTTGTTTGTTTACACATTTTTGAGAGTTAATTGGGTGAGAAAGGACTAGTTTTTGGTTAAAACAAGAAAAAGTCATGGGTTGCTTCTAGCTGGTTATTCTCCATTGTGGGTTTACAACATGGCGATCTATTAGACGGTTCTGATTATTGAAATAAGACAGTTATGTTATATCCTATTTTAATTAGGAGGGAAGTTGTATATTGTTTTAATTAGGACAGTTATGGCTATGTGTGGCATTTATTATTTGTATTATAAATAGGGAATTTATGGACAAGGGAAAGGGGGGATCGGTTATTTGGTAAAGGATTGAGAGAGACCCAACTCTCGAACATTTGGGATGGGAGGGATCCTGGACTCTCAAATTTCTTGGGAATCTATTGTAATATTAATATTAATTGGTATTTCGGTACCAGTTTCTATCATCCTAACACCAATCATAACAAATTACGATCCTAGGTGCGGACAATGTTAGAATATATAAAAAATACATTAGAGCAATTTCAAATATACCTCAGGTTATATCTTAGGATTGATTTTCATATTGATACTGATAGAGTGATTTGATACTGATAAAGTGGTTGGTTATGATAACTACACTAACTGCCTTATTTTATAGTTTTATCTTCTGCCGTACTGGGCTGTTTCTGTCAGCTTTGTTTGCTGTAGTTTATGTGGCTGTGTTAAGCTTCTGGCAGTTAGAATCTAGAGCATTCCTAGTCAGTTAGTAACTGTTAGAACTTGTTAGAAGCTTGTTACAATTATTGTCAGAGCCATGTTAAGCAAGCTTGAGTTGTTAATCTGTGTGTGTGTGTTTGTAATTCATAATGGAAATTCAGACTCAATACATAATTCATTCTGCATTTTCATTAAGATTACGAGTCTTGAAATTATCATTATTACTTGTCTTATTTAATTAGGATTAGGAATCTAGTATTAGTAATAAAGAATATTAATGCTTTGTCTTATGTATAAAACCATAATCACAATTCAAAATCTTTCTTCTTTCTCTTCTCTCATTCCTTGACAAGACTATAATCATACAAGTTCAACATGGTTTCAAATTGGTATCATCTTCCTCCATGACCTTTCTCATCTCATCGCTATTTTGTTGTTGAGTTCCCGAAGGTTTGGAACTCTCTGTAATAACGTCATCATCTCCATGATGATTATTTTATCTTCGATTGTGCATAAATTCCTACTATCCTTTCTTTCTTCATGCTCTCTCTTTGTTTGTGGATTTACTATCTACCATTCTTCTGCATGTCTCTAAATCCGTATATAAATTCGTCTCAGTTACTACAAACCTTAGGTTATCTTAGCTACAGTTTTTATTCTAACAATAAATGGTATTAGTTCAATTGTCAATCCTTGTTAGTCGAAGGTGGGTAGCAAGGAGGAGGTTGAACCCCTAACCTCCAATACTCCAATTCATGTGCGTCCCAAGCTCACCGCCGAGCTTTGCACTCTGGGATATCTAAGTTATAGTTTGACCCCAGCTATCCCAAATTCTGTTTGGCCTTGGCTATCCCCAGACCCACTTTGGCCCAACTATAGTGGTGAACTGATTAACTGTGATTAATACCAGCCTCCCGTTATAAATTATACCAATGGTGATTTCTCCTACCCCACAGATGATTCATGCTATGGTGAGTTATTCATGACTGTGATGGAATTATAAACCAACACCATTTTAATATATTTTTTTAATACCCTAAAGTTCTTGTGGTTTAATGCTTCCAAATGTGCTTGTTGCATTTGGAGAAGTTGTAGTTTCTTTGCTTATAGGATTTTTCCGCTAATGGTCATATTGAATCTCATCTTTAGTCATGCAACTTTTCAACTAGTTCTTTAGGTTGATGATCATTTTAGCCATATTGATGAGTTATCTTTTCTAGTAATGCTTATCTCTCTGTGTTTCCAATTAGTCCAATATCTCTTGGTTGTTCCCTCTGACATGCTAACTCCGCTGGGTTTCCCGACTACTTTCACATCCCTCAAATTATTGTGCAATTCATTCCAAGATATCCACATGCTCAATAACACATTCAAGGTCCAACTCTAATGGGTGTTGTTAAATGATCATCTACATTGTTGTCCCATTCTACTGTATGCTGAGGCAGAAATTGTAAGAGCATTGCTGGGGCACTGTTTGTATTCCATTGGTGAGCCTGGCCCATCAAAACCCAAAATTAAGCTTGGCTGGCAGACTTTTCTATAAACCTGTCTTCAAGAGTACAGTGACTAAGATTAATTTTGGTCTAGTCCTTCATGTTTAGAGTTAGATCCACTCCACAGAATGCCAATTACCCCCCTTTACTTTTGGGTTAGCAGACACCCTGAGTAGTCTCACTTTCGAAGGGGACTCTTGCCCTGTCCTAAACTTCATTACTGTTTTGGTCTTTTGGAATAGTGTCCCATTCTCACCTGACACACCTCCGACTTATACATATGTGCATAAATATTATTTTAGTTTTTGTGATAGGTGTTCCGGTGCAGTGGGAGTATTTTTTTTTTTTTTTTGTAATAATGAAATCACAACGAACAGTGTATTTTTTATTACCTTTACTTGATATATCACACGGTGCTTTATCATACTTTAAACTTCTTGTAAGTACATGTTTGAGGATAACTTGATTGCATCAATATTAACTCCCCTTTTATTTCATTGATATTTTTGCTTCCAGAAAAGGACTCTGTCCATTTAGTGGACTCAGATTTAGGTAGAAACATGGGGGCTTCTGCTCAAAGTTCGGTGTCAAACTCAAAAGAGAAAGATCACTTCCATGGAAATAATAATTCTACACAGTCAAAGGTTAATCAAGCAACAGTGGAGACTATAGATGCAGAGATCAAGCAAGGAAAAGGAGCTCTGCCTGAAGGTTTTTTTGATAATAAAGAGGCTGATTTGCGGGCACGTGGCATTAAGCTCGTTAAGCCAGATGTCAAGTAGGTCCTTAATTTATGTTGTTTGTGCATCTATATCCATTACTACCACATTTAATTGTCAAGAATCTAGTTTGCATGGAATGGAAGTAAAGAGAACACAAATTTACAGACTGTTGTGGCAGAAAATATTTTACATGAATAATGAAAAAGAGAATAGTAAATTCTCGATAAATATTCTCAACAAACTGAGTCTGAGTTTTGAAGTACGCCAAAGAGAATTAGAACAAGAATAATTAATAGTATATCAACCTTTTGTTTAGTCTTTTTAATCAAATAAATAAAAGGTATTGAAACATAGAATGCTATTGATTTCTTTTGAATGCTCTCTTAGGGACGAGTACAAGGAATTTGAGAAGTTGATTCAAGAGGACTTGCAGGAGGTGGATGATCGGATGGAAGAAGAAGAGGTAACGATCATTATTTATGTACTGCTATTTTTTCAATCTTAAACTTTCAACCCTTAAACATGAAATTTGATCAAATGTTTGTCCCGATGAGCAGATTGATGCTGCAGAAATGATAGAAGAAGCTGAATCTGTTGAGCAAAGGTATGCATACCTTTCTTATGCTTCATTCTTTTCCAATTTAATTTGTTCATTTCTTCTAAACAACTTCCATCCATCTCGATATCATTCTTTTCTACAGGAACTTAAAGGAGAAAGTAGAAATGTTGAAGAGGAAGAGATTGGAATTAAAGGCTTCTAAAAAAGCAAAGCTTAGTAAATCTTCTGAGGTTGTAACCAAGGAAGCTAGACATGAATATTCATCCAGTGATGATGAAAGTGGTGAGAACTTTGCTGTGGACTGGAGAGCACAACACTTGTGAATGCTTGCTAAATTTTGCTGTTTGTTGAATTTCCAACATGGAATATAATTTGTACATTCACAATCACATTATGTATGTATAATGATTTTGATTATTATCCTCTTGTCTAACTAAAGGGCAATTATGTTAACTCCCCTATTTCTGAATTTGCTCAGAGCCATTGGACATTACGTTTTTATTTTCATCCTATTGTCATTTTGTAGATTTCTCTTGATTCACTTTCTCTTGTCAAGTTATCTTTTTATAAGTTAAAGGAACCATGTCTTTTCCAATCAAAGTAAGATGGAGGATCCTTTTCTTCTAAACAACAGCTAACTGCCTCTATTGGGATAGGCTCGTCTCACTTCTAAACCAACTTGTTATAATATAGTTTTGGTTTTGTTCATCAAAGCACTTTCTACAAAAACTTTGAAGCATGTACGTAATTTTGAAATAGAAAAAAGAAGTTAAAGCTCCCTCAATTTTCAAAATGTCTAAAGTTTTCTCCCCCTGTTGCATTTGTGGATGAATTTTGATGATATAAAGTGAGATGCTTATACGATATTTGACACTGTTTAGGAGGATCTCACTTAATAAACATACTTCTATATCCTCAAAATGAAGATGATATGGTCAATAAAAATATGAATTCTGCTCTTTACCCAAACAGTTTTGCTCGTTCCCAAAGTAAATGTCCATATTGCCTCTGCGTGAGTTAACTCACGCCAGTTATGTTTTAGCGTAAAATTTCATGGGAGTTAAGTCCCGCTATTGAACCGCTATAAAAAATTTATTGGTACATGTTTTAAACAAGGTTTGGTCAGTGACGTTTGTTGAGGAGGTTCTGTTTTACTAAGTCATGTTACGTATGTAGCCTTTATCTGCAATTAATTATCCACAGTGCACTATGGTAGTTACATTTATGCAGAACGTGTTAGCATAGAAAATAAAGGGGAACTAAAAGATTAGTTAGAGAAATATCTTGCATAAATCGGAGGAAACACGGATAGAGGGGAATAACGATGGGTTTCTTTTTAATATTTTGACACAGTTCACATTTCTTTCAAGAAAAAAATTCCATTTAAATGCTGCAGTTAATTCTTTTGATAAGGAGCTCTAAGGAACTTTGGCTTATTAGGCTTGTACATGAACTTTGTTTGGTGATATGTAACTATATAGTGTTTCGGGAAAATGAAAAGCTGCAAGTTTTATTAAAAAGCGGGACTTAACTCCCGTGAAATTTTTTATTTATGTGTGACACTAAAACAGAGCTATCGTGAGTTAACTCATGCAGGGGCAATTTTAGAAATTCACTTGGGAACGAGCAAAACCATTTGGGTAAAGAGCAGAATTATAAAAATATCATACTTTAAATGTTTCTTTTGGTGAATAAAAGGGGCTAAGTCTCTTTCATCATTTAAGATGTTTGACGGAGAAAACACATATTAAATTATAATTATCACTTGCAATGAGAAAATTAAATTATAATTATCACTTACAATCAGAAAATGAGATAATTATCATGTACACATTCCTTTAATTTTTATTTATTTTTATCATGTAGAAAGTTTAAGAACTACATTTCATAGAGACGAAAATTATTTTTGTAAACATTACATATATAAATAATTTGTCCATGTAGACATAAATTAATTGGCAGGAACATGCATTATTATACGAAGGACCGGGATTCACTTTATTTTTATTAGTAACACTTCTATATTTAACTGATGATACATTAATTTAAATAATTAATTATTGTTATTTGATTTCCTCCATTGCATTAGAGATTACACAGCCTAAAAAAACTCGTGGTATTTTGTTTCCACTTTTAGTGATTTTTTTCATTAATCACTCTCCACTCCAACATTTTCGCCGTCGGTGTGTGATGGTTTTGGAGAAATTTAAACATTACTTGTCTTTCTAATGCTTCGAACCCAACTTACCATCTTGCTATGAAAACTTGCAATTTGCCGGTCACTCTCAATTCTTTCCTTTCTAGTTAGTTGGCTACTAGTCTTGAGGATAAATGGGCTCAAAGGAACTCCTCTAATCTGTTTGCACCATTATCAATATGGACGACAATTGTCTTCGTAATCCAATCAGAGCTGGTTATTGAGGCTTACCACATCATCGTTTATGGTCTTGTATTTTAGGGTTTTCGGATTACGTTGTAGGTGCAACATATATCCACATTTTTGAGCTCTATGCTATTCACCGAGGTTTCCATTGGCTAGGGAGTTGAACTAACAAATGTTATACAAATTCTCTCCATTGTGTTAATATTGTCAAGGAGTCAACTCCTAAATATCACAAATATGTTACTTTGATTTTAGACATCAAAAACGTTTTAAACGTTGACCGACTCGTTTCCATTGCTCACATCCTCCATAAAAGTGGTAGTTATGTTGATTTCTTAGCAAAATGTAAGACCTCATCTCATGGTTGACACCTCTCCTCCTCAAAATTTATCATGTATATTTACAAATTTGCAAAAACTTCACTCCACGTATTTAAATTAATTAAATAAAAATGTTTTTATTTATTTTTTGGTAGAATTTTCATTTATTATTAGTAATTATTACCATACCCAACAAGGTTTAGATGATATGACACGCAGTATCGAGTCCACTCTGCACCGCGCTAAACCGCCGTTCCCTCACCCATTCGTTTTGGTCGGAGATTCTATTCTTCGATGCCCCGTTACAAAGACGAATCCCCTGCGGTTCGCGTCTACACCGTCTGCGATGAATCAAGGTATCCATCACTTTTAATTTATACATATGCTTCAAACTTTTTTATTCAATTCTATATGTATCTTTCACTATGCAGATATTTGATTGTGAGGAACGTTCCTGCATTAGGTTGTGGCAATGATTTGATGCAACTTTTTTCAACCTACGGAGAAGTTGAGGAGTAAGTTTCATGATTTCTTCTTAACAAACAGCCATTTTTGTCGAAATTGCAAAAACATCCCTGGTGTGGTGCCTCTTTTGTTGGTAGTTTTGTGGACTAAATTCATAAATCACTGAAAGAGACACTTGTGGATGTGCTTGCAATTTCGATATCGTCTTATCTTACACTTTCAGGGGCCAAAATTGTTGTTTGGTTAATTTCTTCTTCTTCTTCTTGTATTGCTTGTTGGTTTTTATGCGAGTTTTTTTGTTATCTCTTTAGGTGTAAGCCAATGGATGCAGAAGACTGTGAGCAATTCACCGATGTTTATTGGATCAAATTCCGTCTTTTCAGCAATGCCAGGTTATTTTTTGCTAGATGAAGTAGCTATATTGTGAATTTGAGTTTAGAGTATGATGTGTTTTGAGAAAGTTGAGGATGAGGGAGTATTTGGCATTTATGATTTTCAGGTTTGCGAAAAGAAAATTGGATGAGTTTGTTTTCCTTGGAAACCGACTACAGGTTTCGTATGCTCCCCATTTTGAGAGTTTGTCTGATACTAAGGATAAATTGGAGGGAAGACGAAAAGAGGTTTTAGCTCGATTGAACCGTAAGTTTAAAGCTTACCGTGCTTATTATTTTAAATGTTGGTATGCTATATAGAAACATTCTCGATTGCAATTTGCGGAAGATATTGATTTGTTCAAATTCGGATATGCTACAGTGGCTATAACTGCTATTTGACAACCAATATTGTCGATGGCGGGTAATATTGGACTGTTAAAATTCTGCTGCGCTATAGTGCTGTAGCAGCTATATGACAACATATACTAATTAGCGTATCGCGCAATAATAGTAGTTAGTCCAAATTCTGCTACACTAGAGGTATAGCACCGCTATAGCTGTTATTTAACTACACTGTTGACAACACTTTGTATTAAATAGCGTATAGCGGAACAATAACAATTTGTTCCAATTCTGTTACACTATTACGCCACTATAACTACTATTTGACAGTATTACTATATAGGATTTACAAATGCTTGTTGCATAAATTACTCTAATGACATTTTCATCAGCTTCAGCTAGAAGATCCAAAGAGACTGTAGCCTCAGCTTCAGCTAGAAGTTTATCGTGGTTATTATATTAAATGCTGGCATGCTATGTAGAAAATATTGTCAATCACAGAATACTGAAAATATTGATGTTCAAATTCAGATATGCTACGGTGGCTATAGCTGCTATTTGACAGCCAATATTGTCAATTGTGGATAGCGGAGAATATCGGATTGTTCAATTACGCTATACTATAGCAGCTATTTGACAACATGTTGCACTAACGTATCCCGGAACAATAGTAGTTGGTCCAAATTCCGCTACACTATAGCGGTACAGCACCACTATAGCTGCTATTTAACAACACTGTTGACAACACTTTGTATTAAATAGCATATAGCAGAGCAATATCAACTTTTTCCATTTCTGTTACACTATAGCACTATAACTGCTATTTGACAACACTGCTATATATGAGACTTACAAATGCTTGTTACATGAATTACTCTAATGGCATTTTTATCAACTTCAGCTAGAAGACCCAAAGAGACTATAGCCTCAAGCTCCAGGCCCTTAATCACCTCAAACACTAGTTGCCAATCAGAACATTTAGATCCTAATCAAAGGTAATTTATTTTTCTGAATGAATTCTGCTGTTCTTGTTTCCATTTGATGTTTAGGCAATGTGTAAAACTATAAGGTGTATAATTGGTAATTTTTCCTGAATGCAGTAGTCAAGAATTTGAAGTAAGGTCAAACAACAATAGTCTTACAAAAAGAACGGTTTCCTCAAACGAGGTTTGTTGCTTCTTTTTTATAATAATATATACCACAAGATCAATTGTAAGAAGCCTATATTAGTAGGATTGTTCTGCTATCTGATAGATCTGGATTCTGGTCTGCGTGTTAATAGGATATACAGAAAATAATGAACAAAATGGGTATAAGTGTTAAATCTGGTATGTATAGTGATTGGACAATGACCAGAATGGGTATTAGTGTTAATGTTAAATCTGGTCTGTGCAGGAAATTAGATATTCAGAAGTAACGAAAAGAATGGGCAATATCATCAACAATCACTCTGAGAAATAACTTCTACAGAGTTGGTTATAACAAATAGGAATAGTTACAAGTTACAACTGCTGTAAATGAATGGAAATAACTGAAATAAATAACACAACCTTTAGGAATTAGAGACCTTAGTCTCTCCCAAAATAACCAACATAAAAACTACTACTGAATGACTTGACTATCAGTTACATTAAAGCGGGCTCTGTTAGTTGGGCCTGCACCTGAATCTATCTTCATATCTCTGATGATGGAAATTCATTTTTCACAATTGTAAACCATGTTGCTTTTTGTTTGGGGCCGGGTTGCTGGATCTGATAGTATAATGCCCATGATATTAGATTTATAAAACTTTGCTTTAACTAGGAATATAGGATGTAGTGTGCAAAGAAAGAATGTCTATTGCATTTCATCTATTTTTCCATGCTAACATGTTCCATAAAACAGGATTATTTTTCCTCCCATTCAATGAATCAAACAGTGAGGGTTGTCAGGGATAAGCTTGATAAGGTAATGCACCCTACTTCAGGATATCATATGGCGTATTTTATAGTGTTGAGATTTGAAATAGTTTCTTCTTGTTAATCCAGATTCAATCCAGTGGCGAGCATCTGCAAGCTGGATCAATGTCAAAAAAAGCACGAGTTGATAATAGGAGGAGGATTTAATTGTAACATTAGAAAGTTTTATGTAATTGCGATGTTATCTTTGTGTGTTTGAGAGGTTCCAGGAAGGAAAGGGAGGAAAGGGGGAAGCTTATGGCTAGCCTCTTCCTCCTCATTTGGGAGGTAGTTTTATAGTAACTGGAAAGACATTTGGGAAATTTATACAATACACTCGTTATATGTATTTTTTGAGTTCCCCCAAATTGTGGGATTCAAAAGAAAATTTAAGTAAACTATTTATTACTCATTTACCCTTTGCAAATTTGAAAAATGACACTACTAATATCAGAACCCTACACTGTCGGATCGCGTCTCTCTCTCTGAAGCTCTCTTCAGTCTCGTCTTCCGGATCAAGATCAATCTTCTATTCAGATTTCATCCAATAAATGTCATAAGGTAAAGCAATTCCCGAGGGAATTTCCCTCTTGCTCTCTTTTCACACTCTTTTGTCTCTATACTAGAAAAGCTTTATTTTCTTCTTGTAATTTGTGTGCTTGGATTTGTGGTGATGTAAGTTTCTTGCCTTTTGCACATAGATGAAAGTGTATTATCAATTCCATTGGAGGGTCTGTGCCTCTTGCATTTACCTAAAGTTAGATAATTAATTCCTTGTTAGTTTGTGTGCTGTTCGAAATTTGCCAATTTTGAAATTTATAATTGTAAATGGAATTGCACTACGAGTGTTGTAGTTATCTATGCAATCGTTGTGTTCTTGTTAGATTGCTTCTGGTTGAGTTCTATTTTCTATTTTGTGGAAATTAGTTTTGCCTTTGTAAAATGGGACAAAAATTGTGTCTGTGTTACATCAATTTATTTATCGAAGGTTTAGTTTAGTTGTCTCTGCTCATTTTGTGCCGGTACTGACTTGGTCTTTGGCTTTTAGTGAATATTCATAACTTAGTATTGGAATTTTGGGATCGATGAAAGCATGATTCTTAGATCTATCTTGTCGGGAATCATATTATAGAATCAAAAAGTTGGAAATTGAGGACATCTATCAAATTGTAGAAGGAAGATGTTTGCGAGGTTTATTTAAAATTACTTGATTTTGATTTAAATGTGCTGATTTGATTTCCATGTGATTATGTTATGTGATAGATGCTTGTGCAAATGGAAAGGTACTTGTAAGTTGAGTTGTCTGATTCTAACTCTATTGGTAAAAATATGTAAAAACTTGTTGAATATGTTAAAATGAATTTTGGTTATATCATTTATAATATAGAAGCTTTTCTCTGTAATGATCCTTTGGTGGCTGTGAGAAGTTTAAAAAATCTACACCATGGTGGCAGTGGGTTGTAGTAGCCACTTGGTGCTGTGTCTGTGACCTCATTGGTTTCCCTTTAAATCAACCATGTAATGGAAGTATTGATTAACACAGCGACACCTCTGGGCCATTCCACATAGTAAACAGATGCAGAGATAGCTGTTAGATAACAATTAGAGTGGGTTTGATACTTCGTAATTGTAGTTTGTAGTTATGGTTTGAATCATGGTCGTTCCAAAAAAATAGTTGGGGTTTGAACTTTGAATTAGTCAAGAACTACACATTTTTATGATTATCTAAGTTTGAAATATGCTCTCAATGCTAACAAATGAAGTACACTTATGATATTTGCAACACTGCAGTAGACCTGCTGCTGTGTTCATTTATTCAGATCAGAAAGAGTGCAATTATATTGATTTTTTTGTGCATACAATACCCTCTTGTAGCTAGGCATGGCAATGGGGTGGGGTGGGGACGGGTTTTACATTACCCGTTCCCATACCCGATTCTCATATATTTACCCGTTACCCTACCCATACCTAACGGGGATGAGAAATTGAACCTCATCCCCGTCCCCGACGGGTTCGGGTGTCCCCGCCCCATCCCCGACCCCGCATTTAATAATTTTTTTAAATAAAAAATAGAAGTTTTTTTGCAACCCCTAGAGAAACGTTGTAATGCATTTTCCAGCAATATGTTCACTTTAACATTTGTTAGACCGATTGATTTAGTTGCTCCTTTAAATATCAATGGTAGTTTTTATAACACGGCAATTATCAAACAAAATAACATGGCATATCAACATAAAATAATTTTCTGCATTCAGGACGGGTTTGGGTATGAGTTCGGGGTGGGTACCTATATACCCGTTACCCGTCCCATACCCGTGTTTTGAAATCGGGGAAAACCCATACCCAAACTCAGTCAAAACAGGAAAAACCTGTCAAATTGGGTTTGGTTCGGACGGGTAACCATGGGTATGAGTTTTGTCGCCATGCCGAATCGTAGCAGGAATGGATAAGCTCAATATCAGTTGCTACTTTCGACCAAATAAAAACATGGCTTAAATATGCTTTTCGTTTCATACTAGCTCACATGTAATTTTTTATCGTTGAGATTTATAGTATATCTAATTACGTTTCTTATATTATTGGTATATCTAATAACGTTTGTTATATTATTAGTATTTAGACCTATGTGGATGATTCTGCATTAGCAGATTCATTAACCAAAATTTTATGGGAGTATATTGTGAGATATGTATAAGATGACATCATGTGTCTAATAGCATTGTTAGATGTTTAGACAGTTTGTTGTGATTATTTTTCTTCTTCTTAATTTTATAATATTATGCTTTTCCTTCTTCATTATATTATTGATATGAAGTATATATTTCTTTTTGAAGGGATGGAATATAAACTTCCTATTATGATCTATGTCCATGTCAATAATAGTTATGCGGGGTGATGGTTTAAATATTTCTTAGACCGGTTAATATGTGTGCTTCACTGCTTTGACTGTGGTCGATATTATAGTCTTTAATTTTATATGCTTTTAATAATTGACTAATGTTAGTTTTGTGAGTATATTGGATGAACTATTAATTAAACAATACTAATATGAATGAGCATTAATAAAAAAATTAGATATTATTGTCATTGCATATTTATATGATCGTTTCTTATTATAGGACCTAATAATCGATGCATTTGTATTTGACTATGTTTATGATGTGCCATGATAAGTTAAACCATTCAATTGATTCTCTATTCTCATGTGCAAAGTTATAATGTTGTCACATTAGACAATTTGACAATTAATGCAGAAAGTAAAATCAATCAAATAGATGCTAATCTTCTCTTATCCACATTTTTTCTCTGTAAACTTTGTTCACTAATCTTCTCTTATCATTCACAGGCACCAAAGATACCAAGATAGAATCTTTTATTTTAGTCACAAAAAGAAGATGGACTCTTTTTATGCCAAATGCATATATTTGATTTTATTCACTTTACCTATACGACTGCAGAATACTCCTATATTATTATAATTATTTTCCAACAAAATATTCTGTTGATAAATTCCTTTTCTCATTCTATAACGCCAAAGGTTTTTGCGTATTGTATTGATTAAGTTATAATACGGTACTTATGTTTATCTTTGTGCAGGAATGTGTCAATTCCATGTCACCCACTGTTTCTACGGTCTATTTAATTGATTAAGGTTTTTGAGTGGCTAAATATTGCTGACTATGACCAATAAAATAAGGTTTATGTTGTTTTATTAAAATACTATATATGTGCTGTGTTTATCCACCAACACCAATTGCTTTTGATTACGGTCACAAAAACTCACTCAAACATTAGGATTTTTTTAACTATTCAATTTAGTGCAATTCCGAATTATCATGCTCAACCGAGTATTAAAATACTGACACTTTTTGGTTCTTTACAATGAGCAAAGCAACCTCGATTTCTATAATAAGCAAAGTCTAAAATACTGACACTTTCTCTATATCTCCATAAAATTTAGGTCTTATTTTAACCTTACATGTTAAATAGAGTAATGAGCCAACAAGTCATATATTATTATCATATGAGAAATATGTTCATATTTAGTGTTACTGAAATTATTTAGTAACATGGGCTTTACCTAACATTTGTCAAATGTTACAAGATCTAAATAATAACATATGTTTTTGATTTAGTTACAATTTTGAATTGAAGTGTTGCTAAATCTCATATATGTTATAGTATAGATTGTGATTAACATGCATAATAACATTGCCATGCGTTTGATTATGATATGTTATATACGTGTTAAATACTAACATAGGATAAATGTGCTCATGATAACACACAAAGCTTTCATTTGTTTAGACGGGGTTTGATGACCATTAAAAATTGGATGTTAGACTTGATACATCTTATTTGTTGATTTTTAAATGAAGGAATGATGAAGTTGAGTTTCAAAGTTAACTGGGTTTGAGTGTTTATTAGAAAAATGAACGGAGATTTGAGAAAGAAGAAAGAGTGTTGTGCAATTAAAACAAATTAATGCAATTTTAATTTTTTTTTCTTGTATTTTTTTTCTTTATTCTAAAATCGGTTATTTTGATATGACAAAATATGATTTTCACATTGGATAAAATATATTCGAAGAAGTCAAAAGATATAATAGGTTAAACCTCCCTTTGACGTACAAGGAATGTCCGTCTCAAAGGGACAAAAAGAGTTTACAAACAAGTACAACTAGATAGATAATCTAAAGGAGAAAAATAGAACATTACAAAATAGAATAACGAAGTCCGACTAACGTCTTAGACCACCACGTGTGGTAGTCGCAAAAATAATGAGTTATGTGATTTCAACCTCTTAGAATGAAGTTTTATACGCTCAATTAATTGGTCCTTACATTGCGTTTCTTCCATTCAACTCAAATAGTAGCCAACCAAAATAACTTAAAGATCAAAACAGATTTTTTTTCCTAAAAACATTTGAACTCTCATATTGTTGTGCATGCTTCAAGACATCAACCGGATTACTCGTTGAAATACCCAACCACCGATGAATAGAATGTCAATTACTGACAAATAAATTGCAACGTAAGAACTTATGGTTGATTGATTCTTAAATTATATACATAGACATAATTCCAAAAGAAAATTTATACATGCAAACATTGAATACATAAAAAAAAATGGACCACTAAATTGTAGTAGAGAATAAACATTAAAGATTCAAGTCACTAGTTTCAAAAGTGGAAGACCTAAATTTAAAAATCACAGTAGTTTAAATTCATAAGTGGATTTAGCAAGAACTTCAAAGAAAAAGTTTGTCCATCCTAAAAGCAAAATAATGCTACCTTTTTATAGTTATATAAAGGACCAATGACGTCCCCACTATTATGATTAATCCAAGATGTTGTAAACTTGGCCAAGAAATACTACTAGTAAACTTGACCATGTTAATTTCCCTTTCCCTTAAAACCTCCATTCTCGAATCAATGATACTTTAGGCTTTAATTAGTCTATGTTTCAAAACTATTCAAAATCTAATTAATGAATTTTTTCTTCTTTTAATTATACTCTTAATCGGAGAAAGAAATTTAAATTTAGCAATACAACTAATGGAACTTATCAAGAGATTGAATAAGAATACTTTAGTCCATTCCTAAAGATTATTTTTTATTTTTTTTTATTACATCCACGATAAAGTTTATCATTTTAGGTGTTTAAATAAATCATGCATGTACAAATCATTTATTTTATATTTTTTAATATTATTACATTTGAAATTAAAAATGACATTTTTTTTTCTTTCAAATATCACAATTAGTGGATGGTGAAGGTAATAATCCGACAATTAATTCATAGTTGGATGGAGAGAACTTTTTTTAATGTGAGTACACTTTTTTTTGATAAAAAATTTAATGTGTGCACACTGTACACTAATCTTAAAACATCAGGAGTTTACAAGAAATGTGGGTAGTAAAGTGAGAAAGCTATGAATAGAGTCCCACATATATTAATCGTTATCATTATAAGTAATAACAGTGGCAAAGACAAATAATTAAACTAAGTCAAAAATACGTGCAGATACCTCAGTGGCAAAGACACTAATGCAGTGTGCCCTTATAAACAACGTCAATACGGTGGATAGTGGATGCTATTAGCTTAATCCCACGGCTATTAATTAAACTGAAATGTGCCAGTGGTGGATGATTATTGATTATACCTAATTTTCCTTTGTAAACAACTATAATTATGGTTGTGTTCTTTGTTTTATTGTTAAGTGGTTCTAAAACCTTCCAACATGTTAAACTTTTTCATTTAAATACAAATATACTCTCTCAGTCCGGCAACAAATGTCATGTTTGCTCGTTTCACTTAAATTAAAAAAGATAATATTAATTTGAATAAATTATTCTTAAACATCCACAACATAGACCCTCATATTTGAGGTTTTAAACAGGTTCCATATGGATACATCACTTTTTAATTATTTTTTAATAATAGTACCTAATAGGTACTCAACCACTCCAATGGAGATCCTCTATCAGAAGATTTAAATGAGTCCCACCAATAACTATTTATTAATGAAAAACAACAAAAGTAACTCAAATAATGATTATTTTATTGAAAAGTGGTGTGGGGTCCACTTAAGATTGTAGGTCTTAAGTGAGACCCGGGGTCTTAAGAGACCTCCATTTTTTTCTCCACATTAGGGGTACCTATTGTGTACCCGCGGGTCTTAAATAATAAAGACCCTACCAATGTGAATGCTCTTATTAACTACTCTCCCCGGTTACTATTATAAATAAAAATTAACTTTTTAGATTTATTGAATAAGTACATCATTTATTGAATGAATCTAAAACGTTGATTTTTATGGGTTTGACTATCCTGTGTAACATTGCACATGTTAAGGATGTTAAAAGAAGCAACTTTTTATTGAAAATCACAATTGTTTATTAAAAAATTATATATTAAATAAAAAATACACAAGTTCCAATATAAGCTTACTACTTTAAACTTTTTAGCATGTGCAAATTTGCACGTGTTAGAAAAAACCATTATTATAATAATGATCTGAGGGAGTATGTATTTTTAATATATCAAGAGTGGTGTAAATATTATTAGTTAGACTGTATAACTAAGAAAAAAAAACAATGAAAACTATATTTGAAATCAAAAGTGACACTCTTATTGAGATAAATATTTTAGAAAGAGACAAATTAAAGAAACAAATATAGTAAAAATGAAAATGCTGATAAAGTATTCTCTTTTTGACTATTAATCAATTAATTTAGCTTTATCCTCAAAGTATTAGCTAATGTAAGCAAAAGTGGATCAATTTAGTTATCTTCGCATGAAGATGTGGTCCTTGAATTATAGATATGTGGTCTTAATTTGCCGAAGCACATATATACATGTCACATATAGATATGTGGTCTTAGTCATGCATGCAAATACATTTATTTTAGTTCCTTTAATAAGTTTACTTCATTTAATTTCACAATTGAAAATAATTAGAGTCTCACAAGTTTTTTTTTTTTTGTAGATGGACAAAGTTACAATAATACAAACAAGCGAAAAATCTCAAATTTAAATTTGAATCACAATATCACGATAAAGTATTAAAGTTTATTTAAAAAGTTAAACAATAAGACTACACTGGTCCATCTGTATACATAAATAATACGAATGATATTTTTTTTTTTTTTCAAAAGCGAAAAGAGCAGTTTATAATTTATATACTTAATACTCACTAACACAGGGCATGCCAAGTGATGAAAGTTTACTTAAAAAAGCTAGCAGACACTATACAAGTCTACAAACCAAGTCCTCCAAGTCCATCAACATCAAAACAATCTTAAATTACAAAGTATATCACCCAAAAGCAATAATAAAAACAAGCATACTACATCACCTACGGCTACATATATACACCTATCCAACATTACTTTTTTTTTTTTTTAAAATTGATTTAGATGTTTATCAAGGATTTTATATATGCATTGAATTATTATGAGTAACGCTTACGATCAAAGTTGGAGACTATATCAATAGGAGTCACACAATTGTCTTAAGATAAAAAGCACACAGCTGAGGGCATTAGATCTGGCCCAGAAATAACCTAATCTGGGATACATCATGATAAAACAGAAAAAAAAGAAACGACCCTAATCAATCTTAACAAAACGAACTCTCATCACGGACGCAACCCAACGAACCCGCGTACGGGCTCAAAACCAAGTTACAAAAAAGATGACTAGAGAGCGTCAGTAGGATAAAGGAGGGTTTTTAGATTGGCGTATGGATCGACCGCCAACACGGTAACAAGATCCACGTTCTAGCAACCCCCTGAACAAAGCAGCAGGTATAAAGCTCTTTCGAGAAACACTCCGAGAACAACATATCTGAAAATATCAGAGAATCAAGCAAGGAACACCAACTCAATCAGTTTCCCAAAAACACTTTTGAACCCATATCACAAGTCCAAAGGATTGACAGCCAAACAACCCTTACAGGTTTTAAACCAAGGCCAAATCTGCAACCACCAAACAACACAACTCTTAACAAACAAAACACAACAACACAAAAATAAAATATGAACATAACAAACCGCACGAACGAAACAAACACCAACCAGAATACAAAAAACACAAAACAACATATCAGACAGCGGCAAACAATCAATCCGACGTAATCTAACTCCAAAATCCACAACAATAACCGAATCCACCTTGTTCCAAGCAAATAGCTACAATCCAAAGGAACGATGACAGAGGATGATTAAACAAAGCAAGCAACAGTCACTAGAAGAAGAAAAGGAAAGAGCACCGTCGGACAGAGAGGCACCACCGTTGAAACCCACTGGCACGACGACAACTAAGAAGGCTCACAAAAAACACCCATCCACCAACAGAAACCTGCATAACACAAAAAGCCAAAACCTGCAAAACCGAAATACAGACCCAACAGAATCACCCTAAACTGGAATTGAAAAATGGCAGCAAAACAACTGATGAAAAGCAGATCCCCGAAGGAGGAAGGAGTGAAACGACCCCTAAAGGGGCAAAGAGGTGAAGCGGAGAAAGGAGAATCCCATTGCCTCATCGTCCATAAAACACTACACCTTGGAGGATATACTTTGGATTTTGGAGAGGTGGTAAGGCGGTGGAAGAATGCTATTTGAAGAGAGAAGAGAGAGGTTTCCAAAATTAGATAGAACCTCATAAATTCAATTTTTAAAATTGATTACAACTATGTTAATTCTTTTAAATTGATTTCTCTAAATGATTTTATGTTTCGAACTCTTTAAATAACCACCTCATCAATTGATCCGAATAGACCAAGAAAGTTGGCCGTACTGGAGCAACACTCCGTTGAGGTTGAAAGTAGAGGGTGGCACCTTGTCAATGTTTTTGGACAAAAAAATGAAAATAAGGATAACCTTGTGTACTTTCTAAAAAACAAAGGATCTAAGTAAAAATAAAAAACGATAAATGATCAAAGTATTACAAATAAATAACATAATAAATCATTAGAGTAATTATGCCTATAATTTTCCATAAGTTATTTTTGAGAGGTTATGAAAAAAAACTAAACACTTACACAACTTATTGACATGTTGCTCTAAAAAAATCTTATTGACATGTTATATGCTGTTTCATTAAGTTCTTTCAAATAGACTCAACAAATATTTATGTCGATTAATAAATTTCTCTGGCTGTGCTATTGACATTTGGGGTATTTAAGACTTGCTGAATTTGAGGTCATAGTTTTGTCTCTTTGGTTTGAAGTTTTGTAGAGGTGTTGTTTGTACCGATAGAGATAGTGGTTATTTGCTTTTCTCTTATGCTTGTATTGGCATCTTATATTGACATCTTCTATGTACTTCTAATTCTCTGTATTGAGTAATTCTTGTATTCAACTCACCAATAGAGTTCACTTACTTGTCATATAAATAACTAAATTATATTATGTTTGACATTTGACAGACAATGTATTAAACTCACCTAATGCTCAAGCTTATAAGGTATACATTTGACAATGTATATATAAATAAACATGTTATATTAGCTAGCTCAAGCTTGACAGCACAACAAAGATACAATTCGAAATATTAACAAAACATTCTTCCATATTTTTCAATATACTCATACTATTAATTGAAACTGATATGGGTGAATTATAACTATATAAGGAAAACCCTTGCGGCATTGGTTATAATACTAAAAATAGTAAGTTTTTATTAATAGATGATATAATTATTATATTGACAAAAGTAATAATTTATATTTTTTAAATAACTTTTTTTAATAGATTCTTTAATCGATAGTTCAGGATAATCATTATCATATATTCGTTCCGTCCTATAATATCATTTGAAGAAAAAAAAAAGTTTTGAAATGACTGAGTCATTTCACTTTTCAATACAATATTATTATTTTTTTCTTTTATAACTTTAATTAATATTACTTTCATAACTTTCAATTTAATATATTTCACATTGCATTTATGATAGTGGAGAATGCACAAATACTTAACAAAAACATTTAAAATTATTTTACTTTTTCATTTATTTATACATATGTGTGAAATGAACAAATGATTCACTTAATCCAGGACAGAGGGAGTAGCAAAAATTAAGAATATATCACTGCCAACCTTTTAAGCACAAGTGTGTATCGGTCACTATTTTCAAATGAAAACTCTAGCTATTTTATACTATAATGATTTGAATGTAATTTTATTTTTTTGTCTGTAAGTTGTGATTAGCATTTTAATCATGACATCAAATTGCGTGAGTTAAACGTATCACATGGATGATTAGTTGTTTTGAATCAAGTAGTAAAGTAAACGAATTAAGTTGACATTGAAAAAAAAAAACAGCACAATTGATTCTATCATTATGACAGCTCATGATTAAAAGGGACAACAAATTTTATGTTTTGGTTGAAAATGTCCATATTAGGACATTAGTCAATTGGTCCTTGGTCGAATAAAATATATTTTTTAACCGCAAATTAAGTAGAGATATCAACGTGCACACATATCTATCAGCCAACAATATTACATTCCTCGACTCACCACTGTTTAGGCCATAGTTTTTATATAGAGGAATACTAGGAACTCGCAGAGGAAATTTTGATCAGTGGAGGCACCCTATATATATTTTGTAGCATTAACTATATATTTTTGGAAGCATAAATATATATCACAATTCTTCTCTACTATTTGTCAGTTTTAAAAAAATATATTATTAAACTCTTGAAGTTTTTTATCAACCACTAGATAGAATAATTGAACTTGTTAGAAACTTTCTCAAATTTGTACTTTGATTTTTTTTCTCCAATTTGTAAAACCTTCTCTTATTAAGGCCTCACCACTACCACTATTTCTAAATAGTAATGTCGATCAGAGTTAGAATTGCAGAAGATTTTAATTAAGTTTTGATTCATGATAGACAACCTATTAAGATAATTTGGCAAAGAAATTACAGTGTGCCACATGTGGAACTAAATATTCTAACAACAAGTTATTTAGCAGCGTACTAATATAAATTGATTTCTTATATATATAAATTAACTTTGTGACCACTAATGATACTTTGATACGAATGGTTTGCCAAAAATTCAAGTTGTAAGTAGAAAGACTCACCAGAGCTCTTTATATGTAGTTAGTTTTAAGTTTTACCTTATGAATAGAAAAACATCAAGGGTGTATAATCTAATAGAATTATCAATTACTATGAGCCACTATAGATGTAATAGAACTATAGAAATAATGAGCTTAATTGTGTGTGGGGATCTTATAATTTTGAGTAGTGATATTTTTACAACTATTTTAGTACAACATTTGAGACAACCTTGTTATTGTCTCTTTTCATTGGTCAAAAACAATAGAGAGAAAAAGGACGAGAGAGAATAAAAACATAATGTGAATATGAAAGAGAAAGTTGTACAAAAGTTGTACCAAAAAGGTTGTACAAATATCATTTCTCACAAAAGAGCAGTGTTAACAATACTTTCTTTTCAACATTCTTCTAAACACTCGCTTTCTTATTGGTTTAAATCAATATGAAGTCTCACACTTTAAAAATAGGTTTTCCTTAAAATAGTGAGACATGCATTAATTTCCTCCAATAAAAATGTGAGTAGTAGAGAGTGTTGAAACAAGAGCACTGGTTGAGCCACACACAAGGTTGTGTGGGTTCCTGCCTGCACAAACTATTTTTACCAACGAGGAGTGATATTTGTACAACTAATTTTGTACAACCTTTGTGACAACTACGTTTTCTCTATTTTTATTGGACAAAAAGAATAGAGAGAGAAAGAAAAAGAAAGAATAAAAAACCATGTGAGTATGAGAGAAAATGTTGTTTCAAAAATTGTCAAAAAGTGGTTGTACAAATATCATTTCTCCTCTTTTATATATTTGTAAGACATTTTCAGCCTTAATTAGTCCATAGATAAACTTGTCAAATTATTATCTAATGAGTAGAAACAACAAAACAATGAACGAACTATTAAAACCCCGTAAGGTCATATGAAGAGTTTATTTTTATTTTTATAATTAATGGATTATTAGAGTCATTTAATTTTATCATTCTTTAATTGTTTGATAATTAGGTTTGATACAGAACCCACCCCAAGTTCATGCAATTCTTTGGAAGGTGGCTTATAGTTATGACTCTTTGCTTATATATGCACTGAAAACTCACCGACAAATCCGAAACGGCGAGGATCAATTCATTACCGAAGATAAATAAGTTGAATTGTTAGGTCTTGCTCACGATTTTCTTTCGGAATACTGAGCGTCACTCGTAAGGTATGATTCACTCCACACTCATACTTAGTCATATCCAATCTCATTTCTCTCGTTGACATGGGTGTTGGAATGCTAACATGTTCGCATGCACTTTTCGTTTCACGGTGAAGTCCATTCCGCTGCCGCACTGAAGCATCGCACGAAGACCGTTGCCTCTATCTGATAATCACCGGACATATCAATTAGTATGTGCTTTCTGACATGCATCCAATTATGTGTAGGTTGTAGCCACATCATTTAATAGTCATTTTTTTAACAATGATATAAATCATCATATTCATTAATTGATGTGACAATATATATCATTGTATGCATGTATAAAACAACTTTACACCGTCCGTGTACAATAATCAAGCTCCATCTTTCATTTAATTTACCAATTTAATCTCTTATTTTTTAAAGGCTTTTAATCTCTCTTTTTTTTTTTTATATTTTTTCAAAAAAAATATATTTTTTTATTGAAGCTTTTAAGCAATATGTTACATAAATAAATTTAATATGCAAGTTGGTTACCTTCAAAAAAATAAATAACGAATAGGTATAAAAATGGATCCCCTGCCGTTATCTGCCAGCACTCTTTTCATTTCCTCTCTAACAAAATCGCTCGCTATCCCTCTTCACGAATAACTCAATCTTAATCTTTTTTTCATTTCACAATCATAAACCCATCCACACACATCATAAACCCTTAAATCAATTCATTTCACACATATCTCTCTCGTGACCTTTCATTTTTTCAAATCCTTCTCGTGATTCTCTTCAATCTTCTTCATTAATCTTTTCCTTTTTCATTTCCAATTTTTGTAGCTCTTATCCAAAACCGTTATAATTTCTCTATACACATTATAATCATAACACGATCTTAATTAATTCTTATCCTAGATTGATCCAATCCAGATTCAGAAATTTAGAATTTAATTAATTAACCGATCCTTAGAAGATATTGAATTTTTTCAATGATCGATAGGAAGGAGATGAAGGAAGAGGATGAAGATGACAAAAACAGGATTAATAATCAAACGGCGACGTGTTCAAGATCATCTTCTTTGACACCTTCGTCTTCTTCAGATGAAAGAGAGTATGAAGTGCAGGATCTTCGAGATAAATTGAAATCATCACGAGGAAGCAGATTCAATCTGATAGAGAAAGAGTTAGGGTTAAAGATTGGATGGAGAAAGTTCAGTCGTCAAACTCTTCTTCATGAATTCGTTATAAATCCTCATAACAGGTTAGTTTAATTACTTTATTTAACTTCTCTTCTCTTCTCTCTCTTTCTTATTTTCCGTTTTGTTTTAGTTTATTAGCTAAAATTAGCAGTGGTAATTGCTAATTATTCACTGTGATTAAATTTAAAATAGTGTATATAGGGTGAGTTCTTCGATAGACAAATTTATAAGTGACCTAAAGTGAATCAAATCTTTTAATGAGGTTAGATACCATTCAGAACTGGTATCAATTAAATTATTAGTTCAATTTAAAAAATGAGGAGAATCATTAGCATATACTACCAAGAGAAGATATCTATCGTCGTGGAGTTTTAAATATTTTTAAGTTTTTGTATATGATGAACCACTTATGAAGGTGATCGATATTAAAATTTATTTAATGTATAGTTGATTAGTTTAGTTACTTGACTAAGAGGGTGATGGACTCGTCAGAATCTTCGTAAAATATAACTCAATTTACATTGTCAATATTACTAAGCTTAAGCTATATAACTTCACCCAAATTATATCTGAAACACGTAGTTATGTATGCGAATTATCAGTTGTCACTTCGTTGAAATATAAATTTAGAGGTTGAAGATCTTTGTTACTTCAACCCTTCTGATTGAAGATGTGTTTCGGTGTACGATTCTAACATAACATCGACGCTTATAATTATATCGACTTATATCATTTTCTCAAAATTTTATTGATGTCTGCGTCGTATCATGTGTCCGGGAGTGTTTTATAGGTGAAGGTGGTGGTGTTTGGTTAGTGTTGGTATGTTTTGGTTGGGTGGTGGTAGTTTATGGATTTGAAATGGCGGCAAGTTTGAATGAAAGGGGTGAGTGCATGGATACGTGGATGTGCTGTTATTCTTTGGCTGTATCCGCAATTCATGTGATGTGATCGCTTGTTTTGCGTTATTTATTTTCCATCGCTCATATGACTAGGCTTATCAGGCATATCTTGTCTCGGTAATGATCTTTGATTTTTAATATTTATAATCAGAGGCCAAGTAATGAACGATTACAAGCCACAAAGCCACAAAATATATAACGTGGAAGTGAAAGCTTATGATTAATTGTTAATGAGTTTAATTTTAATGCACTTTTAAAAAAATGTTAGTATATGCAAGAATACTTTTTCCCTAAAACAATTAGGATACTTTTATCGAGTCGACGATTATGATTTAGCGACAATGTATACGAATAAAATTTTATTTTTAATTTAGAGTTTACTTTTGGTAACTTTCGGTGTAATTAATAAATCACAATAATTTACATGTGATTTATTGAAGGTGTAGAAAATCTTATTCAAAGGATATATGAAATGAACTGAATTCGTAGAGAATATATTCGAGGGAATGTATTTTTCCAAACTACTAACCGACACAACGATTTTTCTTTTTATTTTATTTTATTATTGTTTTGAGAGTATAAATATAATAATATTTTTTTAAGAATGTAAATATAATGATTAATTTTTTTGAAGAAAGTAAATATAATAATTTATGATATTGAGTGTAGTACATATTCTTCCAAAATACACCAAAATTATAGTAATGTAGAAAAGAAATGCACTGAATTTTTTTTGTTTAAACCTTCGGATCTTAAGAAAAATGAGAAATGATAAAATATAATTAGATGTGTCAATGACTCAGTATATTTGTATGATTATTAGTTTTTTGACAAAATATATTTGTATGATTATTAAACTCCTTTTTTTTTTTGAAGTAGATTATTAAACTCCTTTGTACAGCCAATTAAAGTAAAAACCAATAAATACAAATGTTTATTTTTATTTGTATTGTCAAAATGGACCAAAAACTGAACTTGATTTTTTAGAAACTACTCCGCTTTCTTCAAACCCTGCATTCTTATGAGGTTTATTGCACTCTTCAATTTGTGTATTGTTCGAAATTTAATGCGTATTTTTGGGGTTTTTTTTTTTTTTGTCTTTTTTACATGGGGTATTTGGGGTATTTTTGTTTAAAAAAATGAGAAAAGGGAGAATTTATAGGTGATTATTTTAACCTTAAAATTTTTCATTGCAAATAAAATTTACAAATCAAATTCAACTTAGAGGTATATAAAAGTCTAAAGTTTTTTGTCCACAAGTGATTGTTTAGTTGATAAAATGTCGAAATTATTAGACCGAATATTATGATTGAGGTTCGAACCCCATCATCTCCACTTGTTTGTAAATTTATAATGACTTTGTTATTTTGTCTATGAAAAAAGTCTAAGTTTTAAAAAAAGAACAAGCACATTAGTTATAATTTTTTTTTAAAAAAAAAATTAGCACTAATTATTGAAGACAATACTCACATGCCATTTTGACATTTATACACTTGTTGTTAATCATGACTTGACATGTATAGAATTTTAATTAATATATGCCATTGGAAGATGTCTCAGTCTTGTCTTGATCTACATGTTTCTTTCTTAAATCAAAATGTTTTGTATTCAAGATGCAAAGTTGATAGTGATATATGCTCATTTAAACATATATTTAGATTTCTGTTCGATGTATATAGAAGGGTATCTATTGAGAAGCATCAGTCAGTCTAATAGATCATCTTTGTAATTTCATAAGATTGGTCTCTTGGATCCGATTAGGAGATGCATTGAACAGCAAAGAAATAGTAACATTATAGTAATGGACACTACTATTTATTTTATGTAATGGAGAGGATCTTTGCTCTGTTGAAGTATACCTATAAAAAGTTAGAGCATCCTCCCTGCGTAGGAAATTTTGTTAGCAACCAAAATAGGATAGCATTTCTTGCTACCTATGAAAAATTGTCAAAAAGACACAGAATGATACCTATGAAAAGTTATAGGGTCTTTCCCGCTTAAGAAAATTTCGTTGTGTTTGTTGAGGTTAATTTGTGCGGTAAAGATGATCCATGTTTCAACTTGCACGATGCAAAAAATTTCAAACAATTCATTTTGACAATTTTTTTTTGGTTACTTTCATTTTGACAATTAATACTAAATTTTTTTTTTTTTTGGAAATTAATAGTAACATTTCCTTAAGTTTTTTATTTTTGAGAAAACATTTCTTAAAGTTTGTGATCTTCTCTATTTTTTTTAACGAAATGGAAGCGTCCATTTTTTCTTTGACAATTAGAGAAGTCTATTTAAAAAAGAGAATGACACAAATGAGGAGTTAAGATTCTATAGAGTTTGTTATAACACATTTCTATTATTTAATTTTAAAAACTTAGTTAAACTTTTGTGTCTATCTATTTAAAATAAAATTCTATATTTCTCTCTTTTTTTATCGCTAATCCTCTATTTCTTTCTTGTAAATAAAAGTTAAAGAAGTTATATGCTCTCTTCTTAAAACAAAACATTAATATTACACCTTGGTGAGCTCATGGATGAGAATTGTTTTTCTGTCCCCTCAATATATCTTTATACCAAAAAAAATGCTTTCTAGAGGTTTCTACAAAGTGTTAAAACTAAACAAATATCTTTTAAAAATTATCTACCGAACATTTTTAAGGATATGAGAGACATTAACGGGTCAGAAAAACAATTCTCCTCATTGATGAGAAGCATTCCGTTTTCTTTTTTGGCCCAAAATACATAGTAGCGTTACTTTTGGAAAATCAACCAATGACATTTGGGTGCTTCTTTTCACACCTAATTATTCTAAGAAAAATCTTCACCAAAAAAATAAAAATTATTCTAAGAAAAACACCATTTTTTATTTATTTATCCATTCAGAGGGAGAAAAAAAATGTATTTTCCATATTTGGATTGATAAATTAAGAGATGTGTGATTTTCTGAAAAAATATAAGGGAGATACAAGTAGCACTCATGACATTATGTATAACACGATTATACAATATGAATTATTAAATGATTTTTTTTATAAAAAATATTAAATCTAAAATTTACACAATTTTAGATAACATAAATTTTATAAAATTGAATGAAAGAAATTAAATTAAAACATATGTACAATGAAATACAATAGGAAAAAAAAATAGATAAGTGACGTTAGTGTCCATTTTTCTGATAATATAAACAATATTAATTAATGTCTATAGAAAATATATACAATGAACTACAATACAAGGATAAATTTGCCTATTTACTCTTATAGAAGAAATATGGTGGCATTTGTCAAAAAAAAAAAAAATGGTGGCAGGAGTCGTAGAACAAATATTTCACTTGTTTAGCTAACTAGGAATCTAAAATTATATTACTCGTCTAGAAAGTCCTTTTATTTTCTTTGTTGATAAATCTCTAGAAAGTCTTTATTTATAGCGAAAAACTCATCTACTGATTATCTCTTTTAAGCAAAATGGGACTTTAACACGTAGAAATGATAAAAATATCATGTTATGGTCTTGAAGATTGTCAGTTAAATAAAAATGTGCATGTTGACAAACAATAACGACCCTTATCACATTAATATGAAGAAATTGAAAAGTAACACCCCACGTCCCCACATGCAGCAAGTGACGGACATTCTGGAAACTTATCCAGAATTAGCATACACATATATTGAAAGGCTTACACTTTATTACTTGATTGAGACACTGATGCCAACATGGATCCATAACATTAGTGAGCTTCAACTACCACGGGTTGCATAAAAGCATATATAATTCAGCTCACAAATATGTGGTATAGTTTGGTGCCTTTCATATTTTACTAGCAATGGTAAGGTGCTGGGTGCCATTGTTTGGGGTGTGGGAGTGATGGTATACTCTGCTGTGAGCTTGTTGTGGTACAAGCTTGTACCAACCCTTTTTAAGTGGTACCTCTTTTTATTTTGTTCTTTAAGTAGAAACATAATTAATGAAGTTATAATTTTGAGTTTTGATATTCTAAAATTATAAATATTCAATTTTTAGTTTAATATTTGTACTTTGTTTGGTATAAGATATTAAAAATTAATAAAAATATATTATTTAATTATTACTGGTTCAAGTGTGGTCTGACCTCGGTTAAACCATTAAACCTTGAACCAATGAGTACACCAGTTTGATGTTCGATCATGTTTTAATTATCTTTGTTTCGAACACCACTGTCTATTTTATGATTGATAAAACGGTTTGAGTTTACTCTCTCGCTTAAGTTCCTCAAGTATTGATAAATGTCTTGCCTCAAATAAATGAAGACTTAAATTGGTTGATGCTGATATTAATGAACAATGCAGGTGGTATCGTGCATGGCTCAAATTTATATTGTTATGGGCAGTATACTCATCTTTCTTCACTCCAATGGAGTTTGGATTTTTTCGTGGCCTGCCAGAGAATCTCTTTATACTGGATATCGTAGGACAAATAGCTTTTCTCGTGGACATTGTTTTGCAGTTCTTTGTTGCTTATAGAGACAGTCAGACCTATCGCATGGTTCACAAGCGTACTCCTATTGCTCTGCGGTAAATTTTCTCCTTATGTTGTATTTCTTGTTAAGAGTCACAATTTGATAGATATAGTCTGAAACAATGTTAATAATTGTGAGATATCTCTCACCTTATAATGTCGGTTTAATCGGTTAAGTATGATACAATATAATTTTTATGATGGTATCATAGTCTATCCAAGATCTATGGCGCCACACCTGCTATTGTTGTATAGCTGATATTTGATATATGCTGAAATGGGATGCTGGTCAGCCTATTGAATTGTTTTCATTTGATTTATGGCTTCCTTGTTTCTTTTCTGCAGGTATCTAAAATCCACCTTTGTCATTGATCTTCTTGGATGTATGCCTTGGGACCTCATCTACAAGGTTCTACTTCTTGCAGATAAATCTAAATTTCCAGAATACATTTCTCACTTGAGGAATTGTATTGGCCTCTATAATTTACTATGATCCTAAACATTGTTTCAAAAATGATTTATATAATGCCTGTTCTTCTTTCACAGCAGTTCAAGGCTTTTAGCATATTTTTCAGTTTGCAATGAAATGTCAACTATTAGAATTAGAGGAAACTTTATCCTCATTTTACTTTATCTTTAACTTTCCATGGAAATTTTACTGGGATTAGATTTGATTTTAAATCATTTTAACATCTATATAAAGTAAGGCGAGTCAATGTCCAGTTCAATTGGCCAACTATTTGTTGATAGTCTGTCACAATACTTTATGCTGGGGTGATAGAACTTTTTGGGCATTTCTTTTGTGTCCTATAGTCACAAATAAAGTTTAACCCCTCATAGCAATGGCACATGTGTCATGGTTCTTTTGTTGTGTTTCTGTTTCGCTGGTTCACAAGTTTACAAACTTAAGAATGTATATATTAATCATTAGTCATGTTGCATACAGCACTTTGTTGCACAAGTTGCGAAGCCTGTTATTAAAAGGCAGAGTTTTGTACTTGTCTGTCTTTCTGTGCAATTTATTTAGCTAAACACAAGTTAAGATCAATGTTGGTCGTGGTTTTGAAACTTGGAGGGTATAGACGTAGAACGGAACTTTTTATAATAACTTGTTAAAGCCTTTTGTCATGACTTCTGGTTGTATAGCAAGTTCTTTATTATTGAAAGTTTCCAGTTGATTGATCTTGCTTTAACCATTAGGTTAACCTTTTATGAACAGGCTTGTGGACGGAGAGAGGAAGTGAGGTATCTATTGTGGATCAGATTATATAGGGCACAGAGAGTTGTGCAATTTTTCAGGAATTTGGAGAAAGACATACGTGTCAATTACATTATTGCTCGGATTGTGAAACTTTTAGTTGTTGAACTCTACTGCACCCACACAGCAGCCTGCATATTCTACTATTTGGCTACTACACTACCTGAATCCCAAGAGGGCTACACATGGATTGGAAGTTTGAAACTGGGTGACTATGCTTATTCAAAGTTCAGAGAAATTGATATTTGGAAGCGCTACACGACATCGTTGTATTTTGCTATTGTTACGATGGCTACTGTCGGTAGGTTTCTTACTTTTAAATATCTAATTCATAATCCAGAATGATTTTCATTTTGTCTGGCACTAGTTATCTTCGCCTAGCCTATGTAGTAGTTTGCTTCCAGTTTTTAAATAGCTGGTCGTAAGCCTAGATAAAAGAAGAGGGGTGTGCTGGTATATGGTAGCCAATTGTATAACTTAGAAATATCTTTAATGTGCTTGGTCAATGATTCTTCCTCTACTCTTTTTGATTGGAAAAAAGAGAAAAGAGGATTCCTAATATAGGATTAGAGGTAGTCCGAAGAAAATTTTAGGAGAAACCATTTGAAAAGATTTTACTCTAAATTAAATGTAAGTAATGAACGTTTGTACTGCTTTAGACTTGTATGATTTAATCCTTGTTAGTTGTTACCAACCCCACTTGGTAAGCATAACTCTTGATTGTTGTTGTTGGTCATTATTATTCACAAAATTCTACTGATAAGTATGTCGTAGTAACTCTAGTTTCAGTGCTTTGAAAAATAAAGCAGCAGAAAAATAAGTTTGAGTGCTTCGATAATAAATATTATAATTGGTTATACTATCTAGATTCATGTATTATTTGCATCGATTCTCAACAATTTAATTTTTTGTCCAAATTTATTATTATCCTGTCTCTCTTGGAAAGTTATTCTGAATGAATCATGTTTGCAACTTTCTTTTCTTCCACAGGCTATGGAGATATACATGCAGTAAATTTGAGGGAGATGATATTCATAATGATATATGTTTCATTTGACATGGTTCTCGGTGCTTACTTGATCGGTAACATGACAGCCTTGATAGTCAAGGGATCCAAGACTGAAAAGTTTAGGGATAGGATGACAGATCTGATGAAATATATGAATAGAAATAAACTTCATAGGGATATCCGTGAACAAATAAAGGGCCATGTGCGCTTGCAGTTTGAAAGCAGCTACACTGACGCTGCTGTCCTTCAGGATATTCCCATTTCTATTCGGTCTAAGGTAATAAGAGAAAGAAGAGGTCCTTAAACATCATTTATGGAAATCCTTGTTATTGTTCCTATTTGTTTCATTTTCTACAATATCTTGCTTTGCCACCTGCTTCCAATGCTTGTTGACATTTGTTTACTGGAATCATGTTTTGTTGGTTTTACTTGTAAAATTTCCCTACGTTTCATCTCTATAGGTTATATCTGTCAAATTTGTCTTATTTTTCAGAAAATTCATCTTTGTTCTTTGGCGAAAAATTTCTGCTGGAGTTTTAGGCCATCTTCTGTTCACATTTTCCATGAAAGCATTTGGTTTGTAGATTATTGTGTAACAGACTAATTAACTTTTGCAGATATCCGAATCATTGTATTCGCCATACATAAAAAATGTTTCTCTTTTTAGTGGATGCTCTTCAGAATTCATCAATCAGATTGTAAGTAATATTTTCCCCATTTCCTGCCATATATCAATATGAAATGACATTAGTATTATCTATAATTTTGGTGGCTAAAGCTGGAAGCTCTCTTTTGCTTTTTGGACTTGATCTAAAACCTTAAAACTAAGGGGATCAACACGTTCTAGCCGGTTTTTCTTTGACATGAAATATTTTGTTATTTAGACTTATGGAAACAAGTATATTTTGATGACATTGATCTTTTGGTAAACCGGAAATGGCTATCAACTTTTATGTGTCCTTGTCCATTGCATTTATTGTTTTCTACGAATTGAAATGTTCTACACTAATTTTATCCTTGAAAGAATTCAAGGGTCCGTTTGATTTGCAAAAAGTCAGGGTAATGGTTCAATGTTTGATTTAAATATGTTTGTTTGTAGGTCACAACAAATCAAAGGATGAGTAACATAACATGACAAAAATCCAAACACTTGTTACTCAACAAACTGTAGGAATAGGAGTATAGGACTGATTATTGTTCAAAGACAAACTATCTAAATAACAGTCTTTATTTCCTACATAACAATAACTGTGTTTTCACCCTCCTTTCACACCAATAAACTATGTTCTCACTTATCTTTATCCTCTACCCCCCCACCCACTCCTCAGTATATAATTATGTATGTGTGCATGCATATATATAACTTTTATTTATTTTACATTTTGATTGTATAATATATGTGTGTGTATATACATATGTAATATTTCATATATATGTAGAAACTTTGTTTTGATACTGCCACTTTTACTTTCAAGGTTGAACTTTGGATTGATAAAAAGGAACTTGGTAGTATGGGCCTCTTTTCTGCATACTGAATAAGATTAGTGATGCCTTTGTTTAATGAGAGTTTCTGGCTCGTCCGTTATCATTTCTTGCACGTGTAATGTCCGGTTTTAATAATTTATGTTCTTTCATCTTTCAGGTTACTAGGCTCCATGAGGAATTCTTTCTTCCTGGGGAAGTCATAATGCAACAAGGTTACGTTGTAGATCAACTATATTTTGTCTGTGATGGTGTGCTGGTAAGATTTATATTTCTACAGCCACTTCGCAATTTCTAAATTTCTATGTTTTCTCATATTCCAGGTTTCTGATATTAGTCATAGCTTCTGAGTAACTTGAATTAGACCTACATGCCGGATATGGCTGAATTTTCCTACTTTGCAATGTATTACCTTGTAAAAGTGTTTATGAGAATAGCATCTCTGAGAATCTTATGAATGTGCTTCATAATATCTTCAGTAGGTCAACAAAGAGGAAACTACTTTAGTATGAATTTTAGAACTACTTCATTGAAAGTTTTTTCACAGAAGACGAGTTTCATTTATGTTTATTGAATGCCCAAAACTGTTTCAATGCAGGAGGAAGTAGGCATAGCTGATGATGGGTCCGAGGAAACTGTTGCACTTCTAGAGCGCAACAGCTCATTTGGAGAAATATCTATTCTTTGCAACATTCCTCAGCCACATACTGTTCGTGTTCGTGAACTGTGTAGGGTCCTACGGATTGATAAACAATCATTTTCAAATATCCTAGATATATACTTTTATGATGGGAAGAAAGTATTAGACAACCTTCTAGAGGTAATCATTATGCTACTCTCTAGTTGAACATTTTCAAATCTACCATGAGTTAAAAATGCATTATGCTACTCTCTAGTTGAACTTGCCATGGATGTACCAAGTTACTCATTTTGGGATTATGCAGTTTTATTATTTCCTGATCATGAGACACCTAATATCTCATTTTACAGGGAAAAGAGTCTATTAGAGGTAAGCAATTGGAGTCAGACATCACATTTCATATTGGAAAGCTAGAATCTGAACTTGCTTTGAAGGTCAATAGAACAGCTTTTGATGGTGATATGTATCAGCTAAAAAGTTTGATTCGAGCTGGAGCTGATCCCAAAAAGACAGATTATGATGGAAGATCACCTTTGGTAAGGAGCTTGAAACGTATTACTATGATATCATGTTTATCAATAAATTCCATCCTCTTCATCTATGATGTGGTGATTAATTGATTATGCCACTAACAAATGCTGTTATAAAATGATTGCCTGATAAGAACCTTTGTTGTTTTTCGTATAGCATCTTGCTGCATGCAGAGGATATGAGGATATCATACTTCTTCTTATTCATGAAGGTGTAGACATCAACGTCAAAGGTAATTGTGTAACCTATAGATATTCCTCGAGGATCAAACTTAAATTTTAGGTAATGCAAACATCACTGATGTCGTAATTTCACAGATAACTTTGGGAACACACCGCTACTTGAAGCAGTTAAGAATGGACACGATCGGATTGCTTCTTTACTTGTTAGAGAAGGGGCCTCTTTTAAGATAGATGATGGTGGTAGTTTTTTATGCTCAGCGGTTGCAAGAGGAGATTCGGATTATCTTAAAAGGCTTTTATCTTATGGAATGGATGCTAACTTGAAAGATTATGACTATCGAACCCCCCTACATGTTGCTGCATCTGAAGGATTAATCTTCATGGCAAAGTTGTTATTAGAAGCCGGAGCCAGTGTTTTTACCAAAGACAGGTACTGAAATTGATTCTTATTTTACATGTTCAGACTAACATGACTAATGTTTCCAAGAAGGGGAACCTTTTCATACTTGTTTTCACTTGAAAAATTAAAATTGACCTAATTCTCTAGTGTCTAGGTTTGTGTATGTGCATGCTCACTTGTGTGTCTACTACAACTATAATCCTGACGCCCGATGCTGCTGTTTTCTAGAATTCGTGCCTATAAATCATACGACAACAACAACAACAACCAAGTCTTAACCCACTAAGTGGAGTTGGCTATATGCCCATAAATCATATAATTATAATTTCAAATCTTGATTTGCTATCATATACTGGACATTACAATTCCAAAACAGAACGTCAACATGGTATTAAAAGTATCGTGTTGTGAGTTCTTAATTGTGTTTTTATAGACATTACTAGTGCTTCGACCAAGATTGTCCGTTATAGGTGAAATATGAAATGGTTCTCTTTTTCCTTCTCCATTTTCCCCTGGTTACAAAACACTTAGCTGAACTATATATGTAGGATATGCTATAGGTTTATTGTTTCTTTCCTTTTCATTCCAAAACTTATCGTTCTTTTTGATATCACACAAAACAGATGGGGAAATACCCCGCTTGATGAAGCTCGGATGAGTGGAAATAAAAATCTGATAAAGCTACTGGAAGATGCAAAATCAGCTCAACTGACAGAATTCCCCTTTCCCCAAGAAATTACAGGTACTGATATGTTGCAATAGCCTTCTTTTTATCTTTTCATTTTTCTCTACTTTTCTTGATATACATGTTCTCTACTTTTATCTAGATCATATATTGCTGTAAACTCAAATATAAATCCATCTACCATTTTTTTCAGATAAAGTACATCCAAAGAAGTGCACTGTGTTCCCTTTCCATCCGTGGGATCCAAAAGAACAAAGAAGAAATGGAGTAGTATTATGGATTCCACACACCATTCAAGAGCTAATCAAAACAGCAGCAGAACAGATAGGATTTTCCAGCGACTCTTGTATTTTATCAGAAGATGCTGGTAAAATTATCGACGTTAGCATGATTAAGGATGATCAGAAGCTGTATTTAGTCAATGAAACGCATTAGGCAATCATATTATGGCTCTTTTATAGCCATATAATAATTTGCCTCCTTGTAATGTGCTGTAATCTAGAAATAAGCACATTATTTGATCTTGTTAATGTTATGGTAAATGTCCCACGTAGTTAAAAATCCATCCTAGTATTTAAGATCAAATAATTCCTATGATGAGCTTGTGATTTTTCACGGTAACAATAAAATTTTCGATGCTAATAGAGCTCTCTCACTAAAAGTATAAAATCCCATTAGAAAACATTCTTAAAACAGCTCATTCAGAAACTTTTACAAAAGCAAAATCCTATTCTTAAAACATTCTGAAGTGAAAGTGATAATATAAACTGCATAGTCAATTGTTTTTAATGACATATGTTATATTAACATTTACTTCTTTGTCAGGATTTAAACACAGAACCCCCAACTTCTTAACCCTAACTCAAATCAGTGAGCTATCCAACACCTGCCAGCTTACCTAACATTGGCTATTAGAATTTAACAATGATTGGTTTAATTTACATTAATTTATGAATGTTTAGAGTGCTAAGATTGCAACTAAAAACAACAAATTGTGTTTGCATTCCATTACTTCCATTCTTACTTGATTCTGAACTTTAGTACTGAATTTTCTTATATAAACACCAATAGTCAACATACTTGATATGTCGCTAGGACCACAAACCAATACCAATCAATTGATGTTGAAATTCAGTGGCCAAACTTAAGAGAAACTCATACCAGAGAACATTCCTTCAAAATTTTCATAAATACAACAAGATCATTTAGCAAAATTAGATATGATTCCTAAATATTACATATTACACCAAAAAGGTTAATCAAATAAGACACTCTTAGCATATGTGTTGAATTTGTCAAAAGTGCTTTTGGGCTGCAACATTAGCAATGGTTGATGCATCTTCTTTCTTCATATGCAACATATTTTCCTTGGTTGCTGAAGTGAAGTGTGATTCAGAAGTATCAAAAAATTGAGCTATGGACTCCACAAAGCAACTCAACAAAGGCAAGCTTGAGGAAACAAGTACTCCTAGTTTGAACATATTCAAGGATAAAACTAATCTCAGTAATCAAAGTGTATATAGCTTAAGATTTTATGTGATATGATTAACCATGACAGAGTACTAAATTTATAGTGGAGCTGGCCAGGTGGTAGTTTGTAATTTGGACATTTGTTTATATGAAAAAGTCTCTAACGTGCTAAGCAAGGAAGCAAAATGGAAGAATACCCGTGCTTGCATATATCATGTCAAGCAATTGACCATTGTGGTTGGGTGATGTCAACATTAAATAATTAAGCCAATATTAAGACATTCTGTTTTCACAAAGATGCACTCAATTTTGAATTTTAATCATTGTGTTAAAAATATGATACACAAAAGTCTAAAAGGAATGATATTTTTACATCTATTTTTCGGACAATTTTTGTAACAACCATTTCTTCTGTCTTTTTTGAGATCAAAAGCAATAGAGAAAAAAGGAAGAAAGAGAGAGTATAAACAATGATAAAGTTGTTTTAAAAGTTGTTAGAAAATAGTTGTACATATGTCATTTCTCTATTTATATATAAGGATTATATTTTAAGAAACAATGCCCTAATTCTGTCAAAAAAAAAAATAAAAATGCCCTAATTAGATATGTGTATAATTTTATGACATGATACATTAGTGAGTGAAATCTAATTAGATGTCTGATTTAAAATTATATATTATCAATGTATACTTATTTCGATTCAAGTCCTCCTAGTGTCTTGGTGAGAAGTAAATGTAATTTTTTTTGTAAGTATTATTTGAGCTCTAACGTCTTTTCTATATGAGACTCGCCCTAAATTTCTTCTATAAATTTTTTATTGAACTTCTCAATTTTATATTTCTATAATTATTATATTCCCTTTTCTACAATTTTGATTTCTCTACTTTAGTAATTCTATTTAGCTTTAATCCCAGTTTTGGTCTCTCATTTTTAGAACCATAATTTTTTATCCATGTAGGGTAAATCCATAACGTTTGAGGTGTTAACTTATTCGATAAATTAAAGCTTAGCCTTGTATTCTCAAGACATATAGTTCAAATTTTCTTGAATCAAATTTTCTTGAATAAGTTGTAAAATGAGCACTAACGTGACTTTAATTAATAAATTTTTCCCCTAATATCAAACTCAATTTTTTTGCACGAGAAAATTTGATTAACTGAATTAATATACTTAGACTATCTACAATGGAGGGTCCTTCTCCACTATTTTAAATAAGCACCTCCATTGTGACATCAATGAATATGGTGCTTATAAGGATGAGTATTTTTATAGGCACTCTCTCTTACCTATTACTCTTGGGTCCCACATGTTTAATTAATTATATTTTTTTCTCTATATTCAATTATTGTATTATTTTGATATTAAAAAAATAAATTATATAATAGTTGTAAATAATAGTTGAATTTGAATTTGCTTGTAGCATGTAGCCTTTGGAAATTTTACACAATTAGCAGTTGACAATTCTTGTATTTAATTACTCCTTAAAAAAATCGTGTATTTAATTACTTTATTTTTTCCTTTTTTATAATTAAATTACTTCAATATTTTAAAATTATATAATTATGAATTAGTATATAAATTATTATTAAAATTTAATGATATAGAGTTATTATTATGGCCCAATTAATAATTATTTTGAGGTGTTGGGTTGAAGAGATTAAACGCTTATTAGATATTAATTATAAAACGCATGACGTGTACCGTCGAGACCCATTTAAGTACCCAAAAAAGATGTTGCATTGTGGATGGTCTTAGGATATGCTATCTAAACATTCAAAGACAAATAAATATATAAGATCACGTCCAATTGAGTCCACCATGAGTATTTAATATCAAATAATTCCTTATTATGAGCTTGTGATTTTTCATGGCAACGATAAAATTTTCGATGCTAATAGGGAGCGCTCTCTCTCTCTCTCCCCCTAATAGTATAAAATTCATTAGAAAACATTCTTTCTTTTTTTTTGACATGTTAGAAAACATTCTTAAAACAGCTCATTCAGAAACTTTAACGAAAGCAAAATCCTTTTTTTTTTCTCTCAGATTTAGACAATGTCTCATTCAAAAACTTACGATAAGTGGGATGCTAGCAAAGCCAGGACCCTAGGTCAGGGGTTCAAACTTTTGAGTTTTAATTAATTATTATAATATATATAGGGTTAAATAAGTTTTTCGTCCCTATAAATATAGTGAATTTTGATTTTAGTCCCTAAAAAATTAAACCGAATGTTTTCATCCTCAAAAAAATTTATTTTGTTTTTGGTCCTTAATGACCATTTTATGTTCATTTGAATGTCAAGATTATAACTCTTTTATGTTCAAATTGTATCAATTTTATGTTTGTTCATTATGTTCAACCTTCATATATTCATATTATATTAAAAAAAATGTCAAAAACATGTTAAAATTATATCCATTAGGGACCAAAAACAAAATAATTTTTTTTGTGAGGATAAAAACATTAAGTTTAATTTTTTAGGGACTAAAATCAAAATTCGCAATATTTATAGGATGAAAAAACTTATTTAACCCTAATATATATTAAAAAATTACATTGTATTATACTAAATTTACATTGTACTCAAAAAATTACATACATGCTATGTAATTGTCCTCTATACGGTTTTATGTTATGATGTCGTTTTTTTAGAAAGAATGTTATGATATCGTTGAATAGTCAACTAATCACAACTCTCTTAATATAAATCATTGCTATAGCATCATTCATCCATTCATCTTTATTTGATTACGCAATTTAAGTCTTCACAATCTTCGATCGTTAGCGAGAGTTGTAAGATTGAAAATCTCATACAATTTGTTGCGCTTCATAACAGAAAATCAATTTACTTTTTATTATAATATTCAGTACTTGTTAGAGAAAATTATGTAAAATGATCTAGGGTATGTTAGCAGAAGATTACTAACAAAGATATGAATTTGAAGGAAGATATATAAAAAGAGACAAATAAAATTCTTAAAAGGGGGTCCTATATTTAAGAAAAGATTGTAACATAATGAATTTTAATATTTCTTTCGATTTTAAGTATACATAATTTTGTTCAAGTTTGTTGAATATTTGATGTATCTAGTTTATAATATAGACCAGATAGATCAATTATTCAAATAAAGCTTCTATTGTAGACACTTTAAATATGCCACAAAACCAATTAAATCACATGAATCACTTGTGTTCAATGGAAAAGCTTTTCTTTTATTCCACAACAAAACCTGGTTTGACTCCCACCAAAATAAATTTATGTGGAATATTTGAATTTGAATTATAATCTATGAAATAATTTATGAAATAAGGAATAGTATCCTAATATAAAGGGAGGATAAAAGTGAGAGCTCCTAATATAAAGGGAGGATAAAAGTGAGAGCTGGTGCAACTGTGGTGCAATGTTTAAATTTGAGGGGATTCAACATGCAAAAAAACATAACAATTTGAATGTAAATATAGGAATTGAGGGGGTTCAATTGAACACCCTGAGCTTCATGTAGCTCCGCCAATTGCTAAGTGAAAGTGATAATATAAATATAAACTGCATAGCCAACTTTTATCTTTTTCTTTTCAATGACACTTGTTAGGTTAATATTTACACTTTTGTCCATGTTTGAACTTAAGACTTCAAACATTTTAACCCTTATCTCAAGTTAGTTGAATTACCCACCACCCGAACCTAACATTGGCTATTATTAAAAGTTTAGAATGATTGGTTTAATTTAAATTAGGGAATTGCTTGATCTCGCGAGAGATTATCACGTGAAAATTTCACGACCATGTATATGCCAAATATAATTCTTAAATGATACCCGTGACTTTCCTTATTTTCCAGCTTGAATGAAATTTAATTGGTAAGAAAACTTTTCGGGAGCAACCCAGGATAAAATCTTTCTAGAAAAATAACAATGCTCTCTAAATTATGAGTGGTTAGAGTGCTAAGATTGCAATTAAAAACAACAATGTTTGTTTGCATTCCATTACTTCCATAATTCCATTTTCACTTGATTCTGAACTTCAGCATCACTTTTAGTACTGATTTTTCTTATATAAACACCAATAGTCAACATACTTGATATATTGCAAGATCCACAAACCAACACCAATCAGTTGATACTGAAATTCAGTGGTCAAACTTAAGAGTTTTAGCTCATACCGGAGAACATTTCCCACAAAACTTTCATAAATACAACAAGATCAGTTAGCAAAATTAGATATGATTCCTAAATGTTACATATTACCCCAAAAGTGTTAGTCAAATAAGACCCTCTTAGCATACGTGTTGAACTTGTCGAAAGTGCATGTTAGTTAAATTAGTTATGAGTTAGTTGGTCTAATTGACTATATTAACCATAATGTACTACTTGATGTGACATAATTAGCAAGATATCTCACCACTTTCTTGATCATTTGCTTGCTTGTTAGATTGGTAACGTTTTTAGAACTTATGACCACAAATTTGAAGTTTTGAGACTTGATTTACAACTAAAATGTTATGGAAAAAGGTCTTTATGGGAAAATATAATTTTCAATGTAAATAAATAAACGGGTGATCCTTAGAACGATACAAAAGCTCATACAATGTGGTCCTTCTTGGACTCTTCTCATTCGTGGGTCACAAGAGTTATAAAAGAAGATCAAGGAAATGATAAGTTGATGTTAAGAAAATATATAAAGCGAGAGGTTTACCTTTTGAAGACAAGGATGCTAAAGTTTTTTTTTTTTTTTTTGAAGAATCAAGGATGCTAGAGTATTGTTTTCAACACTTTTTCTTCTATTTAGTGTTTTATTTTATTTTTTTCACAGTATCAACGAACTGGAATGGTGTTCACCAATGTTTTTTTAAAATATATTTTCATTAAAAACTCTCCCTCTGCAAAATTATGATAAGATGGGGGTATATATAGAGTATGAGAAGGCAAAGGAAGTAGAGTTGTGCCAAGATTGTACTGAGGAAATTGCAGAAAGCACATATGGTTGGTTACAACAAATAAATATAAAAAAAGAAAAGAAAATTAGGATAGTTATACATTTCCATTTTGTGTGTTCCAACAAAACAACTTTCCATGGGCTATAGTACAAATTAGGATATGATTCCTAAATATTACATATTACCCCAAAAAGGTTAATCAAATAAGACTCTCTTAGCAAAAGTGTTGAATTTGTCGAAAGTGCTTTTGGGCTGCAACATTAGCAATGGTTGATGCATCTTCTTTCTTCATGTTCAACATATTTACCTTGGTTGCTGAAGTGAAGTGTGATTGAGAAGTATCAAAAAGTTGAGCTATGGACTCCACAAAGCAACTCAAGTACAAGGGAAAACTTGAGCAAACAAGTACTCCTAGTTTGATGATATTCATGGAAAAATTAATTTCAATTATCAAAGTGGATAAGAATTTAAGTTTTTTGGTCATTTGATTAACCATGGTCGTAGAGTACTAAATTTATAGTGGGAATTTATATCTTGGACAATTATTTTCATGAAAAGTCTCTAACGTGCTAAGCAAGGTAGCCAAATGGAAGATTCCTCGTGCTTGCATTGTTAAGAAATTGACCATTGCCTGTTGTTGTCAAACAGAAATAATTGAAGCAATAAAAGGAGACAACTTTCTATATATTTCCACATTCATGCACTCAATTATTTTTTGAGTCATACACAATTTGAATTTAATCACTATACATCAACATAAAATGGTTAAAAATATTAATTTTATACAGACATTCAGTTATATATATTTATTTTAAGATATCTATGTACATATATTATAAGAAATCTGGATATATAATAATGGTAGTGCATAATTATTAAACCTCTCAATTTTATACTTCTATAATTGCAGTTCATTTTTCTACATCTTAAGTAAAAGCTTTTCTAATTTCTAATAAAAAAAAAAGTGTAAGGAAAAAGAATATTCTAGATTTATCATCAAAATGTAGGTTAAAGATATAAAATGGTTATGTTGAATTGAAATTTCTTCTTAATTAAAGAGATCCTAGGTAGCAACTTGCATGAAATTTCTTCTGTGATGACTATAAGTTGTTGAAAACTCCTCACACTCTTCCGTCAAACTCGTGTGTCAAAATAATTGTTTTTAGAATTTCAATGATATGAGTCATATGGACTGAATATGTTTTAAAGTTGTTGGAACACACTATATATGAGTTGAAAATTCAACAAAGCCAGCAAAATATTAAGAATATCATATATATGACAAAATTGAATATTTCTTTTTTGGCTTTAACACTACGATTTTCAGAGGAAAAGAACCATGATAATCTAAAGTTTGTAAAAAGGTAAATAAAGTCTGGTAATTAAATATTCCACTTAGGAATCGAATTTCGATTCAAGTTAAACCAACAATTTATAATGCCTTATCTTGAATCAAATTGTCTGGTTTAATACTATTGTTCCAACACTATGTATGAGTATGTTTGATTTTATTTTTTGGATACAAGAGTATGTCTGATTTTATTTTGAGGCACATTACTTAGGCACAAACCCAAATAAAAATATTTGAGCACACATACAAAACCAAAAAAAAGTTAAAGTAAAATAAAATTATAATATATCAATTGATGTGATTAAATACTTTTTATTTAATTTTATTAGTTTTATGTGAGTGTGCCCAAATAATATTTATTTGGGGTTGTGTCCATGAAAGCCTTTCTCTTTTATTTTTAGGGGTAAACTCACTTGTAACTAAGGGTGTGTTCAAACACACTCTCAAATTTTCAAAAATTTCACTTACCCACTTTTAAATAAATTTTTGTTTTGATCCCTTGACAAATCAATTTTGCACCTACTCTCCAAAGTTGTACAATCTCTAACATCCCTCTCTTAGTGGCTGATAATACACACATTTGAATTCTCTTCTCGTGTACTCTATACTTTATGATTGCATAATTTCTTCCTCTCTCTTTTCTTCTTCTACTCTTTTTATAGGCCAATATTATAGAATTACTTTTGACATGATTAGTGCTCTAAAGTTAATTTTAAGTTTTCTTTTTGACATGATTACTCTTTTTATTTTTTTTATTTTTATAGAATTACTTTTGACATGATTAGCACTAATTTTAAGTTGTTGTTAAAATTTGTAGCCTTTATTTTTAGAATTGATTTTTAATTTTAAATTATTGCTCAACTCACTTAGTTGTGAATTGTTTAAACATATATCACTTATATTCAACTCACTTTTAAAAATTTGAAATAGATTAAGGCTATTCATATTAATTAAACCTATATTTTATGTCTACACACACATGGGGCGGTTCCACCACCCAGCGACCCCGGACACTCACACGGACTCAATTGATACTTTCTGTATATATGACCCAACCTTGTAACCTATTAACCCACTTAAAAAAAAAAATCGGCAAATTCTAAAATTTCTCATTTGATGATGTTGATACTATTCAAACATTCATTGCAAAGAGGTCTTGGAAAGGACATATACCTCTTAATTTTATTTAGCACACTATTGGCAGGTTATATTTCATGTCTTATTTCAAATTGTATTTTTGTTGAAAAAATGACGAACCTCTTTTATTTTGATTTATGACTATTTGTATATTATGTCACGTGTAAATTTACGGTTAAAATTTTACCCAGACTCTAAAAAGTTTCTGGCTCCGCCACTGTGTACACACAACGGAGTTAAATGAAGGAACAGATCAACAAGTTCTTTTTTTTTTGTCAAATAGCCTAGTGGCTAGAGCTCACACAATTTAATTGTGGAGAAGTGAAGTGTCCGGGGCTCGAACCCCGGCCCCTGTATATAAAATGCAATATCCCTATCAACTGAGTTAAGTTCATGGGGATCAGATCAACAAGTTCTATTATGATCATTTACACTTCCACACAAATCGGACCAAAAAATGCACTCCAACTTCATTTTCATAGGGATTAATTCACTACTTAATTTGGTGACTATAGTGGTAAGTAAGGTCAGTTTTTGCTTCATCTACATAGCATGCCATACAGAATTAAAGGAGTTGATTTTTGCATCATAATAAGTTTTTGTTGAAAATTCTACAAGCATCTTGTTTCAACCTTCCCTTGTAGTTGTATGCCCTACAGATATATGTCACAAAGTTTTGGCAGTCCTACAATCACAAGAAAAGGTTTCTCGTCTTAGGCTGTGAAATCTGTAACATTAATTAAATATTGTCAATCACCAATATGAGTTTCTCGTCTTCATCCAATAGTACGTTGATAGTAGCTACAATTTCCAACTTTAGTAAATCACACATGGTATGTTGAAAAACAATGTTGATGCTGCTTTTAGTGGTTATAAAGTTTGGCTTTGACATGCGTTTACGTGATGAGCATGGTCACTTTATTCAAGTAAAGATATCCAAGTTTGGTAATCGGTTGAGTGTGCCTGAATGATAAGCTCATGGCATGTGCAATGATATACAATAGATAAGCGATTATTGTATTGAGAATGTTATTTTTGAGCTTGATTCAAAGATTGTGGTGAATTGTCTCCATAATCTCTCATCTAACATTCTTGAGCTTATATGTACTATTTATGGTTGTGTTGGGGTTAAGAGATTAGACATTACTTCGTACGATAAAACTTGATTATTGTTCATGTGTTGGGCTTAAGAGTGCTTTTGTGCAAATACTACAATTAATCTTTAAGTTTACGAGTCTATTCCGCGATGAGTTTATAAAGTTATTTTAAAATAAGGGTCAAATCCCTCCTTGGTCCCTTTAAGTTTCACGTTTGTTTCGGATAGGTCCTTTAAGTTTTTAAGGTTTCAGATAGGTCCTTTAAGTTTCAAATTTGTTTTGGATAGGTCATTTCTGTCAACCTCCGTTAAGCCAAAGTTGATTTGTCCGTTAAGTGGGTGAGGTGGTTATCTCTGACACTTGGCATCAATTTCTTCCCCAACCAGATCAACTTTTCCTTAATGGATAGATTGATTTTGGCTTAACGGAGGTTGACAAAAATGACCTATCCGAAACAAAATCGAAACTTAAAGGACCTATGTGAAACCTTAGAAACTTAAATGACCTATCCGAAAGAAACTCGAAACTTAAAGGACCTATCTAAAACTTTAGAAACTTAAAGGATCTATCTGAAATAAACATGAAACTTAAAGGACCTGGAGAGGTATTTGACCTAAAATAAGAATAACTACAAACAAAATATAAGAAAACCATAATTTGTAATATGACTTGGTAGGGTGTCTGGTAACAAGAGTCATGCTATATACAATGAATGATATTTTGTGATATCTCACGAAGCGCACACGTCGAGGTTAAAAAAAACTCAATATCAACTCTGTTTGATTGACTTTAATTCGACTTCGATAGAAACATGCCAATAGTGGAGATATTTAACTCAAAACATTTATCGCGATGGCTTCGTGATATTACTTTTTTGCGATATTTAGCATTTTTCTAGGTAATTAAAATATCATCAAAATAAATATTTTTATTAAATTGAAAAAAGTCTGATTTCATTTCAATATTATTCATATAATTAGAAAAGGGGAATGCCAAAATAATCTAGTGAGGTAGCATGCAGTAGGGACCAAAATAAGTTAATCATCCTATTTTTTCATCTCAACTTTTTTTTTTCATATCAACTTATCAATTTAAAGAAAAAATAAATAAATAAATAACCATTTCCCATTTTCCCTCTATTAATCAATATTTCAAAACAAATCGAAAGGACACTTATACCCCTAACGGTTTTCAACGTTTCTTCGCGCGCAAAACACAAATTTCAATTAATCTTCAACAAGCTTAACCGAATCAGTTTCATTTTCAGTTTTCTGTTAAATATCTCTCTCTCTCTCTCTCTCTCTCTCTCTCTCTCTCTCTCTCTCTCTCTCTCTCTATATAA